>Ga0302324_100009367_pt1 | contig 20492 bp, 16 predicted proteins | sample Palsa_T0_1_FD_201949 | JGI IMG/M metagenome (GOLD analysis project Ga0302324, IMG submission 201949) | Peat permafrost microbial communities from Stordalen Mire near Abisko, Sweden - Palsa_T0_1 | ecosystem: Environmental > Terrestrial > Soil > Palsa > Peat permafrost | place: Sweden: Abisko...
GGCTGCCGAACAGGGTTCCGGCCGCGCAGATGAAGCCTGCGCCCGCCAAGGCCCAGCCGGCCACCCGCACGGGCTGCTTCAGGCGTCCGCGCGCGAGCAAGAAGGTCGGTAACTCGCAACCGATGTGTACCGCCAGCGCCAGCAGCGCTGCCGCGAACACGCGCAGGACGACCGACGCCCCGGCGTGTGCCGGAACGGCGATCAGAAACACGTAGACGAGCCCGCTTATCCAGCGCGACCAGCTGGCGGCGATCTTGCGTAGCTGCATCCACACGGCGATCGCGATCGGCCGCACGCCGGAATTGACGAACAACACGGCTTCGGCCGCCGAGCGGAATGCCGCGACGCGACCGCCTGCGGCAAATCCGATCGTGATGCCGAGCGTTCCGAGGTAGAGACCGCCTGCCGCCGTGGCAAACGAACCGGGCAGGCCGATTCGCAGGAACGGCTGATGGTGCGGCGTGGCCACCCGCGCATAGGCGACGCATGCGATCGAAACGAGATAGGGGAGCCAGATCGCAAGCCGCAGCGGGCTGCGCAGGACCGCTCGCGCGTGGTGAAAGGCGAAGCGCGATTCGAGATAGGCGAGCGCGAGCATCAGCTCGTCAGCTCAAAGAAGGCCTCTTCGAGGGTGCGGCTGCCGCTCACGCTGGAGAGCAACTCGTCGACCGCGCCTTCGGCCACCGCAACGCCTTCCTTCATGATGATCACCCGGTCGCAAAGCGTCGCGGCGGAATCGATCAGGTGCGTGCTCAGCAAAATCGAGGTTCCGGCCGCACTGAGCGAGACGATCAGTTCGCGCAGTTCGCGCTGGCCGCGCGGATCGAGTCCGATCATCGGTTCGTCAAAAAGCAGCACGGGTGCGCCCGCGAGGACGGTGGCAGCGATCAGGGTCTTCTGACGCATGCCTTTCGAAAGCGCTTGGCCGAGTACGTCGCGTTTTGGCTCGAGCCCGAAGCGCGCAAGCAACTCTTCGGCCCGCGTTTCCCAGCCGGCCGCGAGACGCACGCTACGCGCTACGAACGCAAGGTGTTCCCAGATGGTGAGCATCGGATAGACTTCGGGCGTCTCGGGAATCAGCGAGATCGTGCGCCCGCGATCGCCCCCGAGTTGCGTTCCGCCGTACGTAATCGTGCCGCCGTCGGGCCGCAGTAGTCCGCACAGACAAAGAAAGGTCGTCGTCTTGCCTGCGCCGTTGGGCCCAAGCAAGCCGAGCACTTCGCCGTGCCCGAGCGTGAAGGAGAGCCCGTCGAGCACGGCTTTTGAGTCGAAGCGCTTCGAGAGGTTGGTGACGAGCAACTGAGGCTCGCGGGCCGCGGCATTCAAACTTTCCAACCCCGAAGACTCACCGTCCAAGTGTCCCGAATGACGGCCGGTCTTTCCTGTCGATCAGCCTGCGGCTTACGGCTACCTCGACCTGGGGCATTCGGCCTCTTGCACGGCCCTCTTACGTGAGGGGGGCTACCGGTGCAAGCTGGGCGCGCGGACCTTTTTCGAATTGCGTGCGGTAGAGGCGCGCGTAGGTTCCAGCACGCGCGAGCAGCTCGGCATGCGTGCCCCGTTCGGCGATGCGGCCGGCTTCGACGACGAAGATCACGTCGGCCGAGAGAATCGTCGAAAGACGGTGAGCGATCACGACGCTCGTGCGGCCGTGCATGGCCTTGTCGAACGCCGCCTGAATCAGTGCCTCGTTTTCCGAATCGAGTGCGCTGGTCGCTTCGTCGAGGATCAGCACGCGCGGATCTTTCAACAGGACGCGGGCGATCGCCAAACGCTGGCGTTCGCCGCCCGAAAGCTTGTGGCCGCGCTCGCCGACGACCGTGTCGTAGCCCGCCGGCAGCGAGGCGATGAAATCGTGGATGTTCGCGGCCCGGGCGGCGTCTTCGATCTCGGCTTGAGTCGCGTCTTGGCGGCCGTAGCGCAAGTTGCTCGCGATCGTATCGTGGAACAGATAGGTCTCTTGGGTCACGATACCGATGTGCGAGCGCAGCGAATCGATGTCGACCTCGCGCACGTCGATGCCGTCGATCGAAACGGTGCCGGATTGCGGATCGTAAAAGCGCGGAATCAATTGTGTGATCGTCGTCTTGCCGGCGCCCGAGGGGCCGACGAAGGCCGCGACTTGCCCGGGTTCGACGTGCAGATCCACGCCGCGCAGCGCCGTGCGCTCAGACGAATACGAGAAGTGGACGTCGGTGAAGCGGATGTCGCCGCGCACCTGCGGCAAGAGCAAACTGCCCGACGGCTCAGGTTCCATGTCGAGATATTCGAAGATGCGCTCGAACACGGCGAGCGCGCTTACGATCTGCACCTGTATGCCGGCGAGCGTTGAAGCCGGACCATAGAGCCGTCCGAGCAATGCCACGAAAGCGACGATCGTGCCGACCGTCAGGCCGTAGAAGATCGCAAGGTAGCCGCCGCCGAGCCAAACGAACGCCGGCCCGACGATAACCATCGCTCCGATTGCCGCGATGAACCAGCGGCCGACCATTGCAAGCTTGATCTCGAGACCCATCAGTTCCGTCGAGACCGCGAAGAAGCGTTTGGCCTCGAAGGTCTCCCGCACGAACGACTTGATCAGTGTGATCCCGGAAATCGAAAGTGTCTCTTGCGTGAGGCTTTCGATCTGATCGCGTTTCTCGCGCGTCTTCTTGCGCACGACGTACATCCGGCGGCCGACCGGCGAGAGCGGCAGGATCATCGCCGGCACGACGATCAGGGCCAGCAGCGAGAGCTTCCAATCGAGGATGAGCATCGTTACGATCGTCGTCAGGATCATCGCGATGTTCGTGACGATGCTGACCAGCGTCCCGGTCACGACGTTGTCGACGTTGTCGACGTCGTTCGAAACGCGGTTCATGATCTCGCCCGTCTTCGTGTTGGTGAAGAACGAGATCGGCATGCGGTGCAGATGCGAAACCAAGCTCGTGCGGATGTCGCGCATGATGCCTTCGCCCACGATCGAGTTCAGGTAGCCTTGATACACACCGAGCAGCGCGGCGATGGCGGCGGCGCCGACCATGCCGGCGACGTCGAGCCAAAGACCGTGCACGTCATGGTGCGCGAGCGAGACGTCGATCAGGTGCTTGGTATAGAGGGCGGGGGCAAGGCCGAGCGCCGCGCCGATCACGATGCAGACGAGCACCGCCAGTTCTTGGCGCCAGTACGGTAAGAAGAACGTGCCGAGACGGCGCCAATTGACCGCGCGCTTAACGCTCGGGCGCTCCGGATTGAACATGCTCGACCACATCAAATGGGTCGGGGGACCACCTAACATCGTATGCTACGACCGCCCGGCACGCGCTGCGGTTTCCTAGCGCCGCCTTGCCTCAGGGCGAGCGGTCGCTGAGCAGTGCCTGGCATTCGCCGACGCGCCGCGCGATGACGGCGAAGGCGTGCCGGGCAGCATCGGTGTCGGCGATCGTGCCCGCTTGCGCGGCTCGCGCGATTTGCTCGAGGGCGCCGCGCACTTCGCCGAGAACCGCGGCAGAGGTCTCGGACTCCGGATTCGCCTGCTTCCCGTCTAGGCGCCAAGCCGCGCGCCCGCTGAGCACGGCAAAGACCGCTGCTGCGACGGCGAGGCCTCCGTTCAGCGCCGCGAACGAGGGCGCCCGGCCGCGTTTGCCGGCCAGTAGAACCGACATGACCAGCGCTCCGGAGGCCAGCACGACCGCTGCGACGCCGGGCCGGATCAGGTGTTTCGTCTCGAGTTCGCTCAATGCACTTTGCTTTTGAGCTTGTGCGTCCGATCACCCTTGGAGCGCTTGTTCTCCTAGGAGCACCCCAGTGAAAGACGCAACAATATCCCTCGTGACCCGCCCCCCTTTACTGGCCACGGCCTTTTGCTGCGCCGCCCTTCTCGTGACCGCTTTGCCACTGGGGGCTGCCTCAGGCTTCGACCTAATGCAGCAGCGATGGGAAACGCTCGCCGGCTACAGCGTGACGATCGAGTCGCACGAGGTGATGGGCGACCAATCGGACGATCACGAGTTCCACTACTCGTTCCACAAGCCGACCCACGCGCAACTCGATATCGTGCGAGGCACGCGCAGCGGCGGAACGATCCTCTGGGAAGGTGGGGACGGGGTCGTCGCTTACAAGCGGCCCTTCACCATCTTGCGCGAACACGCAAACGCCTGGGACGTGAATCTGACGTCGCTGCGCGGAAACGGCATCCTCTCTTCGAACATGGGCGACCTGATCGATTGTTTGGGGGCGCATCGCGGCGCTCTGCGCGAAAAGCCGGGACCAGTACTCGACGGCGTCGCAACCGACGAGATTTCACTGGCCTACGCGGGCTTTACGTGCCCGGACGATTCGACTACCGATCGCGGCGCGGTGACGCTTGACGTCGTCGATGTTGCTAGTGCGACGGGTCTCGTGCTGTTACGCACGCGCTATCAAGGAAGCGCGGTCGTCGAGCGCTGGGAACTCAAGGATTACAAGATCGACGCACCGTCGATCGGTCCGGGCTAAGCTCCCGCTGCGCCGGCTTCGGCGCTTGGGTTTCGCAGCTTCGCCAGCTCCGCAAAGAGTTCGCGTTCGCGCGGGCTGAGGTTCGCCGGCAAGACGGCCTGCAGGCGTACGTATAAATCGCCGAAGCCGGATGATTTCGCTTTGGGCATTCCTTTGCCGCCGAGGCGGAGCAGTTTACCGTTCTGCGTGCCGGGCGGAATCGTGACGGTGACGTCCGAGGTCATCGTGGGCACGCGAACTTCGCCGCCGAGCACCAAATCGTAAATCGAAACCGGTAAGTCGACGTACAGATCGTCGCCTTTGCGTTCGAAGCCGGCTTCGGGTTGCAAACGAACGACCAAGAACAAATCTCCGCTCGGACCGCCGCCGCTGCCGCTCGCGCCTTGACCGCGCAAGCGAATGCGCTGCCCGTCGCGCACCCCACGGGGAATGGTGACGTCGAACCGCTTCGGCGTGATGATGCGGCCCGTGCCGTGGCACTGTGGACAGATCTGCCCGTTGAGAACGCCGGAGCCGCCACAGAGCGGGCAATTGTCCTCGATCTGAAGCGAAATCGGCTTCGAGCCGCCCGCGTAGGCTTCACGAAGCGATACGTCGAGAGTCGTCTCGAGATCTCCGCCGCGGCGTCCGGCCGAAGGGGCGCTCGACGCGGTCTGCGGCCGCCGGCCGATGCCGGAGAAGAAGAGGTCGAAAAAATCGGAAAAACCGCTGGCATCGCCGGTGGCGAAACTTTGCTCGCCAAACGGATTTGGGTTCGCACTTTGGGCGCTGCGGTACTGGCGCTGTGCCTCGGCTTGCTCCGCGGCGCGCGACCAATCACTGCCGAGCGCGTCGTATTTCTTGCGCTTTTCGGCATCGCCCAACACCTCGTAGGCCTCGGAGATCTCCTTGAATCTCTCCTCGGCCTCTTTGGTGTTGTTCGGGTTGGCGTCGGGATGCCACTTGCGCGCGAGCTTGCGGTACGCCGATTTGATGTCTTTTTGAGCGGCGTCTTTGGCGACGCCTAAGACCTTGTAATAGTCCTTGTAATTCAAACGACGTTACGCGCCGGCGTTGTCCGGCTCCGGCGTTGCCTTTCTTGCGACGACCACAAGCGCCGGTCGCAGAAGCTCTTCTCCGAGCCGGTAGCCGCGCTGGGCTTCTTCGAGAACGACATCGTCGTCGTGCTCGCTGCTCTCGCGCGTCGCAATGGCTTCGGCAACGCGCGGGTCGAATGGTTTGCCGACGACTTCAAGGGTGCTGACCTGTTCGCTTGCGAGCAGGTTCTCGAAGCCTTTGATCGTGGCGTTGAGTCCTTCACGCAGCGCCTCGCCGTCTTCGAAGGCAAGCGCGCGCTGTAAGTTGTCGAGTACCGGCAAGAACTTGCCGAGCAGCTGCTTGCGCCCGCTTTGCAGGCGTTCGTCAGCGATGCGCTGGGCACGCTTGCGCACGTTTTCGATCTCTGCGCGCGCGTAGGCCAGTTCGCTCAGCCGGTCTTGGGCCAGGGCCTGCGCCGCAGCGAGCTGCGACGCAGGATCTGGTTGAGCTTCCGGTTCAGACGCGACGGGGTCCGTTGCTTCTGTTTCCATGACCGCGGGTTATTTCGTTTCTTTGAATTCCGCGTCGATCACGTCGTCGGCGGAAGGGGCCGTATGCTCCTGCGCTGACGCTTCATCGTGCGTGGCACCGTTGGTCGAGGGGCCCGGACCGGCTGCTGCGCCCGTCTTTTGATAGAGCGCTTCTGCCAGTTTGTACGAGGCCTGTTCCAGCTTCTCGGTTCCCGCCTTGATCTCGGCCGCGGTGCCGTTTGCACTGAGGGTCTGCAACTCGGCGAGCGCGCCTTCGACGTCGGCCTTGGCAGCTGCGTCGAGCTTGTCGCCGATCTCCTTGAGCGACTTCTCGGTCGAGTAGATGAGGCTCGAGGCGTGGTTGCGGATTTCGGCCTCTTCTTTTTTGCGCGCATCTTCCGAAGCGCTGGCCTCGGCGTCGCGGACCATGCGGTCGACTTCATCCTTCGAAAGGTTGGTCGAAGCGGTGATCGTGATCGTCTGTTCCTTACCGGTACCGAGGTCCTTGGCCGAGACGTTCACGATGCCGTTGGCATCGATGTTGAACGTGACTTCGACCTGCGGGATACCGCGCGGCGCAGCCGGGATGCCCTCGAGACGGAACTGCCCGAGGCTCTTGTTGTCGCGCGCCATCTCGCGTTCGCCTTGGAAGATCGAGATGTCGACCGACGTCTGACCGTCTTCGGCGGTCGTGAAGACCTGCGATTTCTTGGTCGGAATCGTCGTGTTGCGCTCGATCAGCTTGGTGAACACGCCGCCCAGGGTCTCAAGACCAAGCGACAGCGGGGTCACGTCGAGCAGAACGACGTCGCGAACTTCACCGGCGAGCACGCCGGCCTGAATCGCGGCACCGATCGCCACGACTTCGTCGGGGTTGACCGACTGATTGAGTTGCTCTTTGCCCGTGAGCTTCTTGACGAGATCTTGCACGAGCGGCATGCGGGTCGAGCCGCCGACCATGACGATCTCGTCAATTTGATTCAAGTCGATCTTGGCATCGGCGAGCGCAGCCTTGAACGGGCCGACCATGCGATCGGTCAGATTGCTGACGAGCCGCTCGAATTCAGCCCGCGCGATCGTGAGATCGAGGTGCTTGGGCGTGCCGCTCGGATCCATCGTGATGAACGGTAGATTGATCGTCGTCTGCGTGAGCGTCGAGAGTTCGATCTTCGCCTTCTCAGCGGCTTCGGTTAAGCGCTGAAGGGCTTGCTTGTCGCCGGAAAGATCGATGCCCTGATCCTTGCGGAACTCGGCAACGATCCACTCGACCAGCCGCTCGTCGTAGTCGTCGCCGCCGAGGTGCGTGTCGCCGTTGGTCGACTTCACTTCGAAGACGCCGTCGCCGACTTCGAGGATCGACACGTCGAACGTGCCGCCGCCGAGGTCCCAAACGAGAATCGTCTCGTTGCCCTTTTTATCGAGACCATAGGCGAGTGCAGCGGCCGTCGGCTCGTTGATGATGCGCAAAACGTCGAGGCCGGCGATGCGTCCTGCATCTTTGGTCGCTTGGCGCTGCGCGTCGTTGAAATACGCCGGCACGGTGATGACGGCTTTGGTGACGCGGTCGCCGAGATACGTCGACGCGTCGTTGACGAGCTTTTGCAGAACCATCGCCGATATCTCTTGCGGCGTGTAGTCCTTGCCGTCAATTTTGACTTTGAAATCCGTGCCCATATGCCGTTTGATCGATTTGATCGTGCGGTCCGGGTTGGTCACGGCCTGGCGCTTTGCCAGTTGCCCCACGAGACGTTCGCCGGTCTTCGTAAAGGCGACGACCGACGGGGTAGTGCGACTCCCTTCGGAGTTCGCGATGACGGTGGGCGTTTGCCCCTCCATCACGGCGACGACGGAATTCGTCGTGCCGAGGTCGATGCCGACCACTTTTGCCATTAATTAAATCCTCTCTCCGAGCGTCGTGGACCATCTGCACGCGAGCCTTGGCTCGCGACCCGGGTTGCCCCGGCTTCGCCTTGCCGCTTATCGACAACGTCTGGATGCGCCGTGCTAAAGTCCGGCGCGATAACTGTTTCCGCTAACTAGAATACAAAAAGCGGTACGGAAGGTTTCGCCCTCACGCACCGCTATTTAGCGAGCCCCCGGTTTTCCGGTTTACGGAGAGTTGGGGTCTTGGCCGCCTTGGTCTTGCTGTTGCTGCTGGGGAAGAGCGTCGCTGACGTTGGCCGGCCGCTCCTGGACCTTGATGCTGACGAGCTTTTTCACGCCCGCGCTCCAGACTTCCAGGTTGATCGTGGATCCGGGCTTGGTGTCCTTGATCGCCTTGACCACTTCGTCGTTGGTCGTGACGTTCTGGCCGTTGACTTTTTGGATCACGTCGCCAGGCTGTAAGCCGGCTTCGTCGGCGGGGCCGCCCTGGACGACCTGCGCCACCGCGACGCCCTTGCCGCGATAGTTGAGCTGAACGCCGAGGTCCGGCGTAACCGTTTGGAGGGCGGCGCCGATGAAGCCGGTGTTCGTGCCCTGATGGATGCCTGGGTTCTTTTCGAGGATCGCGACCTGGTCGCGAACGGTCGAGGCCGGGATCGCGAAGCCGATGCCCTGGGCGCCGGCTTGCGGGTTGGCGGTCGACTGGTTCACGCCGATCATGCGCCCCTCGATATCGATCAGGGGGCCGCCCAAGTTGCCCGGGTTGATCGGCGCCGAGGTCTGAAGCAGACCCTTGAAGCTGATCTCGCCGCCGCCGCCGTCGCTGCCGATCGTTTCGTCGCGGTTGAAGCCCGAGACGACGCCGAGCGAGACGGACTGCTTGAGCTCGAACGGCTCGCCGATCGCGATCGCCCACTGGCCGGACTGGACCTTGTTCGAGTCGGCAATCTCGACCGGCGGCGGCACCTTCGTATAATTCTCGACTTTGACGATCGCCAGATCAGCGCCGATGTTCTCGGAGAGAACGTGGCCCGGAACGCGGTCGCCATTTGCGAAGACGACCTGGATCGACGAGACGTTGGCTCCGTTGGGCGGGTGGACGACGTGGGCGTTGGTGACGATCAGGCCGCCGTCACCGGTCCGCGAGTAGACGAAGCCTGACCCCGATGCGCGGGCGCGGTAGCGTTGCACGCGTTCGGGGGCGCCCTGTTGCCCGAAGAACTGCGAGAACGGATCGACCGGAACGACCTGCTGGCCGTTGACCGTCACGTTGAGGGCAACGACCGAGGGAGCGACGCGCTTGACGGCCGAGATAATTCGCTCCTGGTCGTCGCCTCCGCTCGGGATCGGCGCTGCGTAGACCGACGGCGGCGTATTCCCGGGGCCGGCAATGCCCGCGAAATGGGTGCTGGCATAGAGCATCATCGAAAAACTTCCGACGATCGCTCCGATAAGACCGACGATCAAGGTCGGTAGGATGCGGTTATGCATGATGCGTTCTCGTTTTCTCCTCCGGGCGGGCAGTACTCGGCGATGACCTACTCGGTAAAACGCCCGAAGTCACGCCTCGAGAGTAACTTTCCCCTGATTTTTAATAAAGCACGGCGCAGCCGTGCGCCGTCTGCTGATTTGCCCACCTAGGGTACCGGGCTTTCCTGGGAAGGGCCTTCGGGCGCCGGCGGGCCGTCGGCGACGATCCGGCCGTCGCGTAGGGAAATAACCCGTCCGGCGTGGCGCGCGGTTTCGGGATCGTGGGTCACCATGATGACCGTGCGCCCGGCTGCGTTGAGCTGACCGAAGAGCGCCATGATCTCCTCGCTCGTCTGCGAGTCGAGATTGCCGGTCGGTTCGTCGGCCAGCAGCACGGCCGGGTTGTTGACGAGTGCGCGCGCGATTGCTACGCGCTGCTGCTGACCACCCGAAAGCTCGCTTGGCTTATGAGCGCCGCGGTCGGCCAGCCCGACCTCGGCCAGCACCCGCTGCGCGGCCGCCTCGCGCTCGCGCCGCCCGACCCCCGCATAGAAGAGCGGCAGGGCCACGTTTTTGACGGCGTTCGTGCGCGCGAGCAAATTGAAGCCCTGAAACACGAAGCCGAGCTTCTTTAAACGGATGGCAGCGAGCGCGTCGTCGTCGAGGGTCGCCACGTCGATGCCGTCGAGCCGGTAGCTGCCGCTGGTCGGGCGGTCGAGACAACCGATCAGATTCATCAATGTCGACTTGCCCGAACCCGACGGTCCCATGATCGCGACGTAATCGCCCGGCGCGATTTCGAAACTGACGCCCGCCAGAGCTTGCACGTCGAGCGCGCCCGACTTATAGGTCTTGGTCACGTCGCGAATCGCGATCGCTTGACCCGCGCTCTCACTCATAGCGGAGCGCTTCGATCGGGTCGAGCCGCGCGGCCCGGTAAGCGGGATACGTCCCGAACACGAGCGTGACCAGCGTCGCGAAGCCGACCGCGATCCCAACCGACTGCAACCACGGAATCGAGGGGACGACCCCGGAGATCGCGACCAGCGCGAAGCGATCGACGAGCGCTCCGATCGCAAGGCCGAGCACAAGCCCAATCCCGCATCCGGTGAGCGACAGCAGCAGCGCCTCGATAAAAAACTGTAAGAGGACTTGAAAGCGGGTCGCACCGATCGCTTTACGCACGCCGATCTCGCGCGTCCGTTCGGTCACCGAAACGAGCATGATGTTCATGATCCCGATACCGGCAACGAGCAGCGACACGGCGCCGATCATCGCGACGACGAGCGTCAGGCCGGCGAAGATCCCGTCGATGACCGTCGAGAACGATCTGCGGTCGAATGTTTGATACTCGGAGCGGCCGGCTTTGGCGACCTTGAAATACGCGATCACCGCTTTTTCGGTCTCGGCCATCCGGTCTGGATCGGCCACGATGAAGCGCGCCGAAAGAACCGGGCGCGAACGCAGGTACTCCGCTTCGTAGGTCGTGTACGGGATCGAGATATCGCCGCCGAAATTGACCGGCAGGATACCTTGCGTCGGCCGCCCTTCCACCCCGACGACGACGTAACGCCGATCCGCGAACCGGACGCTTTCGCCGACCGGATCGCCGCCTTCGGGAAAGAGCCGCTGGTAGGCGAGATTGGTGAGCACGCACACGTGGGCGCTGGTCGCGACCTCATCGGCCGAAAGATAACGTCCGTAGAGGAGCGGCACCGCTGCCAGCTTGACGTTCGTGTCGTCCGAGATCGCCAGGCGCGCGCGGTGATGCCCGAAGGTGACGATCCGGGGGACGTTTCCGGCCGGAAAGGCGACGACGATATTCGGTATCAGACGGCGTGCACGCTCGACGTCTCGATAGTCGAACGCGGCTCGCGAGAAGTCTCCTTGACGAGCATTCGGAAAGATGAAGAAGCTGTGGTCGTCGAGGCTGCCGAGCACACCGTTGACGGCACCGGCCATGCCTTTGCCCAAGACCGAAATCGCAATGACGGCCGCGACGCCGACGATCAATCCAAGGATCGTCAGCAGCGAACGCGTGCGGTGTCCGAGCAGAACGCCGGCCGCTTCGGTAAAAAACTGGGCCATGATCCTCACGAGCGCAGTGCTTCGATCGGATCGAGCTTGCCGGCGCGCACGGCCGGGTACGTTCCGAAGAGCACCCCGACGAGCGTCGAGAAGCCGACGGCAACCGATACGATCGTGATCCACGGAATCGTGCCGGGACCGAGAAACGCCGCCAGGAGCCCGTATGCAAGCAACAGCGCGGCGATGCCGAGCAGCATCCCGGTTGCGCCGCCGATCAGTGAGAGAATGACCGCTTCCATCAGGAACTGCGTCGTGATGTCCTTGCCGCTGCCGCCGATCGCTTTGCGAATTCCAATTTCGCGCGTGCGCTCCGAGACCGACACGAGCATGATGTTCATGATGCCGATGCCCGCAACCACCAGGGCTACGCCGCCGATCGCGGCCAGACCGTAGCCGACGACGCTGACCGTCTTTTCAAAAGCTTGCAAGAACGCGAGCGCGTCCTGGACTTGATAGGCGGCGCGCGGCCCATGGATGTGGTGCAGCGTTGCTTCGGCCGCGTCGGTCGCTTGCGCCAAAGTTACGCCTGCCTTCATATAGATGTTGAGCGTGTCGACCGGTCCCGGCGCGAGATCGTGAAAGGTCGAGTGCGGGATCTCGATGTAGTCGGCCTGGCCGACCGCGCTGAAAATGCTCGCCTTGAACTGGTCGTAGACGCCGATCACTCGAAAGCGCACGCCGTTGATGCGCATGATGCGGCCGACCGAAAAGCTGCCGCGCCCGAACAGCCGCTCTTCAAGCGGTTGGCTGATCAGGCAGACGCGCGCATCGTCGTCGACGTCCTGGGCTCCGATGCGCCGGCCTTCGCGCAAGGTAAGGCTATCGAAGTGGACCTGGTCGGTGCTCGAAACGGTCGTCGCGTATTTGACGTTTCCCGCGCGCAACTCGTAAACCCGCGCGTAGTCGGGAAAGACGTAGCTGAAAATGCCGGCATGTTCGTTTGCAACTTCGGCGGTGTCGCGATATTGGATCGCGGCCGAATCCGGATCGTCGCCCTTCGGATCGACGCCGACGTAGATCCCGGGATCGCCGAACGAGCCGAGCGACGTGCCGATCGCACTCGAAGCCGCGCCGCTGACGCCCAGAATGGCGATGACCGAACTCGTGCCGACGATCATGCCGAGCATCGTGAGAAACGAGCGCACGCGGTTGCGCCAGATCGCGTCGAGTGCTTCGAGCGCGTATGCGAGAAGGCGCTGCACCGGGCGCGCTACGGTCCGCCGGGAGACGAGCCGGGCGAAGGGGACGGCGCGGGCTTGACCGCCATATTTTCGCTCAGATCGGTCGTCTTGTCGGCCACGACGCGGTCGCCGTCGTGCAACCCGGAGAGGATGATCGTGTCGCTATCGTTCTGCGGGCCCGTTCTTACGTTGCTGCGGTGTGCGTGACCGCTGCGATCGAGATAAACGTAGGTTCCGCTGCCGTCCTTGTGGACTGCATCGCTCGGGACGCTGAGCGCGTGGCTTACCGAGCGGGTGATGATGTCGACGTCAACCGACATTCCGTCGCGCAGGAACGGCAGCTTGCGCCGCAAGGCAATGGTGGTAACGATCTGGCGCGACGTGTTCGAAGGATCGTCGGACTTCTGAGCAATCGGCGAGATTGCGACCACGACACCGTCGAGCGTTGCACCGCTGAAATCTTCTCCGCTCACGATCGCCCGCTGCCCGAGCCGGACGCCCGCGATATCCTGCTCGTCTACCTTGGTGCGCACGACGAACTTCTCGTCGGCCGCTAGCGTGAACAGCGGTTGGCCCGCGACGACGGAGTCGCCGGGCTGAAGCGAACGAAGCGAGTCCGTCGCCTCGGTGGCGATGCTCTCGACGATGCCGTCGAGCGGCGCTCGCACTTGCAAGCGGCTGGCCTGATCCTGCGCGAAGACGAGGTCGGCTTGCGCGTGGGCGGCGTCGGCGCGGGCCGCTTCGAGGTCGCCGGCCTTGGATTCCGCGGCGTTGGCTTGCGCCGACGCCAGCGCCGCTTGCGCTTGCCGCAGACCGTCTTGCGCCGAACGCAGGCGCTCGCGCAGCACTTGCTGCTCGCGCGTCAGCTGGCCCCCGAGGATCTGCCGTTCGCTCTTGGCCTGCTCGTAGGAGGCGCGCGCTTCGTCGAATTTCGCTTCCGACTGCAAGAGCGCGTCGTGCGATAGCCCTTTTTGATCGTACAAGTATTTGTCGGCCTCGAAGAGGCGTTGCGCTTCGTTGAAATCGGTCTGCGCTTTGGTCAGCTGCGTGTCGGCGTTGAGGCGCTGCTCTTCGGCGGTCGCGGCGCCGTAACCGAGCCCCGACTGCGCGCCGGCCACGAGATCTTGCTGTGCCTGTTCGAGCGCCGAACGCGCCGCGACGACCGCCGCCTGCGCCTGCACGGTCGAGGAGCGGTTCTGAGCGGGCAGCGCAAGATTTACTTCCGCGGTGCTTTGCGCGTGGCCGCTCGCGGAGTCGGCGGCATCCGCGGCGTCACGCACGTTCGACGAGTTTTGCTCGTTGATGATCGAGGCCAAGAGCTGGCCTTGGCTGACCCGCTGTCCGGCCGAGACGCTGATCAGCCCGAGATTTCCCGGAACGCCCGCCGGAATGATGACGATGCGCGGCAGCTGCACCACGCCCGTCTCGGGAAGCTTCGTCGTAAAGGTAGCGTAGTGTACGACGGTCTCGCGCACGGCGACGCCCTGCGCGCCGCGGTGTCCGAGCGCTACCCCGGCGACGATGACGAGCAACACCACGACCACGATGATGAGGATCCGGCGCCTCATAGGCTACGGAGGTCCGCGGCAGCCGCGGCGTTGGGCGGACCCAGGGCCTCGCGCAGTTTGATCAGGGTTGTTACGTATGCGACCCGGGCGGTGACCAGGTCGTTTTCCGCAGCCAACGCCGTTTGCTCCGTCTGCGTTGCGTCGGTGAACGAGATGACGCCCCCCTTATACTGAAGCTCGGCGATGCGGGCCGATTCCCGCGCCTGCTGATCGGCCAGCTTCGCGAGCTGCAGCTTCTCGGCCGCCGCTTGCAGGTTGCGTTCTGAGGCGTCGACGTCGGCCTGGACGGAATCGTAGGCGTTGTAGAGGGACGCGAGCGACGAGTTGATCTGAGCCCGGGCCGCGTGGTGAAGCGCCGCTCGTTGCCCGTAGTCGTAGAGCGGAACCGTAAACGTCGAGAGTACACTGAACTGCCAGAAGCCGGGGACGTGCCGGCTGAGCGGCGGTATCAAGGTAGGCGGCGGGATGAAGACGTTCGGGAAGAGCACCTTTTCGGCCGCGAAGGACGAGAGCGCGCTTTGATTGGCCGCGTCGATCTGCTGCTGCTCGCTGACCAGCAGCGTCGGAGAAACTTGACTACCAAATGAACCGGCTAGCTGAATGACCGGCCGCAGATCGTTGTCGACCGAGGCGTCCGTCAGCTTGGAAACGTCGAGCGACGAGCGGGCCTCGGCGATTTCAGGGCGGTTCATCTTCGCGATCGTAGCCAGCTCGTCGAGCGGAGTCACCGGCAGCGGCGGTTCGGGGAGGACATCCGGTACGTCGAAGGCGGTATCGTACGACGCTCCGATTTGCACGGCCAAGTTCTCGCGGTCGTTGGCTTCGACGGCGCGCGCCTGCACGAGCGCTGACCGGCTGCGCGCGACCGCAACTTCGGCTCGCAAGACATCGACGCCGGCGACCCGTCCGACTCGTTCCTCGGCTTGCGCTTCGTCGAGCAGCGTTTGCTGGTAGCGAAGGTCGCTCTGGTCGAGCTCGGTCGTGCCTCTGTCGGCCGCGAGCTGATAGAAGGCGTTGGTTACGGAGATTGCCGTCTGCTCTTGGAGGCGCAGCAGTTCTTCCTTCGCATCGTCGACCTGCTTCTTGGCCTGTTCCGCGCTCAGTTGCGCCCCGCCGTTATAGAGGTTGTAGGTTGAACCGAGCTGGGCCGTGTTTTCGGAGAAATTGCTCTGTGGTGTAACGCCGAACTGGCCGAAGGTTCCGACCGAGTTCGCCTGTTTGCTGAGTTGGTTTTGCAATTGGCCCGTTGCCGTCGGATACTCCGCTGCGCGCAACTTCGCGAAGCTCGCGTCCAGGTTTTCGACGGTTGCCAGCTGCGCCAATAGATTCGGAGCATGCGCGAGCGCGTACACGACGCATCCGTAACCGTCGAAGCGCAGTGCCGGACGGTTTCCAGGAGCACCGGCAAAACCGCGTCCGTAGACGGGCGCGGGTGTCGGCGAGGCGGAGACGGCTTCGAGCGTTCCGCCGGTCGGACTGTCGTGGTGGGCGGCGCGCGCCGACAGCGGAACGGCAGCGATCACGAGCGCGACCAGCATGGCTGCCGGTCTCATACGAGCACCCGTGCGAAGACAAAGTCGAGGGCGAATGCGAGCGACAGCGCTATCCACAAACGAACCTTTGCAAAGCGTGCGAAACCAAAAGCCAAGAGCACGAACGACCAGAGGTAGAAGAGATCGAAACTTCCGAGAAACTCGAGTTCACGAGTATTGTTCGCCCCGGCGAAGACCGCGAGGTTGTCCGGCAGCGCTACCATATAAGAGTGCAGATCCGCGATGCTCGCCGGTTCGCGCAGCCACACGATCGTACCGCGCAGCAAATCACCGAGCGCCTGCGGGACCAGACAATTTGCTGCAAGCGCGACGAAGAGCTTGTAGGGCGCCTGCGAACCGTTGAGCCGCGCGATGACGGTCAGCGCGGTGGCGCTCAGGCCGATCATGATCAGCGGCGTGATCAGTTGCTCGAGCGTCGCGATGATGAGCGTTTCCCGGGCCGTCGGTGCCTGGAGCGCCGCCGTCGGATCGACCGCCGAAAAAAGAGCACCGATGCGAACGAGCACCGGGCCAAGCATCGCCACCGTCGTCAAGCCTAGGACGACGTAGACGGCGTAGGCCGCCAGCCACTCAGGTCGTTTTTCGATGCGGGCGAATGCGCGCTCCGGCGCGATCACGATATCGAGCGGCAGAGCGAGGCCGGCACGCGGGGGTCGCTCGACCTCTGACTCGGGCGAGGGGGAGATACTCACGTCGGAGCGCTCTTCGCGCTCCGCTGCGGAATGCTTCCGACGCTACCGCGGCGCGAGCAGCGTATCGGCCGGAAGCCGGCGCTCGATCACCTCGACGGCACGGTCGAGCCCCGCCTTGCGCATCTCGAGCAGGCGCAGTCGTAGGTAGGACGCAATGCGCCGCCGCGCGCGCAGCGAGTAGAGATCGCTTGCTGCCGGCAGCGTGCGCCGAGCGTGAATACGCGGCGGCGGACTCGGAACGGGCGACGGTACGGCCCGAGAAAGAGTCAGCGCGAGCACGGTGACGAAAACGGCATTGGGCATAGTCGCAGCCTCCCAAGCTGCCCCATCACGCCGCGTAGCTCGCGTGGCAAGCTTGAAAGAACTCTTTGGATCAGCGAAACGGCCGTAGTCCGGCCCCCGTGCCGCTTGTCGTAGCGGCTCCCCCGGCAGACGAACCCTACGTCCGCATCATTCCCCTCGGCGGCTGTGGCGAAATCGGCCGCAACATGACCCTGATCGAGACACGCGACGACATCGTCGCGGTCGACTGCGGGCTCATGTTCCCCGACGACGAGATGTTCGGAGTCGACGTCGTCATCAACGATTTCTCGTACTTGCGCGAGCGCAGCGACAAATTTCGCGCGCTACTCGTCACCCACGGGCACGAGGATCACATCGGCGGCATTCCCTACCTGCTGCGCGAGTTCGATATTCCGGTAGTCGGAACGCCGCTCTCGCTTGCGCTGATCCGCGCCAAGATGCGCGATCAGAAGGTCGGCGACCGTACGTTCACGGCCGTCCAGCCGGGCGACGTCGTGCGCTACGGCGAGATCGAGACGGAGTTCATCCATATCAACCACAGCCTGGCCGGCTGCTGTTCGCTTGCGATCCACACCGAACTCGGCACGATCTTTCACACCGGCGATTTCAAATTCGATCAGACGCCGATCGACGGGAAACCGGCCGATTTTGCCGCGATCGCCGGGATCGGCGAGGAAGGCGTGCTCTGCATGCTTTCGGACTCGACGAACTCGGAGCGTCCCGGTCACACACCCTCCGAACGCGTGGTCGGGGATGCCTTCGCCAATATCTTCGCGCGCGCGCCGGGACGCATCATCGTTACCTCGTTCGCCTCGAACGTGCCACGCATTCAACAGGTCGTCGATCAGGCGCTGCGCTTTGGGCGCCGTATCGCGATCCTCGGCCGCTCGCTGCAAAACGTCGTCCACTACTCGACGGAACTCGGGTATCTAAAGATGCCGCCCGAGCGGATGATCCGCCTCGAGCAGGTCGATGAATATCCGCCGAACGAGGTCGTCATCATCACGACGGGCTCCCAAGGCGAGCCGATGTCGGCGCTGTCGCGCCTGGCCGTGCGGGACCATCCGCGCATGAAGATCGTCGCCGGCGACACCGTCGTGATCAGCGCGACGCCCATTCCCGGCAACGAGAAGAGCGTCGGCAAGACGATCAACAATCTGTACCGGCTCGGCGCGACCGTCATTCACGGTAGCGGCGCGATCGCAGCGCACGTTTCGGGCCACGCATCCCAAGAAGAGCTTCTCTTGATGCTCAACCTCGTGCGCCCGAAGTACTTCATACCAGTGCACGGCGAGTACCGCATGCTCGTCACCCACGCGGGGCTCGCGCAAAAGACCGGCGTCGAAGCGCAGAACTGTTTTGTGATCGAAAACGGCGACGTGCTCGAGTTTACCGCCAAGGGCGCCGAGAAAGTCGGTAAGACCTACGGCGGAAACGTGATGGTCGACGGCAGCGGCGTCGGCGACATCGGCGAGGCCGTGCTGCGCGATCGCAAGCATCTCTCCGCCGACGGCATCATGATGGTCGTCGTGACGGTCGACGCGGAAGAAGCGCGGGTGGTCGCGGGACCCGACTTGATATCGCGGGGCGTTTTCTACTTACCCGAGTCCGAAGGCGTGATGTCGGAACTCGAGCGGCGCGTCGGCGACATACTAAACGGTTGTTCAGCTGAAGGCATTCGCGACATCCAGACGGTGAAGGAACACATCCGCCAGGGTCTTTCGAAAGCGGTCTACGAGAAGACCAGGCGCAAGCCGATCGTCATCCCGGTCGTCATGGAGGTCTGACCAAGGGCGGCTACCGCCCGGGGGACTGACCGGTGAGTCAGGTACGAATTCCTACCGTCATATGGGACGTTAGAGCCTTTTAAGGCGGCCTAAGCTTTTGGCTGGGCTAAGGTTCAATAAGAGGTCTTTAAATATTGGCTGGAAAAACGGCTCCCAGCCTAGCCTAAGGATTGCCCCCTAATCGTCTCGGTATTGCAGAATAGGGATGGTTTTCGGCGTTTGACGGTGCGGCCCAGATAACTTCACATCGAGGGGCTACTATGACGCTTTCTCATTCTCCGCGCTCTTGGCGATCGGCCATGGCGCGTATTCTCGCTACCCTGGCGGTAGCTATCAGCCTGGTGGCTGCATCCATCGCTCCGACCTTCGCCGCGGGCGGCCAATCCGGTGGTGTCACCGGGGTCGTCCAAGACAACGCCGGCAAGCCGATCCAGGGCGCCAAAGCGACCCTCGCTTCGCCGTCAGGCACGTACACGCAGACGACCGATGCCAACGGCGCTTTTGGCTTTTTAGGCATCCCGGTCGACACGTACACCATTTCGATTGAAGCCAAGGGCTTCGAGCCGCTCGGCCAGCCCGGCATCACGGTCGAAGGCGGCGGTACGAACTCGCTCGGCACGGTGAAGCTCAACCGGACGAACGTGCCCCGGGAGATCGGCCGCGTCACGGCGCGCTCGCAGTCGAGCGCCTTCCAGCCGAACCAGACGGTTCCGCAGTTCACCGTTAGCGGCCAGACGCTGCTCGCCGCGCAAGGCAAGGCAGCCGACGCCAACGAGAACGCGGTCCTGCTCGCCGTCCCGGGCTTCCAGCTGGACTCGACCGGCAACCTCATCCTTCAGGGTAGCTTGCTCGACCAGGTCCGCTATCAGTTCGACGGCGTCGACTTCACGGACCCGGCCTTCAACACCAACATCAACAACAATTTCTTCAACGGTATCGGTACCGTCCAAGTCGTTCCCGGCGCCGGCGACCCGAGCCAAGGCAACGCGGGTGCCGGCGTCGTCAACCTGGTCGTCAAGCGCGGTACGTATCCCGGCACCGGCTTGTTCGACGTCGAGGCCGACGCCAAGCCCTTCTCGCACCAATTGAACCTGCAGTACGGACTAGCTTCGCCCGACGGCCGCTTCTCCGACTACTTCTCGTTTTTCGGTACCCGCGATGCGTTCCAGTACGGCGCCTTCGGCAGTACGGCGGCGCAGAACAATGCGCTCTACAACAATTCGTTTACCTCACAGAACGACTTCATCAACAACTTCGTCTACCGCTTCGGGAAGAACAACTCTCAGTCGCTGCAGGCCTTGTACCTGAACGACTCGATCGAAGGGCTCGGCAACTACGGCAACTTGACGCTGCCGTACCCCGGGGGCGACCCGGTTCTGCCCATATTCTTCCCGGCCAACCTCACCCTCGCTCAGAATCTATCGATCCTCGGATTCGATCAGGGCCAAACGTCGCAAACACAGACCCTGAACAACAACATCAATAACCTGGCGAATACGTCGCTTCTGAAATTCGAGTACGACAACCAGTTGAATTCTTCGACCTATCTTGCCGTGCGCTATTTCAAGCAGAGTGAGTTCGCCGACTCCAACACGGATCCGACGCTCGAAGGGTTCGCGCCGGTCCTGCGCACCGAACAAACAAGTGGCGGATCGCGCGTGGGCGGCAACTTCGAGTTGCAGAAGCAGATCAACGCGCAAAACCTCCTGACGCTCTCAGGAAGCTATGAATTCAATCGGCCGGACTTCTCGTCCGACGAACCCTACGTCGGTCTCATCGACCTACAGAACAATGCGCAGGACTTCTTACGTCCGGCGAATCCAAATCTGCCGGTCAGCGCGAGCAATCCATGCCCGATTGCCGGCGGATGCTACCTGCAGCAGTTCTTCTTCCAAAAGGGTGGTACGCCGACCGTTCCACCGCTGGGCCTCTCATCGTCCGAG
>Ga0302324_100009368_pt1 | contig 20483 bp, 17 predicted proteins | sample Palsa_T0_1_FD_201949 | JGI IMG/M metagenome (GOLD analysis project Ga0302324, IMG submission 201949) | Peat permafrost microbial communities from Stordalen Mire near Abisko, Sweden - Palsa_T0_1 | ecosystem: Environmental > Terrestrial > Soil > Palsa > Peat permafrost | place: Sweden: Abisko...
GGTTCACGGACGTGTGGCTACGCGACGTCGCGATGATGACGACCGACCTCGCGGAGACGAGCTGGCAGGACGTGAGCTTCGCCGGGGCCGTCATCGCCGGCGCCGAGGCGTTCGGGGCACAGCTGCGCAGGGTCACCTTCACCGACTGCAAGCTCGATTCGGTGAACCTCCGGGATGCCGCGCTCACCGACGTGAGGTTCAGGAACTGCCTGCTCCGCGACGTGGACTTCAGCGGCGCGAAGCTGACAAGGACCGCCTTCACCGGTTCGCGGCTGGACAAGACGGACTTCAGCCGGGTGACCCTGGACGACGTCGACCTTCGCGGCGCGGAACTCGGGATCACGATCACCCCTGACTCGCTGCGCGGGGCGATCATCACCAGTGCCCAGCTCATGGCCGCCGCCCCGCTGCTCGCCGAGACCCTGGGCATCACGGTCGCCGACGGCGACTGAGGTCAGTCGAGGAGGTACGGCTGGCCGCGTGACACCCGCGCCGTGACTAGTTTCACGCTGTCTGCGTTGCGCACGGCGCCTCGACGGACACAGGGACGTGTGCCTTGTGCGGTTCCATCCGAAGGTGGGACAATCTAGTCACCTGGGGCGAGTCGAGTGCGGCGATGCCTCCGATCGGCTCGACGAGCAGGAGCAAGAAACCATGTCCCGTTCCTCTTCTCCTTCTCCCGGCCGCTGGGCAGCGCGTGCGCTCCTCGTCCCCGTCTGCGGCCTCGCCCTGCTGGCCGGCCCCCCCGCGCTCGCGCAGGCCGGACCTGTCGTGTCGCCGGCCGCCCCGGCGGCGACCGCGTCGGTAGCCCTCAACCACGACCTGGCCGCCGTGAAGACCTCCAACGGTCAGTCGTGGAGGCTGAGCGTCGCCGACTCGAGCACCCCCGACACCCTCACGATCGGGCTGGTGCGCACGGTCACGGCGGGCGGCTCGGGGGCCGAGGAGCACATCTGGTACTTCGACAGCCCGGCCTCGAGCCTGGCGTTCGACAAGAGCACCGGGGACGGGACGGTGACCGGCGGCTCGGCGACCAGCCCACTGGCAACGGTCGACCTGACCTTCAAGGCGACCTCGCACAAGGCGGCCAGCTGCTCGTCAGGGAGCGAGACGATCTACGCGGGCACCCTGTCCGGCGAAGCCAAGCTGGTCACCGGGCTCACCGGCGGCGGGACCGTCGGCGGGAGTTCCCTGACGTTCAACGCGAAGGGCTCCGCACCGGAGATCCTGGTCGACTCCGGCTGCGTCCCTCCCACGGACGACTGCACCGCCACCACGGTGTTCAGCTCGGCCGTGACCGGAGCGAAGACCGAAGCCGCCGGCTCCGCGGGGACGGAGTCGGGCAAGAAGTTCAACCTCGTGAGCGTGGCCCGCAAGGTGACCTTCACCTCGCCCAAGGGCGCCTACCGCATCGACGCCGCCCTCGTCACGGACACGTCCCCGCCGTCGTGGGACCCGAAGACCGACGTGCTCTCGGTATCGACGACCTCGTCCGGCATCGTCACCGGTTCCGCCACGCTGAGCGGCGGCAAGCTGACGACCGTCAGCTATCCGTGCAGCTACAGCGGCAAGAGCTACACCATCACGGAGACCGAGAACACGACGGCCAGCTACGCGAGCCCGGCAGGTGAGGCGATCACCGGCCACACCTCGCTGACCGGCAACCTAGCGGCGCCTTCCTCGGTGAAGGCCGCCACCTACGTCGTCACTACCGTTTCGTAGTAGCCCGCGACCCTGCGGCCTCAGTGCCCGCAGGACTGCACTTACGGCTGCCCGCCTGGAAGTCGTCGAGGCCAGCGTCACCGCGATGTCCATCGCCCAGCTCGATGCCGAGGGACTGCCCGGCGGCTGTGACGTCGCCCGCCTGGAGGCGCTTCACCGGGTGATCTTCCGCTTCCCTGCCACCTGGCTGCACCCGTAGGCGCACCCGTCCGGCAACCGCCCGAACCGACTCTGCGATTACCGGCCGCGACCGCGGGCCCGGAAGCACAGCTGGGGGGGGACACAACATGCCGGGCAAGAAGAGCCTCTGGAGAAGCGGGGCGACAGGAATAGTGCTCGCACTGGCCGCACTAACCATGTCCCTACTCAGCTTTAACCCTGTCCAGGCCAGCACAACCGTTACTCGTATCTGTCAGCAATACTGGCATCTTCCCCTAGATGGCGGCCGCTATGTTTACCGTAACGATGACTGGGAGAACAGAGGCGAGTGCCTAACCAATCACGGCAATACGGCTAACTTCGCGGTAACTAAGTCCGGCGCACGAGGCAGACATGCAATAGTACAGGCGTACCCTTACATCTTCACCGGGTGGAGCTGGGGAATCGGAACTGTCGGGACTCGGCTCCCGGCGAGAATCCGCACAATTCACCCTGTTGTTTCAATGGACACAAGGGAGCACGCTAAAGGCCGCTGGAATTCCTCACTCGATATGTGGATATCCAGTAAGCCGCTCCACAATGGGCAGGCCGAAGGCGCCGAGCTAATGATATGGGAGAATTCCAGAGCCAACGACCACTGGTCACCTAGCCATATTGTGCGGATAGACGGTGCCGATTGGTACTTCAAGAACTGGACTACCCGGCACGATAACGGCGAGAGCTGGCCGCTGATCATTTACTGGCGAGTACATCCGACATGGCATCTGAACAACCTCCGGATACGGCCATTCATTAATCACGCCGGAGCACTCATCAAACACCGCTGGTATCTCCTAAATATCGAAGCCGGATTCGAGATATGGGAAAACGGCCAAGGTCTATCCATAACAAACTTCCGCGCTGATATGCATTACCGGCCACACCCGAAGTAGTGTGTCAAAGGACGACACAGAAGAGATCGCCGACGATGTCGGTCGCGACACTAGCGCAGAATTCGCGAACGGTGACAATTTCGATATAATGCGGCACGGGCGCCCTGCACGACAGCCCGGCGGCAACGCAGGACCGCGGTCGCCCTCCGCTGTCGTTGCTCGACGGCGGAGGGCGATCGCGTTACCTGATCTGGAACTGCTCCCTGCCAGTTGCCCGTAGCCGGGCTTGCTGCCCGGCAGGCAGGTTGCTACTCGGCTGACATCTCGGCGGCAGTCTCCGTGGCATCACCCCCGCCCGGACTCTGCTGCCCGTTGAGGGCGCCTACCGTTACGACTTCCTCCGGCGCGTAGGCCTTCTCGCCGTGCACCGCGAGGTCGCCTACCTCCAGGACGGCGTCAGGCTCGCGCAGGCTCGTGAACATGCTGATCACCTTCAGGATGACGAACGTGACGAAGGCGTCCCAGATGATGATCGTCAGCGCGGCCTCCGCCTGGATGAGCAGTTGCTTCGGATGCCCGTAGAAGAGTCCGGCTGACGTGATGTCCGGTGCCTTGCCGAGGCCCAGGTAGATGATCATCTTGGGGTCCGCGAACAGGCCGACCATCAGCCCGCCGAACAGGCCGGCGAAGCCGTGGGTGTAGACGACGCCGAGCGCGTCGTCGACCTTGTTGAACGGCCACACGTGCTTGGGCAGGTAGATCATGAGCGCCCAGACGAACCCGGAGGCAACGCACCCCATCACCAGCGCGCCCATGCCGTTCACGTAACCGGCGGCAGGCGTGATGGCGACCAGCCCGCAGATCATGCCGTTGACCCCGCCGACGAAGGACGACTTCTTCTGCTTGCTGGCGAACATGTCCAGGAAGATCCAGGTCATCATCGCCGCGGCGGTGGCCAGGTTGGTGTTGATGACGGCCGCGGAGGCGTCCGCGCCCGCGAAGTACGGGTCACCGCCGTTGAAACCGTTCCAGCCGAGCCACAGCAAGCCGGCTCCGACCGCGACGAACGGCAGGTTGCTCGGCGCGCCGATGCCCTCGCGGTCACGCGCCAGCCGGGGACCGACCATCGACGCGGCGACGAATCCGGAGACGCCGGCCGCCAGGTGGATCACGTAGCCACCGGAGAAGTCCAGTGCGCCGTGGGCGCCCCAGTAGCCGCCGCCCCAGAGCAGGAACGCGTTCACCGCGTAGGCGAAGGTGATCCACAGCGGTACGAAGATCACCCATACCTTGAACTTGATCCGGCCGATGACGCTGCCCAGCAGCAGGATCGGCGTGATCGCGGCGAACACGAACTGGAAGTAGACGAGCGACGCTTCAGGGAAGCGGAACGCCGGAAGGTCCCCGTCGAGCAGCGGGATGTTGGCCTGAGCCTGCTCCCCCGCATGCCCGATGACGTCGGATGGCCAGCCCACGAAGGTGGATATCCACGGAGTGCCGAAGCCCATCCTGAAGGCCCAGAGCACCCACACGATCAGGGTCAGGCAGAACGCGCTGAACACCATCATCATGGAGTTCACGGCCCACTTACGCTGAACCAGGCCCGCATAGAGGACCGCGAGCCCGGGGATGCTCATCAGGCCGACGAGAGTGGCTGCGGTCATCTGCCAGGCGTTGTCGCCTGCATAGAGCCAAGTTGGATACGGAACCAGCACGCTGCCTCCAAGGGGGCTACGGCGAAGGGCTTTGCCGAGGTGCCGTTAGGCGCCGACCCATGGCCGGCCGGCGGAGCCACTTCGATGTCGGTCGTGAACGATTCTTGTTTCCCATGTCCTGGTTTCGGGCGTATTTCCCGGCTGTTACGCCGGCGGCAAAAGAACGCGGCGCACGGCGGTCTGTGTTAACTGCCTGTTTCGGCGGCAGGTCGGCGGCCAGGTCCGGAACGCGCCGGGATCGTCCAGGGTCGGCCCGCGCGGGACGCCCGGCCCGCGGGCGTCAGGGAGCGACGCGGTAGTGGTAACCGTGATGGTCGGCGAATCCGGCCCGCCGGTACAACGACAGGGCGGGCGCGTTGTCGTTCTCGACTTGAAGGTAGAGGCCTGATGTTCCGCGGTCGCGTGCCAGCGCCGCCAGCGCGGCGATGATCCCGCTGGCGAGCCCGCGGCGCCGGCCGGCCGGGTGGACCTCGAAGGCGGTGAAGCCCGCCCAGTCCCCCGCCGCCGCCATCCGGCCGATGGCGAGCACCCGGCCGGCCTCGCGGACCGAGGCGAACACCTGCCACGGAGCGGACATGAGCAACCGTCGCGAGATCGGCGGCGGCCGCTGACCGCGGTAGCGATACAGCGCGAGCCAGCCGTCGTCGGGCTCAACGGCCACGTCGACGTGCACTAGCGCCGTCGCCGCCTGGCCGGCGACCGCGCCGGGCGCGGCGGGCGCGGCGGTCGTCACCGTCGCCGTCGTCGCCTGCTGTGCGACCGCGTCCGGTGCCGCTGTCATCACCGTCGCCGGCCCGGACCGGACGAGCCAGCCCTGCTCGGCGAGGAACCGGTCGATCCCGGTGCGCTGCGCCTGGCCAAGCGGGAACGGGACGGCGATCATCGCGGGCAGGCCGCGGGCCCGGTACCACTGGCAGACCTCGTCGATCGCGGCGGCCAGCGGCATGCCCGGATCGCCGACCGCGAGCGCGCTGTTGGCCCGGCCGGTGAAGCCGTCCGCCGCGCGCAGCAGCCAGCCGCCGAGATGAGCCTCCTCCGGCGCACGCCAGCCCCCTGCGGCCACCGTCTCGAGATCGGAAATCGAGACCTCCATGGCCGGCAAGCCGGGTAACGGTCCTAGCCGAGCCTGCGCAGGTCCCTGATGAAGTTCGGCTCGTCGGGCGTGCCCAGACCGGTCATGTTGTCGTATCCAGGCAGCGTGACCTGCCCGGTGTAACCCGCCATGCTGGGGCTCTGGTCGTCGAAGGTGGTCAGGCTCGGAATCCGGTGCGCCGTCGGGCCCAGGCAGATGTTGAAGAATTCCAGCAGGTCGCACTCCACGCCGCGGTACAGCGCGGGGCTGTGGCTGGTCAGCGGCAGGGTGTCGAAGAAGGCGCTGGTCCCGTTCAGCCGGTAGATCGCCGGGTTGATGAACCCGAACGCGGCCGGCTGCCCCTGCTGGGCGGCGGTCACCAGGCCGGCCACCAGCGGCGAGGACTCGCTGGTCCCGCCGATGCTCTCCTGGAAGAACGCGGGCTTCTTGCCGCTGAAGTTCAGCAGGCCCACGTCGATCCCGGTGAACGGGTCGGCGTCGGCGGCGATGTCCGGCGCGCTGCGGGTGGTGCCCAGCGACGTCGGCACCACGCCCTTCTGGTAGCCCGGCTGGGCCCAGTACACGCTGGGCCCGCCGCCCGACGCGCCGTCCTCGCCGCTGAAGACCCAGGCGTTGTCCTTGAGCTGGGAGATCCCGGTGGACCAGCCGGTCTCGAAGAGCCGGCTGCCGGTCTTGCCGATGCCCAGCGTGGTGCCGCCGACCGCGATCGCGTCCGGGTCGACCGACGGCTCGAGGACGCCGGAGCCGTCGCCGGCCGAGAAGTACATGCCGACACCCTCGGACGCTGCGCGCACCAGGTAGGCGTGCACGAGCTTGGTCTGCGAGAGCGGCTGGGACTCGGTCCCGGTTTCCCACGAGTTGGAGGCCACCGTGGCCAGCGGGTGGCCGCTGGCCCCGTCGAGGACCGCGACGTCGGCGTCGTACACGCCCTGGTTCCCGTCCTGTTTGAGGTCGCAGCTGTCGCCGCCCACGACGAGCTGGTCCGCGCCAGGGGCCATGTCGTAGGAGGACTCGACGTCGAGCTGCTCCTCGATGTCGAACGGGTCCCCGCAGGTGTCCTTGCCGAGCGACAGCTCCGCGTACCGCTCGGGCGACGGGGCGGGCATGTGGTTGGCCCTCGCGTAGTCCTCCAAGGTGAGGAACATGTCCCTGGTCAGGCCCACCTCGACCAGGGCGATCGTCTGCCCCTTGCCGGTCGCGGCCCAGCTCGCGCCGTAGGCCGACCGCATCTGCCCGGCGCTGTACCCGCACACGAAGGTCGGGAACGAGGTGACGCCGAACTGCCCGGGCAGGCCGGTGGCCACGTGCTGCCCGTAGTAGTGCGAGCAGGGCGCGTGCGGGCGGGCGGTCCGGCTGGCGGCCGTGCCCTGGGCGGCCGCGCCCTTCTCCAGCGGGAGGATCGGTGCGGCGTTGTCCAGGCCGGTCACGGCGAGCACGCGGCCGGCCAGCGAGACCGGAAGGGAGGCCGCGCGGTCGTTGGCGTGCAGCGGATAGCCGTCGGCGTGCGCCGACGCGGAGGCGCGGTAGGTCTTCAGCCGGACCCGGAACGCGGCGTTGATCTTCGACACCGGGGCGGTCGCCCGCACGTAGGAACGCCCCGAGTCGGTCGTGACGGCGGTGAAGCCCTCGGCGCGCAGCCACGACTCGACCTGGGCCGCCGCGCCACGAGACGCGGCGAACCGGGCGGTGTACGCGGCCGGGCTCAGGTAGTGCCGGAACAGCGGGCCGCCCGGCGTGCTCACCGCGGCGGCGAACCGCTCAGCGGCTGCCAGGTCCGGCTTCAGCCACACCTCGATGGTCAGCCGCGTCGAGCCGGCGACGTCGCCGGTGGACCGGGTATGGCTAGTGAACGGGACGGCGCTGCCGGCCAGGGTCGTGTCGGCTGGTCTCGGTGACGCCCCTGCTGTCCTGCTTGCGGCCGCGGTCGTGCCCGCCGCCAGTGCTGTCGCGCCCAGGACCGCGACCAGCATCCTCAATCTGGACATGGCTCTCCTCGCAAACCCGTGGCGAAGGCATCTCGGCCAGAATAGACCTGTATCTCCCTTAAATTAAGCTATGTCCAGGCAAATTAAAACAATGGCCAGGCACGAAGGAGCTGCCGGAGATCGGGGGTCACGCCCGGGCATTCCCGGTGCGACCGGGTGGTGAATGCCGGGAGGTCCTCACGAGGTCGGCGCCCGGGAACGCCGGACGTGCTGCCAGAATGTGATCATGCGGACTAGGCGTCACTCGTCGTTGGCCGGCTCTGAGTCGTCCGGCTCTGAGTCGTCCGGCTCTGCGGGCTCGCTGCTGAGCATCGGTTCGAGCGGGTCGATCCTGTCGATCGGCTGCACCGGGTCGATCCTGTCGATCGGCTCCGCCGGGTCGATCCTGTCGATCGGCTCGGCCGGCTCGGTGGCTTCGGCGTTCTCGGTCGGGTCGGCCGCGAGTGTCGGCTCGGTATTGTCCGGCTTCTCTTATCTGTCCATCCTGGCCTGGCGGTCCAGGGGTTCGGCGACGCTCGGCCGCCGCCGTCAGGGCCGGTGAACGCGCGCCTGCCACGCTCGGTCCCGCGCCTCAGGCACATCGGCCTATGCCTCAGGCACACCGGCCTGTGCAGCCAGACGGACACCTAGCGCACCTCAGCCGTCGGCGCGCACTGCGGGACCGCCGCAAACGGCTACCGGGCGGCCTCTTCCATCCGGCGCTGGATCTTGTTCATGCCGCGAAGCCAGCGGTCGGTGTCGGCGGCCCGCCCGGCGTACATGCCCGCGACCTCGGGATGCGGCAGGATCAGGAACCGGCCGTCGGCGATCCCCTTGAGCACCGCGTCGGCGACCGCCTCGGGCGTGATGACCGAGTCGCCGAGGACGAGTTCCGCCGCCGGGTTGGTGCCGTCCAGCATGCCGGTCCGCACCCCCTGCGGGCAGATCGCCTGCACGGTGAGGCCCCGGTGCGCATAGGTAAGAGCCAGCCACTCGGCGAACGCGAGCGCCGCGTGCTTGGTCACGGCGTACGACGCGGTCCCCGGCATGGTCAGCAGCCCGGCCGCGGACACCGTGCAGATCAGGTGCCCGCTACCCCGCTCCAGCCACCGGCCGAGCAGCAGCCGGGCGGCCCGGACCTGCGCCATCACGTTGACCTGCCAGGAGGCGTCCCAGTCCGCGTCCGGCGTCTCGGGGCCGCCGGTGCGCGCGATCCCGGCGTTCGCGCAGTAGATGTCGATCTCGCCGAGCGCTTCCCTGGCGCCGGCCACCAGGGCGGCGACGCCATCCGCAGATGCGGCGTCGCCGGGAGCGGCGATCGCCCCGCAGGAGGCGGCGACGGCCGAGGCCGCCGCCGCGTCGATGTCGTTCACCACGACCCGCGCGCCCTCGGCGGCGAACCTGCGGGCCAGCGCCGCACCGATCCCGCTGCCGGCGCCAGTGACCACGATCGCCGCGTTATCGACGGTTTTCATCGTGAGCCGGAAGTCGAGGGAGGCGGGGCAGGGAGATCAGCCAGCCAGGCTAGCGACGCGCGGTGCCTGTCCGGCGTGCCGAACCCGATCGAGGCGCTCTTCGCCCGTTTCAGGTACAGGTGCGCGGGGTGCTCCCAGGTGAAGCCGATGCCGCCGTGCAGCTGCACGCACTCCTGGCTGGCCCAGACCGCGACGTCGCTGCAGGCTGCCTTTGCCAGCGCCACGGCGGCCGGCGCGTCCGGGTCGCCGGTGGCCAGGCAGGCGGCCGCGTACCTGGCGGCCGCCCGCGCCTGGGTGACGCCGACCCACAGGTCGGCCAGCCGGTGCTTGAGCGCCTGGAACGAGCCGACCGGGCGGGCGAACTGCCGCCGTTCCTTGAGGTAGCCGACCGTCATCTGCAGGCAGCGGTCGGCCACCCCGAGCTGCTCGGACGCCAGCATCGCCGCACCCGCGGCCAGCGCGGCGCCGACCGCGCGCTCGGCTGCCTGGCCCGCCGCGATCCGCCGGCCGGCCGCGCCGTCCAGCGTCAGGTCGCACAGCTGCCGGGTCATGTCCAGCGACACGACGGGGGTCACGGTGACGCCGGGGCCGGCCACGGGCACCGCGTACAGCCCGTACGGCACGCCGTCCGCCGGGACCAGCAGGACGTCGGCCGGCAGCGCGTCGGCCAGGGCGGTGACCGTCCCGCTGAGCCGGTAGCTGCCCGCCGGGTCGCCGTCGCGCGGCGCGCCGACCCGGACCGTGGCGGCGGGCACGGCGCCGGGGGCGGCCGGGAACGGCACCGCGAGCGCGGCCGTGGTGGTGCCGGCCGCGAGATCTGCCAGCAGCTCGTCGTCACCAGCGGAAACGGCTGCTGCCGTCGCGACGACGGCACTACCAAGATAGGGAACGGGCGCTACCGACCACCCTATTTCTTCAGCGACGACCGCCGCCTCGCGGTAGCTAGCGCCCGCGCCGCCGTGCGACTCGCCGATCAGCAGGCCGGCGCAGCCGAGGTCGGCCGCGAGGGCGTGCCAGAGCCCGGTGTCGTAGGTCTGCGGAGTCTCCGTCCTGGCGATCACGGCGGCCGCCGGGGCCCGGCCGGCGAGCAGGGCGCGGACGGCCGCCCGCAGCTCGTCCTCGGTCTCGGTGTACAGCAGGCTAGGCAGCCCGGCGGCGGTCCCGTGCCCGGCGGTCCCGTGCTCGGCGGTCCCGGTCCCGGCGGATGCGCCGTTCCCGCCGGACGCCGGCGGGTCGGCGGGATGCGCGTCCTGCGTTTTTTGCGTGTTCTGGGTCACCGCGGCAGGTCCTTCCATGGCACGTCCTTGTCCAGCCGGATCTCCGGCGGCAGGCCGAGCACCCGCTCGGCGATGATGTTGCGCAGGATCTCCGAGGTGCCGCCCTCGATGGAGTTCCCCCTGGCGCGCAGGTAGCGGTAGCCGGGGTCCCGGTCCACGAAGCGGGCCTGCGCCTCCTCGGGCCTGCGCATGGTCCAGTCGCGGTACCGCAGCCCGTCTTCGCCCGCCAGCTCGACCTCGAACGCCGAGATCTCCTGGTTCAGCCGGGCGAAGACCAGCTTGGCTGCTGATCCCTCCGGGCCCGGCTGGCCCGCGGCGAGCTGCTGGCGGAGCCGCTCGCCCGCCAGCCTGGCGACCTCGGTGTCCGCCCACAGCCGCAGCAGCCGGTCGTGCAGCCCGGCGGTGCGCAGCCCCGGCTGCTCTCGCCAGGTCGCCACTGCGGCGCCGATCCCGCCCTCGCGCGGGATCGCCGCGCCGCCGATCGCGACCCGCTCGTTCATCAGCGTCGCGGTGGAGACCTGCCAGCCCGCGCCGACCTCCCCGATCCTGTCGGCGTCGGGGACCGGCACGTCGGTCAGGAAGACCTCGTTGAACTCGGCCTCGCCGGTGATCTGGCGCAGCGGCCTGACCTCCACCCCGGGCGCGGTCATGTCGCAGCCGAAGTAGGTCATCCCCTTGTGCTTGGGCACGTCCGGGTCGGTGCGGGTGACCAGCAGCGCCCACCGGGCCACGTGCGCCGAGGACGTCCAGACCTTCTGCCCGGTGACGGTCCAGCCGCCGGCGCGGCCCGTGCCGCCGCCAGTGTTGCCGGTCTCGCCGGTCTCGCCGTCGGTGTCGGTGTCGCGGACCGCGCGGGTGGCCAGGTTGGCCAGGTCGGATCCGGCGCCTGGCTCGCTGAACAGCTGGCACCAGATTTCCTCGCCGGTCCACAGCGGCCGCAGCCAGCGGCGTTTCTGCTCCTCGGTGCCGAACGCGAGGATCGTCGGGGCTGCCATGCCCAGGCCGATCACGATCCGCTCGGGCTCGTTGCCGGGGGCGCCCGCCGCGCTGAGCTCGGCGTCCACGGCCTGCTGCAGCGCCCGGGGCAGGCCCTGGCCGCCCAGGCCGGGCGGATAGTGCACCGCGGCGAGTCCCGCGTCGAACCTGGCGCGCAGGAAGTCGAGCCGGCCCGTCTCGGCCGGGTCGTGGGTCGCCAGGAAGTCGCGGACCTGGCCGCGCAGGTCGTCCGCGGTGACCGGGCCAGTGCCGGTGCCTGCACCGGTGCCGGCGGTGGCGGTGCCGGCGGTGCCCGTGTCTGTGCCGGCGGTGCCGGTGCCCGGGTCGTTCAGCACAGCGGGCCGCCCGCCACGTAGATCACCTGGCCGGACACGAACCCGGCGCCCTCGCTGGCCAGGAACGACACGACGTGCGCGACGTCCTCGGGCTGGCCGACCCGGCGCACCGGGATCTGGGTCGCCGCGGCCTTCTGGAAGACGTCGAAGTCCAGGCCGACCCTGGCCGCCGTCGCCGCCGTCATGTCGGTGGCGATGAACCCGGGCGCGATCGCGTTGGCGGTGATGCCGAACTGGCCGAGCTCGATGGCCAGCGTCTTGGTGAAACCCTGCATGCCCGCCTTGGCGGCGGCGTAGTTGGCCTGGCCCCGGTTGCCGAGCGCGGAGCTCGACGAAAGGTTGATGATCCGGCCGAACCGCTGGTCGACCATGTGCTTCTGCGCGGCCCGGCTCATCAGGAACGCGCCCCGCAGGTGCACGCCGAGCACCGTGTCCCAGTCGTCCTCGGTCATCTTGAAGAGCAGGTTGTCGCGGATCACGCCCGCGTTGTTGACCAGTACCGCGGGCGGGCCGAGCTCGGCGGCGACCTTCTTGACCGCGGTCTCGACCAGCTCTGCCTGGCTCACGTCGGCACCGACGGCCAGCGCACTGCCGCCAGCCGAGGTGATCGCGTCGACGGTCCCGGCGCAGTCGCTCTCCTTCAGGTCGAGCACGGCGACCGCCATCCCGTCGGCGGCCAGGCGCCGGGAGGCGGCCGCGCCGATGCCCCGCGCGCCACCGGTGACGATGGCGACCCGCTGCGGTTCTGCTGGCATGTATTCCTCCTGCTCGATGCGACTGGCCAGCTCCGGCTGGCCAGCTGCGACTGGCTAGCTGTGCGACCTCAACTCGCTGTGCGACCTCAACTCGCTGTGCGACCTCAACTCGCTGTGCGACCTCAGCTCGCGCCGCGCGAGCGAGCGCTTGTGCACCTCGTCCGGCCCGTCGGCGAACCGGAGCGAGCGGGCGCTGGCCCAGAGGTGGGCGAGGGGGAAGTCCTGGCTGACGCCGCCGGCGCCGTGTGCCTGGATCGCCTTGTCGATCACCCATTCTGCCATCGCCGGGGTCACGATCTTGATGGCCTGGATCTCGCGGTGCGCGCCCTTGTTGCCGACGGTGTCCATCAGCCACGCGGTCTTCAGCACCAGCAGCCTCGCCTGCTCGATCCGCACCCGCGACTCGGCGATCCAGTCACCGATCACGCCCTGGTCGGCCAGCGGCTTGCCGAATGCGGTCCGGCCGCTGACCCGCTGGCACATCAGGCGCAGCGCGCGCTCGGCCGCGCCGACCTGGCGCATGCAGTGGTGGATCCGGCCGGGGCCGAGCCTGGCCTGGGCGATCGCGAACCCGTCGCCCTCGCCGGCGATCAGGTTGGCCCCGGGGACCCGCACGTCACGGAACTCGATCTCGGCGTGACCGCCGTGCGCAGCGTCGGTGTAGCCGAAGACGTGCATGCCGCGCTCGACCTGCACGCCCGGGGTGTCTCGCGGCACCAAGATCATCGACTGCTGGCGGTGCCGTTCGCCTTCGGGACCGGTCTTGCCCATCACGATGAGGATCTCGCAGCGGGGATCCATCGCCCCGGACGACCACCACTTCCTGCCGTTGATCACGTACTCGCCGTTGTCGGTGCGCTCGATGCTGGTGGAGATGTTGCTGGCGTCGGAGGAGGCGACGCCCGGCTCGGTCATGCAGAACGCGGACCTGATCTTCCCGTCCAGCAGCGGCTTGAGCCAGCGCTCCTGCTGCTGCGCGGTGCCGAACTCGGCGAGCAGTTCCATGTTGCCGGTGTCCGGCGCGGCGCAGTTGAGCGCCTCCGGCGCGATCGACGGGCTGTGGCCGGTGATCTCCGCGAGCGGTGCGTACTGCAGGTTGGTCAGGCCCCCGCCGTCGGGGTGCTTCGGCAGGAACAGGTTCCATAGGCCCCGGCGGCGGGCCTCGGCCTTCAGCTCGTCGATCACCGGCGGCCGCGCCCAGATCCGGCCCGCGGCCGCCGCCTCGGCGACCTGCTCGGCGAAGACCTTCTCGGCGGGGTAGACGAACTCGTCCATGAACGCCAGCAGCTGCCCCCTGAGCTGCTCGGTGCGTGCGTCGTACGCGAAGTCCATGCCGCCTCCCGACGAGTCCGGACCAGACTATCTACCGGCCGGCTACCGGCCGGTATGGCCCACGCTACGGTCATCCGATGGCATTGGTCGAGACCGCACTCGGCCCCGGCCGGGCCGTGTAGCACGCCATCGCAGCCGGGGAGCGAATGCTGATGCCCCGGGCCCCCCGGGGGGAGGGGTCCAGGACACCAGGTCTTCGGGGCTGGTCCCCCGGGCCCCCGGGGGAGGGTCCGGGGCATCAGGCGGGGGCCGCGGTTCAGGAGACCGTGATCGGGGTGCTCACGATGTCCTGACCTCAGAGTCACGCCCGAAGGTGACCAGGACGGTTCCGCTAGCGTTGCGAACAGGTAGCAGCCCAGACAAGCCCGCGAGCATTCCTGCGGCCGCCCGGCCCGGCCCCCGGAGCACGTCGGGTGCCGTAGCGTTGGCGCCGTGACGGCTGGTCTTCCTGTGTCGGAGTTGCTGTCCCGGCTGCTGGTTGCTTTCACCATCGAGTTCGACAACGAGTCCGAGCACCGGTCGCGGCACCGGACCACGTCGGGTCCGAAAGCCGGGCCGCCCCGGGGCCCGTACCTGGTCTCGCAGGTGATGTGGGCGAACTTCCTGCAGTTCATCCCCGCGGACGGGATACCTCTTCGCGAGGTAGCGGACCTGACTCGCATCACGAACCTGCGAGGGATGGAGCGGTGGGGGTACGTCGTCGTCGAGCCGGATCCCGCTGACGGCCGGCCGGCGCCGCCGCGGCGCGACTGGGTCGTCCGGCCGACCCGCGCAGGTCGCAGAGCTCAGCAGGTGTGGGGACCGCTGGCGGGCATCGTCGAGGATCGCTGGCGCGCCCGGTTCGGCGCGGACGAGATCAGCGCCCTGCGGAACGCGCTGCTGGGGCTGATCGCCGCGCTGGAAACCGAGCTGCCGCCCTACCTGCCGGTCATCAGCATCGAGATGTTCGCGCAGGTCGAGGGTTTCCGCCGGAGGTTGCCAGCCGTTACCGGTGCCGACCTGGCTGGTGCCGATCCGGCTGGTGCCGGCCTGGCTGGCGCCGACCTGGCTGGCGCCGACCTGGCTGGCGCCGACCTGGCTGGCGCCGATCTGTCCGTGCTGCTGTCCCAGGTGCTGCTCGCGTTCACCCTCGACTTCGAGCGCGAGTCGGCGGTCTCACTCGCGGTAGCGGTCAACGCGCTGCGGGTGCTGACCGAGGACGGGGTTCGGGTGCGCGACCTCCCGCGCCTGACCGGCGTGTCAAAGGAGGCACTCAGCATGGCGACCGGAGTCCTCGTTCGCCGCCGGTACGCGGCGGTCGAGCCGGACCCGACGGCCAGCCGGACGAAGCTGGTCCGGCTCACGGCCAGCGGCCGGTCAGCGCAGCAGGACTACCGCCGCCTGCTTGACGCCGTCGAGCAGCGCTGGCAGGCGCGGTTCGGCGACGACCAGGTCGCCAGGCTCCGGCGCTCGCTGCACGCCCTCACCAGCCAGCGTGACGACGGGCGGCCGAGGCTCGCCCAGGGCTTGCAGCCTTACCCCGACGGGTGGCGAGCGCGGAATCCTTACGCTCGCCAGACCGCGTGGGTACTCCAGAACCCCGACGAGGCGCTGCCCCGGTACCCCATGGTGCTGCACCGGGGCGGGTGGCCGGACGGAAGCTGAGACGTCCTGACCGGCCGGCGCGGTCAGCCCGGCCGGCGCGGTCAGCCCGGCTGGCGCGGCGGTTATTCCGGCGGGCGCGGCGGGCCGGGCGGCGGGGGCGGGATAGTGGCTACGGCGGGCGCGGCCTCCGGCCAGACCAGCAGGACCGCGCAGGGCGCGTGGTCGACGACGAAACGGGTGGCGGGACTCAGGCTCCGCGGTCCCAGGTGGCTGCGGTCGCCGTCGCGGGCAACGATGAGAAGACCGGCGCCTTCGGCGGTGGCGACGACCTCCCGCTCGATCCGCCCGGACCGTTCCAGCCCACGGCAGGGTCGGCCCAGGCGGTCGGCGGCGGCGCGCTGGAGGCGTTGGGCCGAGGTGGCGGCCAGCTCCTGCAGGCGGCTGCCGGGGTCACGCTCCGGGCGGCCGCGGCCCAACAGGCCCGCGTAGGCGCCATGGGCGGCACCGGGAACGTCCGGGCCGGTGACGTGCAGCAGCACGATGTCGGCGCCTTCGGGCGCGTGGGTGGCAGCCGCGTCGACGCAGGCCGGCCAGGTGCCTTCGACGATCCAGGCGATCACGGTCACGGGCACGGGCTCCGGCACAGGAATCAGCCTCCGAGGACGGTCACGGTCACGGGCAAGGTCACGGGCACGGGAATCAGCCTCCGATGACATGCAGCGAGGCCCACAGCGCCAGTACCGCCAGGATCAGCGCGGCGGGCACGGTGAGCAGCCCGAGCCGGGTGAACTCCCCGAGGTCGACGCCGCTGTCGTGCTCGCGCGCGATACGGCGCCACAGCAGGGTGGCCAGGGATCCGGCGTAGGTGAGGTTAGGGCCGATGTTCGCCCCGAGCAGCACCGCGAGGACGGCGCCGGGGCCCACCGGGGCGGCCAGCGGCAGCAGCACGAGCACCGCGGGCAGGTTGTTGATCACGTTGGCCAGGACCGCGGACAAAACGGCGGTGGCCAGCAGGGATGGCAGCGTTATATCTGCTGGTACCAGATGCCCCAGCGCCCCGGCGAGCCCGTTGTCGACCACCGCGCGTACCACGATCCCCAGTGCCAGCACGAAGAGCAGGAAGGGGACGTTCGCGGCTCGGGCGATGGCCGCCGGCGTGGTGCGGCGCTGGGCCAGGCCGCGGGCGGCGAGCACCGCCGTGCCCGCCAGGGCCGCCCACGCCGGGTTCACCCCGGCGGCAGAGGCGAGGGCAAACCCGGCGAGCGTGCAGGCCACCACCGCCAGCACGAACACCGGGACGTCGGGCGCCTCGGCAGCTAGCGGGGCCTCGGCGCCGGCGTCCAGGTCGGAGGCGAAGAACCGGCGGAAGACGGCGTACTCGGCGCCGATGGCGACCAGCCACGGCAGCGCCATCAGCGCGGCGAAGCGGGTGAAGCTCAGCCCGCTGGCCGCGAACGCCAGCAGGTTGGTCAGGTTGGAGACGGGCAGCAGCAGGGACGCGGTGTTCGCCAGGTGGGTGCACGCGTACACGTGCGGCCTGGGACGTGCCCCCAGCCGGGCGGCGGTCGCGAACACCACCGGAGTGAGCAGCACCACCGCGGCGTCGAGGCTCAGCACGGCCGTGACCACCGAGGCGAGGACGAATACGGCAAGCAGCAGCCGCCGCGGCCGCCCTGCCGCGGCACGGGCCATCCAGCTCCCGCAAGCGCGGAACAGCCCCTCGTCGTCAGACAGCTGGGCGAGCACGAGCACCGCCGCGAGGAACCCGATCACCGGCCCCAGCCGCTGCGCCACCGAGCGGGCCTGGTCCAGCGAGATCACCCCGGTGCCGAGCAGCACCAGGGCCGCCGGGACCGCCACGACTGCCTCCGGCCAGCCCCACGGGCGTACCAGAGCGCAGGCCAGCACCCCTGCCAGCAGGGCGACGGACAGGGTTTCCGTGAGCGACGTGTTCAGGACCAGGCCCTCCCGCAGCGGCGACGGGCTCAACGTCTCATCGAACCAGACCAGTTCCCCGAAGGCGCCCTACCAGCGTTAGTTGGTTCGTGGCGCCGGCGCGACCTCCCGGGCCGCCGGCGGCGCGGGCCGCCGGCCGTGATGGTGGGCCGGGCCGGGCCGGTGGCCGGGATCGGGCCGACCCGGGCAGGGGGAGCAGTGCCAGTGGTCATTCTGGAAGCAGTATCAGCTCCCGGCGGCCGAACGAGCACGGCGTACGCCCCGACCAGCACATTCCGCTCAATGTCCCATCGACCGGGTTGCCGCCAGCCGGGGAGGACATGCTGACGTCCCGGGCCCCCCGGGGGGAGGGGCCCAGGACGCCAGGTCCGGGCGGCGCCCCGGGCCCCCGGGGGGGAGGGTCCAGGACGCCAGGTCCGGGCGGCGCCCCGGGCCCCCCGGGGGGGAGGGGTCCAGGACGTCCCCCGAAACCTTGCCACCGCGAGCCGCCCGACCAGCGCCCCCCGATGTCCTGACCTCAGAGTCACGCCCGAAGGTGACCAGAACGGTTCCCCCAAGGTTGCCAACAGGTAGCAGTGCCAACCAGGCCCGGCCGCCGCAGCCCGGCCGCCCCGGCAGGGGCTGGGGCGCGGCAGAATGAAGAGCATGGACCGTCGCGAGCCTGAGGGCCTGGCTGACTCCGGGACGGGTGAGATGGCCGGGTTCGGGTTGCGCCAGGCCGGCCGGGTCATCGTGCTCGACCCAGGTGATCGTGTCCTGCTGCTGCGGTATGACGAAGGTCCGCCGGAGGGGCGGCATTGGGCCACTCCCGGCGGGGGCCTGAACCCGGGCGAGTCCTACGCGGCCGGCGCGAGCCGCGAGCTTACCGAGGAGACCGGCTGGGACGACGTCGCCCTGCTGGGCGAGGTTCACCGGCACGTGCGGACGATGGGGCACGGCGGCCGGACCGTCCGGCAGCACGAGCGCCTGTTCCTGGCGCGGATTGACCGGGACTGCCGCGAGCTCGGGGACGTCGCCGCGATGCACGCTTCCGACGGCATCGCCGCATGGCGCTGGTGGACCCTGGCGGAACTGGACACCACGGCGGAGGTCGTCTGGCCCGCCGGGCTTGCGGGACTGATCCGGGATGCGCTCGGCCGTGCCTAGATCGGCCGCTGCGTGGCGCTACTTCAGCAGCAGGCGGCTGATCCGGAGGCTGGCGACGTAGAGGCCGAGCAGGCCCATGATCGCCAGGTAGGCCGCGTGCCAGAGCAGGGCGGGCCCGACCGCGCCGAGGGTGAGGCCGCGGAGCAGGGCAACCCCCTGATAGAGCGGTGTGCACTCGACCACCACTCCGATCGCCCGCGGGTAGACGCTCAGCGGGTAGAACGTGGCGGAGAACAGGAACATCGGCAGCGTCGCCAGCGTGACGAACTCGAAGTGCTGCCAGCTGCGCATATACGTGGTGGCGGCCATCCCGGTGGCGGCGAACGCGAAGCCGATGAGCAGCGCCGAGGGCAGGTCCAGCACCGCCCAGGGCGAGTGCACGAGCCGCATGGCCAGCATGACGATCATGAACGCCGCCCCGTACAGCCCGCCGCGGATCAGCGCCCAGGAGATCTCGCCCAGCGCGATGTCGCCTGCCCGCATCGGGGTGGCGAGCGCCGCGTCGTAGAACTTGTCGTACTTGAGGCGGAAGAAGACGTTGAAGGTCGAGTCGAAGAGCGCCCCGTTCATTGACGAGGTCGCGAGCAGCGCGGGTGCCACGAAGCTGGTGAAGCTGATCGGGCCATGGGGTCCCGCCACCTTTCCGACGAGCTCGCCGAGCCCGACGCCGATCGACAGCAGGTAGAACAGCGGCTCGAAGAACCCGGACAGCAGGACAAGCCAGGCGTGGCGGTAAGCACGGGCGTGGCGTTCGACGAGATGGCGGCTGCCGCGGCCGCCGAGGGACCCGCGCGCGAGCCAGGCCACGGGGAGCACCCGCAGCGGCAGTTCCCTGACGGCCGGCAGCTGGGGGCTAGACATAGAGCCGCCGCCGGTAGGTCCGGTGACCGACGGCTATCCCGGCGGCAGCGAGCGCCGCGAGGTAGCCGACGTGCAGGAGCGTCCCGCCGATCGTGGCCGTGCCGAGGCTCAGCGACCGGCACAGCGCGACCCCGTGCCAGAGCGGCGTCGCGTAGGCAATCGGCTGCGCCCAGCGGGGCAGCTGGCTGACCGGGAAGAACGTGCCGGAGAACAGGAACAGCGGGATCATTCCGAACCGGAAGACCATGGCGAACGACGTCTCCTTCTTGACCGTGATCGCCCAGGCCTCGATCGGGGCGGCGAATGCCAGCCCGGTGAGCACGGTGACCGGGAGAGCCGCGATCACCCAGTACGACTGGACCGCGCCGAAGGCGGCCATCACGGCCAGGAACACGGCGCAGTTCATCGCCAGCCGCATCGTGGTGAAGATCAGGTGCCCGTGGAACACGTCCGTGGGCCGCAGCGGCGTGGACACGGCGGCGTAGTAGGTGCGGCGCCACTTGACCGACCCGAGCACCGGGTAGGTCGACTCGCCGATCCCGGTCTGCATCGCTGCCGCGGCCAGCAGCCCCGGCGCGAGGAAGGCGATATAGCTGATGCCGCCGAGTTTGGCGGAGCCGTGCTTGTTCACCAGCGTGCCGAGGCCGACGCCGATCGCGCTCAGGTAAAGCACCGGACTCAGCACGCTGGAGTAGATCGACCCCCGCCAGGTGCGCCGGTAGTTCGTCGTCCAGTACCGGAACTCGCGCACCGCGAAGGACCACAAGGACGCCGGTGCGGCCGCCTGCCCGGCGGCCGGCGCTGGCCGGGCAGCGGCGTCCATTAGTCCTCCAGCCGGCGGCCGGTCAGTCGCAGGAAGACGTCCTCCAGCGTGCTGCGGCGAACCAGTGATGTCAGCGGCTCCAGACCGAGGTTGCGGACCGCAGTCAGCGCAATGTCCCCGTTCGGGATGTAAAGCAGTATCCGGTCAGCGAGAACCTCCGTGCGCTGCGCGCGCACGTCCGCCAGCTTCTCGGCGGCCTGCTCGTGCTCGCGAGGGTCGAAGCGGAGCTCGAGCACCTCGGCGGTCGAGTACTGCTCGATCAGCTGGCGGGGTGACCCGGCTGCCGCGATCTTGCCGCCGTCCATCACCACCAGGCGGTCGCAGAGCTGCTCGGCCTCGTCCATGTAGTGCGTGGTCAGGACCAGCGTCACGCCGCGTTGCTTGAGCCTGAACAGCCGGTCCCAGACCACGTGCCTGG
>Ga0302324_100009370_pt1 | contig 20480 bp, 17 predicted proteins | sample Palsa_T0_1_FD_201949 | JGI IMG/M metagenome (GOLD analysis project Ga0302324, IMG submission 201949) | Peat permafrost microbial communities from Stordalen Mire near Abisko, Sweden - Palsa_T0_1 | ecosystem: Environmental > Terrestrial > Soil > Palsa > Peat permafrost | place: Sweden: Abisko...
CGATGCTCGGGCGTAGCGCAACGAAAGGTGGCGATGAGCCGCCGGTGTGAAAAGGGTATTCTACGCAGTTACCCCGCTGCTGCTCTTTCCGGATGGGCGGCTTGCCAATATCGACCCTTGGCCGCTGAATAACCTGGTGCGATCATAACGGATGCCCGGTTGACATCGACCGCGATCCGCGCGCTGCGCACAAGCCATTTCGGTTTCCACATTGAAACACACGTTCCGAATCGAACCACTTTACCGCGCGCCGGGAAGAACCAATAGAGGCGCCGCCGCCGCCGACCGACCGTCGGTGCTCGGCAGTACCGAATTGATTTCATAGGTACTTACGTTCCAGCTCCCAAGACTTAAAAGGGACCGCATCTAAGGTATTAACAGGATATTGGAGTCTGGTATTCCGCTTGCCTTTTATGGTATTGCCGAAAGAAATTCCGGCGGCAACCAACGAAAAGGAAAAGCGAGATATGGCAGCCAAAAGCATCAAAGCATCGAACGAAACAGCAGCGAACGCGGCGCGGGACGAGATCGTTCTGCAACACCTCTCGCTGGTAAAGGCTATTGCCATACGCGTACACGAGAACCTGCCGGTACATGTGGATCTGGATGATCTGGTTCATGCCGGCGTGTTGGGGCTGTTCGACGCGGCGACCAAATACGACGCGGACAAGAAAGTCGTTTTCAAAAGCTACGCCAAGCATCGCATCAAAGGCGCGATTCTGGACAGCCTGCGCCAGGCCGACTGGGCTTCACGCGATTTGCGCAAGCGGCAGAAGCAATTGGAAGCAACGACGCGCAATTTGACGGCTCAACTGGGACGCGCGCCGATCGAGATCGAAATCGCCGAGAACATGGGCTTGACGCTCGACCGCTGGCGCCGCATCGCCTTGGAATTAGCCAACCTGGGCCAAGTGTCGGTTTCTTCGCTGCGATCGGATCCGGATAACAACGCGCCTGTCGAGTTCCCCGCCGCGCCCGATACGCAGCCGGACCGCATCTGCGCAAGGCAGGAATTGCGCTCGGCGCTGGTCGGCGCCATGAAAGACTTGCCGGCGCGCTATCAGAAGGTAGTCTTCCTGTATTACACCAACGAGATGACCATGAAGGAAATCGGCGAAGTTCTGGGCGTAAACGAAAGCCGCGTGTCGCAGATCCACAAGGTAGCTCTGGAGAAGATGGCCACCAGCCTGCGCTCGGCCGGAATCGAATCGCCCTCAGCATTCTAAAGCGTATGAAACGAATCTTCGGCAGGCTCAAGAGGGCTTGTCCCGACGCAGTTGTTCCAGTCGTAGTGGCACAATCTGAAATAAGCCGCGCCTGTCGGTTTGATCCGCTCCAGAAGCGCGCTGGCGGCCAGGAGAATTCAACATGCCAGTGTCGTCCGCCTTTCCGTACGAGACACGCTTGAACATTTTGAGTAGCTCGCTGCAGGTGATCGACGAGAAGGCTCTTGCCGATGCGTGTGAGTATAAGTGGTACAACCAGACTCTCTGCAAGGTAAATGATTCGGTGATCCGTCTCGGTGTTGTTGAGGGAAAGTATCACTGGCATAAGGACGATGACGAATTCTTTTACTTGGTAGAGGGACGGTTGCTCATCGATCTTGAAGATCGCACGGTTGAGCTCTCTCAGGGACAAGGGTTCGTCGTTCACGCGAGTAAATCCTAACCAAACGTATTTGAAATTTCCCGATCAGCCCACCTGAGCGAGCCTGCGGGTGGGATAGCCGAGGATAGTGGTGACACGGGCGGTGTCGCGGTGGATGAAGACGAAGGCATCGCCGTCGATCTGATAGTTACCCTTCCAGCCGATGGCGAAGTTAGTGTCGGTTTCCTCGAAGTGGATATCTTCAGGATCACCATCTCGCGCCACGCGGGCGGCCCGGGAATCGGCGGGATCGAGCAGCCACGCGTCGCCGGTTTCGGTCGAGAACAGCACCCGCGGGCCGACGGTCACGAGACGGCCGTCGTGTTCGGCGCTCGGCTCCGGATGTATTCGATCTGTTCAGCCAGAAGAAAATCCTTCCCGTGGATACGCTTTTTCCCGGCTCCGCGTTGGATGGTTCTACGGCCCACCGCGCCTGAGCAATGGGCAGGTTTTGCCCATTCCGGTGGTCAGCAAGGAAGTGCTCAGCCATCGCACCAACGACTACAAAGCCTGGGTGGAAGCGTTTGCACACAATCACGGGCTACTCATCGAATGGGCGGAAAGGGCCCGCGCAAGGAAGACTACGTCCTGCCCGCGCTGCGCCGAATGGAGAAGAAGAACGCTTTTGGCGTCTCCTTCATCTTTCGGAGCATCGCGCAGGGCCGGACGTTTCGCATCGGCATGCCACAGTTTCCCTCACAAGATCCCCACTATCGCATCCTGGAACACCAGCGGAGCCGTTTCACCCATTTCTACTTCTACGTCCGGGACCAGGTACTGGGGCCGGTGGCCATACGCGTGGCGTCGTTTTTTCCATTCCACGCCACCTATTACCTCAACGGCCACTCCTTCCTGGAGCGCGAACTGACGCGCGGCAAGGTCGGCTTCCGGAAAGACGACCACGCTATCCTCGCAGTGGACCACGTGGCTGCACGGCAGGCCGCCGCCGACCGTCTCAGCCCGGCCATCATCCGCCAGCAACTCGACTACTGGACGCACCTGCTGGGGCCGAAGTTCTCAAAGAAGGAACGCAGCGAGATAGCGCGCCCAGCTGCACAGTAGACATCACATCCCAGCTATCCGCCTCACCGATGAATACGTCGAGAGCAGCGTTTCCGGCGTGGCTGCGCGCGCTCGCTGTCTGACGCTCATCATGAGCATTCCTCCACTGGCGACTGTTAAGCCAGCGTGGCGTAGTAGACAATTCATACGGCCTCCTTTGCCCAATGTCGTCTGCTTCCCTGGTATTTAAGACTTCTTCACTCCGTCACGCGATCTCCATGACTCGGCGGTTGCGAGACCACCAGAAACCGCACCGACTCATCGGACTCATTATAGAAACGGTGATATGTGCCAGGCGGGATCTGCAAGCCCTGGCCCGCGAATAATGAGATCCTTCGGCCGTCGGCCTCCATGACGGCCTGTCCGGCAAGAATTAAGAAAAACTGCCGGGATTTCCGGTGGTAGTGAACTACTTCGGAAGCAGCGGCGTGCCAGCCGTCGCAGCCGGTTCCCCAGATGTAGTGTTCTGCATTGTGCCGGCTAATGACCGAAAGCGGCATCACCCCGCCCTCGTCATTCATGGCGCAACGCCACCAACGGGTCAACGCGGGTCGCCCTCTGGGCGGGAATAAGGCACGCCAACAGCGCAACGCCGGCCAGCAGCCACATGTTATGGATAGAACTGCCGGCGAAAATCGATGCCATGAAGCTATGTCGAGCCGCCCTCGGCGAACATATCACCATTTTGCCGGGAACGATATTTTCTTCCGGCTGGCCGTTACAAGAACCACATTCGACTCAATGCGGGAATCGGGCCGTCGGGGGCCCGTAACCGCGCGCTGGCAACGCTCGGCCGCCTCTGCGCAGACCGCGCGTAGATGTTGGCCCGAGAGGATTCCGCTGCGAAGAATAGTGAAGGTCGAGGACTCGCTGAGTTGAGACGTTTCTTACCCGGCGATGCCGAACAGCTTGCTGATGAATTTGACATGGGCGACCACATCTCCTTTGCCTGCCCTTCACACCCTACCTTTCTGATCATGTCCATCGCCTCAATGTCACGCAAGGTCCGCCACGCTGTCCGCGCGGAACCATAATCCTTCGCCAGCCAGGTTCGGCATTTTACATTGCGGTGATCCTGCTCCACGTTGTGGAGGTATTTGCACTGTCGCAGTTTGCAGCGTCGTCCGATGGTACCGTCCGTCTTCAACTCGTCCACCGCTGAAGGGTAGGCGCGGTTCCGATCCACGTTGATCGCCCGCGGTAGCGAATTGCCGGATTGGCCATTCCTCTTTGAAAGAAACGTTTAGCGGCGGCCGTATCGTGCTTGGCAGTTAACAGGAAATCGATGGTTTGTCCGCTGGAATCGACCGCGCGGCTTGCCCCCCGGCTGCTGCTGCACTCCCCCAAGCGGCCTCACGGGAGGTGGTCACGCGTCGGGGTCTCATACCACGGAAACCAAATGCCTTTGGTTCGGCTAGTGAGCCCAGTGATCGTGATGATCCTGATAATCCTTAAGCCGAATCAGGTCGTCAGCTAACACTTCTCGATCGCGCGGCGCCAGACGGTCGTCATTCGATGACTTTCGAATGGAATCGATCACATCGTTCAACAGCCCATTATCGAACCGGCCCTGATCCAGATCCGCCTGCATCTTGGTTAACTCTTCCTTCGTTCTCTCGAGACGCCTGCGTTCTTTGTCGCTCGCCCGGACGGCGCTCCAGACATGTTCGAGATCGGTCCGCACGTGCACGAAGATGTGCGATCGCCACTGCTCGCCCCGAAAACGCTCTTCGCGCTCGTGATACCAGTCCTGCCCAACGGCGCTCAACGTCAACGCCGCCATGATTAACCCTACCGTAATGGTTTGTCTCATGATCACACTCCCAGGAACCATTATCCCCGAGCGTGCGCGTCCCTGGTCGCGTGGTTCGCCGCGTGCTTTGCAGGCTGGCGCTCGAACGAATGACCGCACCACCGTGCTCATCGCCACCTTGCGTTGTCATGCGCCCGCGCGTTGTGGCGCGTTCGACCATGAGCGGCGCGTCGTTGCGGCGACGGAGGCGGGCGTCGGTATACTCCTGTGGCAATGCCGTGACATCCGATCGCAAACTGAAATCATGGTGATCGAATTTAAAGAAGCCAGAGGTGAACGCCACTGTCTCTGAATCCGTTACGCTAATGCGGGATGGAAACCAAATCGTCGCACTGCTCGGCCAGACCTGCAGGCGGATATGGGTGGATTTGTGGACACCGCGGCCAACGGGTCAAGTTTCGATCCGGTGCGCGAGGCTGGAACTGATACGCTCGCCTCACGCCGCCGTGCTCATCGCCGCCTTCCGTTGCGACGCTTTCGCCGATGAGCTGCGCATCGTTCCAGGTTCCCGATTTTCGCTGGGCCACGACGCGTCCAACCACCCAGAATACGAACTCAAGGCCACTCAGGCATAGCGGTGCGAATGGCAAACCCCAACAATCAAAACAACTTTTCCATTGCGATCGCAGCCGCACCGAATACACCGCCATAGAAGCCCAAAGGCGACGCTGTTATCGTGAGCTGACGCTGGTTCCATACGGGCACGACGGCTGCAAGCTCCCTTTCGAGCAATTCGAGGAGCATGGGGTTATTCTGGGCCAAGCCCCCCGAAATAATCAATGCTTCGGGATCCAATAACCGAATCACCGATGCACAGCCTTGGGCCAGATATCCCGCAAAGGTGCGGATTGCCCGGACACCGTCAGAGTCGCCGGTACGAGCGGCTGCGATGATCTCCTCGGCGCTTTGGAAGCGTGTGCCGGCGTAGCGCACCAGCGCGGCTGCATTGCAGTACACCTCAAGGCATCCGCACTGTTCGCATGTGCAGGGCAGACCGCCGGGCACGATGTTGATGTGGCCGATTGCGTTCGCGAAAAAATGCGCTCCGCGGTTTAGCTTACCGGCGACATAGCAGCCACCGCCCACACCGGTACCCAGCGTAATGCAGACGAAGTCCCGCAAGCCGCGGCCCGCGCCGAAGTGCTTCTCCGCCACCGCCAGCGCGTTGGCGTCATTTTCGACCGCCACTGGAATCCCGAGGGCGTCGCTCAACTCTTCCCCGATGGGTGCTCCAGTCCAGCCGGGCAGATTTCCCGTCGCGTACGCCACTCTGCCGGTGTCCACATTTACCCAGCCCGCAGTGGCAACACCCAGGGCTGCAGGTGGGGAGTCCGTCTCGAGGGCGCGCTGAAAAGCAGTCTGCGCCACCCGTTTGAGATGCTCCAGCAGCACCTCCCTTCCTTCCATCGCGGGGGTCGGAACGTGACAAACGGAGAGAAGCTTGCCTCCGGCCGAAACCACGCCGGCCTTCGTGTTTGTTCCCCCCAGATCGATCCCTAGAAAGCTGTGACTACCTCGGCGCAGCGCCGCCTGCTTTTCTATCGAATCAGCGAACGCCCGGGCTATTTCCCGAGGTCGCGTAATCGCGGTACCTACGACTACCGAAAATGCCCCTGCCGCTATCGCGTCGCGCGCTTCGAGCGGCGTGCGGATGCGGCCCTCTGCCATCACGGGTGCGGGACACACACGCGCCAACTGCTCGATGAAGGAGGCTTCGAAACCGGTGAGGTGCGCCGTCTCGGGCGTATAGCCCCGCATGGTCGAAAGCACGAAGTCAGCGCCTGCGCGGGCGGCGGCCAGCGCTTCATCCACCGTAGATATGTCGCCGAAGACAGGAACTCCGAGGTCCTGTTTGATCCGCCGGATGCGCTCCAACGCCCCATGGCGCTGGCCGCGCAAGGTCGCATCCACGGCAACCATGTCGGCACCGGCCTCCACCAAAGCGCGGGCCGCCTCGAGCGACGGCGTGATGAGCACTTTGCCGTCCTCCACGACTACCTTCTGTATGCCCAGGATAGGCGCATTGGTAATCCGCCGGATCGCACGGATATCCGCAGGGCCATTCGCGCGAATTCCGGCGGCACCCCCCGCCAGCGCCGCCTGCGCAAAGCGGGCAATCAAGTGAGAATCGCAGAACATATCGCCTTCGGGAGCCTGGCAGGAAGCGACCAGTTTCCCTTCCAGTTTCCGGCACACTAGCGGTACGTTCATGCGGCTAACCGGGCCGAGACAGCGCAAATCACGATCGCCACAACAAGCATCGAGACGCCCCAGGTCATCTTCCGCATTGCGGGAGCGTTTACGTCACGCCACTCTCCCAGCCAAACTCCCATCAAATTCGCGACTACCAGGCCGACCGCAAGGCTGAGCGGCCATCCTATGGACGGGCCGATGTCACCAAGCCGAGGTGTGGCCGCCCCATAGAGGAAGATACTGCCAGCCCACAATAGTCCCATCGCCACGCACAGCACCCAGGATCGAAACGCGGCCCCGGAGAACATCAGCCTGGTACTCTTGTTGCGCCTCATGAGGAATAGACAATAAGCGATGTTGGGAATCGAGCCCGCTCCCAACATCAGCAACCAAATGCAGTTGGTTGCCGAAAAGCGGGAGTATCCCATTTTCACGCCCGCGTCCGCAATGGGCAGCGCCAGCGTATAGCCGACATTGAAAACCGCCGACATCACGCCCGCGCCGATTGCCAAAAGATAGCCGCCCAGCGGAGCGGTCGCTGTGCCAGCGTGGGCGCCGTCACGAAGGCGTCCCGCCTGGCCGCAGAACCAGACACCGATCAGGAACGTGAGAATGCCGGCGAATAACACCAGCTCCCGCGCGTCCGCGCGCAACACGCCGGTCATGATAAGAGGCACCAGCGAACCCAGTGCCGAGCTCAGCCCGATTACCAGGCTGTTGGCCATCGATACGCCCAGCCGGTCGACGCTGCGACCGAAACAAATGGCGCCGAATCCCCAGGCGAACCCGAAACCCAACGCTGAAAAAACCGCGCTCGAAGGAGCCGCGGCCACCACCTCCCGCCACGCTGGTACAGCCGGGAAAACAAAGGCGGGGGGCATGATCACGCACGCCACCACAATAAATGCGAACCAGATATTTTCCCACTTCCAACGCTTTTCGATCTTCATCGGCGCCGTGAAAAGACCGTTGCAGATGCCGGACAAAGCAGCAAGCAGTATGCCGATGGCAACCATATCCCTTTTCAGAAACCGCTTCGCGAAAATATATTGACAGAATAATGCAGCAGTGATATAAATGTCTATACATTTCGTCCATACTTTTTAAAATGGCCGCTAAACCCGACCCTTTTATCGCCTTTCAGTCCCTTCGGCTCGACAAGAAGTCCGCCACACCCATCTACCTCCAGATGGCGGAGGGACTGGTGGCCCTCCTGAGGAGCGGTCTGTTCGCGCCGGGCTCCCTTTTGCCCCCAGAGCGGTTCTTTTGTGAGCAGTACAGGATCAGCCGCATGACCTTGCGTCAAACGATGGCGATGCTCGAGCGCGAGGGGCTCATCGAATCGCACCGCGGCCGCGGCACGTTTGTAACGCCGAAACGTCTGCAGAAGCAGCAACAGGAGATGCGCAGTTTCACCGAAGAAATCCGGATCCGCGGAGGCGGCGCCCAATCGCGCATGATCTCTTTCAAGCTGGTCGAGCCTGGCCCTTCCGCCCGCGAGTTCTTTGGTTTGTCCGAAGGGAGCAGAATCTACGAAATTTGCCGACTGCGCCTCAAGGAGGGAACGCCCCTCGCGGTGGAGACCTGCCAGATCCTGCAGCGCCTCGCTCCATGGCTGGAACGTTTCGATCTCGAGAAGAACTCTCTCTACCAGATTCTCGAAGAATCCTATGGGCTCAGGTTGGATGCGTGTGCGGAAGAAATTTCGGCGGAGCTGCCCTCCGCGGCGCATCGCAGGCTGCTGGGAATCCCCAGGAGTTGCGCGGTGCTGGTGGTGAATCGGAAGGCATACACGGACGCGGGCGCCGCCCTCGAACTGACCCGGTCGACCTATCGAGGTGACCTCTATAGCGCCGTGGTGCATTCCATTCGCAGGAAGAAGGAGCATTTCTGACTGCAAGGGGGTTACATATGATTCGAAAATCAGCTCATAGCACGCTTCTGTTGCTATTTCTGACAGGATATTTTTCCCTCGGCGGCCCCACAGCGAGCGCGCAGGTGGCCAACACCGGTTCGGTCCAGGGCACAGTGGCCGACCCAACCGGCGCGTTGATTCCCGACGCTTCGGTTACGCTGAACGACGTGGCGACCGGCTCGGCGCAGGCGGCCGCGACGGGCGCATCAGGCGCCTTCAGCTTCCCGATCGTTCCGGTCGGCCGCTACACGCTGACGGTAAGCAAGCCGGGCTTTAAGTCCTACGTGCAGTCCGCGTTCGCGGTGAACGCCGCCTCCCCGGTGAGCCTCACGATCGCACTGACGATTGGCGAGACCAGCGAGCAGGTCACCGTCTCGGAGGCGCCCTCGGCCGTCAATACGGTAACCGCCAGTGAGGGCAATACCGTGACTGGGACGCAGTTGAACGCCCTGCCCCTGACGAATCGTCTGTTTACGCAGCTCGTCTTGCTCGAGCCGGGTGTTTCCGCCTCCCTTAACCAGACACCCGGATTCGGTTCGAACTCCTCGGTGGGTTTCAGCATGAACGGAGTACGCTCGGATGCCAACAATCTGATGGTGGACGGCGTGCGGAATCTCGACACCTTTGGCGGAAATGCGTTCGTAACTCCGAACCTATTTTCAGTATCGGAGTTTCGGATTGAGAACAATTCTTACTCGGCGGTCACCGGGCGATCCGTGGGCGGCCAGATCAACCTGATCTCCCGCTCGGGAGACAACCAATTCCATGGTAATGCTTTCGAGTTTTTCCGCAATGACCAGCTTAACGCGCGCAACTTTTTCGCGAACTCGGTGCCGGAGAATCGTTATAACGATTTCGGCTACGATGTCGGCGGCCCCATCAAGAAGAACAAGCTGTTCTTCTTCTGGTCCGAGGAATGGCGGCGGATCATCCAGAGCGCGGGCACAACTCTCGCCATCGTTCCAACCGATGCCGAGCGCGCGGGGGATCTCAGCTCGCTGCTGAGTGGATCGAATCCGCAAGTGGTCCGGAATCCCGCAACGCAGGTTCCTTATCCGAATAACGTCATTCCCGCTTCGCAGCTCGACCCAAACGCGCAGTTACTGCTCAAGTATTACTACCCGGAGCCGATTCCAGGTTTTCAGAACGGGCCATATAACTTCGTATCGTCCAATCCGGATTTCACTAAGTGGCGTGAGGAATCACTGCGATTGGATTATCACGTCACCGATAAACTCACTACTTATGTCCGGCTCACCCAAGATAACGTGACGTTGGATAATCCATATGGTCTGTTCCATGAGAACTCATTGCCGAACGTTGGCTCCTCGAGCCAGGTCTATCCGATTTACCAGATCAGTTTCGACGTGGTTTACGCGCCGAAGGCAAATTTTGTGACCGAATTTCTGTGGGGAACGTATCGCGACAACGACAAGTATCTGGAGAACGGGCCGGGGTCGAGCCGCAGTATAGCCCCGGGCTTGGACATTCCGCAGATCTTTCCGTTGGACGAACTGAACCGTATCCCAAGCCTATACTTTTCGCAGGGCTATGCCGGTATCGTGGAAGAATGGTTCTTTCATAACTACTCCTTCAACATGCCCTTCACTACGAACAGTACCTGGATTCGCGGACCGCAGACCTTCCGCTTCGGGCTGACGTGGATGCGGGAAGGCAAGAGCGAACTGGCGAACCCTTCGGACAACAACACGAATGGGTCGTTTACTTTCAACGGCCAGTACACGGGCAGCGCGCTGGCAGATTTTTTGACAGGCCGCGCTTTCAACTACACTGAAACGGCGCTGGACCCTTACGGCGACTATCGCTGGTACAACCTGGAGCCGTACTTCGAGGACCAGGTCAAATTGAGACACAATCTCACCCTGACGCTGGGTTTACGGTACGAGTATTATCAACCGGAGCACTCCACGACACCTTACGGCAGTGGTTATTTCTTTGGTTCGTTCGACCCAGCTCTTTACAATCCCTCTAATGCTCCGACGGTGAATCCAAACGGCACGCTGGTGCCGAATACCGGCACATCGCTGAATGGCATTGTCGTCGCGGGCGAAAATTCGCCGTATGGCCGCTACTTGTTTCCGCCCACCAAGAACGCCTTTTCACCCCGCGCCGGGTTGGTTTGGGATCCCACTTCTTCAGGCAAGATGTCGGTTCGTCTCGGCTATGGCGTCTTCTACGATCGCTGGGGTTCGTACACGCAATTCGGAGGATTCAACCCGCCCTTCAACAGTTCTGTGAACATCTTCAATACATTGCTAAGCAATCCCGGCGGAACAACGGGCGCTCTGTACGCACCGGGTCTTAGCGCGGTGCTCTCGCCGTGGAAGTATCCACAGGTGCAGAAGTGGTCCGTAAGCGTGCAACGGGACATCGGGTTTGGGACGACCCTTTCGGCGGCTTACGTTGGCACCAAAGGCACCCACCTGCTTGGGTCCGTTAATTCGAACGAGCCCGAGCCGAATGTTCAAGTGGCTGAAGGTGTGATTTCGCCGGATTCGGTGCGGCCGTATCCTGGGTACTCCACGATTACGGCGTACGAGACGGCCTTCAACTCGAACTATCAGGCACTGCAGATCTCGGCGATTCGGCGCTTGCAGCATGGCTTGGAGTTCCAGGCTTCCTATACCTTCTCAAAGACACTGACCGACGCTTCAAGCGAGTGGGGTACGCCCCAGAACTCGCGCGACATCAGCGCCGAGAAGGGGCTCGCGAGCTTCGACGTGCCGCAGGTCCTGACCTTCAACTACGTCTGGAAGCTGCCGGTTTTCGAGAACAGCGTGGGCGTCACTAAGGCCGTATTGGGCGGTTGGGAAGTGTCAGGCATTACCAACATCCAGTCCGGTTTCCCGCTGACAGTGACACTGCCAACCGATAACCAGGGCACGGGTGGCGGATTGGAGCGGGCGAACCTGATTGGGAATCCGAGCGGGCCGAAGTCCCTGTATCAATGGTTCAACACGGCGGCCTTTGTCACGCCGCCCATCGGAACCTTTGGCACGGAGGGTAATGATGTAATCCGCGGACCGGGCACCGTGAACTGGGACGTGGGAATGTCGAAGAGCTTCGCGCTGCGTGAGAATATGAACCTGCGGTTCCGGGGGGAATTCTTCAACGTCTTCAATCATCCTTCGTTCGACTCGGTCGACACCGGGCTGGGCGATCTCAGTTTTGGGCAAGTCAACGGCGCCTTGTCTCCGAGACTGGTGCAGTTTTCGCTGCAACTGGCATTCTAGGGTAGAGCGTGCCGCGGCCCGTTCCCAAGAGATCCGTTTCCGGAGGCGTCGTCAGTCTGGCTCTGGCGGGACTGGCTCTCCTCGCAGCCCAGTCACAACCGGACTGGGCTGGCACGTTTCAGCAGGCTGTGTCGCAGCTTCGGGACGGCGAGACGGCGGCGGCAATTTCGAGTTTCGACGGTCTTTGGAAGTCGCACCCACGGGACGCGCAGCTCGCGGCTTGGATCGGAGCCGAACTGGACTCCACTTCCCATCACCAGGAAGCGGCGCCGTGGTACCAGCGCGCTCTGGCGATTCAACCCGATTTCGAACCGGCGCTCAACAACCTGGCATTGAACTACGCTATTCAAGGAGAGATCTCGAAGGCGCAGCCATTGCTGCGGAGAGCGCTGAAGATGAACCCGTCTGACGCGAGCGCCGCTTACAATCTTGGTCTGATCGACTTGCGCCTCGGCCAGTATCGCGAAGCCGCCGGAGTTCTCGCGCAGTCCCGAAACGCGCCCACTCCCCCCGCGCCGGTGGACCGCATCGCGCTGGCCGAGGCGACGGCGTTGTTCCATTTGCGCCAATACGCCCCGGCAGCCGAAGTCTTGCAGAAGACAAGCGGTGACGCGGACGGCAGCCGTCTGCTGCTGCTGGGTTCGGTGCAGGCACTCGGCAGGAACCTGCCGGCATCCGTGAAGACATTCCAGGAAGTCGTGCGCCGGTTTCCGGACGATCCGCAGGCGTACTACAGACTCGCTCTGGTTTTCCTGCAGGGACGGCTCGATCACGAGGCGCGGGATGTTCTTGAGGTGGGGTTAAAGCGGATTCCGGGATCTCCGCTGCTGCTTTATGGGAAGGCGGTTTTGGACGATGCGATCGGCAATCCGGACGAGGCGGTAGTGTGGGTGAAGAAATCGCTGGATGAAGACTCCAAGCAAGGGCCGGCTTGGGCGCTGCTCGGGAAGCTGGAGGCGAGCATGGGGCAGACCGACGACGCGCTTGACGCTTACCATCGGGCGGCTGGGCTTGGAGCCGGCGCGGAGGTGGACGTGGATGCCGCGGAGCTCCTGATTCGGCTACAACGAATTCCGGAGGCGGAGAGAGAGTTGCAAGGCTTGGCCAAGCGATATCCCGACAGCGCCCGCGTGGAGCGCGGGTTTGGGAAGCTGTACCGCGATGAGAGAAAGTTCGATTTGGCTGAGCAGTATCTGAAACGGGCGGTAAATCTCGATCCTGAAGATCCCGACGCTCACTTCGCGCTCGGCGAGGTGTTTCGCCTGACGCACCGGATGGATGAGGCGAAAAAGGAGTTCGCGATTTTCCACGATAAGAAGCAGGTCCGGCAGATGGTTCACCCGCTGGAGATGGCCACGAATTCTTCGCATGGCTCAGAATTGAAATAGATGGAATCAAGACGAGATTTCCTGATTATGGCCGTCGCGTTATGGCAGGGGGCGTCCGCGCGCGCCCAGGAACATCGCCACGCGGCTTCCGGCAGTGCGGTCGCGGCGACTCCTTATCGATTTGTTTTTCTCGACCCAGGGGAGCGCAGGACATTGCGGCTGGTGATGGATCGCATGGTTCCAGCCGACGAGCGGTCGGCCGGGGCGGTAGGCGCGCGCGTGGACGAGTACGTGGACTTTGTTCTGGCCCATGCCGATCACGCAACCTGTGAAATTTGGCGGAAGGGCCTGGGGCGGTATGGCCGCGCCATTCGCGGAAAGGCACCTGGGGCGATCGACCGGTTTCTCAACCGGCAGTCTGGCAACGAATTCGTGCCTCGATCCGAAGACGAGCAGTTCTTCGTGTTCCTCAAGACAGCCGTAACGGAGGGCTTCTACACTTCCGAAGAAGGCATTTTGAAAGAGCTGGGCTATCAGGGCATGGCGTTCGAACTTGACTTTCCAGGGTGCCCACACGAGGAGCATCCCATTCCTCCAGATTACAAGCCGATGCTGAGGCAGACGGAGGAGACATAGGGATGTTTCAGATTCTCGAATCGCCGCGCGTGTATGACGTTGCCATCATCGGCTCCGGCGCCGCCGGAGGGATGACGGCGCACGTGCTCACCGGTCAAGGCCTGGACGTGGCCATGCTCGAAGCGGGACCGCTGCGAAGCATAGGAGACTTTCCGGTGCATCGAATCCGCCGGTGGAACCTTCCCTATCGTGGGTTGCGAGGCGACTACCTCGACGAGTGGCTGAAGAGCACCCACTTCCTCGCGGACGATAAGAAGGAACCATACGCGTGGGAAGGAGACGAGCCGTTCGAGTGGGTGCGCGTTCGCGCCGTGGGTGGCAAGAGCCTTTTCTGGGCGGGCGTTACGCCGCGTTTCTCGCCGGACGAATTCCAACCCAAAGACGACTTCGACACGCGCTGGCCCATCAAATACGAAGACGTCGCGCCTTACTACGACCGGGTGGAAGAGATGGTCGGCGTCACCAGCACCGTCACGGGTGCTGGCGCATTCCCCCTGAACAAGGGGCTGGCGCCGCAAAAACCGAACTGCGCCGAGGTGGAGCTGAAGAAGGCGGCCGAGAGTCTTCCGGGCCGCGGCTTGAAGGTTCTCGCGATCCCCAAGGCAATCCTTTCGGAGGATTACAATGGAAGACCTCGGTGCCATCATTGCGGGCCTTGCTGGCAGGGGTGCGACAGCGGATCGAAATTCGACTCTCTGCGGGTATTTGTCCAGACCGCGCAGCGGACCGGAAAGTTAACCCTCATAACAGGCGCGCGAGTGAGGTCAGTCAAGCTGGGCGACGATGGCCGCGTCCGGTCGCTGCTATATTGGGACGTTCAGGACCGCACCTACCGGGAAGTGCGAGCGCGCGCGTTCGTGCTGGCTGCCGGTTGCATCGAGTCGACGCAGATCCTGCTCAATTCGAAAGTCGCCAACTCGAGCGGCGTCGCGGGCCGGCATCTCACCGAGCATTTATATGGATCGGTTGACGGTTACCTTCCACAGTTGATGGGGCGCAAGATCATGGATGAAGATAGTAATGGCGCGAATGTCTTCATTCCGGATTTGACCAGGAATTGGCGGGGCAGCCGGTTCATTCGCGGTTACCAGATCTACCCGACCGGAGGCATTCCGGAGACCACGCTGGTGGGTTTGAATCTGCGGGGATTCGGCCAGGCGTGGAAAGCGAAGATTCGCGAATACTACACGGCCGGCGTTTCGGTGCTGATGCAGGGCGAAGTGCTCCCGTACCGCGAGAATCGTATCGAAGTGGACGAAGCGCTGAAGGATGATGCCGGGATTCCGGGCGTTCGCTTCCACTACGGCTGGCACGACAATGAGCGGGCGATGTTCCAGGATTTCCGCGGTGTGGCGACGGAGCTCCTGCGCAAGGCGGGCGCGGAGATGCTGGAGGAAAAGCATCCGAAGCCTTTCCAGCACGGTTCGTCGATTCACTATGTGGGCACCGCGCGGATGGGGAACGACCCGAAGACTTCCGTCGTGAATCCATGGAACCGTTGTCACGACGTTCCTAATCTCTGGATCAACGACGCGGCCGCATTCGTGACGGCGGGCAACCAGAACCCTACGCTCACTATTCTGGCGCTGGCAATGCGCTCGAGCGAACGGATGGTCGAGCAGTTGAGAGAGGGTCTCTGATAGCCTTTCATGGTTCCAAGTACCACGGGTACATCCCACAATCAGCTGGTGCTGGAAGTGGCGCCCTCGAAACAATGCCGGCCTGGCCTTTATGCGTGGATCCCGGACTAACGGAGTTCCGGGTAGCGGCCCTCGAGCCGCCTGTTGCTTGCGCTGGTGATAGACGTGTGCCGCACAGAGCGTCCATACCGGCGCCGCATCCGGACCGGGTATCATTTCCAACACGAGGTTGGGAGCAAGGCCCAGTGAAAACCGACCAGACTATTCATAATACATGCGACGACCACATCGATCGCCAGATCCAAGGCCTCCAGAGAGGCATTGGCCGCCACTCCCAGCACTGAGATAAATACTACTGGCAGCTGAATGATATCTGCCGCGACCGCGACTGGCATACGTTCCCGGTGGCTTTCAGGTCGGTCAGCCGGAACTTACGTCAACGCACATCGTATTCTCTGTATTCTGACCGAATGGGCACTGCATGCACGCGTCTTCCTTCGTTAGCAGTGGCAGCCTTCTCTGCTCTGTTTAGCAACTTGTCTTAGAATAGCCTGGCTTGTTTATCGGATAGGAGCGAGAGTTCCGCGCGAACGCCCCGCCGTACTTGAGTCTCGGCCATTTCCTGCAAGGTGGCTCGCGTAGGTTGCTCCTTCAGTTCTGTCACGCCCTTTTGGCATGGAACTGTTATTTCTAGACATAGCCTTAGCGCGCTTCCACTTCGTCGACCCGCAACTGGCTAAGCGGACCGCTCATGTGCATTTCCTTGGCGCCGCTCGAGAGTTGGATGAGCAGTTGCCCGTCCGCCTGGGTGGCGCCATGCCCGGTGTAGGTGTCGCTCCCCGAAACCAGCTGCAAATCGGAGAAGCGCAGGAGCGGCCCTGTCTGCGCCCACGCCAGATCATAGAATCCGGAGACGCTTTCCAGATCCGGGATAGCGTCCATCTCCAATCCGCTCGCCCGAAAGGTACCGGCTGAATGCAGGTGAGCCAGCAACTCCGCTCCGGTGCCGCTCGATTCCAGCACGGTTTCGGTATCCACCGCGCCGGATTTCCATTGGATGCCCTGACAGTGCGCTTCCAGCCGGTAGGCGGGCAGGCTGCCGCGCAGGTTGACGGATAGCGTCCCGGTAACGCGACCGCCGTCGACGCGGGCGCGCATATCGTCGAATTCGGCCTTAGTCGCGTCCCAAAGGAGATGCGTCTGGATCCCGCGGGCCTCGGAGTCGCCGAGGTGAAGAACTCCGATTTGCACGGTGGCGTCCACATGGCGATCGGACAGCCAGTCCGGTATGGGTGTCCGGCCAAGACTTAGTGCGCGCGCAAGCAGGCCGCGGCCATGGCGCAGGGTGGGCATCCACAGGCGCTCGAGCTCGGTGGCATCGGCATCCGGAATCCAGACGCGCAAGCGATGCGCGCGAGCTACCAGCGGCTGGTATTGATACTCGCCCTGGAACTCGATTCCGCCGGCTTGCGCGCGGATGCGGTCGACCACCACCGATGGCCCGTCGATATGGGCAACGGCCGATTGCACTTCGACCGGCACGGCAAATCCCGGCAGGGGGAACCGGGCTTCGTCGAGCTCGATGTCGCCGGTCCAACCGGTCTCGGCCGGACTCGATCGAGCGGCAGCCGAGAGCCGGTACTGCAGCTGTCCCTTCCAGGTTCCGTTGAGGACTTGCGCGAACCACGGGACCGCGGCCAGAGCGGACTGCTCGCGCAGCGACTCCACGCGCATGGCATCGGTCGAAACCGTCAGATGCAGCGACTGCGCCGCCCAGTCGTAATCCGCCTCGATGCGCGCCTGTTCATCCAGAGCGGTGCGAACCGGCGTCGAAGCCAGGCGGGCATGGCCACCGTCGAAGAGCAGATGGGCCTGCTCGGAACGGATTGGCGGCGAATCCGGAATGGCGATGGAGGCGTCATGAAAGTCCAGCTCGCCTTGCAGGCTCCCCTGACCCGAGTAGCCCAGCGCGCCATCCAGCGTTCCCGTCATGTTCAGCTTGGGCGGGAGTTCGGCGCCCATGTGGCGGGCCAGGTCCAGCAGCGGGCCGATGGGAAAGCGGTTCCAGTTCAGGGCCGCGCCCCAACGTGGCTGGGAGAGATAGTTGGAACAGCGGAAGCGCACCGAGAGAGGCAGCGCGGCGCCACCGGCCGAACTGGTTTCCACTTCCACGGTTTGCGCCGGTAGGTTGAGCCTTCCGGCCACATTGAACGGCCAGCCCTGCTCGTGCGGCGGCATCAGGTCCCAGCGGTGCACGTCCTGGACCTCCATGCGGCCCGAGATACGTATGTTGTCGAGCGGTCCGCTCAGCTGCATACGCGCGGAGACAGTGCCGTGTATGCCGGCATTGTAGCCGTGTAGCAGCGCGATGATCTCGCCGACGGCGCTTTGTTCCAGGCGCACCTGCAGGTCCAGACGCCCGGCGCCGCCTTGCATCCAGCGGCCGCGCGCCACGAATTTGCCGAACCCGTGGGCCGGTTTATCGGTACGCGCCGGTTCGCCGGAAAACTCGATGCTCCAAGCGGAAGCGCCGCGCGAGGGTGGCGTAATATCCAGGTCAGTCTCGGTCAGGTAGAAGACGGACTTGGTATCGCCGAATTTGAAATTAATCCGCCCCGAGCGCACGTGCAATTCCGGAATAGCGCGTATCACCGCGTGGTTCAGCAGCGCTTCGAAGTTCCAGTGTCCGGGCTCGGAAGGACCGCCGGTCTTGGCTACATTAATACTGGCATCCTCGAGCCGTATGGAGGCGAACTCCAGGTGGCCGGTGAAAAGCGACGCCAGCCGCGGCACGGCTGACAGCGAGCCGACATACGCGACGGGTTCCAGGTCGATCGCGGGGTACTCGTGAATCACCACGTTATCCACGGAGAAGCCGGGCCCGGCGAAGAGGCTGAAGTGTACCGCGCCCAGGTCCACTTTTCGGCCGAGCGCGCGTTCCAGGGCGGATTGTATACGTGGCCGGAAGGGGTTGCCATTCAGGTAGGGCGCCAGGATCCCCACGCCCATCACCGCGCCGGCAGCGATAGCCAGCCATTTGGCCGTGCGCTTCGCGGCGGTCACTGCGGCATCAGCGCGCGGAGCGACTCGCCCGCGAACACCGACTTGGAGAGAGTCCGCCAGTTCGCTTCCGCATTCCGGCGCACGGCGATCATTTCAGCCACGACCGACACCGCGATCTCTTCGGGCGAAATCGCTCCGATCTCCAGCCCCATGGGAGCGAACACGCGCTCGAAGTTCTCCCGCGCAATGCCTTCCTTCTGCAGTTCCTTGATCACGTTGATGACTTTCCGCTTACTGCCGATCATCGCAATATACCGCGCGGCTGTAGTAATGGCCCAACGCAGCACGCGCATATCGTCCCGGTGGCCGCGCGTCACGATGATGATGTAGCTGGTTTCGTTGACGGCCAGCTTGGGGAAGACCTCTTCATACTCCTCCGCGTAAACTTCGAGGGCTTCGGGGAAGCGCTCAGGGTTGGCGAAGGCCTCCCGGTTATCCACGATGGTAGTAGAAAATCCCGCCAGATTAGATATTTTCGAGATACTCTTGGAGATGTGGCCGGCGCCGAAAACAAAGGCGCCCGGCTGGGGCAATACCGGCTCGACGAAGACATCCAGCTGGCCGCCGCAGATCAGCCCGTTGTCATACGCAGCATCCTGGCCGAGATTGAAGCTGAGATGCCGCGGTTTCTCCGTCTCCATCACTTCGCGCGCCGCATTCCAGACTTCGGCTTCCACACAACCGCCGCCGATAGTGCCGATCATAGTGCCGTCTTCCCGTACCAGCAGTTTGGCGCTTTCGTAGCTGGGAATCGATCCGCGCACTTGGACTATAGTGGCGATCGCGCACTTCTGGCCCAGCCTGCGAAGGCGCACCAACTCCTCGTAAACGTCCATTCTGGTGCAATTATAACGCGGGGCTACAGGCTATAATCTTTCGTTGAAACGCAAACTCCTCGCCGCCGCCTGGTGGACCGTTCCCTCACTCCTTTGCTTGATGCTCTACTGGCCGGGCCTGCTGGCATGGTTTCAGCAGGATGACTTCGTGTGGCTGAACCTGCCCAACCAGGTGTACGGCTGGCACAGCCTGCTGCATACGCTGTTTCAGCCGACCGTGCAGGGAACCTGGCGGCCGCTCAGCGAGCGCGTATTTTTCCTGGCGTTCGGCGGCATGTTCGGGGCCGACGCACTGCCCTACAGGATCTGGGTGTTCCTCACCCAGTTCGCGAATCTGGTGCTGCTGGCCTCCATTACCACGCGCCTGACACGGTCGCGCGCGGCGGGATTCTGGGCCGCCATTTTGTGGGTGGCTAACAGCAAGCTGGCTACGGTGATGTCCTGGAGCTGCGAATACATCCTGGTACTGTGCGGGTTCTTCCTGCTGCTGGCCCTGCATTTCTTTCTGCGATACATTGAGACTTCCGAACGCCGGTATTATTTCTGGACCTGGGCGGCGTTTCTGTGCGGCTTCCTGGCGATGGAGACTAATGTGGTCTTCCCGTTGTTAGTCGGAAGTTACACGCTGCTGTGCTCGCGCAAGTATTTTCGGGCAACGCTTCCGTTTTTTGCGGCCTCCGCGGTGTATGCGACACTGCACTTGATTCTGGCGCCGAATCAAGGCACCGTGCCGTACACCATGCACATCGATGGCGCTATTCCGGCTACCATTTGGACTTATTGGCGGCGCACGTTCGAGCCCGTCAATCTGCGCTATCTGACTCCGTTTTCTCCGGTCGAGGGCACCGCCCAGATGGCTGCGTGCAGCGTGGCGCTGATCGGCTTCACCATATATCAAGCTTGGCGGAGGCAATGGCTGCCTTTGGTTTTGCTGGCCTGGTACGGCATCACTCTGGGTCCGGTGATCCCGCTTCGCGACCATATCACGGATTATTATCTTACGCTACCCGCCATGTGCCTGGCGATGTTGGCCGGCTATGCGCTGGCCTCCGCGTGGCGTGCAGACCTGACCTGGAAAATAATGCCCAAAGCG
>Ga0302324_100009371_pt1 | contig 20479 bp, 17 predicted proteins | sample Palsa_T0_1_FD_201949 | JGI IMG/M metagenome (GOLD analysis project Ga0302324, IMG submission 201949) | Peat permafrost microbial communities from Stordalen Mire near Abisko, Sweden - Palsa_T0_1 | ecosystem: Environmental > Terrestrial > Soil > Palsa > Peat permafrost | place: Sweden: Abisko...
ATTCGGCGGCACCGAAGTGGGTTGCGATGTCGCGGCGGCATTGTCATGCGATCGCGGATCAAAAGCCGAGAAACGTGGCGAATTCGTCGACCGCGCAGCGCTCGGTGCGGAACTGGTTGACGCGGGCGTCGAAGTCGGCGTGGCCGAGCGCCATCCCGCACACCACGGCATGATCGTCGCCCACCGCCAGATGCCGGCGGACGATCGTCGGGTACTCCGCGATCGAGGCCTGCGCGCAGCTATGCAGGCCGACGCTGCGGGCTGCCAGCATGACGCTCTGCAGGAAGCCGCCGAAATCCATCCAGCTGCCGACCTCGAGCCCGCGATCGATGGTGAAGACCATGCCGAGCGGCGCGCCGAAGAAATTGTAATTGGTCGCGCGCTGGGCCTTCATCGCGGGCTTGTTGCCTCTGACGATCCCCAGCGTGCCGTAAAGGCCCCAGCCGCAGGCGCGCTTGCGCGCGAGAAACGGATCGTGCAGCGCATCGGTGTAGTAGCGGTAGTCGCGCACATGGCCCGGCTCGTCGGCGAGATAGGCGGCTTGGATGGCGTTGCCCAATGTCTCGAGCGGCTGCCCGGTCAAGACGAAGACGTTCCACGGCTGGAGGTTGGAGCCGCTCGGCGCGTTCGAGGCGAGGTCGAGGATGTCGCGGATCGTCGCCAGGGGTACCGGCGTGTCGAGGAACTTCCGCACCGAGCGTCGGCTCCGCATGGCGTCGGCGACAGTGGTTGCGATGTCGGGCCCCGGATGGGGGCGACTGGCGTTGGCATCGGTTTGCATGCGCAAAGGTCTCTTCCAGCAAAAGCTGTCTCGGAACGCCGAGACGGTCCGACACTACAAATTTCCCGCGCCGGACTCCAGGCAGGAGCGCGAGGCGCGACCCGGCGGGTGAGGGCGCCACGGCGACGGCCGCGGTCGCTGAGCGTCGCGGATCGTGTAATATGAATACCGTAATCTGCCTTGCCTGTCCGAAGGAGCGCCGTTGCCATGACTCTCGACGCGACATGGTCGCGGAACGACTACTCGCGCGTTCCCTTCGGCCTCTATCACGATCCCGAGATCTACCGCCGCGAGCAGGAGCGCGTGTTCCGCGGACCGGTGTGGTCGTTGCTCGGCTCGAGGCCGAGATTCCCAACCCGGGCGACTACTGCGTCACCCATGTCGGCGAGACGCCGATCGTGCTCAACCGCGACCAGGGCGGCGGCATCAATGCCTTCGTCAATCGGTGCGCCCATCGCGGCGCCGAGATCGTCCGCGAGCCGTTCGGCAATCTGGCGGATTTCACCTGCGTCTATCACGCCTGGTGCTTCAGTCCGCAAGGCGATCTGATCGGCGTGCCCTTCATGAAGGGCGTCAACGGCAAGGGCGGTATGCCACCAAGCTTCGACATGCGCGAGCACGGCCTGACCAAGCTGAAGGTCGCGCGCTGGAACGGTGTCGTGTTCGGCAGCTTCAGCGATGACACTGAGGCACTCGAGGACTATCTCGGGCCCCTGATGGTCGAGCATATCGGCGAGATCGTCGGCAGGCCGCTCAAGCTGCTCGGCCATCAACGCCAGCGCATCTCCGGCAACTGGAAGCTTTATCTCGAGAACGTGCGCGACGCCTACCACGCCAGCCTGCTGCACGAGTTCAATCGCACGTTCGGCCTGAGCCGGCTGACCCAGGTTTCCGGCGGCTACATGGACGCACGTCACCGCCACAGCCTGCTGTTCCAATATGCCGGCTCGGACCAGGACGCGGTGGCGCGCCAAGCCTATGCGACCGTGCAGCGCGGCGCTTACATGACGCTCAACGATTCCGAAATCGTGCGCTTCGTGAAGGAGAACCCGCGCGGCATCACGACCCGCATCATCTCGGTCTTCCCGAACGCGGTGTTCCACCAGATCTACAACTGTATCGGCATGCGCCGCGTGCGCCCGCTTGGCCCCGGCGCGCTCGAGGTGCTGTTCACGATGTTCGGCTATCAGGACGACGACGAGGCGATGACGCGCCATCGCGTTAATCAGGCCAACATGGTCGGCCCCGCCGGCCTGATCTCGATGGAGGACGGCGAGGCGATCGAGCTGGTCCAGCGCGCGACCGCCTGCGAGCCCGGCCGGTCCGGCGTGGTCGAGATGGGCGGCATCGGCGCCATGGGCAATCTCGATACCCGCGTCAACGAGGTGCCGGTGCGCGGTTTCTGGTCCTACTACAGCGAGCTGATGGGGATCGAGCCCGAGGGAGCGCTGCGATGATCATCGATCCGCTGGTGCGCGGCCTGGTCGACGATCTCCTGACGCGCAGCGCCATGCTGATCGATCGCGACGATCTCGACGGCTGGCTGGACTGCTTCGAGGCCGAGTCGCGCTACATCGTGATGCCGCGCGACAATCGCGACCGCGGCTTTCCGGCGGCGCTGATTCACTGCGACAACAAGGTGAGGCTGCGCGACCGCATCGTCTGCCTGCGCCATGCCAACAAGTTCAACCCGCATTACGACCGCCACATCGTCAGCGCCGGCCACATCCGCTCGGTCGCGGACGGCATTGCTGCGGTCGAGTTGAGCTTCCTGGTGGCGCAGACCACCAAGACCGGCGTGTCGAGCCTGTTTTGCGCCGGCCTCTATGAGGATCGCATCCGGGTCGCCGGGCCGTCGGCGAAATTCGTCGAACGGCTCGCGGTGCTCGACACGTTCTCGGTGCCGACCCTGCTGGCGACACCGGTCTGAGGCCTGACGAGGTCGTGTCAAATGCCATCGATCTCGGGCGGCGACCGGCCGGCCGTTTCTGAACCTCCCCTGCCAGGTTCGATCTTTTACGACCGAAGGCGTCTGCGCGATCGCCGGAGCGGAGGCGAAAGTCAACACCGCGCCGCCCGCGCCTTCACCAGTGGTTATTTCTGATCCTGGCTCCATTGCGCGATAAACAGCTTGGTCGCCGCTTCAATGTCATCCTTGACCACGTTTGGAAAACTTTCTCTGCTCGCCGCGACATCGTAAGCCACGCTCCAGTATGTGACTTTTCTGTACTGTGTCGTGCCATGCGCGGTAATGGGCTGAAGATCCCATAGCGATATGCCGATACTCCCGGTGCACAAATTAGACGTCGGTTGCAGCGCCCCGATCTCGATGTAATACGCCATCGAGATCGGGGCCCCTTCGGGCGTGAGCTTGATCCGAGATCCAGACAGCGGATGGATGGGTACTTCCTTTAGCTCCGTCTGGTCGAGGCCGCACGATTTTGCGCTGTCCCGCAGATCGCTGACCAGCACGCTGACCGTGTTGATTCCCTTGAGCGGCATCTCTTGGGCGGTCGCCGCGCTCCCGACGTGCAGAAGGCCGGCCGCGAGGGCCAAGTGGAAGGAGGCACCTCTCGGAGCTCGTCGCAAAATGACCGGTGCCGCAAGTGACGGCAAAAACTGTCCCACCGCTGACGACTCCCGCGCCGCTCATGCGAGGCTCTGTGCCCAGCGATTCGAAGCGCCCGGGCGTGTGTGATCCCGGTCATAACGCTTCCGCCTTTGTCGCCGTTCCAGACGTTCGCGCCTCGACCGAAGTCAGGCGAGGCGCAGCGCTTATTTTGCATCCTTCAGCAGGTGGTAGCTGAGCGCGCCGGGATCGGCGAGGTCGGGCACCGTCCAGCCATCGAGGTCGTATTCGGCCATGCAGGATTCAGCGAAGCCCTTGAACGCGGCGGCATTGCCCAGCGCCTCCGCGCCGAAGAGACAGTAGCGCCGAATCTCCTCGGTCGAGCCGCCGTAGTTGATCTCGTAGAGCTCGTGCCGGCCGGCGAACTCGGTCCCGAGCGTGTCCCACAGCAGCTTCAGGAGCTTGACGCGCTGCTCGGCCGAATAGCCGCCCGAGCCCCGCAAATAGCGATCCAGATAGGGCCGCAGCGCTTCGTTCTTGAAGTCGCGCGCGTGCGAATTGAGGAAGATCAGCCCCGAGGCGACGGTCTGCTCGATGATGTTCTTCACCTTCGTATAGGCGATCGTCGCGATGATGGCATAGGCGCTGCCGGGCTCCATGCGCGGCAGCACATAGTCGCCGATCCATGGCTGGGGATCGCGCACCATCGCATCCGACAGTGCCCAGAATAGGTTGCGCCAGGCGATGACCTCGCCGACATTCGCCTGGACGCCGCGATAGCTCTTGGTGCCCGCCGCCTCGGTCGCCTTCAGCAGCAGGCCCGAGATGAAATCGAGCTTCACGGCGAGTCGCGTGCAGCCATGCACGAGGGCGCGCGGCAGGAAGCCGGTCTGCGGGAAGAAATTGTTCGCCCGTTCCATGTCGCGATAGACGAACACGTTCTCCCAGGGCACCAGCACCTTGTCCATGATGAAGACGGCGTCGTTCTCGTCGAGGCGGCTCGACAGCGGATGGTCGAACGGGCTGCTCATCACCGTCGCGGTCATCTCGTAGGACGTGCGGCAGATCAGCTTCACGCCGGGTGCGTTGGTCGGGATCATGAACACGACGGCGAACGCGGGGTCCTGCACCGGGATGAGGCCGTGATGCGCCACGAAGGTGTAGTTGGTGAGAACCGAGCCGGTCGCCACGACCTTGGCGCCCGACACGATGATGCCCTGGTCGGTCTCCGCCTCGACGTGACAGCACAGATCGCCGGCCTCGTTGGGTGGGCGATCGCGATCGACCGGCGGATGAATGATGGCGTGGTTGATGAAGGGCACCCGCTCCTGGCTGAAGCGATACCAGCGCCGCGCGTTCTCCTCGTAGGGTTGATAGAAGGCGGCATTGGCGCCGAGCGTGGCGAGGAACGCCGCCTTGTAGTCGGGCGAGCGTCCGACCCAGCCAAAGGTGACGCGTGCCCACTCGGCGATCGCGTTGCGGCCGGCGAGCAGGTCCTCGAGCGTCTTCGGCGCCTTGAAGTAGGCGTGGGTCGAGCGCCCGTTGCCGGTATCGGTCGGCAGCAGCAGCTTGTCCTTGCGCGCCGGATCGTGAAGCGCGTCGTAGAGCCGCGCCACCATCCGCGCGGTGTTGCGGAACGCCGGATGCTCGGTCACCTTCGCGACGCGCTCGCCATAGATATAGACTTCGCGCCCATCGTCGAGCGAGGCGAGATACTCGGCGCCCGTCATCGGCGAGGCGTCCGGAACATTGCCGATGGTCTCGGCGCGCGAGGCAAATTGCTGCTTGTCGGTGCTGTGCGCGTTCGTCATGCCCCCCTCCCTGTGTGCCGGCCCAGACTGCCCCCGGGCCAGAGCCTAACCAGTGTTTGGTTGATCATGACACAAATGGCGTGCCCACTCGCGGCTAAGTTGATGGGCAGCCCGTGCATCAGAAACGTCGAGCCGGTCAGCACAGGATATCGGGGTCGGCCCGTGAGTTCTTCGGTGACCCGAGCGATTTTGATTCGCCGCGCGGAGCCGGTTGGCTCTACAGCTCGGGCAATCGCGCCGGCTCCGGCGCGGGGCGGCCGCGGATCAGGTCCGAGGCCTTGTCGGCGATCATCAGGGTCGAGGCGTTGAGGTTCGCCGAGATCATCCGCGGCATGATCGACGCGTCGATCACGCGCAGCCCCTCCATGCCGTGAACTCGGAGCTGATCGTCGACGACGGTCGTCGGATCGCTGGCCGGCCCCATGCGGCAGGTGCAGCCCGGGTGGAACGTCGTCTGCGCGCGCTGGGTCGCCGCGGCAAGGAACTCGTCGTCGGTCTGGACGTCGGGTCCGGGAAAATCCTCGCGCTCGTAATAAAGCGCCAGCGGCGCCGAGCCGATCAGACGCCGCGCCAGGCGCATGCCCGCGACCACGACCCGGCGATCGACTTCCTGGGCCAGGTAGTTGGTCTGGATGAGCGGCGGCGCGAACGGATCGGCCGACCGGCAGCGCACATGGCCGCGGCTCTCCGGGCGCTGCTGCCAGGACGCGACCGACATGCCGGGTTCGTCCTCGAGCTTGCCTTGTTCGCCTTCCTTGTAGCTCGCGGGGGTGAAGGTCAGCTGCAGATCGGAGCTCTCGGCGGTCTCGCCGGAATGCCAGAAGCAATAGACCAGGGTCGGCGACAGGGCCAGGATGCCGCGCCGCGAAAGACCCCAGCGCAGCGCCTCGATCGCGAGATTGAGGCCGCGCGCGCGCTCGTTGATCGTCTTGATGTTCTTGACCCGCGCGACCGTGCGAGGCGCGTAGTGGTCCTGCAGCCCCTCGCCGACGCCGGCGAGCGCGTGGCGCACCGCGATGCCGAGCGACTGCAGCAACGGCGCCGGCCCGATGCCCGAGAGCTGCAGGAGCTGCGGTGAGTTGTAGGTGCCGCCGGCCAGCAGCACCTCCTTGCGCGCGCGAACTTCGGTGACGGCGCCGCCGCGGCCGCCCTCGGCGTAGCGCACGCCGACCGCGCGCTTGCCGTCGAGCATGATACCGGTGGCATGCGCGTGGGTGCGGATGTCGAGATTCGGACGCTGCATCGCCGGTCGGAGGAACGCCGTCGCCGCGCTGATCCGGCGGCCCTTGAAGATCGTCCGCTGGGCGTACGCGACGCCCTCCTGCTGCGTGCCGTTATAGTCCGGGTTGCGCGGAATGCCGAGGCTGACCGCGCCCTCGATGAAGGCCTCGCACAGCGGATGATGCCAATCGATATCGGTCACCGTGAGGGCGCCGTCGCGCCCCCGGAAGGTCGGATCGCCGTTGCCGACACGGCGCTCCAGCCGCTTGAAATAGGGCAGCACGTCGGGATAGCCCCAGCCCCGATTGCCGAGCTGGGCCCAGGTATCGAAATCCTGCCGCTGGCCGCGATTGTAGATGTGCCCGTTGATCGAGCTCGAGCCGCCCAGCGTCTTGCCGCGCGGCGCGTAGATGCGCCGACCGGCGGTCCAGGCGCCGGGCTCCTGCGAATAGCACCAGTTGAGGCTGCGTTTGTAGAAGGTCTTGATGAAGCCGGCCGGGAGATGGATGTAGGGATGCCAGTCCGTCGGTCCGGCCTCGAGCACGCAGACCGTGGTGGCCGGATCCTCGGTCAGCCGGTTGGCGAGCACGCAGCCCGCCGAGCCGGCCCCGATGATGATGTAGTCGAAACTATCCATGGTTCTCCCGGCGTTGTGCCGCGGCCCGTCGACGCGCGATCGTGCCGATCGCGGCAACAGGGTTCCCGATGCGTCGCCCGGCATCAAGCCGGCAAATATCGCCCGCCGATTTGCACGTCCGCCGTTCCGGTCTAAGGTGCGGCCGAAGCCCGGCGCGCCCCAGCGCGCACGCGGCACCAGCAAGGGAGGACGCGATGCGGGGCACTCCGTGGAGCCGTCGCGCGGTCTTGATCGCGCTGTCCGGCGCCGCAGCCGGGTTCGGTGCGGTGCGCGACGCGGGCGCCCAGCCCGTCAAATGGTCGACCGGCAGCGAGCGGCCCAAGACCAAGGCGCCGGCGCACGCGACCGACTGCCACCACCACATCTACGACGCGTGCTTCCCGATCGATCCGAAGGCGACCTTGCGGCCCGGCGACGCCACGGTCGCGGATTATCGGCAGCTGCAGGCGCGTATCGGTACGTCGCGCAACGTGATCGTGCAACCATCGACCTACGGCGTCGACAACCGTCTGCTGGTCGCGGCGCTCGGGCAGTTCGGCGCGCGCGCCCGCGGCGTCGCAGTGGTCAACACAGACGTCACCGACGCGGAGCTCAAACGGCTGCACAAGGCCGGCGTGCGCGGCATCCGCTTCAACCTGGCCCAGCAGGGCGCGACCACGGTCGAGATGATCGATCCGCTGTCGAAGCGCGTCGCGGCGTTCGGCTGGCACATCCAGATCAACGCGCCGGCCGAGACCATCCTGGCGGCCACGGATGTGTGGGGGCGGGTGCCCTGTCCGATCGTGTTCGATCATCTGGCCCACGTACCGGAGCCCGATGGCGTCAGCCATCCGGTGTTCGCCCTCATGAGCCGTCTGCTGCAGCAGCGCAAGGCGTGGGTCAAGCTGTCGGGCGCCTATGCCGACACCAAGATCGGTCCGCCGAGCTACGCCGACAGCAGCGCGGTCGCCAAGGCCTACGTCAAACAAGCGCCCGAGCGTCTGGTATGGGGCAGCGACTGGCCGCACCCCTCGGAGCGCGACAGCAAGCCCGACGATGCGCTGCTGTTCGACCTGCTGGCGGACTGGGCGCCCGATGTCCGCGTCCGCACGCGTATCCTGGTCGACAACCCGGCGAAGCTCTATGGTTTCGTCTGAGCCGACGGCGGCCGCGCGACCAGCGCGTCGAGCCGCTCGAGGCTCTGGGTCCAGCCGGTCTCCATGCCCTCGAGATAGGCGGCGGCATAATCGACCATGGCGACCGCGCGGGTCCGCAGGGTCAGCTCGGTCTTGCCGCCCCGCTCGGCGAAGCTGACCGTGGTTAACCCCTCGAGCAGGGTGTTGCCCTGCGCGTCGACCGCATTGAAGACGAACACCAGCCGCTCAGGCGGCAGGATCTCGCGGAACACGCCGGTCATCGGATAGTCGGTGCCGTCGGGCGCCCGCATGACGATCCGCAGCGCGCCGCCCGGCCGCAAATCGATCTCGCAGACCGGGTTGGTGAAGCCTTTAGGACCCCACCATTGCGCTAGATGCTTCGGGTCGGTCCAGGCCTGGAACACGAGGTCGCGCGGCGCGTCGATCAGGCGCACGAGCACGAGCTCGCGCTCGGGCAGCGCCGCGCCGAGGCTATTTCTTTCGGCCATGCTTGGTCTCCTTGGCTTGCAGCTCGAGCAGGTAGTCGTCCAGCCGGTCGAGGCTGTCCTCCCAGAAGCGCCGATAGTGCTCGAGCCAGGAGGCGACCTCGCGCAACGGCGCGGCATCGAGTCGGCAGGGTCGCCACTGCGCCGCGCGCCCGCGCGCGATCAGCCCGGCGCGCTCCAGCACCTTCAGGTGCTTGGAGACCGCCGGCAGGCTGATCGCGAAGGGCTCGGCGAGCGCGGTGACCGAAGTCTCGCCGCGGGCGAGGCGCGCCAGGATCGCGCGCCGCGTCGGATCGGCGAGCGCCGCGAGCGTGGTGCTGAGGCGATCGGGCGCCATGTCGCTATCGGTCTGCCATTATTTATCCAGTCGGTTAAATACGATCGAGCCGATCCTCTGTCAAGCCGTTGGTGGTGCCGCCGGGCCGCTGCCCGGGTCGTTTCGAGGCTTCCGCATTCGTGCCTGTCCGCCTATGGTGGATCGAAGCAATTTCGCACCTGTCTCCCGCACGCGGCTCGGTGCCAGCGAGCGCTGGTCGTTGCCGGCGGATCGTTGTATTTTTGGCCGTTTCCGCGCTGTCTCTCGAACCCCGCGCCCGGGCGCCGATCGGCCGCCCGCGGATCGCCGAAACGTCGATTATGCAGGCCGCCGCGGACCGGATCGCGGCGGCCGGCTCGTGTAGCTCCATTTGCAGCGCGCCCGAGATCCGGCTCGGCGCCGACCGTGAGGAACCACGATGGCCACCAGCGCGAAGGGCAACGGCAACGCGAGCGGCGGCGGGTCGAAGAAGCCGGAACGCCCCAACAAGAAGCGGATCAACCTGGCGCTGCAGGGCGGCGGCGCGCACGGCGCCTTCGCCTGGGGCGTGCTCGACCGGCTGCTCGAGGAAGACGAGATCGAGATCGACGCCATCGTCGGCACATCGGCCGGCGCGATGAATGCCGCGGCGACCGCCTACGGCATCGCGCTCGGCGGCAATGCCGGCGGGCGCGAGGTGCTGCGGACATTCTGGAAAAAGACGTCCGACGCGGCGCGCTTCTCGCCCATGCAGGCGCTGCCGTGGGAAAAGATGATGAACCCGAAGGGCGGCAATCTCGAGCACTCACCGGGCTATCTCATGATGGACTTCCTGTCCCGGATGTTCTCGCCCTACGAGCTCAACCCGACCAATCAGAATCCGCTGCGCAAGGTGCTCGAGTCGGTCATCGACTTCGAGGCCATCCACAAGGCCGCCAAGGTCAAGCTGTTCATCTGCGCGTCCAACGTGATGACCGGGCGCATCAAGGTGTTCGACAAGCAGCACGTCACGGTCGATGCCGTACTTGCCTCGGCCTGCCTGCCCTTCATGTTCCAGGCGGTCGAGATCAATGGCGAGCATTTCTGGGACGGCGGCTACATGGGCAACCCGCCGCTCTACCCGCTGTTCTACAACACCGACACGCGCGACATCCTGATCATCCAGTTGAATCCGATCAACATCCCGACCTTGCCGACGACGGCGCCGGCGATCCTCGACCGGATCAATACTTTGTCGTTCAACTCGAGCCTGATGCGCGAGATGCGCGCCATCCATTTCGTGACCAAGCTGATCGACGGCGGCTTCGACGCCGGCGGCAAGCTGAACCGGGTCTTCATTCACACGATCGACGGCGAGGAGCTGCTCAGCCATCTCGGCGTCTCCAGCAAGCTCAATGCCGATTGGGACTTCCTGATGCATCTGCACGACAGCGGCCGGCAGGCCTGCGAGCAGTTCCTGAGCGCCCATTGGGCCAAGATCGGCAAGGAATCCTCGACCAACATCGAAGAGAAGTTCTTCTAGGAGCCTAATCACATCAAGTTGGACCACTCCGTTGTGATTGCGAGCGCAGCGAAGCAATCCAGAGCAGCGTGACGGCCCTCTGGATTGCTTCGTCGCTGCGCTCCTCGCAATGACGGGGTGAGTCAAACTGATCTGATCAGGGTTTAGAATCTTCGCCGCTACGGCCCGGCGCCGGGGCGGCTGAGCGCGTCGAGCAGCGGCCGCAGCGCATCGAGCTCGGCGCCGAAGGCGGCCCAGTCGCCGGCCTTCAGGTTGTCGATCGCGCGATCGTAATGCTGCAGCGCCTCGCGCGCCCGCTGGTCGGCGCCGCCGGCGGGCGCGCGTCCCGCCTGCGCGGTTGCCGGCGCGGTGTCCCTGAACAGCGCCGCCAGCGCGCCGCCGAGCGTCTCGTCCATGACGACGCGGTCGCCATAGGCCGCGATCACGCGCTTGAGCTCCGGCAGCTGGCCGGTCTCGGCGCGCAGATAGAGCGGCGAGACGTAGAGGATCGAGTCCTCGATCGGGATCACCAGCACGTTGCCGCGAATGACGCGCGAACCCTGCTGGTTCCACAGCGAGATCTGCTGCGAGATCTCGGTGTTCTGGTTGATGCGCGCCTCGATCTGGGCAGGCCCGTAGACCAGCTTGTCCTTGGGGAACTCGTAGACGACCAGCTTGCCGTAGTCGGGCTGATCGCAGCGCGCGGCCAACCAGGCGATCATGTTCTCGCGCTGGTTCGGCACCATCGGGAGCATCAGGAAGAACTCGGCGCGCGGCTCGCCGGGCAGCCGCATCACGATGTAGTAGGGCGCCATCCGGGTGGCGTTGCCGACCGTCGAGAGGGTCGGATTGCCCGCCGCGCCCGGTGCCATCCGGGCGGCCGGCTCGGGTCCGTCGGCATTGGACGGCTGACGCGGGAACTGCCACAGATCCTCCCGATTGTAGAACACCTCGGGCGCATCCATGTGGTAGGCGCGATACATCTGCGCCTGGGCGAGGAACAGATCCTCGGGATAGCGGACATGGCGCTGCAGATCCTGCGGCATGTCGGCGAACGGCTTGAAGAGCTGCGGGAAGATCCGCCGGTAGGTCGCCGCGATCGGATCGGTCGGATCCGCCAGGTAGAAATCGACTGATCCTTGATAGGCGTCGATCACGATCTTGACCGAGTTGCGGATGTAGTTGATGCCGCCGCCGGGAACCGGCTGGGCATAGGGAAACCAGTTGGTGGTCGTGTAGGCGTCCTGCAGCCAGAACAGCCGTCCCTCGCTGATCACCAGATAGGGATCCTTGTCGAGCTGGAGGAACGGCGCGATCGCACGTACGCGCTGTTGGATGTTGCGGCGGAACAGGATCCGGCTCGCATCGGTGACGTAGCCGCTGAGTAGGATGTTGAGATCGCCGAAATACCAGGCGAACAGGCTTCGCAAGGCGGCGCCGCCGATCGGCACGCCGTCGGCGCCGTCATAGGCGGCATAGGCGTTGTCCTTGCCCTTGGGATAGTCGAACTCCGGCACGCTGCCCTTGACGATCACGTAATTGTCGGCGCCCTGGCCGAAATAGATGCGCGGCTCGCGCACCGGCGGGCCGCCGGTTTCGGTCGGCGGGATGTCTTGAAGATAGAACAGCGGCAACCCTTCGACCGACTTCTGCGTCACCGGCGACATCACGACACCGTTGCCGTGGGTGAACAGCAGATGGAGATTGACCCAGGTCTGCGCGTTCGACGCCAGCAGGGTGGGATCGAGCTCGCGCGCCGACAGCATGACCTGCTGATAGGTGCCGTTGAGCGCGTAGCGGTCGACATCGACGTCGAGGAATTTGTAGTAGGTGCGGATCTCCTGGAGCTGCCGGTAGCTGTCCATCAGCGGCTGCCAGTCCCACAGGCGGATATTGTCGACCGTCGCGCGGTCGTCCTCGAGCGATTGGCCGGTCAGGCTCTGCGCTGCCGGGAACGGCTTCATCGCGATCCGGCGAAGATTGTAGGCCTCCTGGGTGGCGGCGATGTTGCGCGCGATATAGGGCGCCTCGAGCTGCAGCTGGTTGGGCTTCACGTAGAGGCGCTCGAACAATCCGGGCAACAGCAGCGCGAGCGCGAACGAGCTGGCGACCAGCGCCGCTACGGCGGCCGGCGGCAGCTTGCGGCTGCGCAGCCGCACATTGAGCGCGGTGACCAGAGCGGCGACGCCGGCGACGCCGGCCAGCAGCCAGAGGATCGGCAGCTCGATCGTGACGTCGGTGTAGCCGGCGCCCACCACGACGCCATTGTCGCCATAGAGCAGCAGATAGCGGTCGAGGGTATACGACCACACCTTGACCGCGAAATAGCCGGCGAGCAGCAGCGAGCCGTGCGCGACCGCGGCCGACGCGATGCGCATCGGCCGCCGGTCCAGCACGATCGCGCCGTTCGCCCAATAGACTGCGCCGGCGAACATGGCGCTGAGCAGCAGGGTCAGGAGCAGCCAGTTCTTGAGCGCGACATAGGCGGGCAGGGAGAACAGGTAGAAGCCGAGATCCTTGGCGAACACCGGATCGTCGCGCCCATAGGGCACCTGCTCGATGAAGCGCAGGACGGTATCCCAGTGGCCGGTCTCGCCGCCGGCGATCATCAACCCGATCGCCGCGGCGGCGCCGGCGATCAGCAGGCGCCAGAGCAGCGGCGGCACCGGCCGGCCGAACGGCGTCGGCATGGTCCCACCCCAGGCGCCGGCGCTCGCGGCGCGCCGAAACGCGAGCTGCCCGTTCAGCCACAGCAGGCCGGTCGAGGCGACGAACACGGCGACGAACAAGGCGGCCTTGGCGCCGAGCACGGTCCAGAACACGCCGACATAGCCGATCGATGAAAGCCAGCTCCAGTCGACCAGCAGGTCGGTCAGCATGCCGAGCGCAATCAAGCCGGCGGCAACCACCGCGATAGCGACCGCAACGCCTCTCCACGCCATGGCTCGTCTCCGCCCCAGATTGCGACGTTTGCGGCGCGCCCGCACTCGTCTGCAGCGCATCAGCGCGGTCTTCGCCGTCGGCAACCTTGATGCAGATCAAGTCGATCCTGGTCAAGCGGTCCGCGATTAGCCGGGGCGTTGCGGCGGCCAGATTGCCCATCATTCGGTCACAAGCCGCGGGGGACCGCGCGGTCCGGCGCTTCTCCCGGCCATCAACGCCGTTCCCCACCATGCAAGTTGCTTGATTCCTAGGCAATCTGGTGCAGCTCTGGCGCCGCCGGGATGGCATGCGCATTGCTGGAGTTGAGCGGTCCAACAGCGAGCCGCGCATGAGCATCCCGCAAATCGATATCGCGCCCTTCCTGGCCGGCGATCCGGCCGGCCGGATCGCGGTCGTGCGCCAATGGGCGCAGGCCTTCGAGACGGTCGGGTTCGCGACCATCACGGGGCACGGGGTTCCCGATGCGATGCTGGAGGCGGTGCACGCAATGGCGGCGCGCTTCTTCGATATGCCCCTGGCGGAGAAGCAGCGCTACGCCTTCGACGGCGAGGCACGCAGCCAGGGTTATATCGGAGTCGAGGGTACGGTGCTCGCCAACACGTTCGGCAGCGGCGTCGCGGGGGCGCTGCCCGACCTGTCCGAGGGCATCAGCTTCCATCATTGCGACTGGGAGCGAACCGGCCCCCGCAACGATTTCGACGCGACCATCTTCCGCCCCAACATCTGGCCGAGCGAGCCGACCGGCTTTCGCCCGACGGTCGAGGCCTATTTCGAGCACGTCTACGCGCTGGCGCAGAGCCTGATGCGCATCGGCGCGCTGGCGATCGATCTGCCGGAGGATTATTTTGCGGCGCATTACACGCGCATGTCGACCCAGCTCCGGCTCACCCACTATCCCGATCAGCCGACCGCGCCGCTGCCCGGGCAGCTGCGCTCGGGCGCGCATACCGACTATCTCGGCTTCACGATCCTGAGCCAGGACGACGCGCCGGGCGGACTCCAGGTCCAGCTGCCCGACGGCGGCTGGCTCGACGTCGCGCCGGTGCCCGGCTCCTTCGTGATCAATGCTGGCGACCTGCTGTCGCGCTGGACCAACCGGCGCTGGAAATCGAATCTCCATCGGGTCGTCAATCCGCCGCGCGATCTCGGCCGCTCGGCCCGGCGGGTCTCGATCGTGTTCTTCACCGGCCCGAATCACGATTCGGTGATCTCGTGCCTGCCGACCTGCGAGTCGCCGGACAACCCGCCGCGCTTTCCGACCGTGCGTGCCTGGGAGCATTTCATGGAGAAGGTGCGCGCCAGCGTCGCGACCGGCGCCTATTGAGAGCGCTGCGTCGAGCGCATCTCGTGTTCAGCCAGGGCGAGGTTGCGCGGGCGCGGGCCGCCGATTAAGTTGCGGCCGTGCCGACGCTCAGCTGGCCTAGAACCAGCTGTCGCAAGCAAGCCCCCGGAGGGAGCGCCCGACCTGATGTCTCGCCGTACCAGCCGAAGCTCGACCGCGCCGGCCGCCGCGCCGCGGCCCCGCGCGCCGACCGTGGCGGAGCTGCCGCTGCCGGCGCTCGGCCGCAGGCTGCGCTATTTCCGCCGCGTCAAGCAGATGACCTTGAACGACCTTGCCGACGCGGCCGGCTGCTCGGGCAGCCTGCTGTCGCGCGTCGAGAACGACCTCGTGACGCCGTCGCTCACCACGCTGCATCGCCTGTGCAGCGCGCTCGGCGTGAGCGTCGCGGCGCTGATGGCCGAGGCCGAGGAGCGGCCCTGCATCGTCTACGGCCCGAGCGAGCGGCCGAACCAAGGGCGCGTCGAGGCGATCGAGGGCGACGGCAGCGTCGCCGAAAGCCTGGTGCCGCCGGCCAACAGCCGCCAGCTCGAGGGCTTCGTCATCACCCTGGCCGCCAACCGCCGGATGTGCGGCCCGTTCGAGCACGAGGGCGAGGAGGTCGGTTACGTGCTCGAGGGCGAGCTTCAGCTCATCGTCGACGGCCAGACCTATGCGATCAAGCAGGGCGGCAGCTTCTTCTTCCGCTCCGATCTGCCGCATTCCTACGGCGCCAAGGGCCGTCAGAACTGCCGCGTCATCTGGATCAACACGCCGCCGACCTTCTGAGGGGGCACCCGTCCGGTTCCGCGTGGACCGGCATGCGATCCGGCGTCCGTGCAATGAGTTGCATGGCATGCAAATTGCGATCAGACTGCCGACGTCGATTTTCGGCAGGGGGATGGCGATGGTGCGGCCGCTCGATCTCGGCATCTTCCTGCCCAACGCCAAGGGCGGCGGCATCATGGCGGAGACCGCGCCGCCGCAATACATGCCGACCTGGAAGCTCAACGAGCTGAATTCCCGGATCGCCGAGGATAACGGCTTCGACTTCCTGCTCTCGATGGTGAAGTGGCGCGGCTTCGGCGGCACCACCAACCACTGGGACTATTCGCTGGAGAGCTTCACCCTGATGGCGGCGGTCGCGGCGGTGACGCGGCGCATCCAGCTCTACGCCTCGGTGGCGATCCCGACCATCCATCCGGCCGTGATCGCCAAGATGACCTCGACGATCGACGAGGTCAGCGGCGGCCGGTTCGGGGTCAACATCGTCAGCGGCTGGAACAAGCTCGAATACGCCCAAATGGGACTGTGGCGCGGCGACGAGTATTTCAAGCGGCGCTACGACTATGCGGCCGAATATCTCGCCGTGCTGCGCAGCCTGTGGGCGACCGGTCGGGCCTCGCATGACGGGCCGTTCTTCCAGCTCGACGATTGCAAATCGCTGCCGCCGCCGTCGCGCACGGTCCCGATCGTCTGCGCCGGGCAGTCGGATCGCGGCATACGGTTCACCGCCGAGCATGCCGATTACGGCTTCCTGGGCGGCCAGGACGACAGCCTGGAGGACCTCGGCCGGCTCAATACCAGGCTGCAGGACGCGGCGCGCGAGTACGGCCGCCGGGTCGGCGCCTACGTGCTCCTCACCGTGATCGCCGAAGACAGCGACGCCGCGGCGTTCGCCAAGCGCGACTTCTATATCGACCACAGCGACCAGGCCGCGATGGCAGAATGGGCGCGCTGCGCCGGCATGGATTTCTCGCGCGCGACCTATCGCGACCTCGCGGTCCAGACCTACATGGCGATCCCCTACGTCGCCGGCTCCTACCAGACCGTCGCCGACTATCTCGATGGCCTGGCCGAGCAGGGGATAGCCGGTGTCTGCTTCATCTTTCCGGACTACGAGACCGACCTGCAGCGCCTGATCGATCGCGTGCTGCCGCTGATGCGCCACCAGAAGACCCGCGCCGCCGCCTGACTGATGCAGCGGCGGCGCGGGTTTTCAACCGATCAGAGCGAAGGCGACCAGCCCTTGGGCGCCTGTATGACGCTCTTGTCGATCGAGTCCATGTTGGCTTTGGTGACGTTGATGAGCGACACCTCCATCAACTTGTTGGCGACCGGCTGACCCTTGATCAGCTTGTCGGCCAGATCGACCGCGTTGCGCCCGATCTGCACGACCTGCTGGGCGACCACGTAGTCGACGCAGCCGGCGCGCATCAGCTCCTCGGCATCCGCGCCGAACACGGCGAACAGCACCTTGATCTTGCCGCATTTATGCACGCCCTGCACGGCGCGCGCCGCGCCGATGCCGTAGGCATCGTCGGCGCCGTAGAGCAGGTCGACGTTCGGGAAGCGCTGCAGGAAGTCGTTGGCCAAGGTCAAGGTCGTCGCGGCGTCCTGCTCGCTGGTCTTCTCGGCGACGATCTTGAGCTTGGTATTCTTGATCGCCTCCTTGAAGCATCTCAGCCGCTCGGTCGCCCAGTAGGCCGCAGGCGGCCCGGCGAGCACCGCCATGGTGCCGCCGTTGGGCAGCAGCTTCTCGGCGCCGGCGGCCATCTCCTTGCCGATGTTGCAGTGGGCCGACGACGACGCGCCGTCGGGCTCGATGCTGGACGCGACCTTCGGGGTGCCGGAGCCGATCACTGGGATCTTCGCCGCCTTGGCCTGGCGCACCACGCCGTTGAACGCCGCAGGATCCGCCGGGTCGAGCAGGATGGCTTTGACCTTCTGCACGATCAAGGTCTGCATCTGGCTAACTTGCTTGTCGACATTGGCATAGCCGCCGGCATCCAGGATCGTGACCGTGTAGCCCAGCTTCTTCGCCTCGTCCGTGATGCCGTACAGGATGTTGGTGTACCACGGCCCGTTGGTCGTCGGCGTGGTCACGCCGATCCGATCCTGGGCTTGGGCCTGGGTCGCCGCCAGCGCGCCGATCGCCAGCACGGCGGCGAGCGCCGCCCGCCGCAAATGTCCACGAATTTTTGGATTATCTTGCATCATCATGTGCCTCCGTCTCCGCTTCGTTGGGGTTCAGGGTTTGCCGTCGTCAACCCGCTCAGCCGCCGCCGCGGCGCTTGATCAGCGTCTGATCGAGCGCGACCGCCAGGATCAGCGCGGCGCCGATGACCATCATCTGGGCGTATGACGACACGTTCAGCAGGTTGAGGCCGTTGCCCAGGATGCTGACGAACACGACGCCGACGCCGACCCCGAGCACCGAGCCGCGGCCGCCGAACAGCGACACGCCGCCGAGCACCACCGCCGCCACCGATTCGAGCGGCAGAGTGGCGCCGAGCGCCGGCTGGCCCGAGGAGATCCGCGACGTCAGGATGATCGAGCCGACCCCGGCACACAGTCCGCTCGCGCCATAGGCCGCCAGCTTCACCACGTCGATGTCGATGCCGGACAGGCGGGCTGCCTGCTCGTTGCCGCCGATCGCGTAGATGCGCCGGCCGAGTCGCGTGTAGTCGAGCACCAGCCAGGCCACGATCAGGACGACCAGCGCGACGACGACCGGTACCGGGATGCCGGCGATCAATTCGTAGGCGAGGTCGCCGAACTCCTCCGGCAACCCCGGCACCGGGACGCCGCCGGCCAGCTGCAGCGCCAGCCCGTTGGCGATCGACATGGTCGCCAGGGTGCAGATGAAGGGGAACACCTTGAGGCGCGTGACCACCAGGCCATTGACCAGCCCGACCGCCAGGCCGCAGGCCAGCGAGGCGAGCAGGCCGGCGGCGATGCCGTAGTCGCGCATCGCGAACGCGCCGACCACGCTGACCAGCGCGACCGTCGAGCCGACCGACAAATCCATGCCGCCAGTCAGGATCGTGAAGGTCTGGCCGAATGCCACCGCCGCCAGGGCCGCGCCCGCCACCCCGACATTGCGGAAATTTTCGATCGTGAAGAACACATCGGAATTGACGGCGAAAAAGCCGATCAGGAGCACGACCACCAGCGGCATCCCGATCTCGCGACCGTGATGGCGCAGCAGGTCGAGCAGCCGGTCCCGTGCCGCGTGCACGCGCAGCGGCGGCGCACTCGACACCGGGCTGCCGACCATCACGCGGCGGCGCTCGTCGGCTGAATGGGCGCGGTCGGCTCGGTCATGTGCGCGGCGAAGGCGGCGGCCAGAATGCGACGCTCCTCGAATTCGGACGCGGCGAGCGCGTCGCGGATGCGCCCGCCCGACATCACGACCATGCGGTGGCAGACATTCATCAGCTCGGGCAGCTCGGACGACACGAACACGATCGCCGCCCCTGCGGCGGCGAGCTGGTGGATCAGCCGGTAGACCTCGGCCTTGGCGCCGATGTCGATACCGCGAGTCGGCTCGTCGAAGATCAGCACGTCGGCGCCCGACAGCACCCATTTGCCGATCACGAGCTTCTGCTGATTGCCGCCCGAGGCGGTGCGCGCCGCCGACTCGAGCCGGCCGCGGAACTGCAGCTTGCCGGCGACCCCGCGCGCCGCGCGACGCACGCCGGGCCACGACACGAAGCCGAGCGCGCCGTGGCGCTGCAGCGAAGCCATCACGAGGTTTTCGTTGCCCGGCATCGCGAGCACCAGCCCCTGGTCCTTACGGTCCTCGGGCAGATAGGCGATGCCGGCCGCGATCGCGTCGCGCGGGCTGCCAATCTGCAGGGTGCGGCCATGCTTGACCACCGTGCCGGCGTCGCGCCGATCGGCGCCGAACACGGCGCGCATCACCTCGGTGCGGCCGGCGCCGATCAGCCCGGCGACCCCGAGCACCTCGCCAGCGCGGACCTCGAAGCAGATATCCTCGAAGGCGCCTGCACGCGACAGGTTGTTCACCGCGAACACGACCTCGCCGATCGTGGCGTTGCGCGGCGGAAACAGCTCGGCCAGCGGCCGCCCGACCATCAGGGCGATCAGCTGGCCGGTCTCCGTGATGTCGGCGGCATCCAGGGTCGCGATATGCTCGCCGCCGCGCAGCACGGTGACGCGGTCGGCGATGCTGCGCACCTCGTCCAGCCGATGCGAGACGAACAGGATCGCACGGCCCTCGTCGCGCAGCTGGCGAATGATACGGAGCAGCGCCGCCGCGTCGGTGTCGGCCAGCGCCGCAGTCGGCTCGTCCATGACGATGACCGGGGCGTCGAGCACCAGCGCGCGCGCGATCTCGACGATCTGCTTCTGGGCGGTCGACAGGCTGCCGGCGCGCCGCCGCGGGTCGATGTCCATGCCTTCGCCGAGTCGGCGCAGCACCGCTGCGGTCTTGCGTTCGGCCTCGCGCCGCGCATAGAGCAACCCCCCGGCGCCCGGCTCGTTGCCGAGCATCACGTTCTCGGCGACCGAGAGATCGGGGACGATCATCAACTCCTGGAAGATCGCGACGATACCGTTGCGGCGGGCATCGCTCGGCGAGGCGAAGCGCACCGGCTTGCCGGCGATCTGGACGGTGCCGGCGTCGGGCGGCGTATCGCCCGACAGCACGCGGATCAGAGTCGATTTGCCGGCGCCGTTCTCGCCGACCAGCGCATGGACCTCACCGGCGCGCAGGTCGAGCGACACGCCGGCAAGCGCGCGCACGCCGGGATACTCCTTGGCGATGGCCTCGACCGAAGCCAGCGGCGCGGCCGGCCGATCGGCCGGCACCGCTGTGCGGGAGGAGACGGCACCGTCCATGACGTCACCTTTTCGAGTGATGCAAGCGGTTTTAAGACTATGCAAGCACTATGCCGGCACGGCAGGCTGGCAGGGTCGGTTTGGAACGAGGAGCCTCGCGATGGAGGAGCACGGCAGGTTCGATTATTCGCCGATC
>Ga0302324_100009374_pt1 | contig 20477 bp, 17 predicted proteins | sample Palsa_T0_1_FD_201949 | JGI IMG/M metagenome (GOLD analysis project Ga0302324, IMG submission 201949) | Peat permafrost microbial communities from Stordalen Mire near Abisko, Sweden - Palsa_T0_1 | ecosystem: Environmental > Terrestrial > Soil > Palsa > Peat permafrost | place: Sweden: Abisko...
AACGCGGCTCCGCTGAGCTCGAAGCAGAAATTCAAGCTGGCGTGGAGGTCGGTGATTGACCCGTTCACCATCGTGTTCGTGGGAGGCGTGGCGGGGGTGGAGCAGGCGCAGAATCATTTCGAAGCTTACGGGCAAGGCGCGCAGGGTTATGCGAAACGCTTTGGCGCGGGCTATGGCGATACGTTGACGGGCACGTTCATTGGAGGGGCGATTCTGCCATCGATTCTGAGACAGGATCCCCGATATTTCTACAAGGGTACGGGCAGCAGCAGGTCGCGAGTTCTGTATGCGCTGGCGATGTCAGTCATCTGCAAGGGCGATAACCGGCGCTGGCAGGCGAATTACTCGGGAATTCTGGGAAGCCTGGCGGCGGGAGGGATATCGAATCTGTATTATCCTGCGCAGGATCGCGATGGAGCGACGTTGACGTTTGAAAATGCGGCGCTGGGGATTGCGGGCAGTGCGGTGTCGAATCTTTTTCAGGAATTTGTGATTAAGAAGCTGACGCCGAAGGTGCCGGGAAGCGGCGCGGCTAAACCGTAGGCGTCTTTGGCAAGAATCCGTTCGCGACACATCTGCAGTCGGCCCAGTTATCAATGAGCGAAATCGCCTGCTTACATCAGTCACAAGGAAGATTGGACCAAGTCAGCCGAAACGGTGTCTATTATCTAGAGTAGATCGAAAGTCGGGATGCGTCGTGGTCATTAAGACGTTACAGCGGGCCTGGCCATTCATTGGTTTCGCGTTGATTCTAGTTGCGGCTTACTTGACGGTTTCCCTCTATGGATTCCTCCAATTAAGGCGTGCTCGACGGCTGGTTAGAGCCGTGGAGGAATTGCAGATTGGAGCGCCTATCCCGAAACAGCGAGAAGCAGAGCTTCACAATTTGAACTGCGGGCCCGACTGGGGCGTGGGCTGTCACACAGCCGTGAGCAACTTGCCGTTTGTGAACTTCTTTGCCGTGCCGCGGAGACTGCCGACGAAACTGACGCTATCAAAGTGGTGGGGCGTTATTGCTCGGGTCGTTTTTGACGCCAACGGCAACGTGCTTTGGAAAGGACTGGGCATCGACGACGGGCAGTACCATCAGGACTTAGCCGTTTCGATCATTGTGCGAAAAGATGCTCGTCTTTTCAACCCCTGCGAGATATGGAGCGTGGCAAAGCATCCGGGATACTTGCCGTACCGAGCGATGCGCACGGGAGCCCTAGTCGTAGAACTTTCCCCTGACGCGAACCCAGTCCTCATCCATCGAGCGTTTGATGTCCGCTTGGAATGTCTGAACAGCATCCGGGGCTGCAAGACTCTTGGCGATATTGCACCCGCCGCATGGCAGGACAGTGAGTACCATCTTGAGGATTATCAACAGTTTTATCAACAGTGGTCCAAGGGTTGTTGTGAACAGTGGTCTGGGTGCCGCGGCAAGTGACCCCATTGCCATCAGGTCAACTCGTGCAACTGGCGTAACATCGCCATCAGGCCTATTGGCCCGGTCCGGTCGTGCTTTCGCAGATACGTTCTCAGTAGTAGCAGAGTTTGAAGATGCTCTTGTAGCCGAGGGCGCGGGCGCGGTTTAGGGGGCTGCGGGTGTAGGTTTCCCAGCGGTCGGCCACGCGGGCGAAGGTGGGTTCTCCGGTGAGGCGGTGCATGGCGCGCAACTGCACGATGTGCAAGTGATGATAGAAGGGGCTGGCGACCATGGGCAGGCGCGTGCCGGATTGCTCGTAGAGTGACCAGAATCCGAGGTCATAGCGGTCGAGCTTGTGCAGCAGGGTGTGGACGGCGCGCTGGAATAGTTCCTGGGCGGCGGCGTCTTGGGTGGCCAGAAAATAATCGTAGACGCCCCACGCGGCCCAGATGAATCCGTTGAGGATGTGGGTGGGCGGCGAGACGATGTACTCCTCGAACCAGAGGTCTCCGGACTCGTCGGTGAAGGCGACGCCGCCGTCTTTCATGGGAACGTGGAAGCAGGCGAGAGCGCGGCGGGCGGCTTCGAGATAGTGCGAGTCCGCTGATTCGTTCTGCTTTGCGCCTTTCTGATTTTCTTCTTTCTGCTTTTCTTCCTCTTGCTTTTCTTTGTGAGCTCGGACCAGCACGGAGATTCCCTGGCCTTGCGCCAGCGCCGAGTACCAGGGGGCGCGGAGGGTATCGCGGTATTCCCAATCGAAGTTGTGGTTCCAGACGTTGAGCCCTTGCGGGTTCGGTTCGAGGTGGGAGCAGAGCCAGTCGGCGGCGATGAAGAACTTTCGGCGGCGCTCGGGATCGGCAGTGCGGCGATAGAGGTTGTAGTTGCCGAGTCCGTATTGCGCGATCGCGATGGGGTTGTACTGCAGGCCGATGTGGCCGTGATAGTCGAGTTGCGGGACTCCGGAGGAATCATAGAAACCCTGATAGTCGGCCTTTTCGGCGAACTGCATGTAGTACTCGCCGAGCTCGCCCGGGCTCACGTTGGGATTCTCGGCGGGAGTTTCGTGCCAGAAGGTGAGGTGACTCTTGCCGCCGAGGAGGTAGGCGCTGAAGATGCGTCGGTAGTAGCGGAAAGGGGGCACGCGGGTTTGGGTTGGGTCAGTTCATATTACCAATGCGGGCCTGTCAGATAAGGAAGCGAGCCGAACGCGCGATTATTGTGTCGCGGCTTTTCTCAATAAATGCCACGCGACACTTCGCGCGGCTCGCCCGGGTCCTTCGGCGGGCAAAATACGCCCGCCTCAGGATGACAAATGAAATTCATCAGGGCGCGACGGAGTAGAGAGAGGTGACCTGGTCGTCGGAATCGACGGCAATGGTGGTCAGGGCCAGGAAGGGAGTGGTGTTGTTTCCGTCGGGCATGAGCGCATTGCCGTATTGGAACAGGGCCATCGGCCAGCGGTCTTTCTTCCATGCCAGCAGGGGTTCCCAGGCGGATGCGCTGTTCGCGGTATCGCTGGCATAGACGCGGACTTGGCGGTCGCGGTTCGCTGCGCTGGGTTCGACCATGGTGGAGAAGAGGACACGACTTCCGACGCGGCATCCGTAGATGGAGGAACTGGTGATGGGCGCAAGTTGCGTGAGTGAATCCTGACGGTCGAGATTTTGACGATCGAGATTTTGACGATCCAGATTCTGACGATCTAAGCGATAGATGTAATTCGATTCGAGTGGAGTGTCGGAAGAAAAATAGAGGCCGTGTTCGGTGGGAATGGCGGCGACGGCGCGGGCCTGCTGGCGGCCCTGCAGCACGGACACAACCCGGCTGAAATCGCAGGCGGCACGCAGGATGCGGCATTCGTCGCCGTAATCGCCGGTAAGCACCCAGAGGCAGTCCTGCCAGGGATCATGAACGATGTTGTGGACGTGACGGATGGCGCCCTGGGGAAAAGTGTAGGCAACGCTCCAGGTTGCGCCGGCGTCGGTGGAGGCGTAGATGTGGACGGCATCGCGGGCGGGGTTGTCGAAATACTCTCCCCAATAGATTGCGCCGGTCGTTCCGCTGCGTATTCCGCCGACAGGCACGGCCGTGATGTGTAGCGGGCGGGTGCCGCGGAGGATGGAGTGGGTGCGGCGAAATTCGGATTCTCCGGGACTTAGCGTGACGATGGCTCCGGGAACTGCGGCGACGAGTCCGCCGGAGGGCAGCACAGCGAGGGCGTGGAAGCCGTCGCGGAACAGGCGGGTGGTGAGCCGGTTCGTGACCGAAAGACGGCGGCGCAGGACGGGCAGAAACTTGGCCACGGGCTGCCAGCTAATGTCATTCCCTGTCAGATCAGCGAGAGGAGGCTGAATTCTGGCGCGCAGGAGTTCGTAGCCGCGCGAGGCGTAGAGATGATCGCCGGACCAGGCCAGGGCGCGCATCCGCGGAAAGCGGGCCACGCGAGTGAGGTGGGCAGGCGGATCTGGGTTCGTTGCTTTTATTGGTGACGACATTCGCGCGGGTAAGGAGACGGGTTTCCCTGATTGGGAACATCGAAATAATTCGGCGGACACAGCGGGAGCTTGCGCATACGATGGATGGTAGCGGGTGCAACCGAACGCAGGCAAGGAAACAGCGACGGGGCGCAGGCAGTGGTTGCCGATGGGGCGGCGGACAGGGAAAAAATTACATCCGGAACGGCCAGGATTTGCAGACCGTAGCGTAGTTCCCGGGAAAGATCAGTGGCATGTGACGTGCTCTGTTGAGAACCATCCCGGCGAGCCTTGGGACTGCGAATTGAGGAGGAAGTGAGGATATGCTCAGCCGATGTGCCAACTCGAAGTGTGGCAAGCCCTTCCTCAAGCTCAGAGAGGGAAAACTATTTCTGGTTGAGACCGAGCAGGTGACCAGGCCGGGAGAATCCGCGCCTCCGTTTGTTCGTGCGCGGCAAGAGCAACGGCGCGTGGAGCATTACTGGCTGTGCGATGACTGCGCCGCGCGGTGGACTTTGGTGTATGACAGGGAGCACGGGGTTGCCTTGGCTGCGCTGCGTCGGCCTGCGGTGAGCGTGGAGGCAGGTGACGCCGAGCACAGAGGAGTGGCGTAAACAGGCACTCCGGGTGCCTTCTCACCAGATTGAAAGCCAGATTTGGTTAGCCTAAGATTTACACAAGCCTCGATTTGCTTAAACCTCGATTTACTTCACTTCGACTTACTTAACCAAGATTTTCTTATTAGCCCAGATTTTCTTAGCCCGGATTCTTTATGTCCAAATTCTTTTGGCGGCAGTAAGGAAAAATCCCCACTTCTCGCAGAAAACGCGAGAAATGGGGCACCCGGCGAGAAATACTCGGCTGGGCTGTTAAGCGTAGCCGTCTTTCTTCCAGGTCTTCCAGTCGTCGCGGACTGCTTGCAACATCCTCGCGGTCGCTTCCTGCAGCCATTTTCCTTTCTGGTTTTGCATGTGTTTCAGGATGGGCTTGCGGGCGGACTTTGTGCCGAGATGGATGTTGGCAGTTTCCCATCCCATGGCGCGAAGCAGGCGCAATTCGCGGCTGGCCGGGCGCAGCGAGGCCAGTTCGATGCGCGAACAATGCGGGCTCAGGCGGCGCACAATCCAGCGTCCTCGAAGTTGAACGAAAGGGTCCATACAGCGCACGGCGCGGCTGATGATGGTCTGATAGAGAATCTCAGACGGACCCTGGTCGTCCTTGGCCCAGTAGCAGGCGGAGGAAACCAGGGCCTTGGCCTCGCGGGCGACTCGGCCACCGCGCCAGTCGGCAATGGCGACATAGCGCGCGTGGCCGAGGCTTCCGAGGCCGGCGACGCGAGTCGCCAGGCGGTAAGGAAGGTTCGGGGCGGGCATGAGGTGCTCGATGGCGTCGATGGCGCTGATCGGCGCTTCGCTTTTCGCGGTGGGCAGAGCATCCATCTTCGCCCAGAAGTGGACGGGGTCTCGCAGGTCGCTCTCGGCAATCTGCCGCAGGCCCTCGTGGTGTTCACCTAGAACGAAGGGCAGGCCGCCGCAGCGCAAGGCTTCGCGATAGCCCTCGAGAATGGAATCGCAGATGTCTTTCTGCTTCAGAGCCAAATGGCCGGCTTCGGCGGCGAGGTGCGCACTGACGGCGAGGCGGACCAGATCGTTGGCATACGACATGGGATAGGCCTCATCGAAGTCGTTGACGCCCCAAATCAAGCGGCCTTCGAGGTCGCGCCAGGTGCCGAAGTTTTCTACGTGCAGATCGCCGACGACGAGCGCGTGCGGCGCTTTGGCAAGATCGGGACAGACCTGCGGCCAGATTTGCGTCCAGCGGTAGTAGGTGGCGCGTAGAAAAGGAAAGACCGCTGCCCTCATGTTGGCGTGCTTGAGGCGGAGGTCTTTCTCGACCAGCGAGGTGCGATGGCCCAGCCAGTCCTCGAACTGGCGGGTGGCTTTGACGATGTTCATGGCGAGCGCAACGATAGCGGGGGCGGGCGAGCGAAGTCAACGAGCGGAGTCGCGGAACCGAACGCAGGGGAGGGAGCTTTCACTGTTGACTCCGTGTTTTTCGCTAAGGAGCAGGAAAACAAAAGCAGGATGGGTCGAGGCGCGGAAGTATATGGCGCTGCAAAATTGGCCCGTGCCGCCCACCCGGTCGTTACGAAGTTCGTAACGCCAGGCTCTTAAGGGGTGTGTTTTGGCGGACACAGCCGTGTCGACGCAGACACTCCCGTCATTTCCCGGCATTCCATAAGTCGTTTCGATGCAATGTGTTAGCTTCCGGTTCTCTGCCTGCATGGTGTCTGGCACGGTTGCCCGCACTTCTTGGGGCGCCGTTCTTGGGGCACCCGTGGGGGAGGCTGGTTATGCAGATGGCAATCACATTCATGGCGGTGGTGGCGGGGATGATCTTTTCACTGGCGGTGGCGTTGCTGGCGGAAGAGCTGATCTTTGGACAGGTATTCCGGCTGTTCTTTGCTTCGGGTAAATTGGCCGGGCAGACGGCTGCGGCGAAACAAGGACAGAAGCGCTGAGAGTCCGGACCAGCGCCCGCGAAAAAATTTCCGCGCAGAAACGCCAGGCCATCAGAAGGGTACGCCGGGCTTCGCCCTGGCGAGACAGCCGAAGGCGGCTGTCGCCACCTGAGTCGGTGTCCAAAGCTAGAACAGGATGAGAGGAACGGTCGTATGGGCGGAGCGGTTTATAATGCGGCCATCCCAAACCTCATTCCGAGCTCAGTGAATCGTGACTTTCGGCCTGCGCGCGTGCTGCGTGTGACGGCGAAGTTTTCTTGCGTGCTGCTGGGGCTGTCGCTGACGGCGGGTGCGACAGACTGGAGCGGTCCGGAGCAGCAACTGGCGCGAAAGATTGTGGCGGTGACTGGACCGGGCGCCGTGGCGGTCACGATCGAGAATCGCTCGTCGCTGGGAAAGCGGGACAGCGAGGTGATCGAGAACGGGCTGCGGAGCGCGCTCGCAGGATTGGGCGTACGCTTCGCGAGACCAGAGACGACGGCTTCGCCAGCGGGCAGTGCGGTGAAGATTTCGCTGTCGGAGAATGCAACGTCTTACGTCTGGGTGGCGGAGATTCGCCAGGGAGCGGCCGAACTGGTTGTGGCAATGGTCTCGGCAGCGCGGCCTGACGGTGCGACGGCGGCGGCTCGCGAGTCAGTGCCGCTGAGCCTGCGGAAGACATTACTGTGGAGTCAGGATGAGCCTATGCTCGATGTCGCCGTGCTGGAAGAGAACACGGGGCCGACGCGCATCGCCGTGCTCGATCCTGAAAAAGTTTCGCTCTACCGGCTGCAGGCGGGAGCGTGGCGACTGGAGCAGACGCTGAGCATCGTGCACGCACGGCCGTGGCCGCGGGATTTACGCGGAAGGGTCGTCCTAGCGAAGGATCATTTGCTGGATGTCTATCTTCCCGGCATCCTCTGCCGCAGTGCCGCGGGAACACCGCTGACGCTGACTTGCCGCGAGAGCGACGACCCGTGGCCGCTGGTTCCGGCGGGGCTAAGCGGCTCTGGCTACTCAGCTTTTCCAGCTTCTTCGAGCGTGGGCTCGACTTCGACGACCATTCCACCGGTGGGAGCGTTCTATGCTGCGGGGCGCAACTTCTTTACGGGGGCTTTAACACCTGGGATCGGTTCGTTCACGTCCGTGCGAAAGTTTTATTCAGCGGCGTTTCTGCCGCACGATAAGTCTGCGCTGTGGCTCTTCGCCACTACCGATGGCCGCGTGCATCTGGTGGACGGCGTGAGCGACCAGGCGGCGAGACTCGACTGGGGCAGCGATGTGACGAGTGTGAGGACGGCATGCGGCGCGGGCTGGCAGGTGCTGGCCACGACTTCGGCAGAAGGATCGGATGATTCGGTGCGGGCATATGAGTTTCCCGATCGCGATCCGGTGGCGGTCAGCGCGGCGATCGATCTTGCTGGCGCCGTTACCGCGTTGTGGACGGAAGCGAAGGGCGACACGGCGATCGCGGTGGTGAGAAATCGAGAGATGGGGAGTTATGAAGCTTTTCGGCTGGCAGTGGCTTGCAGTCAGTAGCATGATGGCCGGAGCGTTGGCGGCTGCGGCGGAGAAGCGCCCGCAGTATGGCGGGACGCTGCATGTTGCGACACGGGTCGCGCTCGCATCGCTGGATCCGGCGGACATCACTCAGCCTGATTCGTTTGCCCGGCGCAGCGTGGCCATGCTGATGTTCGACACGCTGGTGACGATGGATGAGAACGGGCGGGTTCAGCCTGTGCTGGCTACATCGTGGTCGCCACTCAATCAGGGGGGGAATCAGCGCTGGCAGTTTCACATTCGGCGCGGAGTCAGGTTTCATGACGGTACACCGCTCAGCGCGGAGATTGCCGCCGCTTCGTTGCGTGCGGCGAATCCCGCGTGGAACGTGAGTGTCGACGGCGAGTCGGTTGTGATTGAGCGCGGCGGATTCGAATCCGAATTTCTGGCGGAGCTGGCGCTGCCGCGGAATGCGATTGTGAAGCGGAACGCTGACGGCGCGACCAGCGGCACGGGGCCGTTTCATGTGGCCGATTGGCAGGCGGGGAAAAAGTTGACGCTGGCGGCGGACGAGAACTGCTGGCGAGGACGTCCGTTTCTCGACACGGTCGAGATCGAGATGGGGAAGAGTTTTCGCGAGCAGATGACCGCACTGGAAGTGGGCAGGGCGGATCTGGTGGAAGTTGCGCCGGAGCAGGCACACAGCATCTCGCGGGCGGGGCGGCGGGTGGCGAGTTCGGCTCCTGTGGAGCTGTTGGCTCTGGTTTTCGATCGTGATGCGGCGTCTCCGGAAGAAAAGCTGCTCCGCGAAGCGTTGGCCTGGAGCGTGGAACGGAGATCGATTCGCAGTGTGCTGCTGCAGGGCGCGGGAGAACCGGCGGCCAGCATTCTTCCGAACGGGATGAGCGGGTACGGATTTGTGTTTCCCGCCGACGCCGATTTGCCGCGGGCACGACAGGCGCGCGAACAGGTGCACGCAACACCGACTTGGACTCTGGGCTACGACGCGAATGATCCGCTGGACCGGTTGTTGGCGGAGCGGATTGCGCTCAACGCCAAAGATGCGGGATTGACGCTGCAACCGACACCGTCGGCGAGCGCCGATGTGCGGCTGGTGCGGATTCCGCTGGCGTCGCCGGATCCGTGGGTCGCGCTGGCGGATGTGGCTGCGCCGGCCGGAGCGCCGGCCGGAAAAACAGGAGCGTCGATTGAAGAACTCTATGCGGCCGAACTGGCCGTATTGGCGACGCAGCGGGTGATTCCGCTGTTTCATCTGCCGGTGTCGTATGCGGCGTCGGCGGCTTTGAGAGATTGGGCGCTGCGACCGGATGGAAGCTGGACGCTGGCGGACGCTTGGCTGGAGAGCGGCAAGCCGTGACCTTCCGCCGCAAACTTCTGGTTGTATTCGCGCTGACTGTTTTCCTGTCGGTGGCGGCTGTGGCATGGCTGGTGCTGGCGATGACGCGCAAGGCGTTTGAGGCAACCGAGGATCAGCGCACGGCGGCGCTGGTCACGCAGTTTCAGCGGGAATTCGGGCGGCGGGGTGACGACGTGGCGCGGCGCGTGGCGGCGATTGCTGCGTCCGATCCGGTCAGCCGAATGGCAAGCGCGTTGCATGGAACGTCGCTGGGCACATCGTCGGACTCGGCCGAATATTTTGACCTGGCGCGGCAAATGGCGGAGGGCTACCAGTTCGACTTTCTGGAATTTTTGGACGCTCATGGCGCCATCATTTCTTCCGCGCAGTGGCGGGCGAAGTTTGGCTATGCAGACACCGGGTTTGGGAGTCTTTCGGCGGCGAGCGGGCAGGGCGCGTTTTTGAAGCGTGAAGAACTGCAGGACTCGACGGCGCTGGGACTTTTTGCGGTGCGGACGACGCGGGTCAGCGAGCCTCCGGTATACGTGATCGGCGGGCAGCGGCTGGACAAGAATTTTCTTTCCGCGCTGGATCTGCCGGCGGACATGCGCGTGCTGCTGTACGAGAATCGCAGCGATCGTTCTCGCGATCACTCCTGGGACGGCCATGTTTTGCCGGAAGCGCTGCTGGATCCATCTACGCCGGCGGATGGGTCTGACGCGGCGCGGCCGGCGGAGAAGTTCGCGCCCCTGATCGGCGCGGTGCTGCAGCATGAAGAGGAGCAGACAGGGATTGTGTCGTGGTCGAGCGATCAGGCGCGGGATGAAATATTTCATGCGATTCCGCTGCGAGGTGCGGGTACGGATCGTCCGCTGCTAGCGGTGCTGCTGGTGGGAAATTCGCGGCGATCGTATGTGGAACTGAAGCGGCGCATCCGCGCATCGGCGCTGCTGGTGGGCGGTGGCGGAATCATTCTGGCGATCTTGTTGAGCAGCTGGGCGGCTGCGAGGATGACTCGTCCGATTGTGCAACTGGCGCGCGCCGCGCAGGATGTTGCGGCTGGACACTGGGACACGCGGGTGGATGTTCGCGGCGCAGATGAAGTTGCGCAACTCGGCGAGTCCTTCAATCGCATGACCGCGGAATTACTGGCCCAGAAAGAACGGCTGGTGCAGACGGAACGAGTTGCGGCGTGGCGGGAACTGGCACGCCGTCTGGCGCACGAGTTGAAGAATCCGCTTTTCCCCCTTCAACTCACGGTGGAGAATCTGATGCGCGCGCGAACGCAAAGCCCCGAGCAGTTCGATGAAGTCTTCCGGGAAAGTTCCAGCACGCTGCTGGCGGAGATTTCGAATCTGAAGGCAATCATCGGCCGCTTCAGCGAGTTTTCGAGGATGCCGCATCCGCAGTGGCAGGCGGTACGGGTGAATGAAATCCTGCGAGGCGTATTGAAGCTGTACCAGGCGCAACTGCTGGCGCCGGGGCGCACGCCGATTGCATGTAAGCTGGAGTTGGACGACAGGGTGGGGACGATCGCGGCGGATCCGGATTTGCTGCATCGCGCGCTTTCGAACCTGGTGCTCAATGCCATGGACGCCATGCCGAACGGCGGAACACTCAGTCTGCGAACCCGGCGCGCCGATGACAAGGTGATCATCGAGGTATCCGACAGTGGTTCGGGGCTGACGCGCGAGGAGTGCGACCGCATCTTCACTCCTTACTACACCAGCAAGCAACACGGAAGCGGACTCGGATTGGCGATTGTGCAGTCGGTGGTGAGCGACCACGGCGGGAGAATCAGCGTGCAGAGCGAGCCGGGGCAGGGAGCGATGTTTGTGATCGAGTTACCGGAGAATCGTGAGGCGCTGCAGAAAGCAAGAGCTTAAACCACCAAGGGCACTACGGTACACGAAGGAAACCAAGGAACAAGGAGGACAGGTGCCGCTCAAAGCGCATCTTTTGATCGTCGATGATGAAGCCAACACGCTGGCATCGCTGTCGCGGGCGTTTCGGCTGGCGGGTCACGAGGCTACGGTATGCGATAACGCCGCAAGAGCTCTGGAACTGGCCAAGGCGCAGAACTTCGATCTGATTCTTTCTGACGTCGTGATGCCCGACAAAGACGGACTGACGCTGCTGGAAGAATTAAAGCGGCAGGGAGTGACCGCTCCGGTGGTAATGATGTCGGGGCAGGCGCACATTGAAATGGCGGTGCGGGCGACACGGCTGGGCGCGCTCGATTTTCTGGAGAAGCCGATCTCCAGCGACAAGCTGATGCTCACGGTGGAGAACGCGCTCAAGCTGCAACGGCTGGAGAGCGAAAACCGGCAACTGCGGCAGCGGCTGGGCAAGCACGAGATCGTATGGAAAGGCGAAGCCATGCGACGTGTGATGGCGCAACTGGAGCGCGTGGCCGCCAGCGAGTCGCGAGTGTGCATCTTCGGCGAAACCGGCACGGGCAAAGAACTGGTGGCGCGAACCATTCACGAACGCAGCCCGCGATCGGCCGGGCCGTTCGTGACGCTGAATTGCGCGGCCGTTCCGTCGGAATTGATCGAGTCAGAACTGTTCGGACATGAGAAGGGATCGTTTACCGGCGCGTCCGGGCGGCACATCGGCAAGTTTGAGCAGGCTGACCAGGGAACAATTTTTCTGGATGAAATCGGCGACATGCCGCTGAACATGCAGGCCAAGTTGCTGCGCGTGCTGGAAGAAGGCGAAGTCGAACGAATTGGCGGCGACAAGCCGGTCGCGGTAAATGTTCGCGTGGTGGTCGCGACCCACCGCGACCTGGAGGCGCGGGTGCGCGAGGAGAAATTCCGGCAGGATCTGTTTCACCGTATTCATGTTTTCCCGCTGGTGCTGCCTCCGCTGCGGGAACGACGCGATGATATTCCCGCGCTGGTGGAAACTTTTGCGGCGCAGGTGTGCGCGCAGAACGGGTGGAAACCAGTGCCGTTCTCCGCGGAGGCAATCGAAGCTCTGCAAGCGCACACGTGGCCGGGCAACGTCCGGGAATTGCGCAACATGGTGGAGCGGCTCATGCTGCTTGCGACCGAGGGTCAGGTTGATCTGGCGACGGTGCAGATGGCGCTGCCGAAAGCTTCTTCGGGTGGTGCGGCGCCGGTTGCGGTTGGGTCGGGAGCACTCGCCGACCGCGTGCAGTCGTTCGAGCGGGAAGTGATTCTCGCTGAGTTGAAACGCAGCCACCAGAACATGAGCCTGGCCGCGAAAACGCTTGGCCTGGAGCGCAGTCACCTGTATAAGAAAGCGGAGCAACTGGGGATCGATTTGCGCGCCCTGCGCCGGGAGCAAGGGCCGCAGGATTGACTTCGGGTCAACGCCAAAGTTACTTCCCCACTTCTCGCAAAGGACGCCAGAAATGGGGCACCCACGCAAACTTGAAAGCTCGGAGACGGCATTGACGAAAGCTGCCTGCATCCTCTGCGTCGTTTTCATTTTTCCTCTTCACGTTTTTGGGGCTGAGGCGCCCTCGCCGCCAATTTACGGAGTCCGCATGGAGCAGTCGTGGATTCCGATGCGGGATGGCGTCCGCCTGGCTGCGACGCTCTACATGCCCGACGGCGCGAAGGCGGGAGAGAAGTTCCCTGTCCTGCTCGAATACCTGCCGTATCGGAAAGACGACGGCACGGCCGCGGGTGACTATCCCAAGCATGCGTATTTCGCGCGGCGTGGGTATGTGGGCGCGCGGGTGGATATTCGCGGGTTTGGTGCGAGTGAGGGCGTTCCGCCGGAGCGCGAATATTCCGAGCAGGAGCAGGTCGACGGCGAGCAGGTGATTGCTTGGCTGGCGCGCCAGCCCTGGTCGAACGGCAATGTGGGCATGTTCGGCATTTCGTGGGGAGGGTTCACGGCGCTGCAAATGGCGATGCGGCATCCTCCGGCGCTGAAGGCGATTGTTGCGGTGCACGCGACCGCAGAGTTGTTTCACGATGACGTGCACTATATCGATGGGATGGCGCATGTTGACGAATTTGAATTGAACATGGACATGGCGGAGGGTTGGGTGGGCGCGCCGGATTATTCGCTTGACGAAAAAGTCCTGGGGCCGCGTTTCGACTCGCCGCCGTGGTCGCTGCTCTATTTGAAACATCAGCATGATGGGCCGTTCTGGCGCGATCGTGTGCGTCCGCTGAGTGAAATCACCACGCCGACTTTCCTGATCGGCGGCCTGCAGGATGGTTATCGCGACAACGTTGTGGACATGCTGATGAAGTCGAAGGCTCCGATCAAAGCAATTGTGGGACCGTGGAATCATTCCTTTCCGAATGAGCCAGATTTTGGACCAAAGGTCGAATGGCGCGACCAGGCGGTGCGCTGGTTTGACTACTGGCTGAAGGGCCGCGACACCGGAGTGCAGAATGATCCGCGGCTCCTGATCTATATGCAGCACTGGCATCCGCCAGATCCCAATCTTGAGAACGTGCCCGGAGAATGGCGGCAGGAAAATGTGTGGCCGCCGAAGGCCGCGATGGATACGACATTTTTCTTGCAGGGGAATCACACGCTGGAAGCTTCTGCCGCGGTTCTGACCACGCATCAATTGAAGTACGTTCCCACCGTTGGCGTGGAGGCTGGCTTCTGGTGGGGAGAATTGTTGAGCGATCCGCGGCCGGTAGACGCGTTCAGCCTGGTCTATGATTCCGCGCCGCTGGAGCATGAGGTCGCGATTCTCGGCCGTCCGCATGCGCTGTTGCGGGCTTCGGCGAGCGCGCCCTTGGCCGATTGGTTCGCGCGACTTTCCGATGTTGCTCCCGACGGCACGGTCACGCAGATTACGGGCGCGGGATTAAACGGGGCGCAGCGAGAATCGATGAGCGAGCCGCGCGATCTGGAACCGGGAAAAGTCTATCCGCTGGACATTGAAATGCACCTGACTTCGTGGGTGTTCCCTAAAGGCCATCGGATTCGTGTGGCGATTTCAAATGCGCTGTGGCCCATGGTGCTTCCCACGCCGTACGCCATGACTACGTCGCTGGAGTTGGGCGGCGCGGGTGGATCGCGTATTCTTCTGCCAGTTGTGCCGGTGCATGGGGCGGCTGCGCCAGAATTCTCGCCGCCTCAGCCGACCGAAGAGCGCACTGATATTAAGAACGAAGGATTCCCGTGGCCGGGAGACTGGACGGTCGAGCGGGATGAGGCCCGCCAGAAAACGACGGTGCACTGGAAGGGCAAGGATGGATACGAGTATCCGTGGGGCACGGAGAACGATTTCGAGAATCTGACTTACGAGGGTGACGACGCGCACCCGGAGACGTGTTCCGTGCGCGGTGAAGCGGAGAGCGTATTCGCGCTGAAGGGCCGAACGCTGGTGTGGCGCGGACATCTGCTGGTGACGACTGATCAAAAGAACTTCTATTACCAGTACACGCGGGAGTTGCTGAAAGACGGGCAGATGATCAAGACGAAAACGTGGCGGGAAACGATTCCGCGCGATCATCAGTGATCGTGAGATGTCGCTGGCTGCGTCTTTACAACAAAGCGCTCTTCAGATCGGCGGCCAGCAGCCGGTGAAATAGCTGCTCGCCTGCCTCGCGTCGCACGGAGAGCCGGCCGGCACCATAGGCACGCGATTTCAGGCCGCGCTGCACGTCTTCGCAAATGCCCAGATCTTCGTCCTGCACGCGGTTGCCGACATTGACCGACTCGGTGTTATAGGCGCGCCGCGATTCGCTCACATCGCTGAAATAGAAATCGAAGATCACGGTACAGTGGTCGGCATCGACGGGAATGACATAGTTCGTATCCATGTATCCCTCGTAGCAATTGATCATCAGGTTAGGATACTGCCAGAAATACCGGGCGCGGTCGCCTTTGCGCGTGGCGCCGGTGGCGGCGTCTTCGTCGGAAGCAACCATGGGACTGGACTGCAGGCAATAACGGTCTTCGTTCTCGATGGTGTATTGCTTGTAGTCGAGCACGGAACTCAGTCCCTTGTGCAGGTGAGGCACGTGGTATCCGCCGTCGAGGAAGTTATCGACGTAGACTTTCCAGTTGCAATTGATGTTGTAGCTCCTGCGGTCGAAGTAGTGCAGCTGGCTGACCTTGAGAGGAGCTACGCGCTTCACCAGGCCGCCGAGAAATTCATTCAAGGGCGCGGCTTGAAGGTCGAGATTTACGAAAACGAAACATTCCCAGGTTTCCACGCGGATGGGAAGCAGGCCGTTGTCGGCACGACTAAAATTCTGCACGCCCTCAAACTCAGGCATGCCCTTGAGCGAGCCGTCGAGACCATATTTCCAGCCATGGTACGGGCATTGCAGAATCTCCGCGTGACCGCAGGGTTGGGTCACGACGGCCGCGGCGTGGTGCCGGCATACGTTGTAGAAGCCGCGCAGCGTGCCGTCCGATCCACGCACGACCACGATGGGTTCGCCCGCGAGCCGGGTCGCAACGTACTCACCCGCCTTTTGCAACTGATCGGTGCGCGCGACGAGTTGCCAGGTCCTGCTGAAGACATTGAGCCGCTCCAGTTCGGCGATGCGCGGATCGACATACCAAGGCGCGGGAATGGTGGACGCCTCCGCCAGAGGGGCGCGATCGTTGTAGCTGGAAAGAATCTGCTCAATGGATGCTTGCATATTTATGCTCTCGAATGAATGACAAACTTCCGCAACGGCCGCCCACCAATATAAAGAACCGGGCGCCGGTAACCTTCAGCGATGATTTCCGCGCGCTCTCGGACGCGCGCTGGAACTTGGGTCCGGCGCTGCGCCGATCGCCCGCTGCAGCACGTCGAGAAACTGCTGGATTCTGGCTTCCTTCTTCTCGGCCAGTTCTCCCTGACGGCGAAACAACCCGGGATCGAGTTCCGCCGTGAGCAGCGCGTCCTGGAATCGCTCCATCATCCAGTCGAGAATGGAAACGATCATCTCGATGTCCATATCCTTGCGCAGTTCGCGGCGCTCCAATCCGAAGCGCACAAAGCTCACCGTGCCATAAGGATCCTCGCTGATCAGGAAGCGGTTAATCTCGCGCTTCAACACCAGGTCGGTGCCGTAGTTCCCGAGCAGCGAAATCCGATAGGGGATCCAGTCTTCGCGCAAAAGATGTTCGGTGCGCACCAACCAGTAGCGCAGCACTTCGAAGAAGCCCACCTGGCGAACCTCCGCGGGAGTGTCAAGATACTTCGGAAAGGACCGGACCGCGCGCTTGTAGACCTCAAAGAACAACCCGTCCTTGCTGCCGAAGTGCTGAAAGATAGAACCCTTGGCGATGCCGAGAGCGCCCGCGATGTCCGCCACGCGGGCGGCGTGGTAACCATGTTCGGCGAAATGCAGCGTAGCGGCATCCACGATGCGGCTGCGCTTCGCCTCAGAACGCGGACGGGTTGGGGCCTGGTGCTGGTAGCGCGGGGGAGTGGCACGATTGCTGGCGATTCCTGGCATAAATAATGACTGCAAGTCACGACAGCATACAGCAGCCAGCTCTCGATTTCAACTTCATTTTTACTGTCGTTTGCGATACTGTTGTTTCATTCAGAGTGTACTCTATGACTTTCAGTCAGGCCAGCCAATCCGGGGCGCGATCCATGTACGACGCCATCGTGATCGGTGCAGGCCATAACGGACTGACGGCCGCGGCTTATCTTGCCCGGGCAGGACTGTCGACGCTGGTGCTGGAGCGCCGCGAGATTGTTGGCGGCTGCTGCGTGACGGAGGAAATCGCTCCGGGCTGCCGCGTCTCCACTACTTCTTATATTGCCAGCATGCTGCGGCCGGAGGTGATCTCGGAGTTGCAACTGGCAAGCCACGGGCTGCGCATGATTCCGTGCGATCCGGCGATCCAAGTTCCCTTCCCCGACGGCCACGTGGTGCCTTGGTGGGTGGATCGCGAGCGCGCGCAAAAAGAATTTTCAAAGTTCTCCGCAAAAGATGCTGCGCGGTTTGTGCAAGTCGACGATCAGCTGAAAAAGCTGGCACGTTATTTGCAGCCGTTTTTCATGGAGCCTCCGCCGGAGATCGACACTTCCACGATGAAGGGATGGTCCGACTTGTTCCGCGTCGGCAAACGGTTTCGCGGAATTTCCAGCAGCGAGATTTCGCAGCTGGTGTCGTTCCTGACCGGCAGCCTGGGTGAGTTTCTCGATCACAACTACGAGTCCGAAAAAATGAAGACGATGTTTCTGGCGAATAACGTGTACGGCAAACATGGCGGCCCCTACCAGCCGGGGACGGCGATCGGACTGCTGTTTCATCTGCTCAGCGGGGGAGACCATGACCTGCAGGGGTTTTACGGGCATGTGATGGGCGGCATGGGCTCGATTACGCAGGTGCTGGCAGGCGCGGGGAGAAAGCTTGGAGTGGAGATTCGGACATCCGCGCCAGTGGCGCGCGTCGAGGTGCGCAACGGCCGGGCGCGCAGCGTGGTGCTCGAAGACGGCACTGAACTTCGCGGACGGATTGTTCTTTCCAACGCTGATCCGAAGCGGACATTTCTGGGAATGGTGGACGCAAAAGATCTTCCAGAAGACTTTGTGTTTGCCGTGCGCGGCATCAAGATGCAGGGGCCGTGCGCCAAGGTGAACATGGTGCTGAGCGAGGAGCCGCGGTTCACCGGGACTTCACCACAGGCGACGGCGCTGGAGCGCACGTTCTACACGCTGGTTCCGTCGCTGGCGTTCGCGGAGCGCTGCTACGACATCGCCAAGTTTGGAGACATACCGGAAGAGCTGTGGGTGGACTGCGTGGTATCGTCGAACGCGGACGACTCCCTGGCTCCGCCGGGCAAACATATTCTCACTTGCTTTGTGCAGTATGTGCCATACCACCTGCGGGAAGGCCACTGGGATGAAAAGCGAGAGTTGCTGGGCGATCGGGTGGTCAGGAAGATTGCCGAATACGCGCCGAATGTTTCGGGCGCGATTGTGGCGCGGCAGGTACTCACGCCGCTCGACCTGGAACGCACATATGGACTGACTGAGGGCAACATTTTTCACGGCGATCTGCGGCTGGAGCAACTCTTCTTTATGCGGCCGGTGCCGGGCTGGTCGCAATATCGGACTCCGGTGGAAGGGCTTTATTTGTGTGGCGCGGGCGCGCATCCCGGGGGCGGCGTGACGGGAGCACCGGGGCGCAACTGCGCTTATCAGGCATTGCGCGATTGGAAGAAGGGACGATTGCAGCGGGCCGCGGCGTGAGTTTCGGCCGCATCGCTTTACCGAGAACCAGCCGATTAAAACGGAGTGCGGATATGTGGACGACTAAGAACTCTCAGGAGCCAGCATGAACGCAAGAATAAAGAAGAAAGGTATTCTCGAACGTTTGAAGGAAGGCCCGGTGCTCGGCGACGGCGGCTATCTGCTCGAACTGGAAAAGAGGGGATGGGTTCGCGCGGGTCCATTCACACCGGAGGTTGCGCTGCTATATCCCACCGCGCTACGCGAACTGCATGTGGAGTTTCGCGAAGCCGGCGCCGAGGTGCTGCAGGCGCTCACGTTCTATGCCAGCCGCGATAAACTGGCGACCGTCGGGCTGGAGAACCAACTGGAGGAATTGAATCGCTCGGCGGTTCGCGTGGCGCGCGAGGTTGCGGGCGACCAATGCCTGGTCGCGGGCAACATCAGCCTGACGTGGATGTACGAGCCCGGCAGTCCCACCGCGGCCGATCGAGTGCGCAAGACGTTCGACGAGCAACTAGCCGTGCAGGTGGACGAAGGCGTGGATTTCATTATCGGAGAAACGTTTTCCTGGCTGGGCGAAGCGCTGATCGCGGTGGAGCGCGCCAAGAAGACGGGACTGCCCGCGATGGTGACCATCTGCTTTGAGAATAAAGATGAGACCGCCGAGGGCACCAATGCGGCGGACGCGGCGAAAACGCTGTTCGATGCCGGGGCCGACATTGTGGGCATGAATTGCCTGCGGCCGCCGCACCACATGCTGGGGCCGATGGAGCAGATGCGCAAAGCGGTTTCAGGATATCTTGCGTGCCAGCCGGTCGCGTATCGCACGCCGAAAGAGAAACCTGATTTCACAAGCCTTCCGGAGTTCCCCTACGCGCTCGATCCTCTGCAACTCACGCGCAAGGATATGGCGGACTATGCCGTGCAGGCTCGTGATCTGGGAATCAATTTCATCGGGGCCTGTTGCGGGACGGTCGCCATGCACATCCGCGAGATGGCGCGCGCGCTCAACAAATTGCCTGAGGACTCCCGCATCTGGAAAAAAGGCGGCGAGAAGCCGATGTCGGGCTACGAATACTATGACCACGACAATATGAAGGCTTGACGCCGCCTCGTTCTCAGATGACAGACGCGGTTTAACTGTGCGGGCTCTGGGTAAGAGCCCGCACGGTTTTTGTCCGGTCGGAGATTATCCAGCTTTTCGGGTGTTTGGTTCTTCTGCATGCACCAGAGGAACTTCAACCAGATGCTCGGTCAAGAACCATGCCTGCAGTTCGTTTGGACGCAGAACACCGCTCACCGCCAGATCATTGGTGCCGGCATCTCCCAGCTTGGTGGAGAGTTCCGCGAGTTCTCGACAGTGGCCGATGATGATCTGATGGGCATCGACGAGGCGCGAAATCTGGACAGGAACCTCTTCCCTGCCACGCGGCGGGCGCTCGATGCGCGTGGTCTCGGCGACGTCGGCGGCCATGGCCAGCGAAACTCCGCCGAGCAACTGAATGCGCTCGGCAATCTCGTCGACGATCTCCACTTGCTCGCCAAAATGCTTGTCGAACAACAGATGAAGCTGGTAGAACGTGGGCCCAGCGACCTGCCAGTGCGACTTCTTATAGAGATCGCGCAGCGTCATGGAGTCGGCGAGCAACAGGTTCAGTTGCTCGGTCATTTCCAGGCGCACCGGCTCTTCCAATTCGAGTGGCAGGCCGTGCGAGACCGTGCCGTAGGCTTGAATTTCTCCGGCACGCTGATGCAGCCGGGGCTGTGCGCTAACCGTGTCTTGATGAGACGCAGTAACTTGTTTCTTGGCCATTAGACAACCTCCTGATTCCGCAAGTGAACTAGCCAGATTGCAGTGAGCACCGAAACCTGCGGCCGACAGAATCTTAGCAAAGGCCCATTTTGATTCCGCGATCTTCGATGAGGATTCTATGGTTTGCTGCAATCGGCCTCGGTCAGGAATCGGACCCTGCCAGGTTTGACGGCACTCCGCGCGGTTGCTATGATCGAAGTGCGGGGTGGAGCAGTCTGGTAGCTCGTTGGGCTCATAACCCAAAGGTCGGTGGTTCAAATCCACCCCCCGCAACCAACCTCAT
>Ga0302324_100009375_pt1 | contig 20473 bp, 21 predicted proteins | sample Palsa_T0_1_FD_201949 | JGI IMG/M metagenome (GOLD analysis project Ga0302324, IMG submission 201949) | Peat permafrost microbial communities from Stordalen Mire near Abisko, Sweden - Palsa_T0_1 | ecosystem: Environmental > Terrestrial > Soil > Palsa > Peat permafrost | place: Sweden: Abisko...
CATTTCTCCGCGTTTTGCCGTATTATGATAGGTCTCGCAAGCTACACATTTTAAATCCAGTACTGCAGTCAGGAAGGGGCAGCTGTGCGCGCCGAGATCGTCAAAATTAGTAGTGAGAGTCCTGAATCATCGCTAGTGAAGTATGCCGCCGATCAGATCCGCTCCGGCGAAGTGCTGGGCATGCCAACCGATACCTTCTACGGGCTGGCGGCCGATCCCTTCAACCTGCGCGCCGTCGACAAGGTCTACGACATCAAGACTCGCTCGCGCCATAAGCCACTGTCGCTGCTCATCGAAAGTACTGATCAGGCGGAAGAGTTGGCCAAAGCCCTGCCCGAGGAGTTCTACGCCCTGGCGCGAAAGTTCTGGCCCGGCCCGCTGACTCTGATCGTGAAGGCGGGTTCGCGCCTGCCGCTGAAAGTTACTGCCAATACCGGCAACGTGGCGCTGCGGGTGCCCAACGCGAAAATTCCGCTCGCAGTCGTGACTGCCGCGGCTATCCCCATCACCGCTACTTCCGCCAACCTTAGCGGGGCTTCGGAGTGTACGAGTGCTGAGCAGGTGCGCGATCAACTACAGGGTCGCATCGGAATCATCGTCGACGGCGGGACTTCTCCGCGCGATGTGGCTTCGACCATTATCGATCTCAGCGACGAAAGCGAACGCTGGCGGATCATACGCGAGGGCGCCATTCCCGCTGAGACGATTTCCAAGTTCTTTGCGGAGGGGTGAGCGACATAGTTCGAAGGTGTGGTGCGCCACGATTACCTCAGGATGACGGTCCAGCGACGACCGTCCAACGACGACCGTCCAAAGACGACCGTCCAGGGATGACGCCAAGCTAAGGATGACTGCCAACGGATGACCGACGGACCCGCCAACCAGTCTTCCCCTCCGCGCTGGTGGCTTCGTCTTTTACTTCTGGTGGTTGTGGCGCTCGCTGCATTTCTAGCAATTACCGCAACTCAGGTCGTTCACACCGCGTCATTGCAGGAACTACATCCCGCGGACGCGATTGTGATCTTCGGCGCGGCCGAATATTCAGGCCATCCTTCCCCAGTGCTTCGGGCCCGCCTCGACCATGCTCTCGAACTCTTTCATTTGGGTCTGGCGCCGGTAGTCATCACCACGGGAGGCGCCGCCGCTGATCCTATCTTCAGCGAAGGCGGCGTGGGCCGTGACTATCTCATGCTCCACGGCGTCCCCGAGCGCAGTCTCATCGCAGAAACGCAAGGCCGTGACACTGCCGAATCCGCACTGCGCGTGGCCGTGATCATGCGCGCTAACGGATTGCACAGTTGCATCGCGGTCAGCGACGCCTATCATGTCTTCCGCATCCGCAAACTGCTGGAACACGAAGGGATTCGTCCGGTCTATGTCGCGCCTCGCCCGGATTCCGGGCCGCGCAGTACGATACAGCGGGTGATTGCTCCGCTCCGCGAAGCAACCAGCTATTTTTTGTGGCGATTGGGAATCCCGTAAGAGGTGGAGTAATTCTTCAGGCAAGAAAGTTATTACTTATAAGCTGTCGATATTGTTGGTCGTGCGGATTTTGAACCAGCTGTAGCGAAGGTTGTACTGGAAAATGCCGTTGCGGATCTTCGAGAACGCATTTTGCAGGCGATGGATGAGAGCGTTATTGCGGGCCATGGTCGACTGATCGTTGCGGGCCGCGACGGCCTCCGACATCTGACGTTTGGCACATTTTTCGTAGTCGCCGCCCTGTTGGCAGAGTTCGTATCCGTTGGACTGGTTCTCCTGCATCAAAGTCGCCCGATCCAGATTGTCGCGGATCGCTGCGGCTAGTTGACTGTCGTATTCGTCATACCAGTCATGGACCACCTGCTCAGTTTGCTCGGCGGTGTGAGTTTTCTTGTAAACGCCAATCTCGTTGATGATCTGGTCGGTGTTGTCGATGCCATCCATCTTCAGTTTAGGCAGAGGACCCGTGGCCGCATCCATGTCCTCGTCGGTAAAGACTTTCTTGGCGTGCGGAGCCTTTTGCGCCTTGGAATCTCGCACCGCTCCTGCGATCGACTGGTCTGGGGTGGACGCTTGAGGCTGCGCGACGACCGTGGACGAGGGAGAACTCTGGGTCATCGCTCCGGCGACGATCGCGAGAAAGCAGCCGAGCGGAACTAAAACCCACAGCGAACGGACCCGCATTCGCCAAAACATCGACATCTCAACCATGGTAGCCACCGACCTGTCCACGAAAAAGATGACTAAAGTGTCGGAGATTGGTTTTTGAAGCGTCCGATCACAGCTGGCTACCACCCTTCGCGTTTGCGGAGGGTACTAATGTGAGCCACGTGATGCCGCCCATGCCAGGCATAGAGCGCCAGGTTCTTCTCCAGACTAACGAGGCCGAGCTCGGGATGGCGAAACGTGCGTTGCCAGTCTTCGGCTTTGAGTGAGCGTAACAGCCGCACCCAGCGATCATGCAGAGAGTCGAGCAAAGTCAGAGAAACCTCGACGGGGGTGGCCTGCGTATCGGAAAGCTCGGCCCAGAGTTCTTGCTTGTAGGGCTTGATCGTAGGATCGCTTTCCGTGAGCGCCAGCTTGAAGCGAATGTAAGCGTTCATGTGGCTATCGGGCACATGATGCGCAACCTGGCGCACCGTCCATCCGCCAGGACGATACGGTGTATCCAGCCGGGCGTCTGGGAGCCCGCTCACTACCGAACGCAAATTCGCCGGAGCAAGGGCGATGTCGTCGATATACTTCCTTTTCTGCTCTTCGGTAAGTGGCCCCTCAAAGTGAAACTTGCCGATGGGATAACTGAGATCCGACATTTCGCCTCCGTGCGCAAAAAGTATCTCTACAGATGTCGGCCCACGCACCTAAGGTGCAGGAAACCTGCTGCCGCTCGCGACCATCGAGACGGCGCTTAGGAAAGCAGGGAAATATTAGGCTGGTTTCCGGTCTGATACCAAACTGCCTCCGCTCCGGTGACTTCACTTCGTTAACTACTACCCCTAGTGCCTGCAGCATTTCACCCCCATCCCCTCTGGCTTTGAATTTCGGTTCCCCCCGCGCCCAACATGCCACTCGATTGGTGCATCCAACTACCGTTCTGGGCTAAACTCTCTGTGCTGTGGGGTTTAGCATCCTGTCTTGAAGTCGCGCTGCTGCTTCAGGACGACCTGCGAGGAAGACGATGCCATCTTCGGTCTGGTCCGGTCATTTAACCTTTGGACTCATCTCCATGCCGGTGCGCCTGTTTTCCGGCGCCCGCAGCAGCGGCATTTCTTTCAACATGCTGCATCGCCCCGATAAATCGCGGCTCAAGCAGCAGTACGTCTGTCTGGCCGATGGCCAGGTGGTCGACCGCAGCGAAATCGTCAAAGGTTACGAGTTCCGCAAGGACGAATACATCGTCATCGAGCCCGACGAGATCAAGAAGATCGAGCCCCAGACCGCCAAGACCATGGAGATTCTCGAATTCGTTAAACAGAGCGAGGTCGATCCCGTTTATTTCGAGTCGTCGTATTACATGATGCCGGAAGAAGCCGGACGCCGCCCGTATGCATTGCTGACCAAGGCGCTCGAAGAGAGCGAGTACGTAGCCATCGCCAAGATCACTATGCACAACCGCGAATACACTGTGTTCTTGCGCCCGCACGAAGGCGGCATGATGCTGCACACCATGTACTATGCCGAGGAAGTGCGCAAGGTAGAGGGCTTCGGTCCGCCTGACGTGGAACTGAAAGACGCTGAAGTAAAAGTCGCGCACCAGTTGATCGAAGCCCTGGCCGCGGACTGGGATCCGGAAAAATATAAAGACACCTTCCAGGAAAACCTGAAGCAGTTGATTGAAACCAAGCTCGAAGGCGGGGAAGTCGCTGCTGTGGAGAAGCCCAAGAAGCTGGCTCCGGTGGTCGACCTCATGGCCGCTCTCAAACAGAGCCTCGCCCAGATGGAAGGCAAGAAAAAACCCGCCGCCACCATCAAGTCCGAGGAACCGGCCGTCGCAGCGAAATCGCGCCGCGGGCGCTAGCTCGGTTCCCGGTCAACTGGTGTACCGTCAGGCATCCCATGCCATTCGTGCCGCATCCCTCACTGAGAACTGAGAACTGAGAACTGGCCACTGACAACTGCTTCTCATTCCCTAGCGCGGATTGCCGTCAATCATTACAATGATCCATTCATATCAATGGTCCATTCTTATTCAAGCTCAAAGGCTTCTTCTTTCGGGGTGGCGATGATTTTTCGACGTCTGGGCTGGCTGGCGGCCATTGCCGCGGCCGCTTTGCTGGAGATTTCCTGCGGTCAGGTGTATCGCCCCGTGGTTATTCCGACGGGCATCGTCCGGCCTAATCCACAGAATTTTCATGCCGTATTCGCCATCAGCACTAACGTCGCTTTCGATCCCGGTACCGCTCTGCAGATTGATGTCTCGGGCGATTCTGACATCGGGTCGGAGAACATGGGCATCAATCCCACCCACGCCGCCATTCTTCCCAATAACTCCCGGGTCTTCGTCGCCAGCGCGGGCAGCCTTTTCCCAGGTGACGCCGACACCGTGATGGCCTTTACTCCGGCCTCTGATAGCTCGACCGCGACCGGACTGGGTTCTCCGACCGTCTTCAGCCTGCCGAATTTTGGTCCCACCGACGCTACGACCGGACTATCGGCTTGGTCGTGCTCCTACCTTCCCGATTTCGTCACCACTACGCAGCAGGGATTCGTCTACCTGGCAAACTATGGCGTCGACAACGATCCCAATTGCAGTTCCAACCTGCCCAGTACCGATTCCGTCGCGATCTTGAGCACAACGCTGAATACGATCAGTAAGATTTCGTACCTGGGTGCCGGTATGCATCCGGTTGCCATGGCTGAGACCCCGGATGCGCTGAACCTATATGTGCTGAACCAGGGTACGAATACCGTCTCCGATCTTTCGCCGACGGACTTAACCACTTTCGCGACCATCCCGGTGGGCAGCTTGCCGGCCTGGGTTGTTGCTCGCCAGGATAGCCGGCGCGTCTACGTTTTGACGCAGGGCGGCGGCCAGCTGATTCCGATCGATACCGCGACCAACACCATTCTTACGAGCCAGACCAACCTCAACGTGGGTGCGGGAGCAAATTTCGTGCTCTACGATCACGCTCTCAACCGTCTCTACGTCACCAATCCCACGACTGGTACGGTTTACGTCTTCTTGGCCACTGGCGGCGTCGACTCGACCGGCGCGGCAAACGATACACCCACCCTGCTCGCCACTATTTCCATGACAGGCGGCGCGAATTCGCCGTGCCCCAACGGTTGTTCTCCGGTGTCGGTCACGGCCTTACCGGATGGCTCCCGCTTCTACGTGGCCAGCTACGAACTTGAGAGTGCATGTCAGGATCCGAATGTTGTGACGTCTGGCGGGAGCCCGGCGCCCTGCATTATTCCTATGCTCACTGTATTCGATGCTGCCAGCCTGACGGTGACGCCAGTCCCTTCGACGCTGCTGGCGGCGCCTTCGTTATCTTTGCTGACGTCACCACCGTTTGCAGGCACACAATATGCTGTCGCGCAGGCCCCTTCCTGTGTGACCGCTGCAACCTATTCGCCGGCTTCGGTCCGGTTCCGCATGTTCACGACCTCCTCCATCGACAGCACCCACGTTTATGTGAGTATTTGCGATGCGGGCATGATCGCCGACATTGATACCGTTACCAGTTCGATCTCGACCGGCGGAAGCAATAACCCCAACACGGTCATCACCGACCTTGCCGCCCCGTTCAGTTCCGGCGTCATACAGGTCAACGGGGAACCCTTACCCCAGAGTCCCGTCTTCCTGTTAACCGGCCAGTAGAGGGATGCGGAGCTAGATCTTAGACAATCCGTCGCCCGATCGCCTTATGAATCCACTGTCAGCGGGGATTTTGGGCGATGTGCCAGAGAACACCTGACGGGTCAATTACATAAGCAACAGTCAATCCCCACGGCTGCAACTCCGGGGCTGAAGGTGCTTTTACGCCATACTTGGCTGCGAGATCGAGGCTCTCGATACGTTTCCACCAGGCCGCGACATCATGCACCAGCAAATGCATCATGAAATTCCCGGCGAAGCCCTTGGCCTCAAATTTCTGAAGCAGGAAAGCGAACGGACCGAGTTCCATCGAGGCCAAAGAGTCGCCAAGCCGGGAGGCAGTGAAGCCTAGATCGACGTAGAAGCGCAGGCTCTTTTCAAAATCCGTTGCTGGGACGAATGGGCGAAGCGCGACGACATCGGGCGCCGAAGACTCAGAGTTGATTGTCATCCTGGGTTATGCGGGAAAGAACCCTTAATTAGCTAGAGACAGCAACGCCTTCTCTCACGGCTTCTCTGGCTGCATAGTGCGAATCGACGTACTCATCGAGAATGGTAATAAATTCCGCCACGATGCGGTCGCCCTTCAGCGTGGTGAAGAGCCGTCCGTCCACGTAAACCGGAGCCTTGGGCTCCTCGAATGTGCCAGGAAGCGAGATACCGATATTCGCATGCTTGGATTCGCCGGGCCCGTTGACCACGCATCCCATTACAGCCAGCTTCATCTCTTCGACGCCAACGTATTGTCCCTTCCACGTCGGCATCTGCTCACGGAGGTAAGTCTGAATCTGCTCCGCCATTTCCTGGAAAAATGTGCTGGTGGTGCGTCCGCATCCCGGGCACGCCGTGACCTGCGGCGTAAAGCTGCGAATGCCCATGGACTGCAGAATCTGCTGCGCCACGCGCACTTCCTCGGTGCGGTCGCCGTTTGGCGCGGGAGTCAATGAAACCCGAATCGTGTCGCCAATGCCTTCCTGCAGCACCACACCCATGGCTGCACTCGAGGCAACCACGCCCTTCGCGCCCATGCCCGCCTCGGTGAGGCCAAGATGCAGAGGATAGCTGCAGCGCGCCGCCAGCGCGCGGTATACGTCGATCAGATCCTGCACGCCGCTTACTTTCGCGCTCAGAATGATCTGGTCGGGGCGAAGTCCGAATTGCTCGGCCAGTTGCGCCGAATTCAGCGCGCTTACCACCATCGCTTCCATGGTCACTTCACGGGCATCTTTGGGCTCGTCCAGCCGCGAATTCTCGTCCATCATTTTCGTGAGCAACACGGAATCGAGCGAACCCCAGTTCACGCCGATTCGCACCGGCTTCTGGTACTTCACCGCCACTTCGATCATGGTGCGGAAGTTGGAGTCACCAGTCTTGCCAATGCTGGCGTTGCCCGGATTGATGCGGTACTTGGCCAGATCGCGGGCGCACTCGGGATATTTCGTGAGCAAAACGTGGCCGTTGTAGTGAAAGTCGCCGATAATCGGCACGCGCAGGCCCTGCTTGTCGAGTTGTTCGACGATGTAAGGCACGGCTGCGGCGGCATCGTCATTGTTCACGGTCACGCGAACCAGTTCCGACCCGGCGCGAGCCAGCGCCGCCACCTGCTGCACGGTTCCGGGAATATCGGCAGTGTCGGTGTTGGTCATCGATTGCACCACAACCGGTGCATCCGACCCAACCCGCACGCCGCCAACGACAGCCGTGACAGTCTTTCTGCGTTGAACAGTAGCCATAAGGGAAGTTCTATTTTATCACGTCGAAAAGCCTACCTCTGCTGCCAAAACTTGATCCCGGACGCCTGCGGCGACGAGGTCTGTACTATGCTGCTCCGTTGCCCGATTTGTCTGATCAATTCCGCAGCCTCCGCCTCTTCGATCTCCTGCGCGAAGCTGACCGTCTTGGCGCCATAATCGAACGCGATTCTGCTGGCTCGACGGCTCTTGCCCGAGCCGGCCTCTGGCTGAAAGCGAAGGTCCCGCATCTCAGGGACAAGATACGTCTTGGACCAGCCAAGACCAAAAAGCTGGGTTCGTCGAGTGAGAGTTCCAGAATTTACCAGGATGACCTCGCGTCCACCCAGGGTGTAAAGAATCGTGTAGCCTGCCCAGAGTTCTCCAAACAACCATCCGACCATCCAGATGCTCGTGAAGAGGCTAAAGTGACGGATCAGGTTGTGCGCCTCCTGAATGCCTGCGTAAGTCCAGAAGGTGATCCATATCAGGAAGAAGAGAATCACCCATCCGCGCTTCGGCGGTATGGATATCTGCAGATCTCCGCCCATGTCAGAGATCTGGGATCGCATAGGAAACGGCTGCAGCGTGGGCATCGAATTATTGTTAAAACACGAATGCGGCGTAAGCGCAAATGATTCTTGGAGGCCAGGGGCGACGCATCAGGCCCCGAGGGCGCGCGGATCAATCTTGCGAGTTGAGGTCGGACATCAGGTCTGCGACGCTGTTGAATGTCGGAAGCTTGGCCTCCCGCGCCTCCTCGATCGCTTCAGTCGTGGCGGCACTCGGGATCTCGGGTTCGACTGGCAGATAATTGTCCGTCATCCAAGCCCCTACGGCATCCGTCCCGCCAGCCCCGGAATCGTCTTCAGCAGATCGTTATAGATCACCATGACGGCGAAGAGCACCAAGAAGACGAACGCCGCCTGGTAGACGCGCTCTTTGATGTGGATGCTGATGTCACGGCGCATCAGGCCCTCGATCAACAGGAACAGGATTACGCCGCCGTCGAGGATTGGGATCGGCAACAGATTGAAGATTCCAAGATTCAAGCTGATAGCTGCCGTCAGGCCCATCAGCGGGGTCCAGCCTTTGCTGCGGGCGGCTTCGCCAGCGGCCTGGCCGATCCGGATGGGGCCTTCAATGGAGCGCATCGACATCTTGCGCTGCGCCATTTTCTTGACGAGTTCCAGAATCAGTAGAGCGTTCTGCCGGTTTTCTTTCAGAGATAACTGCAGCGCCTCGGCAAAGGGCAGGGTCTTGACCTTCATCTGCATGCTGCCGATGCCGATGCGATAGCGCTTGTCGGCCAGCACCGGTTGCACTGTAAAAGTTTTCTGTTCGCCCTTCCGAAGCACGGTGAGGGTGATCGGCTTGTCCTTGGTGGCTTCGAGGCTCTCGACCATCGCCGCCAGAGCCGGCACCGGCTTGCCGTCGAGCGTCAGAATCTGATCGCCTTCCTTGAGTCCAGCTTTTTCCGCTGGCATATCCGGTTGCAGATCGGTAATAGTGACGGTGTCTTCTTTCGGCGCCCAGCCCGCCCATCCAATCTCATCGACGCCGGAGGCCTCGGGCACAACGGTCTTCTCCAGCGTCTGCCCGTTTCGCACCACGTCCACAACTAGCGGCTGTCCTGGATTCAGAGCCTGCTTGAGTTCGACTTCTCTCCAGGTCGGATTCTGCACGTCGTCGATACGCGTAATCTTGTCGCCGACTTCAAACCCAGACTTGGCCGCCGGCGTATCTTTCTGCACCCACCCAATCACCGGCGCCTCGTCATAGACCGCCGGGTACTCGTAATGCACCATGTAGATGGTTGTGAGCAGAACGATGGCCAGCACGATGTTCATGGTCGGCCCCGCGATGGCGATCAGAAAGCGATGCCAGCGCGAATGGTTCATGAACTCGCGCGGATCGTCGGAGCGCTCGTCCATCGGGTTCTCGCCGCTCATCTTGACGTAGCCGCCGAGCGGTATCGCGTTGATCCGATAGTCAGTTTCGCCGCGGCGGAATCCGACCAGCCGCTTGCCGAATCCGATGGCAAACTGCTCCACTCGCACGCCCAGCCACTTAGCCACTGCATAGTGGCCGAACTCGTGGATCAGGATCATGAAACCCAGAACCGCAACTACCGCGACGAGAGAGGTCAGGAAATCAGACATATAAGGGGTACGTATGCTCCATCAGTTTAGATTCCAAAATCATACGAAAGATGTTGCCCGAGGTCCTTCCGTTTTTTTCACCACCGCGACCCGCTTCAGGGCATATCGGCGGGCTCGGGCGTCGGCTTCAAGGACTCCGGCAATCGACTCCAACTTCCCGGAACTGGTTTCCGTCAGAACGTCTTCGATTATCCTGGGAATTTCATCAAACCGGATGCCGCCTTCCAGAAACGCAGCCACGGCGACCTCATCGGCTGCGTTGAGCGCCGCCGTCTTGGCCCCGCCCGCCTCTGCCGCCTCGTAGGCTAAACGAAGGCAGGGAAATTTTTTCAGGTCCGGGGGGCTGAAGTCCAGATGACGCAAGTTACTGACCGGGAAGCGCATCTCTGACGCGATCCGCTCGGGATATGTTAGCGCGTAGAGAATCGGCAGGCGCATGTCCGTCACCGAAAATTGTGCAAGTATGCTGCCATCCACAAACTCCACCATGGAATGAATAGTCGACTGGGGATGGACAATCACTTCCACTTTCTCGGGTGGCATGTGGAATAACCTGCATGCCTCGATCACCTCAAAGCCCTTATTCATCAGCGTAGCCGAGTCAATCGTAATCCGCCGCCCCATCTTCCAGGTGGGATGATTCAGGGCCTGCTCGACTGTGATCGCGGCAAACTCCGAAGCTGGAGTATTCAGAAACGGCCCGCCCGAGGCGGTCAGCCAGATCCGTTCGACCTCCTCCATGCGCCCGCCGCGCAGGCATTGATGGACGGCGTTGTGTTCACTATCGATCGGCAGCAGGGGCTTGCCTTGGCGGCGCGCCTCGGCGGTGATCAATTCGCCAGCGGCAACCAGGCACTCCTTGTTAGCAAGCCCAACGATCTTTCCCGCCCGGACCGCCTCGTAAGTGGCCTCCAATCCGGCCACGCCCACGATGGCGCTGACTACGAATTCGACCTCGGCATGGGTGGCCACGCGCACGGTGCCAGCCGCTCCGTGCACTACTTCAATTTCGCCCAAACCATTCTTCTTCAGTCGAGCCCGTAGGCCGTCGGCGTCGCCTTCGGCCGCGATCGAAACCACCCGCGGACGCCAGCGAATCGCCTGCTCAAACGCTCCATCAACATTCGCCCCGGCGGCCAGAGCGACGATCTGAAAGCGTTCGGGATAGGATTCCGCCACACTGAGCGTGCTGCGCCCAATAGAGCCCGTTGAACCCAGGATGGCAATGCGTTTCATGATTCTCGTACGGGGGAGGCACGAACTCTCTATTTTACGCGCTTCTGGCTTCTCGTGGTGACCGCGACGCTAAACAGCGACCCTCAAACAGCGATCTTCTTAAATGCAAAGACTCCGCAAGCTAGACCGCCAATCAGACCGACGGGCAGTCCGATGAAGATTGTCGCTATGCCGCCAGCGATATCGCCTGGATCACCTCGTATAGCACTTATCAACAAAAGGGGCACAGAGAGAAACGTGAAGAACGTTGTGATCCCAACCACGATGGCTAGTAAGAGACGAAGTGCCAGGCTCATGAAATGAAAGGCGCCCACTCCAGTCTAAAATCTTAAATCTGAGATATTCTTCTACTGCAGCACACGCCAAGCCGCATAAAACCACAGCACTGGCGCGGCAAACAACATGGCATCCACGCGGTCGAGCATTCCGCCGTGCCCGGGAAGAATCGCTCCCGAATCTTTCACTCCCGCGCCGCGCTTGATCAACGACTCCACCAGATCGCCCAACTGCGCCGCGATGTTGAGTATGATCGTCAATAGAATCACCGGCCCCATCGCCGGCTGCTCCAGCCCAAACAGTCCGTCTCGCCGTTCGATCAACCCCACGCGCAACAACGCGGAGCTGATGGGCAGGGCATAGTGAAGCATGGCCCAGCCCACGCCCACGCTGGCCGCCAGCGATGCCGCCGCACCTTCCCACGTCTTCTTCGGGCTCACGCGCGGCGCCATCAAATGCCGCCCTATCGACTTGCCGATGAAGTAGGCGAAAATATCCCCTGCCCAAACCACCAGCAGCAGATACAGCAGATAAAAGGCTCCGGCCCACTGCTGGCGAAGCTGCACCAGCATGCCCATGGGCAGCGCGATATAAGTGAACGCAAACACCGAAGCCGCAGCGGCAGGATAACCGCTGCGCAGGTCGACCCGCAGCATCAAAATGCTAAGCGCCATAAAAGGCGCCATGGCCGCCGCGAAACCCAGGCAGTAAACAAAGATCGCTGTCGAAAGAAGAGGTTTCTCATTCCCGACGTTAAGCGCGAGCAGAAGAAAGAACACGCCGACGAAGATGTAAGTCGGAATCCTCATTGGCCGCACGCCATACGATTCCGTCAGCTTGAGGAATTCATGAATCGTGATGAGGGTTACAACTCCGGCCACAAGCGCCAGCACAGGCACTGGCGCCCGTAGGATGAGCACCAGCACGACAGGAATCAGAACGAGTGCGGTCGCGATGCGTGTGAGCAAGGGAAGTCAGGTTGTGCTGCTACGATCTTTGCACGAATCAGAAATTCTAACCAACTAGCTTAGACGGAGTGTGGCGAATTTCCCCGGTGTTTCCCCGGTGCCCCCTGTGGTTAAAGGGGTTGATCGTGCCCGTCGTGATGATTCAGTCCGCCGTAGCGCCGCTCGCGTTTCTGATACTCAGCAATTCCCTCGAGCAATTGCACTCCTCGAAAATCAGGCCACAAAGTGGGAGTGACATAAATCTCGGCGTATGCCAGTTGCCAGAGCAGAAAATTACTCAACCGCATCTCGCCGGAAGTACGGACGACCAGGTCCGGATCCGGCAGATCACAAGTATAGAGATGCCGCCCCACCGTGTCTTCGTCGATTCGCAGGTGCTCCAATCCGCCATTCTGTGAAGCCGCGTTCACCATGGCCCGGAAGGCATCTACCAATTCGCTGCGCGCGCTGTAATTCAGCGCCAGCGTGAGCACCATCCCAGAATTGTGCGAAGTCGCCTGGCGCGCCCAGGCCATGCGCTCCTGCACGTCCTCCGGCAGCTCATGCTGCCGCCCAATATATTCAAGGCGAATATTATTTTCGTTCAGCGTGGGAACTTCCGCCTTCAGATAACGGCTGAGCAGCCGCATCAGGAAATCGACCTCGCTCTTGGGCCGCTTCTTCCAGTTCTCCTCGGAAAACGCGTAGAGCGTCAGCGCGCCAATCTTGATGCGCGCGGCCGTTTCCACCGTGGACCGCACCGCCGCCACACCGGCCCGATGCCCGGCCACCCGCGGCATGTGCCGCCGCTTGGCCCAGCGCCCGTTGCCGTCCATGATGATGGCGATGTGCCGGGGCAGCCGCTTCGGATCAAGGTGGCGGTAGGCTTCGGTTTCCTTCCGGTCTAGCCCCGTAGGTACTTTGTCGTGCAAAGTGGTCACGATATGAGGCTACCACAGGGAGGAGAGCGGCGCAATGACGAGACAGCATCCGCCTAATGTGTACGGATAACTGTCTAAATTAACGCTCGCTAAACTGTCGTCGAAGGCGCAGTATGTGTCCATAGATACGGCTCTCAAATGGCTTATGAAGTGTACAAGAGGACGGCTGCAAGAATCGACACGCCGACCCTATCCCTAGTTCCCGACGGCCGAATTTCTATAAATGCGGCCGCAACGCGCATCTGCCTGGATTCGGGCATAAAGTGGGTGCTCCTGCTTTGGGATGCACCGAACCACCGGATCGCTCTCAAAGCGACACAAAAGGGAGACAAGAACGCCCACGCAGTATCCATAGCTCCCGCAAGCCATTCAGGTAGTCTCCGGGCAACATCGTTTCTTAAATACATCGGTTGGAAGGCGCGCAAAAGGGAAATGATACCGGCAACATTCAACGACAAAGAACGGATGTTCGAAGCTACGCTGCCGCTTGAGCACCTTGAATCGCGACGCTGGGGCGTAACACATCCATTCCCCGGCTAGAGGAGCGGTTTTAGCATGGCATGTCGATGGAAACCACCGAAGGCTGAGCGAACCGACGCAGAGGCCGTTGCGCCGCAAGAGGGAACTTGCAGAAAAACTGGCTTTTGCCGTGGAGTATGGGACTGAGGACGAATTCGTGGCGGCGGTGAAGAAATTCAAGCCCGATGTCGGAGAGGAAGAATTGAAAGGATGGATTATGCGGTTTCACGACGCCCGTCGCGCGAAGCGCGGGCTTTAGCCTTGTCGATGATCTCGTCGAATTCCTTTTCCGCCTGTCGGAACTCTTCCGGGGACATGCGCTCCCTTGCTCCCTCAACGACATCACTGAAGGAGTCAACCAGCGTGTCCATTGCAGACTTCGACTTGGGTGCAGCCTTTGCCATGTCTGCCAAGTATAGTTCACCCTCGCGACAAAGCCCATAGTGCAGCGCATTCCCAAAGGCATGTTCCCTTTGGTTACTGGTTTGGCGGGCAAGAGTGCCCGCCCCACATAACCACTTACCGCGCCTCCTCCGGCACTACTTTGATCTCCAGTTTCTCGGTCCAGCGGATCACGGTCAGCGAGCAACTCACGCCCACGCGCAAATCCGTCAGCATACGATGCAGGTCGTCCACACCGGCCACCGGCTGGCCTTCCAGCGCGACAATCACGTCCCCTTCGCGCAGACCGGCGCGCTTCGCAGGACTTTTTTCTTCCACGCCCACCACCATCGCGCCCATTTCTTTCGGCAGATCGTAGAAGCGCACCACGCGGCGATGCACGGGCACGGTCTGCGCCGAGACGCCAATGTAGCTGCGCCGGAGGCGTCCATCGCGCAGCAGCCGGCTGGCCACAAACTTGGCCGTGTTGATGCCGATGGCAAAACAAATTCCCTGCGCCGGCAGAATGGTCGCCGTATTCACGCCCACCACGCGGCCTGCAGAATCGACCAGCGGCCCGCCCGAGTTGCCCGGATTCAGCGCCGCGTCGGTCTGGATCACGTCATCAATCAGCCGCCCGGAATACGACCGCAGCGAACGCCCCAGCGCGCTGACCACGCCCGCCGTCACCGTCGACTGAAAGCCATAGGGCGCACCAATCGCAATCACGATCTGCCCCACGCGCAGCCGCTGCGAGTCGCCCAGCGCCGCCACGCTCAGCCCCGGCTCGTCAAAGTGCGGCCGCTCCAGCCGGATCACTGCCAAATCGCTCGCCGGATCGTCGCCAATCCGCGTGGCCGGCATGCGCCGCCCGTCGGCCATGGTTACCGCAATCCGCACCGCGTCATGCACTACGTGGCTGTTGGTAAGGATCAGCCCATCGGGCGTAAACACGAATCCTGATCCGCCGCCGCGCCGTTCTTGAGGCTCGTCCGACCGCGAGCGGCCCGAGGAGTTGCCCGGCACTGCCTGATGCACCTCAATATTCACCACCGACGGGCTCACGCACTCCACCGCGCCCGTCACGGCAGTCGAGTAGGCATCAAGCAGGGAAGCGTCGCCGGCGCTGTGCGAAGGCACGGTGGATTCGCGCGGAGATTCATCCCAACCCGCGTCTTCCGAAGCCATGTTCGACAATATATTGTGCGGGGGAAGCGCTCTTACTCCTTCTTGGTCCATGCTGGATAGATGTCAGTCAATCTATTCCGGATTCATGGAGCGGAACATGGAGCCCGGACGCCCTCGTCCGGGGAGCGATGCGCGAACCAGGAGTAGCGTGCAAAAGCGGCGGACGAGGCGTCCGCCGCTCCACAAACAAAAAAAGCCGGGAACAGAGGATGGTCCCGGCAAGTGTTGGCAGGTCGCCCGGATAAAATTGAGGCGTTTAGCAGAAGTGGACGAGCCGCGTTAAGCGGCGAGTGGGAGCCTGCTGCCGAAATCCTGAGCCGCGTTTTTTGCGGCGAAGGATCCCGCGCGCGCCGCCTACGCCGTCCTTCTCGGTCTTATCGTCAGATCCCGCACCTGAGTCAGGATGCTCGACATCTGCATCCCGTTCAGTTGCGAAACGAACGGCAACAACTCCGAGATAAACGGATCCTTCATCAATTCCATGACTTCTTCCTGGCGCGTGCGTTCGCCGCCGCTTAACAGATCGGGCACAGTAACCTCCAGTGCGCGCGCCAGCCGTTCCAGGGACGACAGGGTAGGCGTGGCCTTTTCATTTTCAATTTTCGACACATAGGTGCGCGGCACCGACATGCGTCCCGCCAGTTGCCGCTGACTCAGCCCATTCCGCAGGCGTAGCGAGCGGATGGAGGTCGCCAGGTTCAAATGTCCGCGCCCCGTGCCGGGCACCGGCATCATCACCGGGGGCGCGACCATGATCGGTTCGGGCTCCGGTTCCTCGTCCAGACACGCGTGGCACCGTCGGCAGTTATTGTTGGTTGTACGGAATTGAACTAACAGGCAGTGATCGCAACGGACGACTTCCCTGGAATCTACTGGGGCAAGAGTCGTAGCCATCGGGTTGTGGGAGTGCCAGAGCTAGCAACTCCTTACAGCCAGTTCAGGAACCAAAAACTTGGGGGAGAGATTCCGACTGCACGGTCAAGATGCGGTATGTGCCCTGTGGAAGTCAAGATTAAAATAAAGCAACCCCGCGAATTTCGCGGGTAAAAACCAAAGCAACACGGTGAGAAGCCGATAAAATCGGGGGAAAACCGGGATTGATGGCGAGAGCGCGCGATGTTTACTGACTTGATTCGCTTTGAAACCCAAGCACATGGTTTTTGAGTGCAATCTCCGTTAACGACAATTGCAAGCCAGAGCATAATAGAAGCGTGAGGATACTGATCATCGACGACGATCTTGGATCCGAAGAGGTTCGCGACCTCTTCAAGTTGCGTCTGAGCATGACGCCACTGGCTGCGATACGCGACATCGATGAAAAGACTCGACGCGAGTTGGTTGACACTGAACTTGCGAAAGACGGATTGGAGTTGGAGTTCGCCTTCGACGGCGACGCAGCACTTACGCACTACCGAGAGCGGAGCCCCTACGATCTCGTGTTAACCGACCTGTATCATCCTGGGATGAACGGGTTGATCTGGCACGTGCTATTCGACTGGAAAACCCAGCGCAAGCTTTAGCCGTCTTTTCGGCGGGGATATCTCTGGCTATCCCAGACCCGCGCATCGAGGCTCTTTGGCAAATGCGAATTCCCACAAGGGACAAGCTAGACACGCGGGAGACCCTGCGCCAGCTCATCGATGACGCAATTGCGCTGAACCGTGAGAGGCTCGGCGATGGACTCACCGGAACCGCACAGTGACAATTAGTTGGCGAAGAATCGCGATTACACGAATGAGGATTTAGGTCACTAAAAGCTCAACTATGCCTGATGCGGGCGGCCCAAGCGTTTGATCTCGCTGGAGGCAGCAAGGCGGTAGGTGCCCCATCTGTTTGCGTTCTTGGCGAAGGGTGGGAACGACGAACCACTGAGTCACGGGGTTTGAAATGACAGGAACGGTGTCGGCGGCATCGCCGCCCACCCTTGCAAAGAACGCAAGGATGGGGCACCCATAGCATGGATGGTGCCGAACAGAAATCAAAACCAACGGCTGGGCCACCCCCCATTCGTTGTCATCCTGAGGCCCGCGCCTTTTGCGGGCTGAAGGATCTATGTACTCCGCCTGCGGTATCTGTGCACACGACGCATCCATAGGTCCCTTCGACAAGCTCAGGGCAGGCTCTTCGGTCCGCAAAGAACGCGGCCCTCAGGATGACAAGCCGAACCACTACAGCTCACATCTGCCCACCCAAGTTCGCCCGCAGGGTGAGTGACCCATCGTCATTCAGCTTCTGGTGGCAAGCCCAGCGCACCGGATAACGCATTCCCTTAACCTCAATCTCTGCCCGAAGCCGCAATCCTTTCCACTCGGTCTTTTGCGGCAGCACGAACTGGGCCTGCCGAATCTTGCCCGGTAGCGGATAGCCTGCGTCGAGACATCCGCTCTTGAGCACCTTTCCGTCCGCGCTCTCGATAGTCACGCGCAATACGCCCGGCACGCCCGCGATGCCGTCATTGGCGAAGCCGACAATCAGGCCCAGATAGCCATCGTCGGTATAGCTCCAGATGAATGACGGCCTCACCCGGTAGCCGATCCGGCGATTGATGCGGTCGAACGCTTCGGGATAAGCCTGGTAGTAGCTCATCAGATTCTTGGCGTTGATCTGGTGAAAGTTCCACAGCGACCAGTAATTCGCGCCGATATCGATCACATGGTCGATCATGTTCTCCGCTGGAGATATCTCTTCCTGCGCCGCATTCGGATCAGGAGGTTTCCCCGGGAGCCCCTGTTCGAGCAATGCCGCGATCCACGGCGGACGATTGCTGAGCGCCTCAATCTGCTCGTTTTCAATGAAGATGGTGTCGCTGCGAATCCAATTGTTGCTGCGCACTGAGCGGTCGAGCATCTCCGCATTGCCGACTCGGCTGAAGTCGGGCTGCGTATTGGTGAGTAAGGGCGTTTTCTTGAAATGCTCGAGCTGCACTTCCATCATGTTGGTCCAGGTGCGCTCCGCGGTCAGGTAGTCAGGGAAGGGATTGTTGGGAAATGGCCAAGTATGCCCTTCGCCCCAGAAGCCGTACATGAAGGTGTCGATAAATTCGACGAGCGGATTGCCATCGAACTCCGCTGCCAGTTGTTTAACCAGCTCTTTGAACGCCTGCTGAAAAAAAGGATCATCGTAGCGCGGCTGGTATCGCGAGTGCGGATTCGCCAAGAATCTTTTCCCGGCAGCGATGCCCTCCGCATCGGTCGCCGGCAAGAGATCAACCTTCGGAACTTTTTCCAGGACAAAATCCGGCAGCGCGGCTTCGTGCCTATAATCCGGCGCGCACATCTGAATCCGCAATCCGACTCGTTTGTTGTTCGTCTTCGCCGATTCGAAAACTTGCCTCACATAGTCGGGCAGCTGCAGACTCCCGGGCCGCGGCTGCACCTCTCTCCACGTCGGGCGGATATAAAGCTGCTGGCCCAGCGGAAATCGGGCCAGGTCGTCGATCGCCTGCGAAATATTGTCCGCCTTGATTTCCTCGGTGCCACTATCGGCCGTGATATAGGTGACCAGTCCCTTGCCGTAGTTCGGCACCGCTTCTTTCGAAGCAGTAGTCGTCATCACCACATCGTCGGTAGGGATAACCGCATCCGGCGGATATTGCGGGAACGGCCCCTGATTGAGCCGATCGCTCACCTGCGGGCCGGAGCCAAAGTTGTAGCTTCCCCAATTGTGCGCGGGAACATTGGCCCGCGCTTTGCCCATTCCAAGTTCTGCAGCTACCGCAACAGCGACCGTGCTTTTTAGAAAATCTCTCCGCTTCATCGGAATTTCCTCGGACTCTTCGTGATTGGCGTAACATTACTATCACACGCGGAGAAGCTTGGACCATTCGAAAGATATCCTCTCGAAAGACATTCTCGCTTTTCACAGGTATTTAAAGAGCACTCATAACCATGAACGACGAATGATGACCGATGAATGAAATCAACTCCAGAGAAGCTGCCTGGGCACTCCTAACCGAGTTCACCCAATCCGAAAGCCTGCGCAAGCACGCGCTAGCGGTCGAGGCCTGCTTGCGCGCCTGCTCGCGTAAATTCGGCAACGGTTCCCCCGATGTTTCTAAGGACGAGGAGAATCTCTGGGGCATCGTCGGACTCCTTCACGACTTCGACTACGATCGTTGGCCGAGCCTCGAAGACCATCCTTACAAGGGCAACGAAATCCTAAAAGAGCGCGGATACTCCGACGAAATCCGCCGCGCCATCATGTCGCATGCCGAGTACAGCGGCGTGACCCGCGACACGCCCATGGAAAAGGCTCTCTTCGCCTGCGACGAGCTCGCCGGATTCATCACCGCCGTCGCCCTGATCAAGCCCGGCAAGTCGCTCGCCGAAGTAGACGTGAAGTCGGTGCGAAAAAGAATGAAGGACAAGGCCTTTGCCCGTAAAGTGAATCGCGACGACATCATCAACGGCGCCGCCGACCTGGGCGCCGACCTCGACGAACACATCGCCTTCTGCATCGAAGCTCTGAAGCCCATCGCGAAGGAACTGGGTCTGGACGGAAGCGCTGCGAAGTCCTCGCACTGAAGTCTTGAAACTGAGGGTTCCCCACGTCTCACCTCCTTCGCGAGACGTGGGAGTCTTCGTTCAGGTCTTACCGCTGAAATCCTTGTGCTAATATCTGCTGTCATTTCTGCATTGGAAAAGAGTCTGCTGTGTTGTGCAGCCAGTGTGCCGCGAACCTTCCTCCGGGCTCGGAGTTCTGCCTGAAATGCGGACAGCCCGTAAGCGCCGCCTCGCCCAGAGTATCTTCTGAACCGTTCTCTGCGTCTCTGGGATGTGCCCGGTGTGGCGCGCTCTTGCCTGCGGAAGCGGAATTCTGCCCGAAGTGCGGAAAGCCTGTAAGCCTGCCCGCGAAAATTGGTACGGCGGAGCGTCCGGTTGCGGCGATCGCAAAGCCAGAAGCGCCGCGAACGCGCCCCAAGCGGCGTGGTCTTGTTTTCTTTCTTCTGGTAATCCTATTGCTCGCCTTGGTGATTTTCGGCGCCACCAGCGAGAGCCCGTTCGCTCAGGAAATTCAGGAAATGGCGGGGTGGAAGCACGACCAGACCATTCTCGACTCACCATTCTCAGTTGGGCCGCACACCTTCCGCTACTACAAGTTTTCATTGCCGCAGGGATCAGTCAATGTGGCCATCATCGGCCAGTTCAGCGCCGAAAGTTCAGCCAGGCGAAAGACCCAGGGCCAAAATAAAAATCCAGATAGACCAGACGACAGCGCCAGCCTCACGGGCAACGACCAAGCGATAAATGACGATCGAGTCGTAAGAAAAGAATCCCTGGATAAAAATAAA
>Ga0302324_100009376_pt1 | contig 20472 bp, 19 predicted proteins | sample Palsa_T0_1_FD_201949 | JGI IMG/M metagenome (GOLD analysis project Ga0302324, IMG submission 201949) | Peat permafrost microbial communities from Stordalen Mire near Abisko, Sweden - Palsa_T0_1 | ecosystem: Environmental > Terrestrial > Soil > Palsa > Peat permafrost | place: Sweden: Abisko...
TTCCTACGGCTTGGCGCTCTGGGCGATGACCATTGCGCCTATCGCCGTGGTCGCCGCCTTGAGGGAAAGCTCGATCCTGTTCGGGGTCATCATTTCGGGATTGTTGCTGAAGGAGCGTGTCGGTCCCACGCGAGTCGCGGCGGCCTGTACGATCGCCCTCGGAGCCGCGGTGCTGCGGCTCGCGTAGCGGCGCAGCGACCTAGCCTGCCGGAAACCCTTCCGCGAGGATGCGCCCCATGAATGCCTCGCATTGCGCCAGCTGCTCGAGCGCGACGAACTCGTTCGGCCGATGTGCCTCGGCGATGTCACCCGGGCCCAAGATCACCGTGGGCACGCCCATCTGCTTGAAGAGGCCCGCCTCGGTGCCATAGGAGACCTTGCCGGTCGAGTTGCGCCGGCTTTGCTTCATCGCCCATTGCACGATCGCATCGCTTTCGGCCGACTCGAGGCCGAGTGTCTGGCTCGCCCATTCCAGGTCGATGCCCGCTTGCGGCTCGATGGCTCGCATCTCGCGTGCAAGCAAGTCCGCCTGAGCGCGAATCTCCTGATGGAGAGCATCCGCGGACGCGTGCGGCAACGTGCGCAGATCGAACTGAAACTCGCATTCCTTGGGCACCACATTCGCGGCGATGCCGCCGCGGATGAGGCCCGTCGAGAGCGTGGTATAGGGGACGGTGAACCCGCAATCGCGCTGCTCGAATTGCGCGAGACGATCCGCGATCTGGCGGATGTACACGATGAGGCGCGCGGCATACTCGATCGCGTTCACGCCGTGCGTCACGTAGCTCGAGTGCGCTTCCCGCCCGCGCACCGTGCAGCGGAAACGGTTCATTCCCTTATGCGCGATGATGGGCTGCATCGAGGTGGGCTCGCCGACCACGCAACCGGCCGGCTTGATGCCGTGCTCTTGAAGGTCGCGAATGAGGCCGCGCACGCCGATGCAGCCCACCTCTTCGTCGTAGCTGAGCGCATAGTGAATCGGACGTTCGAGACGTCCGGCGTTCAAGGCGGCGGCGAACTTCGGCGCCTGCGCAAGCGCCACGGCGATGAATCCCTTCATATCCGCCGAGCCTCTCGCATAGAGCTTACCGTCGCGCTCCACCGCGTTGAACGGATCCGTATCCCAGTTCTGTCCGTCGACGGGCACGACGTCCGTGTGGCCGGACAGAACGAGTCCGGGCTCGCGCTCCTCGCCCAGCGTAGCGAACAAGTTGGCTTTTTTGCCGGCGGCGTCGTAGGTGAGCCGGGCCGTTGCGCCGAGACCGACCAGATGATCCCGCGCCCACTCGATCAGCCCAAGATTGGAGTCGCGCGAGACGGTTTGGAAGGCAATCAAACGTTCGAGCAGGGCGCGCGCCGCGGCGCTGGGAACGGCGGAGTCGGCGGGAGCGTCCAACGTCATTGCCTCGCGATGAAAGCAGTTAGTCTACTTAAACGCCCCCGATGACGCGAATGTCTCGCACGGCGCCGTCGCCGAGCGCCTCCAGGGCTCGCTGATAAGCGGTGCCGTCGTACATCGCGGTCACCTGTTCGAGGGAGTCGAACTCGATGATCACCGTACGCTCCAGCTGCCCGGCTTCATAGGCCTTCGACGGCACGCCCCTCGCCAGGAAGCGGCCGCCTGCCGCCTCGATCGCGGGTCCCGCCAGCCTTGCATAGGCAGCGAGCTTGTCCGGATCCTTCACCTGCCGGTATACAGTGACGAAATAGACTTTGGCCATCAAAGCTCCCTGTCCGCGAGTACCTTCAGCATGCGCTTCAACGCGAAGTGCCGGTAGCTTTGCAACGCGAGTGCCGCGATCTCGGACCGATCGCAATGCTCGCTCACGTCGAGTGCGATCCAGCCGCGGTGACCGAAGTAAGGCGGAATGCCAAAGCGCGGATCCGCGGTCAACAGACTCTGCTCGGATGCGCCCGCCCAGAAGCACGCAGTGAGCGTCGTGCCCTCATGGCGCGCGATCACGAACGAGCGCACTCCCACCTTCCATACCGGATACCCGAACTGGCTGCCTTCGCTCGTTTCGGGCAGCGCGAGGCACACGCCGCGCAGGACTGTAAGAACCGCTTTCCCGCGCCGCGACTGGAACGGGTCGATGTCGCGCGCTGCCGGCATCTTTCGAGGGGCGGCAATCGATGGGGTCGCCCCCAGGCTCGGCTTCAGACGCCGCGGCGCCACGTGCAGATAGGCCTCGCGGACCAGCTCGGCCACGCGTTGCCACGCCAGACCTCGATCGAGATGCACGCCCAGCCAGCCGCGCACACCGACGTAAGGAGGCACGAAGAAGTGTGCCGCGGAGGCACGTAGGTGATGCTCCTGCGCCCCTTGAGGCGCAGGTAGCCAGAGCGCCACCCGTCCGTCGCCGTGATGATTGACGACGTAGGTCGCGAACGTCTTGCCGCACACCCGAAAATTGGGCGAGCCGTGCGACAGAAACTCCTCCGCCTCGGGAAGCCACAGGCAGATCTCCCGCACGGTCTGATGGAGCGAAGCGATCGCCCGCTCCGCGCTCAATTCAGGCCTTCGGCGCCCACACTTTGCACCATCCGGTCGCCGGTACGGTGTGCCCGACGAAGATGTTGCAGCCGCCGCTGGCCGCGCCGGCCTTGCCCGTGAACTGCGCGCACGTGCCGCAGCGCTGACCGGCCTTGTAGGTCGGATTCGCCGCCGCGTCGACCTTGCTCGCGTCGGTTACGAAGCTGAGCGACTTCGCGGTTGGATCGTTCGGATCCAGAGGCGTAGGCGCCTGAGCGCGGGCCGCGTTACCTAAGAGTCCGATGGCCGGAACCAGCGCACCCGCAATGAGGCCGCTCTTGACCAACGCACGACGAGAGATTTTTTTGTGTTGCATCGCTGTAATCCTATCGGGTGAAGACTCGAGTCGATTGGCATGACCGCTTTGTTTGTAGGAGTTTAAAGGAATCCTTCGCTCGGGGGAACGGCGCCTTTGCGCGGGCTCAGCCCGGGGCGCGTCAGCCCGGGGCGCGTCAGCCCGGGGCGCGTCAGCCCGGGGCGCGTCAGCCCGGGGCGCGATCGCCGGCAGCAACCTCTGCGGAAGGCGACATAGCGGCCGTCGCGGGCCGCTCGCCTTGTCGGAGCGCGGACTTCGTCTCCGCCTCCGGCATGGACAGCAAGCGCGCGGTATTGACGAGCGCCATGTGCGTCAGCGCCTGCGGAAAATTCCCGAGCATGCGCCTGCTGCGCGGATCGTACTCCTCGGCGAGCAGGCCGACATCGTTGCGCAGGGCGAGCAATCGCTCGAACAGCGCCTCGGCGTCCGCGCGCCGACCCGTCAGCGCGTAGGCATCCGCGAGCCAGAATGAGCAAGGCAGGAATGCGCCCTCGCCCGCCGGCAACGCATCGACGCGCGTGTCGGTGGAGTAGCGCATCACCAGCCCCTCGACGATCAGCTCGCGCTCGATCGCGGCGATGGTGCCGCGCACGCGCGCATCGTCGGGCGGCAGGAAGCCCACTTGCGCCATCAAAAGAATGCTCGCATCCAGGTAGGGCGACTCGTAGGACTGAACGAAGGCGCCGCGCTGCGCATCGAATCCTCGTGCGCAGACTTCGGCGTGAATCGCATCGCGTGCGCGCTTCCATCGCTCGAGCGGCGCCTCGAGCCCGTCGCGCTCGGCGTCCTTGATGACCCGATCGAAAGCCACCCAGGCCATCATCTTGGAGTGCGTGAAGTGTTGTCGAGGGCCGCGCACTTCCCAGATGCCCTCATCGGGAGACTGCCAATGCGATTCGAGGAACTCGACCAGCGCCACCTGCAGATCCCAGGCCGCGGGCTCGGGATCGAGACCGGAGATGCGCGCCAGGTGCAAGGTGTCCATCACCTCGCCGTACACGTCGAGCTGGCACTGCTTGGAGGCGGCATTGCCCACGCGGACGGGGGCTGCGCCTTGATAGCCCGGGAGCCAGGAGATCTCGTATTCATCGAGGCGTCGGACTCCGGTGACGCCGTACAGAATTTGCAGGTCCTTGGCTGATCCGGCCACCGCCCGCAGCAGCCATTCGCGCCATTGCGTGGCTTCCTCGATGTAGCCCGCCAGCAGCAAGGCATTCAAAGCGAAGGTGGCATCGCGCAACCAGCAAAATCGATAGTCCCAGTTGCGCACACCGCCCAGTTTCTCGGGGAGCGAGGTGGTGGGGGACGCGATGATGCCGCCGCTCGGCCGGTACTGCAGCGCCTTGAGGGTGATCAACGACCGCTCGACCGGCTCGCGCCAGCGGCGCTGCGGGGCGCTGCGCCCCGACCACTTGTGCCAGAGCTTGTCGGCCTCCTCGAGCTCCTGAAAAGGATCGACCGTCGGCAAGGTATCGAAGTGCGAGTAGCGGTAGTTGAGTGTGAGCCACTGACGCTCGCCGGCGCCGACGGTGAACTCGGCCACGCTCTTCATGCCGTCGCCTTCCACCGCAATCGAGCCGGCCAGCTCGAGGGTGTCGGGCCCCGCGGTCATGACCAGCACGTCCCCGCAGCGGCGCACCCACGGAACGATCGAGCCGTAGTCGAACCGCACGATGAGCTCCAGACTCATGGCGACCCGGCCGCTGAGACCCTCGATGATGCGCACCACATCGAAACGAGTCCGCGAAGCCGGCATGAAGTCGGTGAGCCGCGCGCGCCCCTCGGGGGTCTCGAACTCCGTCTCGAGAATCAGAGTGCCCTCGCGGTACTTGCGATGCACGGCGGTGATCTTGCCACTCGGGCCGATGCGCCAGCGACCGTGCTCCGGGCCGCCGAGCAACGCCGCGAAGCAAGCACCCGAGTCGAACCGTGGAACGCACATCCAATCGATCGAGCCGTCCGACCCCACGAGCGCCGCCGTGTGGCAATCGCCGATGAGCGCGTACTGCTCAATCGGCAGCGGCATTCAGCGCTCCCAATCGCGACACGTGCGAGCCGCGCGAATACGCGAACGCGCGGGTGAACTCCGCGCCCAGCAGAAAAATCTGCGCCGAGTAGTACACCCACATGAGCAGCACGACGAGCGAGCCCGCGGCGCCATAGGCGCCGCTGAAGGAGCTGCGGCCGAGATAGAGTCCGATCAGCGACTTGCCCGCGGTGAACAGAAAAGCCGTCACCGCCGCGCCCACCCACACATCGCGCCACGTGATGGTCTCGCGGGGGACGTATTTATAGATCATCGCGAACAACAGCACGGTCATGGCGAAGCTCAGAATCACGTCCAGAATCGGCAAGGTGATCGCAAGTCCGGGCAGGCGCTCCTGCATCCAGCTGCCGATGCCTGCAAGCACGGCGCTCGCGATGAGCGAGACCAGCAACAAGAATCCGACCCCGAGGACCATGCCGAAGGATAGCAGGCGCTGCCGAACCATTTCCCACCAGCCCGAATCGGACTGGCGGGTCGAGCTCCAGACCACATCGAGCGAGTGCTGCAACTCGCCGAACACGCTGGTTGCGCCGATGATCAAGGTCACTACGCCGACGACGGCCGCCATCCCTTTCTTGTCGCTGTACTGCGCGCTGGCGAGAACGCTCTGCAATGCGTCGGCGCCCGCGTTTCCGGTGAGATCGCGCAGCTGCGCGAGCAACTCGGTCTCCGCCGTGTGCGCCCCGAAGAAATAGCCGGCCAGCGAAAGCGCGATGATCAAGATCGGCGCCACCGAGAACAGGGTGTAGAAAGCAAGAGCCGCGCCCATGCTCGAGGCGCTGTGATCCACCCATGCAGTCACGGATTTGACGAAGATCCCTCCGATGTCCCGGAGCTTCTCCCGCAACGGAACGTCAGGGTCGCAGCTTTCTTCGGTGTCTTTCGATGGCCTCATTGGGATTGGTTGGATCATCGGGATCGTTCTGAAAGCCTCCCGGTGTCGACGCGGTGGGTTTCCGACTCTCGTGGATCGCTTTTTTCTCGTTCTTGTCGGGATGCTTGTCCGCGTGACTCGGTCCTCGGTCGCTCGGAGGCACCTTGGGAGTGCTGCTCGTCATGGGGTAATGCTCCTTGAAGCCTGACAGCAGCTACGCTACGGGCGCAAGCCGCGCACGCACAATGCTAAAAGGACGGCACGCCCGGTAGGCGCAGACTGACAGGCTTACGCGCACTGATCATATTTATCTGTTTTATTTCATTAACTTACGAGTTATTAATCATGTAATATATCGCGTAGACGGCGACTGCAATGCGCGCTGCGCACAAGCTTATGCCGCGCAAGCAGAGGACAAGCACCGGGCGCCTCGCGATCATGGCCTGCTGCATGAATACACAACCTCTCCTCTACGTCTTGTGCGGCGGGTCCGTGGGCCTGCTCATCGGGCTAACCGGCGTCGGGGGAGGCTCGTTGATGACGCCGCTGCTCGTGCTCTGCTTCGGCCAGCCCCCCGCGGTGGCGGTGGGCACTGACCTCGTGTTCTCGGCCACCACGAAGCTCGCGGCGACTGCCTCGTCGGGTTTCAGTCGCCGGGTGGACTGGCGAATCGTCGGGCGCCTTGCGCTCGGCAGTGTGCCCGCCTGTGCCGGGGTCGTCGGCTGGCTCTGGTTGTCGCACCACACTCCGGTTGCGCTCGATGCGGTGGTTTCGCGCTGCCTGTCGGTCATCCTGGCCATTGCGGCGCTCGCGTTGCTATTGCAGCCGTGGCTCCGCCGGCTCGGCCTCTCGATCACGGCGGCATGGCTCGACCAAACCCAGCGCCACAAGTTGTCGTTCACCGTGGCCGCCGGCGCGCTGCTCGGGGCGGGCGTCGGATTGACATCCGTGGGCGCCGGCGCACTCGGTATCGTCGCGCTCCTCGCTCTTTATCCCCTGCGTCTCACGTCGGAACGGCTGGTGGCAACCGACATCGCGCATGCGCTGCCGATGACCGCCATCGCCGCGGCGGGCCACGCCATGCTGGGGCACACCGACCTGCGCGTACTGGCGTGCCTTCTGATCGGCTCGATTCCGGGAATATTGCTCGCAACGCGGCTGACCATCCGTCTGCCCGCCGCGTTCACGCGCACGCTCATCGCCCTCATGCTCGCCGTGGTCAGCGAGCGCTTGATGTTTGTGGGTTGAGGGGGGGCGCCCAGCCGGGGCGCCGAGCCGGGTACCACCGAAGCCGGCCGCGTCAGCCCTCGTGCAAGCCGCACTCGCGCTTCAAACCGAAGAAGCGCAGATCCTCGACCCGGTCCACTTCGGCGAGCGAACGTGTCGTGTGCCAATCGCCGATGGACGGATAGCCCTTTTCCCACAGCGGGTGGTAGGGCAAGCCATGCTGTTCCAGATAGTGCCCGACGTCGCGGTCCGTCCAGTCGAATATCGGATGCACCTTGTATCGCCCGCGTTTGCGCTCGAGCGGCGCGATGTGGGCACGCGTGTCCGCCTGATCCCGCCGCAAGCCCGCGAACCAGGTCTCGGCGCCGAGGGCGCCCAGGGCCTGCTCCATAGGCTCCTGCTTGTTCAATCGATTGTATTTCTCGATGCCCGTTAGGCCCTGGTCCCAGAGCTTGCCGAAGCGCGACTCCTGCCATGCCGGCGAAGCGTCGGAACGGAACACCTTCAAATTGAGCTTCAACCGGCCGGTAAGCTCATCGATGAACTGGTAGGTCTCCGGAAACAGATAGCCGGTGTCGATCAGTATCACCGGTATGTTGGGAATCACCGTGTTCGTCAAATGCAGCATGACCGCGGCCTGCGCACCGAAGCTCGAGGTGAGCACGTACTCGGCCGGCAAGAGCTCCGCCGCCTGCTCGATGCGCTGCTGCGCCGAGAGCGACACGAACCCGCGGTTGATGTCCGCGAGCGCGCCCTCCTCGACGGATTCCCCGGCTTCCCCGAACCAGCGTTTCAGCGTTGCTTTCAGTCCTCCGTTCATCTCACGATGATGAGCCCGCGTGACGGGCCTTGCCAGTTCACATGTGTTATGGGCTCATAACCAGACGTTGTAAGCGGCTCGGGGCCGTTTCAATCGGTCTTTAGCGGTTCGCTGCGACGGGCGCGCTCGATTCGGGGATCGCCCAGCCGGCCCCGAGCGCCTTGTAGACGGCAATGAGCGCGGTCGCGCAATCGGTGCGGCTCTGCGAGAGGACTAGCTCGGCGCTCAATGCCGTGCGCTGCGCGTCGAGCACCTCGAGAAAGTCGATCAATCCGCCTTCGAAGCGCTGCTCCGCGAGATCGGCCGCTTTGTCGCTTGCGGCCGCGGCGATCTGCAGGGCTTGCCGCTGGTTCTGGGTGCGCCCGTAAGTGATCATGGTCCCCTCGGCATCCGAAAGCGCGTTCAGCACGGCGCTCTGATAGCTCGCGACGGCCGCGTCGGTTTGAGCTCGCGACTCGCCGATTCGCGCGAGCACGCGGCCCATGTCGAAGGCCGCCCAGGAGATGCTCGGACCGGCCTGAAAGTACCGCGCCTGGCTCTGGCCGAATTCGCCGAAGGATGCCGCCGAGTATCCCACCTCGCCCATCAGCGTGACCTTCGGAAACAAGTCTCCCATGGCCACGCCGATGCGCGCGGTGGCGGCCGCGAGCTGCCGCTCCGCCACCCGCACGTCGGGCCGCCGGCGCAGCAGCCGTTCCGGCGTGCCGATCGCGCTGAAGGGGGGCAGCGCGGGCATCGGCGCGGCGGCGGACAGCTGCGCATTAAGCGCCGTCGGGGCGCGGCCCGTGAGCACGCTGATGCGATAGATGGTGGTCGCAATGGAGGCCTCGAGCGTGGGAATGGTCGAGAGCGTGGTCTGATATTCCGCCACGGCGCGTGAAGTATCGAGCTCATTGCCGCGACCCGCCTCGAGGCGCGTGTAAGTGAGCTTCACGGTGCTCTCTTGATTGGCGGCGTTCCTGCGCGTCAGGGAGAGCTGATCTTGCAGGCCGCGCAAAATGAAGTAATCGCGCGCGACCTCGGCGATGACGCTCACCCGGGCATCGCGCAGAGTCGCCTCGCTGGCACCGACGTCCGCGCGCGCCGCCTCGACGTTGCGCCGGACCCGGCCGAACAGATCGAGCTCCCACAACCCGTCGAACCCGGCTTGCGCCGTATCGAACTCGCGCTGATTGAACGGGTAGCCAGGCAGTTCCTGGCCCGACTCGAGCACCTTCGCATAGCCCGCGTTCGCGGTGACCGTCGGAAACTGGTCGAAGCCCGCAAGACGGCGTATCGCCCGCACCGCCTGCAAGTTCGCCGTCGCCGCCTGCAAGTCGGGGTTGTGCACGATGGCGTCCTCGACGAGTTGCGTCAGCAAGGGATCTCCGAAGCTGATCCAGTAGCGCTCGGCGGGATCTCCTTCGGCGAGGCCGGGTTCCGAAGCGTTCGCAAAGTGCGAATCGACGGCTGCGGGCGGCCGATGATAGTTGGGCCCCACGGCGCACGCGGCGAGCAGCGCACCGGCGAAAATCGCAAACGCGGCCGCGTGCCCTCGGACCTCACGCACGGCGCGGCTCCTCCGTCTCGACCGCCGCGTAGCCGAGAGGCCTGCCCGCGGCGGCGGGATGATGACGCGCGAGAAAGAGCTCTATGGTCACGAAGAACACCGGCGTCAAGAAGAGGCCAAACGAGGTCACGCCCAGCATGCCGGAAAATACCGCGATGCCGATCGCCTGGCGCATCTCGCTGCCGGCGCCTGCGGCAATGACCAGCGGAATCACGCCCATGATGAAGGCGAACGAGGTCATGAGAATCGGCCGCAGCCGCAGCCGGCACGCCTCCACCGCCGCATCCACCGGGCTGAGTCCGGCAACGACCCGCGCGCGCGCAAACTCCACGATCAAGATCGCGTTCTTGCAGGCGAGACCCACCAGCACGATGAAGCCGATCTGGGTGAGCACGTTGTTGTCCGATCCCTTGAGCCATACCCCCACCATGGCGGAGAGCAAACACATGGGGACGATGAGGATCACGGCGAGCGGCAGGGCCCAGCTCTCGTACTGCGCGGACAGAATCAGGAACACCAGCATCACGCAGATCGGAAATACGAGGAGCGCGGTATTGCCGGCGGTTTTCTGCTGGAAGGTGAGATCGGTCCATTCGTACCCGAAGCCGTTCGGCAGGGTGTCCTTGAGAACGCGCTCCATCGCGGCAACGGCTTGACCGGACGAGACCCCCGGCGCGCCCTGACTGTTGACGTCGGCCGCCAGATAAACGTTGTAGTGCGATACCCGATCGGGACCCGCTTGGAAGCGCACGTCCGCCACCGCGCCCATGGGCACCATGTCGCCATGCAAATTGCGCATTTTGAGGTTCGCGATGTCCTCGGGCTGACTGCGGAACTGCGGCTCGGCCTGGGCGTAAACGCGGTAGGTACGCCCGAAGCGGTTGAAGTCGTTCACGTAGACCGAGCCCAGGTACGCTTGCAGCGTATCGAACACGCTCGACAGCGGCACCGACTGCTGCTTTGCCTTCACTCGATCGACATCGGCATAGAGCTGCGGAACGCTGTTCTGGAACGTCGTGTACGTCGCATACGGGTTGAGCTCATGCTGCTCGCGAGCCTTGGTCATGACCTCGTTGGTGACGCGCGCAAGCTCGTCGTAGCCGTGCGCACCCCGATCCTGAATGAATAGCTTGAATCCGCCCGTGTTGCCGAGACCCTGCACGGGCGGCGGCGGCACGGCGAAAATCACTGCGTCCTGAATGGCGCCGAACTTCTTGTTGAGTGCGGCCGCGATCGCACCCGCGGACAGATCCTTGGTCGTGCGCTCCTCGAACGGCGTCAAGGGGAAGAAGCACACGGCCGCGTTGCTCAAGTTCACGAAGCCTTGGATCGAAAGACCCGAGAAGCCGATGGTGTGATCCACGCCGGGCGTGTGGGCGGCGATTTCGGAGATCCGCTTCACCACGCTCTCGGTCCGATCCAGCGAGGCCGCGTCGGGCAGCTGCACGATGCCGACCAGATACTGCTTGTCCTGAGCCGGAATGAAGCCGCCGGGAACCACGTGGAACATGCCCCACGTGCACACCAGCAGCACCGCGAACACAGCAAGCACCCCGCCGCGCAGCGCGCCGAGCCGCGACACGCCGTGGCCGTAGCGGTCCGAGGCGCGCTCGAAGACGCGGTTGAAGACACGGAAGAAACCACCGAGCACTTTGTTGATGGCGCGCTGGAAGGCGTCGGGCGGCGCGTTGCGCGGCTTCAGCAGCAGCGCCGCGAGCGCAGGCGAGAGCGTCAAGGAGTTGAACGTCGAGATGATGGTGCTGGCGGCGATGGTGATGCCGAATTGCCGGTAGAACTGGCCGGTGAGGCCGCTCACGAAGGCGACCGGGATGAACACGGCGCACAGCACCAGCATGATGGATATGATGGGCCGCGTGACCTCCGCCATGGCCGCGTGCGCGGCCGCGTGCGGATTGAGACCGTCCTCGATCTTGCGCTCGATGTTCTCCACCACCACGATGGCATCGTCGACCACGATACCCGTCGCGAGCACGAGGCCGAACAAAGTGAGCGAGTTGATGGAAAATCCCGCGAGCAGCAGCGCCGCCATGGTGCCGATGATCGCGACGGGCACGGCGACCAAGGGAATGACGCTGGCGCGCCAGGTCTGGAGGAACACGACCACCACCAGCACGACGAGCAGCACCGCCTCGAACAGGGTGTGCACCACGGCATGGATGGAGCTGCGCACGAATACCGTCGGGTCGTAGTCGATCTCGTAGCTCACGCCCTCGGGAAAGTTCTTGGCGAGATCCTTCATGGTCGTGCGCACCGCGGTCGACAGGTCGAGCGCATTCGCGCCCGGCAGCTGGAACACGGGGATCGCCACCGCCGGTTTGCCGTCGAGCATGCTGCGCAGGGCGTAGGTTTCCGGACCGAGCTCGAGGCGGGCGATGTCGCGCAAATAAGTCGTCTCGCCGTTCGCGCCGTTCTTGATGACGATGTTCTCGAACTCTTGCTCGGTCTGCAGCCGGCCCTGCGCATTGACGATGTACTGGAACTGCGTCCCCGGCAGCGCCGGCTGGCCGCCGATCTGGCCGGCCGCGACCTGCACGTTCTGCTCGCGGACGGCGGCCAGCACCTCGTCCACGTCGATGCTGCGGGCGGCGAGCTTGCCGGGATCGAGCCATAGCCGCATGGCGTAGTCGCCCGAGCCGAACACCTCGACATCACCCGCGCCCTGCAGGCGCGCGAGCACATCCCTGATCTGAATGACGGCGTAGTTGCGCAGGTAGAGCGAATCGTAGCGGCCGTCGGCGGACTTCAGGAACACCACCATGGTGAGATCGGGAGAGCGCTTTTGCGTCACCAGGCCGACCTGGCGCACCACCTCCGGCAAGCGCGGCTCGGCTTGCGAGACCCGGTTCTGCGTCTGCACCTGCGCGATGTCGAGGTTGGTGCCCAGCCGGAAAGTGACCGTGATCGAGAAGCTGCCGTCCGGTGTCGCCGTGGATTCGGTGTAGATCGCATTCTCGACGCCGTTGATCTGCTGCTCGAGCGGCGTGATCACGGTCTCTGCGATGGTCTTGGGCGAGGCGCCCGGATACTGTCCGCTCACGACGACCGTCGGGGGCACGATCTCCGGATATTCGCTGATGGGAAGCACGGGCATGGCCAGAAGGCCCGCAACCGTGAGGAGAATCGCGAGCACCGAGGCGAAAATCGGGCGCTCGATGAAGAACGAGGAAATGTTCATGACGGCGCTACGAAACGCCCGGCGTGGACGCACCCGGCGTGGACGCACCCGGCGTGGACGCGCCCGGCGTCGACGCACCCGACGCCGGCAGGTCACCGCCCATGGTCACCCGCTGCGGCGTTACGGCGAGGCCGGGATGCACCCGCTGCGCCCCGTTGACGACGATCACATCGCCCGGCTTCAAGCCCTCGCGCACGATGCGCAACCCGTCGATCACCCGCCCGAGCTTGACCTTGCGGTACTCGACCTTGTTGTCGGCTCCGAGCAGGAGCACGTATTTCTGGCTCTGATCGGTGTTGACTGCGCGATCGTCGATCAGGATCGCGTTGTACTCATCGCTCCCGACGAGCTGCACGCGGGCAAATAGCCCCGGGGTAAACTGGCCGTCCTTGTTGGCGAGGACGGCGCGCGCGCGGATGGTGCCGGTCTGTGGATTGAGTTGATTGTCGACGAAATCCACCGTTCCCGAATGCGGGAAGCCCTCCTCGTTGGCGAGCCCGATGTTCACGGGAGCCGCATCGCGCGAGTTCGTGCGCTCGCCGCTGCGCGCCATCTGCGCATAGCGCAGATACGCCTGCTCGTCGCTGTCGAAATAGAGATAAATCGGATCCATCGACACCACCGAGGAGAGCAACGTCCCGCCGTTGTTCCCGCCCGTCACGAGATTCCCGCGCGTCACCTCCGCGCGGCTCACCCGTCCGGTAACGGGACTGGTGACGCGCGTGAAGCCCAAATTGAGGCTTGCTGCCTCCAGCGCCGCCTGCGCGCCCGCCACGTTTGCCTCGGCTTGCGCGACGGTACTCGTGCGCTCATCGAGCTCTTCTTGCGATACGGCGCCGCTCTGGCGCAGCCGCTCGACCCGGCTCGACTCGATGCGCGCGAGATCGAGGGCCGTCTTGTAACGCTTCAGATCCGCCGCGGTGCGATCATATTCGGCTTGATAGGGCCGCGGATCGATGATGAACAGCAGATCGCCCTGCTTGACCAGGCCCCCCTCCTTGAAAGCCACCTTGTCGATGTATCCCGAAACGCGCGGACGGATCTCCACGGTCTCCACCGCCTGAAATCGGCCGGTGAACTCGTCCCAGTCCTTGACGCGCTTCTCGACGACCGCAGCGACGCTCACTTGCGGCGGCGGGGGCGGTGCCTGCGCGGCTCCGCCGGGTCGGCCGCATCCGGCGAGTAACGATGCACCTATGAGGACGGCTGCAAGACCCCAACGAATCTTTCCGGACACTCGACCCCCTCGTTAGATCGCTGATTCTCGGGCGGCGAACACCGGCCCGCGTCCCGAGCGCCGTCTTCCATGGCGGTCGCACTCCCTCGCTCGAGACTGCTCCCGATGTGGGGTGCACCCTCGATCTTACAAATTACTCCTTTCTATGGCGAGATGTCCGTTGGGTATGAGCGCGGCGCGTAGCCGTCGCCACGGCGCGGCGCGGCGCGCTAGGCGTCCGCCACGGCGCGGCGCGCATACACGCCGTAAGACAGAATGCCTACATAGCACACCGCTGGAGCCAGGAGCGCGAATTGCAATCCGCGCCAGTCCGCGAGATGACCCGCGATGAACGGCACGATGGCGCCGCCCACGATGGCCATGCTGAGCAGACCCGAGCCCTGTTTGGCGCGCGGCCCCAACCCCTCGCTCGCCAGCGAGAAAATGGTGGGGAACATGATGGAATTGAACAGTCCCACGGCAAGCAGCGACCACGCCGCGATGAGTCCGCTCGAGTGCGCCGAGGTGAACAGCAAGACCAGCACCGCGGCCGCGTTGCAGGCGAGCACCTTGCCCGGAGAGACCAGCCGCAGCAAATAAGCGCCGATGAAGCGCCCCACCATGGCGCCGCCCCAATAGAAGGGGACGTGCTTGCCGGCATCGACGGCGCTCAAGCCGAGGACGCTCTGTTGCTCGAGATAGAAGACGATCAGCGAGCCGATCGACACCTCGGCCCCCACATAAAGAAAGATGCAAAGCACACCGAACGCGAAGCGCGGCCGGCGCAGCAGCGCGCCCAGATGGCCGAGTGCCGAGGAGTCTTCGTCCGGAATCTCCTGAAGACGCCCGCGCCGCGTCCACACCACCGCCGCGACCACGAGGATCGCGGCCGCGAGCCCGAGGTACACGCGAACGATGAGATGGCTTTCCTGAATCCTGAAAACCGCGCGGGCGGCCTGCGAGAGCTGGGTGGGGTCGACGGTCGAGATAGATCCCAAGATCAGCACCGATCCCACATAGGGAAAAATCGTCGTGCCGAGCGAGTTGAACGCCTGCGCGAACGTGAGCCGGCTGTGGGCCGTTGCGGGCGGCCCGAGCAGCGAGATGAGCGGGTTCGCGACCACTTGAATGACCGTGATGCCGGCGGCGAGCACGAACAGCGCGGCGAGAAAGGCACCGAACAGGCCGGCCGCCGACGCCGGCACGAACAAAAGGCACCCGGCGGCCATGAGCAAAAGACCGATCACCGCCCCGCGCATGTACCCCACACGTCTCACCAGCACCGCCGCGGGGACCGAGAACATGAAATACGCCGCGAAGAACGCCGACTGCACCAGCATGACCTGACCGTTGCCGAGTGTGAACAGCCCCTTGAGCTTGGGGATGACCACATCGTTCAAGCTGGTGATACCGCCGAAGATGAAGAAGAGTGCGAACACGAACCACCGCAGATCCGGCACATCGACGTGGGCCGTCCCGCTCGAGGGCCGTTGCGGGTCGCCCGGGGTGGATACCGCCAGAGTTGAGGCATTCATCGCTTCGCATCATGCCATGCGAGAGCGTCGCACGCCCCGCCCCTTCGCATTTTGCCGGCCTTGGGGCAAACTCCCTGGAATAGCTACCTCGCCGGATGAGCGGAGACAGAAAAATGTTCCAACTGACCGTGAATGGTGTGCAGCATTCCGTCGACGCCCCTGCCGACATGCCCTTGCTCTGGGTGCTGCGGGACATCGTCGGGCTCATGGGGACCAAATTCGGCTGCGGCATCGCCCAATGCGGGGCATGCACCGTGCAGCTGGCGGGCGACCCCGTGCGCTCCTGTGTCCTGCCCGTGGGCAACATCGGCGACCGACCGATCCTTACCATCGAGGGCATCGGCGCGACGCCCGCCGGCAAGGCCATTCAGCAGGCGTGGCTCGATGTGGACGTCGTCCAGTGCGGCTATTGCCAGTCGGGGCAGATCATGTCCGCGTCCGCGCTGCTCGCGCACACACCGAGCCCCACGGACCGGGACATCGATGCCGCCATGGCGGGAAACATCTGCCGTTGCGGGACCTATGTGCGCATCCGCGCGGCCATCAAGCAAGCCGCAAGCGGCAAGCCGCAAGGGCCGCAGACCATCGCCGCGGGGTCGCCGTGAGCTCCGGCGCGGTCGATTTCGGGCGACGCAAAGCCCTGCAGCTCGGCGGATTCTCGCTCGCCTTCGTTTGGCTCGGGTCCGGCAAGGCCCAGGCCTTCATGAACGCGCAGCCGCAGCCCGGCGACCGCGCCGTGGCGCTCGCCGACGGCAATCCCGCATTTGCTCCGAACGCCTTCATCCGCATCGACGCCACGGGACCGGTGCGCCTGGTCATGCCGCAGGTCGAAATGGGCCAAGGGATCTATAGCGGCGCATGCGCGTTGTTGGCTGAAGAGCTCGAGATCGGCATGGATCAGATCAAAATCGAGCATGCGCCGCCGAGCGACGCACTTTACGGCGTCCCGGCGCTCGGTCAACAGGCTACGGGCGGCTCGACCAGCACCCGTGCCCAGTGGGGCGTTCTGCGCGAGGCGGCCGCGATCGCACGCACCATGCTCGTCACCGCGGCCGCGAACCGCTGGCACGTCGATCCCGCCGACTGCGCCGTGCACCGCGGCGTGGTATCGCATGACAAGTCGGGACGCAAACTTAGCTTTGGCGCGCTCGCGGCGGCGGCGGCCGCATTGGCGATTCCAACCAAGGTGACCCTCAAGGAACCCGGGTCTTTCAGCTTGATCGGCAAGCCGCTGCGGCGCGTCGATTCCGCGGACAAGGTCATCGGTGCCACGCAATTCGGCATCGACGCGCGGGTGCCGGGCATGAAGATCGCGACCGTGCGAGGCTGCCCCACCTTCGGCGGTAAGTTGAAGTCCGTGCAAGATGAGCGTGCCCGCCAGATTCCCGGCTTCATCCAGGTGCTCAAGCTCGACAACGCGGTCGCCGTCGTCGGCGAGAATTTCTGGGCGGCGAAGCGAGGTCTCGATGCGCTCGACATCGAGTGGGACCTTGGGGCGAACGCCAACCTCACGACCGCAGATCTGGTCGACGGCCTGGCGCAAGCCTCGCGCAACGCGCCGATCATCATTGGACGCAAGCGCGGCGAGAAGCCGGCGACGGGGCGCACGATCGAGGCGCTGTATCAGCTGCCGCTGCTGGCGCACGCACCCATGGAGCCGCTCAACACCACGGTGCACGTGACCGGCGACAAGTGTGAGATCTGGGTGGGCACGCAGGTCCCAACGCGCTGCGTTGCCGCCGCGGTCAAGGTCACCGGACTCTCCGAAAACCAGATCGTGGTCAACAATCATTACATCGGCGGCGGCTTCGGCCGGCGCCTGGAGGCCGATTCGGTCGAACAGGCCGTGGCGTTCGCCAAGCAGGTGAGCTATCCGCTCAAGATCATCTGGACGCGCGAGCAGGACATTCAGCACGACATCCCGCGCCCCATGTACTACGACCGCATCTCGGCGGTGCTCGGCTCCGATGGACGACCCGTGTGGTACGAGGATCACATCACCGGCGCGAGCGTGCTCGCCCGCTGGGCGCCCCCGGCGATGGGCAAGGACGGCATGGATGATGATCTCATCGAATGCGCGGCCGAGACCCCCTACGACATCGCGAACATGCACGTGGATTGGGCGCGATTCGATATGCCTGCGGGCCTCGATATCGGCTGGTGGCGCGGTGTCGGTCCTACGCACAACCTGTTCGTGATCGAGAGCTTCATGGACGAGCTCGCGCACGCCGCCGGCAAGGATCCGGTCGAGTACCGGCGCTCCCTGCTCGGCAACAACCCGCGTGCCCGGGCGGTTCTCGATCTGGCCGCGGGCAAAATCGGCTGGGGCTCGGGAGCCTTACAGGGCGACCCCGCGGCGGCGCGCGTCGCCCGCGGAGTTGCGATGGGGTCGCCCTTCGGCAGCCACATCTGCGTCATCGTGGAAGCGCAGGTGAGCCCGCAGGGCGCCATACGCTTGCGCCGCGTGGTCGCCGCGCTCGATTGCGGTATCGCGGTCAATACGAGCTCGGTCGAAGCGCAAGTTCAAGGCGGTGTGATATTCGGCCTGAGCGCCGCTCTCTACAGCGGCATCACGCTCAAGAACGGCGCCATCGAGCAGAGCAACTTTCACGACTACCGCATTTTGCGGATCAACGAGGCGCCGCTGGTCGAGGTGTATCGCGTCCAGAACAACGAGTCGCCCGGCGGACTCGGCGAGGTCGGCACGGCCATCGCCGCACCGGCGCTCGCCAACGCCATCTTCGCGGCGACCGGTGTGCGTCTGCGCCAGCTGCCCATCGATCCCAAACTCCTGGTGCAAGACTCAGCGGCGCTCAAATCGATCGTCGCGGAGCGGTCCACCCTCGGTACGGAGAGAGCCTGACATGAAACGATTGTTCGTCGTCATCGTCGTACTCGTCATCTTCGCAGCCGTCGCGCTCGCTCTTCTCAGCCGCACCGACGGCTCCGCGGGCAGCGCGCCCGCGCTCGCCGGCGCGCCGCCGAGCGCCGCGAGCGTAGCGCGCGGAGAATACTTGACCAAAGCCGCCGATTGCATCGCCTGTCATACGGTGGGCGAAACGGGCAAGCCGTTCGCGGGCGGTGTGGCGTTCAAACTTCCGTTCGGCACGATTTATTCATCCAACATCACCTCCGATCCGACCTATGGCATCGGCAGCTATAGCGACGAGGAATTCGTGCGCGCGGTGCGCGAGGGGGTGCGCCGCGACGGGCAGCATCTCTACCCCGCCTTCCCGTACACCTCGTACACGCAACTGAGCCGCGACGATGTGCTCGCGATCAAGGCGTATCTCTGGACGCTGCCCCCGCTCGCGCAGCCCAATCATGTGAACGAGCTCGGTTTTCCATTCAATCAGCGCTGGGCCATGGCGTTTTGGAATGCCGCTTTCTTCAAGAGCAGCCGGTTTGCCGCCGATCCCGCCAAGTCCGCGCAATGGAACAGCGGCGCTTATCTCGCAACCGCCCTCGGGCACTGTGGCGAGTGCCACACGCCGCGGAACTTGGGCTTCGGACTCGAGCACCACCGCGAGCTCTCGGGCGAGGAGCTGCAGGGCTGGCGCGCCTATAACATCACGTCCGACCCCCGCCACGGCATCGGCACCTGGTCGGACGATCAAATTATCGCTTACTTCGCGACGGGTCATGCGCCCTCGCACGCCTCGGCCGGCGGTCCCATGCTCGAGGCCGTGTCGCACAGCCTGCAATTCTTGAATCCCACCGATGCGGCCGCCCTGGTCGCTTATCTCAGAACCGTCCCGGCTCACGAAGGCAAGCATCCCATCACCGTCGATGCGCAGCCGGCAGCGGTTGTCGCATCGACCGCGATGCTGCCGGCACCGGATGAGCTGAGCACCGAGTCCCAAGGGCTCGCACTGTTCGAGGGCGCGTGTGCGGGATGCCACCAGTGGAACGGTGAGGGTCGCGAGACGCCCTATGCATCTCTACAAGGGAGCCGTACGGTGAACGATCCGAGCGCCAAGAACGTGACGGAAGTGATCCTCGAAGGCGCGAAAATGCGCATCGGCGACAGCGACGTGTTCATGCCCGCATTCGCCGACGCGTATTCGAATACGGAAGTGGCGGCTCTCGCCAACTACGTCGTGGCGCACTTTGGCGGCAAGCGCGGCAGCGTAACCCCCGAGGATGTCGCCGCGCGACGCAAGCTTTGACTTTCGCCGAGATGGGGCCTTCGGTGAGAATAGCCGCATTGATTTGTATCATCGCGGGCTGTCTGGTCACGGCGTGCGATTCCGATTTGGCCTTGTCCTCGACGACCTATACGGTCGGGGGCACGGTGTCCGGCACCACTTATGCCATCACCATCCGATCGCAGCCCGCCAACCCGGCACAAGTTTGCACCGTCGGCAATGGCTCCGGAACTCTCGCGGGGTCAGACGTCACGAATGTGACCGTCAACTGCGGCGGGCAGAGCGCGCGGTTTGCCTACGTGGCGAACAAGCTGTCGAACAACATATCCGCGTACACGGTGAATGCCACCAGCGGCGCATTGACGCCCATTGCCGGTTCGCCGCCTCGGGCACCGGTGTTTTGAGTCCGGTGGCGACGGTGGCCGCCGGCGATGTTCCCTATGGCATCGCCGTAGATCCCACCGGCAGTTATCTGTACGTCTCCAATAATTCGTCGAACAATGTCACTGCTTACGCCATCACCGCATCGAGCGGCGCGCTGACCGAAATTTCCGGTTCCCCGTTCCCCGTCGGCACCGCGCCCACCTCGCTCACGACGGATCCGAGCGGCAAGTTCCTATACGTCGCCAACTACGGCAGCGGCCGTCTCGGCGCTGCTCATCGACTCCGCGAACGGCTCGCTCAGTGCGGTCGCCGGTTCCCCCTTCGCGGCCGGGGCCGGCCCGATCTCCATTGCAGTCGGCGGGAGCGGCTTCGCCTACGTGGCGAACCAAGTGGCCGCGACGATTTCCGAGTATGCGGTCGATTCGTCCACGGGCGCGCTGACGGCGGTGGCGGGATCCCCGCTGGCGACGCAATCGGCGCCGAGCTCCCTGGACGTGGACCCGAGCGGCGGATCCCTGATCGTGGCCGACGTCACCCAGGCAAATGAGGTGGCGGCCTTCTCCATCGGCGACTCAATCGGGAACCTCGCCGGTCGGCGTGGCCATCGATCCCTCCGGCCAATTCGCC
>Ga0302324_100009377_pt1 | contig 20472 bp, 15 predicted proteins | sample Palsa_T0_1_FD_201949 | JGI IMG/M metagenome (GOLD analysis project Ga0302324, IMG submission 201949) | Peat permafrost microbial communities from Stordalen Mire near Abisko, Sweden - Palsa_T0_1 | ecosystem: Environmental > Terrestrial > Soil > Palsa > Peat permafrost | place: Sweden: Abisko...
GTGTCGCTGCAAAGTGAGAATGTCCTGTTTGTGCAATGTAGAAATGTCCGCTTTCATGGATGGCCGAGGGCCCTATGGAGACGGAGCGATTCGCTTTGAGCCAACGAGAACGGGACCGCTTGAAAGTGTTGCACGAGGTAGAGCAGAAGCACCTGACGCAGAGAGCAGCAGCGAAACGGCTGAAGGTAACGGACCGCCAAGTGCGGCGAATGCTGCTGCGGATTGCCGAGCACGGGGATGGTGCCCTGGTTCACGGATTACGAGGGCGGCCATCGAACCGCAAGCTGACGGCCCGCTTCGAGCAGAAAGTTTTGGCTCGCGTGGGTCAGCGCTATGCCGACTTCGGTCCCACGCTGGCCGCTGAACACTTAGCCGAGGATGGCTTGCTGGTGAGCCGGGAGACCCTGCGAAGGTGGATGAGCAAAGCGGCTTTCTGGCGACCGCGCTGCCAGCGGGTGAAGGCCGTTCATGTGTGGCGGGAGCGAAGAGCCAGCTTCGGGGAGCTAGTGATGCAGGACAGCTCTCCGTTCCGTTGGCTGGAAGACCGCGGTCCCGCTTGCCAGTTGATTGCGGTGATTGATGACGCCACCAGTCGAATCCATGCCCGGTTCACTGCACACGACACCACGGAAGAGAATCTGCGAACCTTTGGCGGATGGCTACGACGCTACGGACGTCCTATAGCCCATTACACCGATAAAAACAGCATCTTTCGCAAGGCCGGTCCGCAACCGCTTCCCGAACAGCTGCGGGGCGATCCGCTGCGAACGCAGTTCGGACGAGCCTTGAGCGAACTGGGGATCGAATGGATCGCGGCGCACAGTCCGCAAGCGAAAGGGCGTATCGAGCGGCTGTTTGAAACACTGCAGGATCGCCTGGTGAAGGAGATGCGGTTGGCGGGAATCGACAGCATCGCGGCAGCGAATCACTTTTTGGACATGCACTTTGTTCCCGAGTGGGAGCAGCGTTTCACCGTGGCACCGCGGAATGCCCGCAATGCCCATCGACGACTGGGGCACGAACAGCACCTGGAAGAAATCTTGAGTGTGCGCGTGGCCCGCAGAGTGGCTCAGGACCACACCGTCAGCTGGGACGGAAATCGCTGGGGAGTACTGCGAGAAGAAGTTTGTGCGGGGATGCGTGGAGCTGCGGTGGAGATCGAACGGCGGCTAGACGGAAGCCACTGGTTGCGCTTCCGAGGCCGCTATGTGCACCTGCGCTCCTGCCCAGAACCCGAGCAAATGTCCACAAGTCCTTCCGGCCTACGGCCTCCAGGACTTGTGGAACGAATACCCAGAACCAAAAACAAAATCCAACCCAAATACCATGTGCCTGCAAATCACCCTTGGAGAAAATCGTGGAACCGGACATTTCTATCGAGCGGAAAACCGGACATTTCTACTTTGCGTTGACAGTAAATGGCTAATTAGTTATTATCCCGGCTTGGGCAGCCGGCAAGCAAGGATCACAACTTCTGAAGTGGAAGCGTGCGGGCCCACGTAGCGTAGGGCAATAGGATGAGAATTTACGCTTTGGGCTATAGAGAGACTTAGCTTGCGCCCTGAATGTCGTCCTTGCTCGCCCGACCTCCGTGCGCAAAAGTGTAACTCGGTTCAGCGCAAACAAGAGGGAGCTCATTAGTACCAAGACTACCGTAGCTACTATTCGCAATTCTGCCGATCTATTAATTCCAAACTTTGAGTAGACGAAACGGAAAGACTTCGGTTAGTATCCGCGCCATGACTTGGAGTTAGGTCGCTCGTGTTCTTCTTTTAAGACATTTTAGTCGAAGAGCTCGACGAAAACACAGCCGCGGCTGAGTAGGCGCTTCGTAGTCCCCCAAAGCGCTGATCAACGGATCCGAACCTTAACCAACGTAAAAATGCGTCGCGACAGCTGAGTGTGATCCGACTTGTATTTTTTTAGGAGGCAGAACTGTGATAAGCAAGACGGCCTTTACAGCTCTTGGAATTGTGATGATGTTTTTCTTCGCATCGCGAGGGATGTGCCAAGCCAAGATTAGTTCAAACACCGTTGGTATTGCTCGCGCGGACGACACCAATCAGCAGAGGCCAGTGGCAACAGAACGAAATCCACGTTACCGCATCAATCGAGATGACGTTTTATCCGTGTCGTTTCCGCTTTCGCCGGAACTCAATGTCGACAAGGTGATGGTGCAGCCTGACGGTTACATAACCCTACCAGGAGCGGGAACAATCTTCATGCTGGGCCTAACCGTGCCTGAGGCTGTTGATGCCGTTAAGAAATCCTACGCAAAAGCGTTACACGACCCGATTGTCGATATTGATCTACTTGATTTCCAGAAACCGTATTTCGTGGTGCTGGGGCAAGTAGGAAAGCCTGGACAATACGATCTTCGGTACGACATGACGGTTACCGAAGCGGTTGCCACCGCAGGGGGCTTCTCCGCGACGGCGAAGACCCGAATTTACCTATATCACCGCGGTCCATCCGGATGGATCGAGGCGAAGGAATTGCAAATGCGGGACATCCTTACAGCAAAAAATGTCAGCGAGGACGTATCAATGCGACCCGGCGACATGATTTTCGTGCCTGAGAAGAGCATCACAAAGGTTCGTAAGTACATTCCCTATGGAATCGGGACCAGCATTAATCCTGCTTACTACTAGTTGCACTGGAATCGAGTCGGCGACGCTGACAAGACAAAATACGCTGAGGGATAACAAATGGATAAAGCGAGCTTTAGTCACAAGAGCACCAAAGCGACTGCGAACCTAACATTGCGCGATATCCTCAAGCCCCTATTTAGATACAGGCGGATCGCTATTATCGCGTTCGGCTCGGTATTTGTTTGCACGACTTTGGTTGCTTGGGTGTGGGCGGCCAACTACTACAAGTCCACAATGCAGGTTCTGGTTGAAGAGGATCGTTCCGATCCAGCAATCAGCGCGGCGCAGAACGGTGCAGTTTACAACAATAAGGTCATAACCACAGACCTTGTGACTTCTGAAGTGAGCCTCTTGCAAGGCGAAGATATGCTTCGCACTGTTGCCTCCACCTGTGGTCTCGATTCTCGTTGGTCGCTAGGAGACTTTCTCCTGCCCAGTGACCCTACATTAAGAAAAGGTATGAAGCGCGAGACCGCGGCTCGGGCTTTGCTTAGGAAAATAAAGGTAGAAGCCCCACCAAGTTCCGACGTTATCGACGTGAGTTTCGGAAGGATGGGGGAACCCGAGGTACCCGCTTGCGTTCTGCAAACGCTCAGCAAATTGTACTTGGAAAAACACTTGCAGTTGCAGAGGCCAGCGGGCTCTTCTGATGTGTTTGCCGATCAGACTGACAAGTATCGACGCGCTCTGGCCGAGTCTGAGACACACCTCACCGACTTCAGTCGCAAAGAAGGAGTTGCCGCCCCGGACTTACTTCGTTCCGATATGGCTCTCCAAGTGGCAACTACTGAAGCCGGCCTTTATCAAGCCCGTCAGGCGGTAGCCGCGGACGAAGAGCGAATCCGTAACTTGAAAGTGCAGATGGCCACGGTTCCAGAGCGGTCGTCTACCTCCGAAGTGTCAAACTCGGCAAATCTCCTGATGCAGAACTTGCAGACCGCTTTGCTGGCGGCGGAGGTCAAGAGAACGCAATTGCTAGTCAAGTATGCACCGGAATATCCGCTAGTCCAGGAAGTGGACCAGGAAATCGCGGAGACACGCGAAGCGATTGTAAAGGCGGAACAGTCGAAGTACGTGAACCGTACCACAGACCGCGATCCCACCTATGAGTTGCTGCGCGAGGATGAGGCCAAGACTGAAGCGGATCTAGCTTCCCACCAGGCCACCGTAACCGCGTTGTCAAATAATGTCAGAAACATGAACCTTGAAATGGTGAAGCTGGACGCCCAAGCCGTACAACAGAATGCGCTACTTCGTGAGGCGAAGGTGAACGAGGGAAATTACTTGCTGAACCTCACGAAGCGCGAGCAAGAAGCTACCTCCGACGCACTCGACAAGAAGAGCATCGCCAACGTGGCCATTGCAGTGGCTCCGGTTGTACCGCTGTTGCCAGCGCACAGCCCATGGCTCGTTATGTTCCTCGGATTTATGGTAGCGATCGTAATTGGTATGGCGGCCGCGTTTGTTGCTGAGTACCTCGATCCATCTTTCCGGAATTCGACAGAGGTTGTTGACGTTCTCAACATTCCAATTCTTGCATCGGTCCCGCGGCGAGCGGCATAAACGCAATGGTGCTGGATTACTACAAATTCGCCGAGGCGCCCTTTGGTGTCACACCTGACACTCGATTCTTATATCTGAGCCCGACCCACCGAGAAGCATTGGCATCAGCGATCTACGGCATCAGTAGCGGCAGGGGGTTCACCGCTCTGATTGCATCTCCCGGTATGGGTAAGACAACAATCCTATTTGAGCTCCTAGGAAGGATTAAACAGTCGGCCAAAACCGTATTTATCTTTCAGACTCCCAGCACTCCCCGTGATCTATTAGGGAGCCTATTGACGGATCTGGGCATCAGCTATGAGGGCGACGATCTTACCCGAATGCATTCAAAGTTGAATGCGGCGTTGCTGCGTGAATCAAGTTTCGGGCGACGCCTAGTAATCGTAATTGATGAAGCACAAGATCTAGATGAAGCGGTGCTCGAAGCCCTCCGGATGCTTTCGAATTTTGAGACACCACGCGAGAAGCTGTTGCACATAATGTTAACCGGGCAGCCGCAGCTCGCAGAAAAGTTGATAAGTAATCAACTGGTCCAGCTTCGCCAGCGCATCTCGATCGTATCTAGCCTGATGCCATTCGACTTGAAAGAAACTCAACTGTATATCAATCATCGCCTACGCGTGGCTGGATACGATTTCGTCAGGCCCTTGTTCACCGAACGGGCTGTCGACAGAATCTTTGCAGCTTCCCAGGGCATTCCTCGAAATATTAATAACATCTGCTTTAACGCCCTGTCGTTCGGCTGTGCTACGAAACGCCAGACCATCGATGTCGATATCATCGAAGAGGTGCTCAAAGATCTCGATTTGAGTGTGCTTTTCAAAACTGCCGCCGTCGCTGAACGCGAGGCGTCTCCGATTGTGGGTAAAGCCTCTAAGCCGGCAGGGGCGATCTTCGGGGAGTCGGTGTTGAAGTGGGTTCTACCCCTTGCGGCGCTAGTGATTTTAGCGCTCTGGGTCAGCTTCGCTCCGGCCGGGAGCAAATCGCAGGCTAGCGCGCGGCGAGAAGGCGCCCCATCTTCTCAGGTAGGGGCCATCAAAGATACGCCGAAGACCATCGCGCCGACTGTGACCGATGTGAAAAATGAGCGGTACTTGACCGTCCGATCCGGACAGACGTTGCGAGAGATTAGTGTCGAGGCGCTGGGAAAGTACAACGATGAGGCTCTCCTTAGACTTCGATCTTTGAATCCATGGCTTACTAATCCAGATCATATTGAAATAGGACAGAAACTTCGTATCCCTTTTGCTGAGGCCACATCACCACAAATTCAATCCGCAGCCGAGCACGCCGTCGATGCTCCTGCCGCAAACCCGGAGAGGAAATGAGCAAAAACTTTGAGTTGATGCAACAAGCTGAAATCAAATTGGATCTGCCGGCGAAGACGGTCCCGACTGCTAACCCGCCGGTATCAAGCGGCGAGCGTAACGGGCATGCGAAGGGCATTCCTTTGGATCTCGACCACATCTCTAGGGAAGAATCCATGAAGTTGGTGCAGAATGTCTTCCTTCATAAGGAAGCCCCGCGAGTCGTGGTTTTCGCGGGGATTGACTCCGGAAGCGGCTGCAGCAAAATCTGCGCCCACGCGGCGGAGGTATTGGCAACCCAAAATGTAGGTGCGGTTTGCCTGGTGGACGCAAATTTGCGGAGTCCGATGCTGCCGGAACTGTTTGGAGTGAATAATCATTACGGTCTCACGGACGCTTTGCGAAAGTCAGAATCGATTCGAGAGTTCGCAAAGCCCGTTCACCTTGAAAACCTTTGGTTACTCTCATCTGGATCGCTTGCCGCCGATTCGCCCAGTTTTCTGAACTCTGATCTCATGAAAAAAAGAATGTCGGAACTACGCAAGGAATTTGATTACGTGTTGATCGATTCCCCGCCTTTAAATACTTATGCGGATGGGATTGCCCTAGGCCAGCTTGCTGATGGTCTGGTTCTTGTTTTAGAAGCCAACTCTACGAGGCGCGAGGTTGCTCTACGAGTGGCCGAACATCTTCGTGCCGCGCAGGTACGAATGCTGGGCGCAGTTCTAAACAAGTGTTCGTTTCCGATTCCAGAAACGTTGTACAACCTGCTCTAACTCTTTGTAACTTCAGATCTGTTTCAGACTTGAGACACCATGGGACACAATTTAGCGGAGCTCTGCCTTGCCTTATTCTGAACAAATTACAAATCGACTCCCTCCCATAGGTCCTGGCCTGATGCCAGATACGGCCTGCTGGTATGCACTTCAGACCCGGCCACGCTATGAAAGGAAAATTGCCCAGCAGCTTCAGGAGAAGAGCGTAGGCGTGTTTCTTCCTCTGCTTTCGGCTAAGCATCAATGGAGCGACCGGCAGTGCCTAGTTCATTCGCCGCTATTTCCGGGCTACGTCTTCATAAGGATCTCGCCCACCCTAGACAATCGCGTCCAGGTTCTACGCACCAATGGCGTCGTTGGCTTCGTAGGGGTGCGAGGCATGGGTACGCCAATTGCTGACGAAGAGATCGGTGCGGTGCAGGCTGTGCTCGACGGTCAAATTCCGGTCGAGGCCCATCCGTACCTGAGTGTGGGACAACGCGTGTCAATTCACGGCGGAAGCCTTGATGGCATTCAAGGCGTGCTTACCGCCATCAAAGGCGATCAGAGCCTAGTCGTATCGATCGAACTCATTCAGAGATCAATTGCCATAAGAATCCAAGGATTCCAGGTTAGACCGATCTAACCGCAGGTAGCTCCAATGGTATGCCTCTGATTGGTCTGCGTCGTCGGAAGACGATGAAGGGTGTGTCGTTTCATTTATGACTGAAGTCAGACGGCGACTGCTGCTAAATGCATTGAAAGTGCTTGATCTGGCGCTAGTAACGGCCTCGTTCGGATTTGCCGTCCTCGTGCTATACGCTGGCCGCGGCCCCTCGCTTGAGTACTTTCTATCTATCCGAGTAAAGCTTTGGAACGTGCTCATTTTCTCGGCGTTGATCTTCGTATGGCACATAGTGTTTTCTCTCTGTGGGATGTACAAGTCGAAAAGGCTTTCGACACGCCGCCGCGAAGTGTTCGATATATTAATCTCCACCACACTGTGTTCTTTTTGCGTTGCGGCTCTATCCCTTTCAGCCTCGTTAGTGACACCACGTTTCGTGGTTGTCTTCTGGCTCTTTAGCAGCGTTTTGAATACCACGGGACGCCTCATTCTTCGATACGTTCTTGGTCGAATACGGCGTAGAGGGCGTAATTTGCGGTACTTGTTAATTCTTGGTACGAACCGCCGCGCAATTGAGTTTGCCCAGAGTGTGGAGGCCCGGCCAGAACTTGGCTACACAGTCTTGGGGTTCGTCGATGAGGATTGGCATGGAAGTGCAGATTTCAAGAAGACCGGTCACAACATGGCCTGCGACTTCGCCTCTCTCCCCGAATTTGTGCGGCGAAACGTAGTTGACGAGGTCGCAAATTACCTGCCCCTTCGTTCGTTCTACGAACACGCTTCCGAAGTCGCGGCTTTATGCGAACTGCATGGAATGACTCTTCGCTTTAATACCGACATTTTTGGTCTACGACGAGCGCACTCTCAGTATGGCGAGCTCGACGGTAATTACTATATTACGAACTATCCCGGCATTCGAGATGGCCTGCCATTGGTGATGAAACGGGGTCTAGATATCTTGGGCTCCGCGACATTGCTAGTCCTTTTGTCACCTCTGCTGGTCCTGGTGGCGTTGCTTGTTAAATTGACCTCCAAAGGGCCGATCTTTTTCCTGCAGGAGCGCGTTGGTTGGAATAAGCGCCGATTCCACATCTTCAAGTTTCGAACGATGGTGCCCGGGGCTGAAGGCATGATGGCGAAACTAGAAGCCCTTAACGAGGTGTCGGGGCCAGTCTTTAAGATTAAGAATGACCCCCGCATTACAACATTAGGAAAGTTTCTCCGGCGGACCAGCGTCGACGAGGTGCCCCAATTGCTGAACGTGTTGAAGGGTGACATGAGCCTAGTCGGTCCGCGACCCCTTCCTGTCCGTGATTACCAAGGATTCAGCGAAGACTGGCAACGTCGGCGGTTCAGTATGCGTCCTGGAATCACCTGTCTGTGGCAAGTCAACGGCCGTAGCTCGATTACCTTCGAGCAATGGATGAGGCTCGATCTCCAATATATGGATCAATGGTCATTCTGGCTGGACGTCAAGATTCTCGTGCGTACGATCCCCGCCGTTCTGAAAGGTTCAGGCGCGGTTTAACCGGGACCGACATGCACAGAGCCAATGTCATGGGCAGTCGACTAATTCGAAACAGCTTCTTTCCGGTTGGTTCCGCTTGGGCTCCCGCGTGATTCGCTACGCTGGTAGCCTGATCGAGCGTTATAGGCGCAGCACCCTTGCGCGAAACTCTAGTTGGATGTTTCTAGGATTCGGCGCCCGGATTGTTGTTCAGGCCGGTTACTTCGTCTTGATTGCCCGCGCCCTTGGGCCTCGCGAGTACGGAAAGTTTGTCGGCATCACCGCGTTGATCGCTCTCGCCTCCCCGTTTGTTAGTCTAGGGGCTGGAAATGTACTCATAAAGTATGTTGCCAGGGACAAATCCGCATTTTCCAAGTCTTGGGGCAACGCTTTGACGATGTTGGCGGCGTCCGGCGTTGTACTCTTCGCCGCAGTTATTTCGATCGTTCGCCTTGTATTGCCGGGTTCGATCTCGTGGACCCTAATTCTTGTGGTATGTATTTCCGATTTGATTCTGGTGCGTATCGCAGACATCGCCTGTCAGGGCTTCCAAGCAATGAACCGGATGAGCTATGTCGCTCAACTCTCGCTACTCCCGTATGTGCTTCGTTTCTTGGGCGCCGTAGTCGTTTTTACCATGTGGCACCGCGTCACGGCGCTCCGTTGGGCGTGGTTCTACTTAGGCGCGACTGTGATTTCATCTATTGCCGCTCTGGTGCTTGCTAATAGGATTCTTGGTACTCCGAAATTAGGGTTTTCCGGAACAGTACGTGACTTGCAAGAGGGATTCTATTTCGGGGCGAGTTTGAGCGCACAAACCGTCTACAACGATATCGACAAAACTATGCTCGCCCGCCTGTCGACGCTCGATGCAACAGGTGTCTATGCCGCGGCCTATCGAGTGATCGACGTTGCTTTTGCCCCTGTTCGCTCGGTGCTTTACGCTGCTTATCCCGATTTCTTTCGACATGGGCACAAGGGCATTGCCGCAAGCTATGCTTATGCGAAGCGGCTACTTCCGAAGATGATGGGCTACTCGTTTGTGATATTTGTCGCTTTGTTTGCGGGGGCCTCCATCCTTCCCGCTGTGCTGGGGAATGAATATGCACAGACGGCCGAAGCGCTTCGGTGGCTGGCCTTGCTTCCGCTGTTCAAGTCACTCCATTACTTCCTAGCGGACTCTCTGACTGGTGCTGGTTACCAGCGAAGCCGCACAGCAGCACAGATTGTGGTTGCGGTGTTGAATATCGCATTGAATTTCTGGCTGATCCCCGCTTATTCGTGGCGAGGCGCCGCTTGGGCGAGTTTGGCCAGCGACGGGGCTCTGGTCGTGGCCATGTACGGGATTGTTATGCTGGGCCTGGCAAGAGAAGAGAGAACGTCAGTTGATTTTCGAGTCGAACAAGTGCAGGGATCCTAAAGTAACTATCCGTCGTTCTCTTTTGATTTGCTAGAGACCAGCCCCCTTAAATGAAAGTGATTGCCCAACCAGCCTTTGGCGTCCGTGAAAATAACCCTTACACGTGGCTGCTGTACCACAAGATGCCGGCGCAAGTCACCGATTTCTCCTATCGGAGGTCGTTTGCCGACTATTACGACATCTTTCACATCCACTGGCCTGAATGGGAGCTCAACGAGATTCACAGCGCCACGAAAGCTGCAGCACGACTCAAACTCAAGCTCATGCTAATTGATGCCCTGAGGGCGCGAGGTACGAAGATAGTCTGGACGGTCCACAACCTCAAGTCCCATGAAGGTCTTCATCCCCGTCTGGAGGAGTGGTTTTGGTCGGCCTTTACAAGAAAGCTTGACGGATTTATCTCCTTGACGGACTCCGGCCGGGATGCCGCGAAAGAACGTTTTCCAAGTCTGAAGCACGTGCCTAGCTACGTTATTCCGCATGGACACTATCGCGATGAATATCCGCTTGATGTTTGTACCGACGCTCGAAAACAGGTTGGCATTTCATCGGATGCGAAAGTGATCCTGTTTTTCGGCCAGATCCGCGAGTACAAAAATGTGCCGGCATTAATCCGGGCGTTTCGAGCCATCAAAGGCAAGAACGTTATCCTTTGTATCGCAGGTCGACCAAATCCAAACACACTGGCCAGAGAACTACGCGCCGCCAGTTCCGACGATCCTCGAATCCATTTGCATTTGGAAAACATTCCGAAGGAGCGCGTCCAGTTCTTCTTTCGAGCTGCGGACCTTGTTACATTACCGTACCGGGACATTCTTAATTCTGGAACTGCTCTATTGGCGCTGTCGTTTAATCGTCCGATACTCGTGCCAAAACGCGGGGCTATGAGCGACCTACAGGGGAGTGTAGGCACGGAGTGGGTGCGGCAGTATCACGGCGACCTTAAAGCTGAAGATTTGGAGCACGCCCTCACGTGGGCAACGGAATCCCCGAGACTGCACGTCGCGCTGCTGAGTGATCTAGAGTGGCCAAAAATCGCGGGCCAAACCTTGAAGGCCTACGATGAGATTATCTCCAGGCGCGAATGAACCTCGGATGCGGTACAAAGTCACGAGAATCAAGTCAGCTACACGGCGCAGGCTAAGTACAAAGAGGTCCCCAAAAGCGAGGGAAGTTAGGACGCCATGAAACTTGTTCAACTTTGCGAGCGACTGTTCGTAGTCTTCACCTTGTTGTATTTCGCTGGGGGATTAATTCCGAGCGCGGTTGCTGAAGGGCAGCAGGATCCAGGGTTGGGACGCGTTGGCCTTGTGACTCAGCTCTTGATTTATTCAATTCTCTTGGTGGCTATGTCGCTTCACCGGACCGAAATCTTACAAGGCATTCGCGCCGCGGCTTGGCCAATCGCGATTTGCATCTTGGCTATCGTGTCGACAGCTTGGTCAACAGATCCAACGTTCACTGCGCGCCGTGGCGTTCTCTTACTGCTGACTACTTTATTTGCGGTCTATTTCGCATCCTGCTTCGAGTGGTCTGAACAGTCGAACTTGATGAGCTGGATGCTGGTCCTCGCGGTTGTTGGAAGTTTTCTAATGATTGCGGTTCTCCCAGCATACGGCCTATCGCACGATTTGCATTCGGGAGACTGGAAAGGCCTTTTCCCACACAAAAACGTCATGGGCAGACAAATGGCCTTCGCGATTCTGATGTTAACGATGGTTAGGCCATCGAGCATACCTCAGTGGTTACGGATCGGATCATTGGTCGGAGCCGCCATTCTGCTTCTCAAATCTCACTCCGCCACCTCTCTCGCCGCGACTGCGATATGCCTTGCGGCTTTCATCGTCTTGCATTTGCTCCGGGTAAAAAAGGAGAAAACACTGCCGCTTTGGGTTCCATTCGTTCCGCTTGCAACTTTCGCGGTTCTCGCGGTAGTCGCAAACTCGGATATCTTCCTAAGAGTGCTGAGCAAGAACGAGACGTTGACGGGCAGAACGGCCATCTGGACCACCGCGATAGAAGCCATTCATCGGCAACCGTGGTTCGGGTACGGGTACCTCGCCTTCTGGCAGAGATCTACGACTCACGCGCATGATGGCTACCTAGATATTCTCCTCGATATCGGAATAGTCGGCTTGGCGCTGTTTTCTTACGTCTTTGTGCGGACCTTGCTCCGGGCGCTTCGACTCTTCGTGCAAACATCAGGCAGCGATGGTAAGTGGCCGCTCGTGTTCTTATTATTTGTTGCCGTGTATAACATCACCGAGAGTTGTATTCTCCGGCCCAGAACGTTTTTATGGATTCCACTTGTCTGGGTGTCGATAGCAATGGTTCCGGGGCTTCGGCCAGAAGAAAATGAGGGTCTCGAACTGGCGTGCGCTCCCGACGTCCCGGCCGTTCCCGAATTCTCCACGTAAAGCGCTTTTCGTCAGAGCTGTTCGGAGCAAATTAATAAATGAAAGACCCGCTGATAAGCGTCGTCATCCCAACAAGAAAACGCCCAGAACTGGTTGTGCGAGCCGTGCGAAGTGCGCTTGGCCAAACAATCGATGCGTTGGAAGTGATTGTGGTCGTCGACGGCTGCTGCGACGCAACCAAAGAAGTGCTTGAGTCCATAAATGACTCCCGCCTGCGGCTCATTGAACTTAGGGAGTCGGTAGGGGGTTCCGAGGCACGAAATGTTGGGATCCGCCAAGCGCATGGCGACTGGATAGCTTTATTAGACGACGATGACGCGTGGATGGCACCGAAGCTGGAACTGCAGCTTGATCTTGCCAGGAAAACTCATGCGAAGTGGTTCTTGGTGAGCTGTAGTCTAACAGCGCGCACGCCCAGAGCCGACTATGTGTGGCCGAGACGCTATCCTGATAGGGATGAGCCGCTGTGCGAATATCTCCTGGTACGCAACTCTTTATTTCGTGGCGAGGGGTCGGTGCAGACCTCGACATTCTTCGGGTCCAGGAAGCTTTTTGAGCAGTGTGCCTTTCAGCCCGATTTGAAGAAGCATCAGGACACCGATTGGCTTCTTAGGGCCGCGAAATTGCCTGGATTCCAAGTATTGTTCGTTCAAGAGCCCCTCGTTCTACACTTTATCGAGGAGGAACGACAGACAGTTAGCAGCGCGGGGAATTGGAACTATTCCTTGAATTGGGCTCGTGAGAATCGGCACTTGTTTACGCCCCGCGCCTATTCTGCCTTTATAACTAATCAAGTGGCGCCGGAGGCCGCGGAAATCTCGGCTTGGTCTTCCATTTTCCCTTTGCTTCGAGAAGCTTGGCTTCACGGAAATACTAGGCCACGGGAATTCGTGCATTTTGTCGGAATGTGGATGCTACCGCGTAAGCTGCGCCGAAAGATACGAGACCACCTGTCCAGACTCCAAGTCACAAATTTGCGTAACGCAATCGCAAAGAGCGAATTGTAACTTCCACCGAAGATTTGGGGCGCAACTCAGCGACATGATTTCAGCTGTCGAGCCGTCCAGCACGTCCAATTCAGGTCTAAGTTGAAAATACTACAAGTTGTGCGCCAATTCCCGCCGGCAACCGGTGGATTGGAGAGCGTTGTTCACGGGCTCAGCCGGGCTCTGCAGGATAGTGGCCACCAAGTGAACGTCGTCACTCTGAACCGCATCTTTAGCACCGGCGAAAAGCTTCCCAGCTATTCCGTCGTTAACGGTATGAGTGTTACTCGGATCTCACACTGGGGCTCGCGCCGATATCCCATAGCCCCCGCTGTCTTTCGCCACGTTCGAGGGCACGATGTCATTCATATCCATGCGGTCGATTTCTTTTTGGATTTTCTCAGTTTGACTAAGATGCTGCACAGCTGTCCGATTGTTCTAACCACGCATGGAGGAATCTTCCACACCAAATGGCTGTCAGCCCTCAAATCGGCCTATTTCAGAACGGTAACCCGTCAGTCCTTAAAGCGTGTGTCCATGGTGATGTGCGTAAGCCAGCAGGACTACGAAGCATTCTCGTCTATCGTCCCACCAGAAAAATTGCGCCTCGTTCCGAATGGCGTCGAGATTGAACCCTATCTCCACCTTCAAAAGTCGGTGTCCCCAGGCCTCCTCCTCGGCATCGGGAGGGTCGCCGAAAATAAAGCGGTCGATACCATAATCCACGCGGTTGCCCAACTGCGACACCAGCACCCTGCCGTCAAATTGACTTGGGTGGGTCCGGACGAAGACAGTCGAATAGCAAAATTGAACCACCTAGCCTCGCGATTAGGAGTTGAACGACAGGTCCATTTTCGGGGAAAGGTAAGCTCGAAAGATCTTGAAACTCTATTAACCAGCGCCAACTTATTTGTTTCTTCGTCGATTTATGAAGGATACGGTCTCTCCACCATCGAGGCAATGAGCAGCGGCACCGTGCCCGTAGTAACTCGCGTCGGCATTCATCCCCACATAATCGAGAACGGCAAGACCGGATTTCTGGTGGATGGAGACGTTTCCTCCTTCGTCCGGGGCTTGCGAGCGGCGTTGGAACTTGACGTCGTTACGCTCGAGTCTATGGGAGCCTTGGCCCGCCGCGCATCCCGTCAGTGCTTGTGGGAGCAGGTAGCGCGTACATATGCCGACGCGTATGAGGCTGTGCTCGCGCACGCGTAAGAGTGTCTGTAAACCTCCGCTTGTATTTCTCAACAAGGATCAGGAATGAAGCGCCAATCAAACGCCGCAGGCCCTCCTGCCCCAGGAGAGGTGTCTTTCTTGGGGATCTCCGTGCATCCGAAAACTTTGGATGAATGGACTGATACCGTAGGTCAAATGATCGATGAGCAAAGAAAGGGAATCATTGCTAACCACAACCTTCATAGTTTGTATCTTTTCCATCGCTCCCGAGAGTTCCGCGAGTTTTATCGCAAGGCGGTATGGACGTACATCGACGGAATGCCGATCATTGCCCTCGCCAGGCTTTATGGCCATCGATTGAGCCGATCTCAACGAATCACGAATGTTGATTGGATCGATCCTTTGATGGGGGCAGCCGCACGGCACGGATGGCGAATTTATTATCTTGGTTCGTCTCCAGGTGTTGCGGAGGCGGGAGCGGCCGCGCTCCGACGGCGTCATTCTGCGCTGCAGATGCGCACGAGGGATGGATACTTTGACGTAACCCGCTTGTGTACCGACAATCTTGCTGTCCTGGCGGACGTGAATAACTACGAGCCCGATATCCTGATGGTGGGCATGGGTATGCCAAGGCAGGAATTGTGGATTCAGGAGAATCTCGAACAGGTATCTGCAAAAGTAATTTTTTCCGTAGGTGCGGCCATTGACTACTTCGCTGGCACCATTCCGACACCCCCAAGATGGGCCGCGAGAGTGGGGCTGGAATGGGCTTATCGGCTGATGGCGGAACCCGGCCGGTTGTGGAAGCGTTATCTGTTAGAGCCCTGGTCGATTCTGGTGATCCTCGCCATGGACTTGATTCGCAGGGGGTTTCGCTTGAGGGAAACCTCTTTTCCTGAGGAGTGAACATGCCCGTCGAACAATCGCGGCGAGAGTTCTTGTGTCGTTTAGGTGTGTTGAGTACTGCCGGGACCTGCTTTGCCACCGATAGTCTAATGGGTTTTTCGCGGGTGCCACCCTCCGGATCGCTTCGTGATGTGGCCTCGAATCGAGGATTGCTGTACGGAGCGGCAGCGAGCAAAAGTCATTTGTCATCCGACCAGGAATTCGCTGCTGTTTTTGCCGAGCAGTGTGCGATTTTGGTTCCTGAGATCGAATTGAAGTGGGACAAGCTTCGACCTAGCCCAGATACCTTCGATTTTGCCTCTGCTGACTGGCTGTATGCCTTTACCCAGCAGCATCACTTGCAGTTTCGAGGACATGTTCTCGTTTGGCAGAAATCGTTACCAAAGTGGTTCGATGCTTATGCCAATTCCGCTAATGCAAAGCAGCTTCTGTTGACGCACATAAGCAAAGTCGTAGGACGTTACCGGAACAAAATTCAATCTTGGGACGTCATCAACGAAGTTATTTCTCCCGATGACCGCCGAAATGACGGATTGTCGAACAGTCCGTGGATGCGGCTAATTGGTCCTGAGTATATTGAGATGGCGTTTCACGCCGCCGCCGAGGCAGATCCTAGTGCATTGTTAACGTGGAACGAGAATTTACTTGAGGAAGATTCACGGTCGGGCGAAGTGAGAAGGGCGTTCATGCTTCAGAAGTTGAAGGAACTTTTGAAACAGAACGTGCCGGTGCAGGCGGTGGGCATCCAATCCCACTTGTCGGGCGACCACGCTGACATCGCTGGACCTCATTTCCAGAGATTTTTGCAAGAGGTAGGCGATCTTGGCCTGAAAATCGTGATTACCGAGTTGGATGTTCGCGACGATAATCTACCTGCAGATGTGGCGACACGCGACCGCCTCGTCGCAGACATGTATTATCGGTATTTGTCGACCGTTTTGCGACAGCCGGCTGTTATCGCGGTCCTCACGTGGGGCATCTCTGATCGTTATACGTGGCTTCAGGCGTTTCATCCGCGGAAGGATGGTACTCAGGTTCGGCCCCTGCCGCTGGACGCAGCCTTGCATCCCGTTCCCGCTTTTGATTCGATAATGCGTGCTTTCGAAGAGGCCTCCGAGCGTTAGCTTTGTATTCCCGTTACCCGTGTTCCTTGGACATGTCGCATCGATGAGATCTATATAGCTTTACGAGAACGTCAAATGAAATCGATAGCATCGACCAATCCCTTATTCTTCCCACGACCTAACACCATGACCCCATACACAGCTTCTCTGCTGGACGATTCTGGTGCTAGACTGCGGAATCCGATGAATCCGAAGGGAGGCAAACCAAACAGTATCGAATCTCGTTTGGAGGGGAAGCTCGTGTTGCCTGTAGGCACCGAAGCGCTTGCTTCTCGCTATAGAGCCGCCAAGCCGTTTCGTCACTTGGTCCTCGATGACATGTTCCCACCGGAATTGCTGGAAATGCTATTGCTCGAGATACCTGAACTATCAGAAGAAAACTGGGTGCACCACGACGAAGATCGTCTTGTGAAATTTAATCTACGTTCGGCACTCGAATTGAGCGAGACCGGTCTTCAGCTAACCGCATTTCTGCATTCAGCCCTCTTTCTCTATTTTCTTTCGGAGTTAACGGGAATCTGGAATCTTCTGCCCGATCCCTACTTGCAAGGAGCTGGGTATCACGTCATACCTCCGGGGGGACATTTCGATATTCATGCCGACCGTAATACTGACTACACAAATGGGCTTACTCGCCGGTTGGCTCTCATAATTTATCTGAATAAATCCTGGAAAACAGAATTTGGAGGCCAGTTGGAGTTATGGAACTCGGATGCGACCCGCCGTGAAGCTATCGTCGAGCCATTGTTCAATCGAACGGTCATCTTTGAGGTGCTAGACCAAAATTTTCACGGCGTACCTACGCCGGTCGCCCCTGCGGCTGGGCGCGGCCGAAAGTCTTTTGTCGCCTATTACCACACGGCCCGTTCCGGGAACCAAGAGGCGCCTCCGCACACTTCGATTTATGCTCCGATGTTATACAGACGCAAAGAATCAAAAGTACGTAGACTGATCAAGGATATTGTGCCTCCTATCGTTTTGCGACGTCTGAAGAAACTGAGACCGGACAACTCCACGACAAGTAAAGAACTATCCGAGTAAGAGCCGTTCGCGCGGTTGCCGTACAGCTTAACGTTCCCTAACCCAGAAAGACTCAAAAGGATCGAGATGACCAGGGTCCGTGCCTATTCGTTTTTGTGGATACTTTCTTGTATAGCCGTCGGCTCGCTCACTCAATTTGCGCCGGCGGCAGTGTCACAAGTCAATGTCCAGGGGTCTTGGCAGACGTTGCCTTACACCATGCCTATTAATCCCGTTCACGCCACACTTCTCTACAACGGTAAAGTTTTGATAGTTTCCGGGTCAGGTAACGTCGCGAATAACACTAACTACCAAGCGGCTCTTTGGGATCCAATCGCCGGAACGATAGTGACTCAGCCTCTTACCTGGGACATGTTCTGCAACGGAACGGTGGTCATGGCGGACGGGCGTCCTTTCATCTTGGGCGGAACCACTCAATACGATCCATTTCATGGAGCGCTAAAGACGTCTGCGTATGACCCCGCGACCAATACTTTTACGGATCAGCAGAGTATGGCTCACGGCCGCTGGTATCCAACAGGCACGGTGCTCGGTGACGGTCGTATTTTGGTATTTTCCGGCAACACCGAAACCGGAGCCACCAATACTCAAGTGGAGATCTACAGCGTCGGCACTGGATGGAACTCGCCGGTAGCCGCCCCCTGGACTCCTCCTCTCTATCCGCGCCTCCACCTGTTGCCAAACGGCAAGGTCTTCTACTCCGGCTCTACGGCTACCTCCAGCATCTTCAACCCCGCTACCGAAACTTGGACGACGAACGTTGCCACGACAAACTATGGCAATACAAGAACCTATGGATCTTCAGTCCTCCTGCCGTTGACGCCGGCAAATGGTTACGCACCTCACGTGATAATCCTCGGAGGCGGTAATCCCTCAACCGCGACGACGGAACTCATCGACCTCTCTGCGGCTTCTCCGAAATGGGTATATGGCCCTTCCATGTCTGAGCCTCGCATCGAAATGGATGCGACTCTCCTACCCAACGGCAAGATTTTCGTTTCCGGCGGTTCGCTGAATGATGAAGACACCAGCACAGCAAGTTTGAATGCCGACCTATACGACCCCACTTCGAATACCTTCAGTTCCGCCGGCACAGGAACGTATGCTCGACTGTACCATTCCAATACTTTGCTATTGCCGAACGGCACCGTTTGGGTTGCGGGCGGTAATCCGGCGCGCGGCAGTTATGAATCCCATATGGAAATCTACTCGCCGCCTTATCTTTTCAACGCTGACGGGAGTCTGGCGACTCCCCCGTCCATCTCGTCGGTCTCCTCTTCGGTGATCGGATACGGAGCCAGCTTTCAGATCCAAACCCCCAACGCCGCAAGTATCTCGACGGTAGTCTTGATGCGTAACGGCTCGGTCACCCACGCATTTGATATGGACCAGCGCTATGTCGGTTTGTCTTTTAGTGCGGGAGCTGGTGTCCTGAACGTGACTGGCCCACCGAATGGCAACATCGCTCCCGCCGGCTACTACATGCTATTCATTTTAAACAATGCCGGAGTTCCTTCCGTGGCCAGTATGATTCAGGTCTCCTCTGCTCCAGGAGACTTGCCTCCGAGCGGTACGATTACCAGCCCGACCTCGAATGTCACAATCACTGCGGGCCAGAGTGTCTCCTATGCCGGAACGGGTACCGATCCCGATGGCACAGTCGCTGGATACTCTTGGAATTTTCCGGGCGGCGTGCCAGGCACGAGTGGTCTCGCTAACCCTGGAAATGTGGTCTATTCAATACCCGGAATCTACGTCACGACGTTCACGGTTTCAGATAACCAAGGTCTGAATGATCCTAATCCACCTGCTCGGACGATCACCGTGAATTCTCCTACGGGACCCGGATCCGTAGCTTTTGGATCGGGGTTTTCAGCTTCCGGGATGCAATTTAACGGGCATTCGCAGTTGAACGGAACCCGTCTGCAGCTTACCAATACGACGACGACCAACCAGGTGGGCAGTGCGTTCTGGACCACGCCGGTGAATGTGCAATCGTTCACCAACGATTTCACCTTCCAGTTGACCAATGCGCAGGCGGATGGATTTACCTTTGTGATCCAGAATGGGGGGATCACGGCGATGGGTCAAAACGGGGGGAATCTGGGATACAGCGGAGCCGGGAAGGTTACCCCGAGCGTGGCGGTGAAGTTTGATCTGTATAGCAACGCCGGAGAAGGGACCAACTCCACCGGCTTGTACTTGAATGGAGCAGTCCCGGAGACTCCGGCGACTACGCTGGGAGGAGGAGTGAACCTGCACAGCGGGGACACGTTCCAGGTGCACATGACCTACGACGGGACGACGCTGACGATGACCATCACCGACACGGTGGTGACCACGGATACGTATACGATCTCGTGGCCGGTCAACATTCCATCGACGGTGGGGGCCAACACAGCGTTCGTAGGATTCACGGGCGGCACCGGTGGTCAAACTGCCACCCAGGAAATTCTTACCTGGACCTTCACCTCCGGGAGTGTTTTATCGCCGGCAGCGACACCGACATTTAATCCCGGCACAGGAAACTATACGGGCCCGCAGCCGGTAGCGATTTCAGATACGACAGCGAATTCAACAATTTATTACACGCTGGACGGGACCACTCCGGGAACTAGCGTAGGAGGATCTACGCAGCAATATTCCACGGGACTGACAGTAACTTCAACGGAGACGATCAAGGCGATTGCGGTGGCTTCGGGATTCTCCCAGAGTGCGGTGGGCAGTGCTACCTACACGATTGGCACTGGGGGCGGTTCGGGAACGGTAGCCTTTGGATCGGGGTTTTCAGCAGCGGGGATGCAGTTCAACGGGCATACGCAGTTGAACGGAACCCGTCTGCAGCTTACCAATACGACGACGACCAGCCAGGTGGGCAGTGCGTTCTGGACCACGCCGGTGAATGTGCAATCGTTCACCAACGATTTCACCTTCCAGTTGACCAATGCGCAGGCGGATGGATTTACCTTTGTGATCCAGAATGGGGGGATCACG
>Ga0302324_100009378_pt1 | contig 20471 bp, 25 predicted proteins | sample Palsa_T0_1_FD_201949 | JGI IMG/M metagenome (GOLD analysis project Ga0302324, IMG submission 201949) | Peat permafrost microbial communities from Stordalen Mire near Abisko, Sweden - Palsa_T0_1 | ecosystem: Environmental > Terrestrial > Soil > Palsa > Peat permafrost | place: Sweden: Abisko...
ACCGCAATGGGCCAAGCCGCTACGTCTCGATGGCTCCGCGACTTGGCCCATTGCTACGACCGTGCAGATGGAGAAAATCAACCGCCGGACTCAAGTTGCAACTGGATGAAACTTGGGGGCAACGTCACATGCAGCCCCGTTTCAGTGGCGGCGTTGCCCCGGCTTGACGACGGAACCGGGTCCTCAAAGAAATGGTAGCGAATTAATTGCGGAAACTCCCGATGCAACGAATGTGTAAGTCAACATCCTGCCAGAGCTGTTTCGGAATGAGCTGGTTCAGATCGACACTCCCTATGGCGGAACGCCGAAAGTTGAGCAAATCAGCGGGCTATGCTTTGCAAACAGCCTTGAATAATAGCTGGTCTGCGTAATTCGGCAAATCTTTGACTGGAGGACCATCAAAGTGTACCGGAAAATAATAAAGGCCACCTTCGATTGCGTTGTGCTGGCCTGATAAGTTTTGTCCAGAATACGTTACCTCTTCGAGAAATAGCTCTCGACTGTTCGGGCAGTCTATTTTGACTTTATATGTCTGAGAGAGCCATGCGATTTCACCTTGAAAGCGAGGAGGCTGCTCAACTTGGGCTTCTTTCCGCTCTATCACGGTTGTCCCCTCTGTACGCTGAGCGAGCACAAAAAACCAACCATTAGCACAAGCGGGGTAGTTGCATGAATTGAGATAGTACTTGTCTACGTATACCCAACCTTTCGGTTGTATATTTGCATTGTACCACGCCATCGGATCGGGAGGATCAAAAGCCATGCTTATTGATGCCGCTAGGGCTACCAGTACAAACTTACCGATCAAGCCCGAGGCTGTTTCAAGCCTGAACTTCGACATAATTAGGGTCATCGCGCGCGCTCCAGAATTTTCGCTACCGGTGAGATCGATTCGGCCTATTGGCCCCCTACCGGTGTTTGTTACATTGGCTGCCAGCGCACCGGACCAGTTAAGGTAACTGTGGTGCCCTTATTCAAGTTCTTCGCTTTGACGGTGAAGAAATAGCCCGCAACCGGATAACATCCATTTGCATTCGGGCTGCCGGGACCAGCTAGAGGGTTCGTGGCAATCGAGAGCTTCGGCCCAACACGGTAGCCGCTGTCGGCGGCGGCGACACCACCGGCTAGACACCCTCCTAAGAACAGCTCCTGAGTCCCGTAGCACCCATTGAGTAGTACTGAGGTGATCACATAGGTGTCTTTAGTCGAATTATTGATCAATTGCAGGGAGGTTATGTCGGCTACGTAATTAACGACCGCTTGCAAATTCTCAGCCTGCGTTTGATAGGGCTGACTCCAACTGTCCGGACAGGGCGGGCGTGCACCAAGTTGGTCCGCAAGTTGCTGGGCCTGCTGATTCTGTGCTTCGGTGTCATCGAGTTGGCCAGCTAATTGCTGCGCCTGGGAATCTTGCTCTTGCGATGGGTCCGGCTGCGCTTGCGCCTGCGCGCCATTCAGCTGATTGGCGAGATGTTGGGCTTCGGCGTTTTGGTCCCCAGATTCGCTAGTCTGTGTCTGCGCTTGCGCGTTGCGTCTGCTGCTGGATGTACAAGGTGGTGCACTGCCGCCAAAGGAGGCTTTGGGAAAGTGCGTGCAAAGAAACGAGACTTCATCTGCTTCGCTCCAGAAGCTGATGTAAAAGGCATCGATATCGATAGTGCTATTGGAATTGTGGACGCAGTTTCCCGAATTGCAGTTCATCTGGACGTACCAGGTGCCGTAATTTGTCATCGCACCAGACGCCACCGGCGTCATGTCCTCCAAATTGAACGTAGTTTTGGATCCGGGGCTGTGAAATTCCCCTCCGGAGGGGTTATCAAATTCCACCGCCCCTCCTGAGATGGTGAGCGTTCCGTCCCCATCATGCCCACCAACCATGGAATTGGAAATCACATATGACTCGGCCTCGCCCGCTGTCGGCCTTGCTAGAAGGATCGCGACCAGGCCGACCATCGAAAAAGCAGCGCGACACGTAGACGGCGTTACTTTCAATGTCACCCCCCAATATATGCCCAGCCGACATTCCCCGGATGAATCCGAGTTGAGACGGAGAATGCCACATTTCCGAGGCGCGCGGAACTCGGAGGGGATGTTTTCGTCGCGGGCGGTCTCCCTGTCCCCGCGAGGCCATGCCAGAATGGCTGGTTTGGCTCGATTTTCTGGCATCCTGAAGCACTCCTTCCGTCGCCATGATGCATTGCAGCATCTTCTTTTTCACGCCGGGGCCTGTCGTGGTCGCAGTCCATCGATCATGCGCCCGAACCTGACAACGTTTGCCACTCGGAAATTCGACGTTGGCCTAGAGACAATGACGACCTTTTCGACGAACTCGCAGACGACGTTTGGGCGGACTTGGGTCTGAACCGGGATTTTCCCTGACGACAAATCAAACTGCCCCGTCGCCCCTTGCTACCTAATTTGGGCGATTATGCACTACTTGACGAGTTTGGTCGCGCCCCCCTACCTTGGCTCGGACAGGCCGCACTCATTTTCTTGCTTTTTGGAGGATTGATTCTCGCGTCGGCGGGAGCGGCTAGGGCTTACGGGAAAGTCTGGGGGGCTCTGGAACCAACATACAATGTCGGCGCACCTTCCACTCGGCTCACTTCGAACTCAATCGAATTGGTCGGCGGCGACGCAGCGGCCGAGTACGGGACTTGCGCTGTCGTCAGCACGTGCCGCAAATACTTGCCGTCAGCGGAGGCATCTTCGGGAACATGGATTCCGAATAGGATTCCGCCAGCCAATTTGGAACTCCCCGCCCCGACCTTCCAATGTGCCTTTTCAAAGAGTTGCGCTAACTGGATTCCCAAAAACAATGCTTCTGGATCGCCATCTGTCCAGCGAATGTTCACCGAACCTGGGTGCGCTGCCAACATTCCTTCCAGCATGGTTGCTAGCGGCGGCGGGATTGTTCGCCACGCAACGACAGCCTTGATTTTCTCCGCTTCTAGCCGCGCTGTCGCCGCGTCCTTTTCCAGTCCTGCCGCACGCTCGTTAGCCTGTGCTGCCTTTAACTCCGCATCGGTCGCCTTTTTGCCAGCCTCAATCCCCTCCGTGCGAGCGTCTGCAATCTTTCCGTCTGCCGTTGACTTGTATCGGTTCAGTTCTGCTTCGGCGGCTATCGCTTCCCGCTTTTGGACGACAATTAAGCCTCCTGTCGCTGCCGCAACGAGCCCGGCAACCAAGAAAGCGAGAACGAGCGATAGCAGCATCGCGCCGCTCCACCAGTCGGAGTTATGGCCGAATAGAGTGCTGTCCATATTGGCGCTCTTGGTTATGTCCACTTGGTTAGTCGTGACGCTGGCGGTCTCTGTCATCGTGGCTCTGGCAATTAAAGAAATCCGCAGGTTGAAAAATGCTAACAACCCCTGATGGCTTCCCCGAAAATATCGGCGTTCAAGCGGTTGTTATACCGGAATTGGAACTCGGCCACATAGAGGGGCAGATATTTGGCCGAAACCTTGTGGAAAGTGCCGACAACGCCGCGCTTGAAGATGCTCCAGAAGCCTTCAATCGTCTGGGTGTGGACTGCGCCAACAACGTATTGACCGGCCGCATGATCAACCGTTTCGTGCGGAAACTCGCGGTTCAAATGCTTGTAACCGACCCACTTGTCAGTGCAGAGCAGGCTAACGTCCGTCGAGACGGCTTCGCGGACAAAGGTTTCAAGCGTTGCCGCTCGCACGTCCGAAATGACCCGCGCCACGACGTTGCCCTTGCGGCTCACCGCACCAGCCACAATCGCTTTGCCGGAGCCGCCAGTGGCAGCACCGCCGCCCCGCTTGTCCCAATGGCGGTTCTTGGCTTTGCCGCCAACGAAAGTTTCATCGACTTCCACAATGCCCATCAACTTGCGAAATTCTTTATCGGCCAGCCCTGCACGGATGCGGTGGCACATATGCCAAGCCGTCCGGTAAGAGCCGAAACCCATGGTCCGGTAAATCTGGTGAGCCGAGACGCCCTTCTTGCTGGTGAGCATCGTGTGAATGACACGAAACCACATCCGCAGGCCGACGTTCGTATTCTCGAAAACCGTCCCGACCAGCACAGAGAAGCGGTAGGAGACGCCTTCGCCACAATCCATGCACTCCCACTTGAACGCCATCGTCTTGAGCGCAAACACATGCTCAGAGCCGCAACGCGGGCACGACACGGCAACCGGCCAGCGATGCTTGGACAGATAGGTCATGCAGGCTTCATCGGTAGGAAACGCCTTTTCCCACTGGGGAACCGTCATCTGGTGAATGCGCTTGCTGGTAGCCATGGGTCGCCCCTCGTTTCTGGGAGGGAATATGGACTATCCTGCGGCGCTCGTCAAGTAGTGCATAATCGCCCTAATTTGCTATCGAACCGCTTGGGACTCCTCGTGATGGAAGCGGACAGAGAGCACAAATTTCCCCAGGATTTGCCGACAAACCGGGATGTCTTAGGAAAGAACAAAACTAGAAATTATGTCGCCCCTAGAATTTCAAGACCGGTGCCTTAAACCGCTCGGCCACCCATCCGTCGGGCGATAGATATTTTCATTTTCACGCAAAGCGCAAGGGTCCGCTGCTCAAAGCCTGAGCGTGAACGTGGCGCCGCCATGTACGACCGCGATCCGGTGGAAGAGGCCGCCGCTCGCATCTGCGCGTCGGGGTGTGAACGACGAGGGGAAATCCAGTTGAGCCCCAATGTAAAAGGCGGGCTGCCGTCGGGCAACCCGCGCTCGCTGAGGGAATTGGCGCGCCGGAAAATCCGGGGACACTTTCAAATCACTGGAACACGTAGCGAAGTCTCACGCCGAGCAGGTCTTCGGCCCGGTTTTGAATCTGGGAGTCGTCGGCCGGAATCGCGTAAAAGCTTTGGCTTCCGCCGCCGAAATCGTGCTGGTAGTCGATCGACCCCACAAGCACATTCGGGATGAAGTGGTAGTTGAGCGCGGCATTGAGATTGGGCGAGCCCTTCACGTGACTGTCGTGATCTATCAGTGTCGTTTCGTTCACGACGGTTGCGTCGTGGCCGAATGCGTAACCGGCGCCGGCATTCACGGAAAACTGGTCGCTGAAGCGCGTTTGGGTGGCGAGACCGAGAGTATAGAGCCAGGAGGAACTCGTTCCCACTTCGTCGCCCGAGGCCTGATTCAGGGCGTCGTGTCGCCCGTCATAATCCGCGTCGAAGACGCCGGCGATAGTGAAGTCCCGCATTTCGCGACCGAGCGTGCCGTTGAAGCCCCATTCCTGACCTCCGCGCGCAACGGTGCCGTCGTCGTCGTCGCTGGCATTTTTCGAACTGAACATATTCGGCGAATAGCTCGCACCCAGATCCAGCGTCAGCGGATTGTCGCGCTGGTCAAGCACACGATAAACAACTCCAAAGGTCGGGTCGTCCCAGCCCTGATCGGTGAGCGTGGTGCCGGTGCCGCTGACCGGATTAATGTGCGTTGTCACCGACGGGTCATATCCGATGTTGGCCGACACCGCGAGATCGTCTGTTATGCCGTATTCGAACGTCACGCCGAACGGATTTGAATTGATGCGTTCCGATTCTGTTTTGACCCCGGCCGAATTGAAGACGTCCTGGCTCGTGGTGGCCCATTGGTAGCTCGACTCGCCGAAGATCTGGCCCTGCAATGGAAGGTAGAGCGGGTCGGAGACGATCCGATCTGCGGACAGCGTATAATCCATCGCCTGAGCGCCAAACGGCGCCAGGATGGCGGCAGCGGCAAGGTATTTGAGGGAACGCAGATTCATTTGGCTTACTCCTCACATGGGTGAACAATATTCGCGCGCGAAACACGTAGCCGCCCCCCGCTCGGAATGCCTCTCGGACCGCGAACAGCCTTCCCCGCGCTCCAGCTTGGTGGCAACGCGATAGAGGCCTGCGGGTTCCGGTAGACGTTTTGCGATGAACCTCAGATGAACGGGCAGGGCCGGTGGCGCACCTGTCGTAATTCTCATTTCGCGCTCATGATCCGGCCATCGCGGACCCGACCGGAATCAATCGTTAACGAGCGGCAGGTTGAGCTGTCGCCGTGGTTCCATTAGTTTCGGCCACGTTCGGCTGGGATTCGCGCAATTGATTCGACGACTGCGGCAATGTGTAACCGTCGTGTTGTTTGCCGCGGTGACCGTCGCCTGCACCACGCCGCACGAGATCGAAAACAATACCGTCAGCGTTCCGCCCAATGCCGGCATTTACAAGGTCGGCAATCCCTATCAGACCGACGGCATCTGGTATTATCCGCGCGAGCAGCCGGATTACGATGAGACTGGAGTTGCCTCGTGGTACGGAGCGCAATTTCACGGCAAGCGCACCTCGAACGGCGAGATATTCGATTCGAACGCGCTGACCGCAGCGCATCGCACCTTACCGATGCCGGTCAATGTGCGGGTGACGAATTTGGAGAATGGGCGCTCGCTGGTCCTCCGGATCAACGATCGTGGGCCATTTGCACGCGGTCGTATCATCGATGTCTCGAAACATGCCGCCGAGCTTCTAGGATTTTACGCTGCCGGAACCGCGCGCGTGCGCGTCACCTTTCTGAGCCGCGCCGACATGGACAACGGCGAGCTTCCGCCCGACAACACCCCGGCCGAAATCGCCACGGCCGTCCCAGCGGTGCCCACCGGTCGGGTCGATACCAGCGCGCTCAATCCTGTCCCAGGCGCGGCCGTGGCGCCCCCTGTACAAGTCGCGTCGCTCGCGCCTGTTGCAGCGTCATCCGCACCAAGCTCTGCCGCCGACATCGAACCTACGGGGCAGGTAACGCATGTTCCGGTGCCAGCCGTGACCCATCTGTATGTCCAGGCGGGAGCGTTCGGATCGCTTGCCAATGCGAACCGCCTCAAGACGAGGCTGGCCGCGGCGGGCGGACTTTTCGTCTCTCCAATCGACAGGAACGGTCAGCGGCTTTATAGGGTTCGCATCGGCCCGTTCGACGACGTCAACGCGGCCGACGCGGCGTTGGCCAAGCTTGTCGGGCTCGGCAGCAACGATTCGCAGATCGTCGTCGACCAATAACGCGACCGGAGTTTCTCTCTATGCGGACTTTCCGCTTTCCAACCCTGTTGTTCCTCGCTCTTGCAGGCATTTCCGTCTGGAGCGCTACGGCCGCGAAGGCCGCCGTCGAGACGTCCGCGGAACACGCCATACTGATGGACGGCGAAACCGGACAGGTGCTGTGGACGAAAGACGCCTTTACGGCGACGCCGCCCGCATCGATGAGCAAGCTGATGACGCTTGAGCTTCTGTTTCGGGAACTGAAGGACGGAAGGGTGAAACTGACCGACACGTTTCCCGTGTCGGAGAACGCCTGGAAGACGCAAGGCTCGAAGATGTTTGTCAGCCTCGGCAGCCGCATTGGGGTGGAAGATCTGATCCGCGGGATCATCATCGATTCCGGCAACGATGCATGTGTGGTGGTGGCGGAATCGCTTGGCGGAACCGAACAGGGTTTCGTCGACATGATGAACAGCCGCGCCAAGAAGCTTGGCCTCGGCAATTCGCATTTCGTCAATCCGAACGGACTTCCCGACCCTCCCGGCCAGCTGATGTCGGTCGCCGACCTGGCCAAGCTTGCTTTCGATCTGATCCACGAATATCCGCAATATTATCACTACTTCTCCGATCGGAGTTTCGTCTGGAACGGCATACCGCAACAGAATCGCGACGCGGTTCTCGACTTGCTTCCCGGCACGGACGGATTGAAAACGGGTCATACGGATGCCGCGGGTTACGGCATCGTCGTCTCCACGGTGCAGCACGGTCAACGCCTGATTTTGGTGCTGAACGGGTTACGCTATCCCCAATTGGACAAGATGGACTCGGCGGCGCAGGACTGGCACGGCGTACGTTTGCGTGCCGAAGAGGCCGCGCGCGTCATGGGAGTCGCATTCCGCGAATTCCGCCACTACGACCTGTTCAAGCAGGACGACGTCGTGGGAACGGCGCTTGTGTGGCAGGGTACGTCCGACACCGTGCCGCTGACGCTGGCGGCCCCGCTCGCGGTGACAATGCAGGTGGATTCGCGCGCGGGCATGAAGGTGGCGCTCTCCTATGAAGGGCCTGTGCAGGCCCCTATCGCGAAGGGTCAGCAGATCGGAGTGCTCAAGGTCACCGCACCCGACTCGCCGGAGCTCAGCGTGCCGGTTTATGCCGCCAATGCCGTGCCGAGCGCTGGCTTTTTCGGCCGCATCTTCCTCGGAATTCGCGCGCTGATCTCGGGCCGCAACGCCACGCAATGACCGGCCGTTTCATCACGCTGGAAGGCGGCGAGGGCGCAGGCAAGTCGACGCAGGCGAAAAGGCTGGCGGCAACGCTCAAGTCTCGCGGCTTAGAATGTCTTGTCACGCGGGAGCCCGGCGGCTCGCCCGGCGCGGAGGAAATCCGCAAGCTTCTTGTCGAAGGCGAGCCGGGCCGCTGGGATGCGGTGACGGAGACATTGCTGCTGTTCGCGGCGCGCGCCGATCACATCGCGCGCAAGATCAAACCGGCGCTGGCCACCGGCAAATGGGTGATCTCGGATCGCTTCACGGATTCAACCTATGCCTATCAGGGTGCGGGTCGCGGCCTCGATCGCGAAACCATCCGGCGGATCGAAGCGGCATCGACAAACGCTTTCAAACCCGAATTGACTCTGGTGCTCGATCTGCCGCCCGAGACGGGCCTCGCACGTGCGGTCGCGCGCAACACCAACGAAACGCGTTTCGAGGGATTCGATCTCGCGTTCCACACGAAGCTGCGGGAGGCTTTTCGCGAGATCGTTCAGCGCGAACCCGACCGTTGCGTGTTCATCGACGCAACGGGCACGGAAGACAAAGTGGCGGAGCTGATCTGGCGCGCCGTCGCGGGACGGTTCAATCTCTGATCATGGCCAGACGCACGCGTAGCGAAGAGATTGTCGAGACGGACCGGATCGAGGGCCGGGCGCATCCGCGCGAGACATTTCGCCTTGTCGGACAGGATGCGGCGCTTTCGCGCGCCGCACGTGCCATCCGTTCGGGCCGTCCGCCACAGGCGTGGCTCCTGACTGGGCCTCCCGGTGTTGGCAAGGCGACGCTCGCCTATCGCATCGCGCGTTATCTGTTGCGATATGGCGCGTCGGATAAGGGTCCCGGCGATCTTTCCGTCTCCGAGAACGACCCCGTCGCGATCCAGGTGAAAGCGGCGTCGCATCCGGGCCTGCTTGTGCTGAAGCGCGGACTGCATCCGGAAACCGGAAAGCTGATGACGGTGCTTCCCGTCGACGAGATCAGACGGCTCGCGAATTTCTTCGGGCTGACTTCCAGTGCAGGCGGCTGGCGGGTCGCGATCGTCGATCCGGCCGACGACATGAACGACAATGCGGCGAATGCGCTGCTCAAGCTGCTGGAAGAGCCGCCGCCGCGCGCGATGCTGCTCTTGATTTCGCACGCGCCAGGACGGTTGCTGCCGACCATTCGCTCGCGCTGTCAGCGGCTCAATTTGCGTCCGCTCGATCAAAGCGAACTCGAGGCGGAATTGGGTGAGGTCTTACCCGAGCAAACCAAGGAAGAGCGCCACGCGCTGGCCAAGCTCGCAGGCGGTTCGATCGGCGCGGCGTTGCGGCTGGCCGGCAGCGACGGGCTGATGCTTGCCGCACAGGCCGAGCGGTTGATCGATGAGGCGGTCAGTCCGGACTTCGCGGCGGCGATGTCGTTGGCCGAAAAGGTCGCGCGGATCGACGACGGCATCGATATATTCGGGAGCTTTCTCGCACAGGCCCTCGCCGACCGGATCGTGGCGCGCGCGGGCAGGGGTGGGGTGCGGCTCGACCGCTGGGTCGAATTGCGCGAAAAGCTCAACGCGAGTTTCGGCCGGACATCGGCGTTGCATCTGGAGCCGCGGCAGACGATCCTGTCGGCCGTGAATGCGCTGTCGCAGACCTCCCGCCGCGGCGCCCTGTGAGTCATTTCGCGTAGATGCTTGTCGACAGCCATTGCCATCTCGATTTTCCCGACTTCGCGCCGCAGCTCGACGCGGTTGTCGCGCGCGCGCAGGATGCCGGCGTCGCCGTCTGCGTGACCATCGGCACGCGGCTTTCGGGCTTCGAGCGCGTGCATGAAATCGCCGCTCAGTTCCCGGACGTTTATTGCTCGGTCGGGGTTCATCCGCACGACGCCGAAAAGGAACCGTTGAACGATGCGTCGCCGCTGATCGCGCGCGCCGCGCTTTCGAAGGTTGTCGGCATCGGCGAATCGGGCCTCGACTATTATTACGAACATGCGCCGCGGCCTGCGCAGATCGCGAATTTCCGGGCCCACATCGCAGCGGCGCGGGAGACAAAGCTGCCGCTGATCGTCCACACCCGCGACGCCGACGACGACACCATCGCCGTCCTGCGCGAGGAAATGGCTGCGGGCACATTTACCGGCGTCATCCATTGCTTCACCGGCACGAGGCGGCTGGCGGAAGCGGCACTAGAACTCGGTTTCGTCATCTCGGCATCGGGTATTGCGACCTTCAAGAAGTCCGATGAATTGAGAGCCGTGCTGCGCGATGTGCCGATGGATCGGCTGCTGGTGGAGACCGACGCGCCGTTCCTCGCGCCGATGCCTCTGCGGGGCAAGAGCAACGAACCGTCCTTTGTCGTGCACACGGCAGCCACGATGGCGGCGCTTAAGGGTGTTTCCGGCGAAGAATTCGCGGAAATCACGACGAACAATTTCTTCCGGCTGTTCACCCGCGCCGTGCGGCCGACATGAGCGGCTCACTGGAAGTGACCATTCTGGGTTGCGGCTCGTCGAGCGGCGTGCCGCGGCTCGGCGGTCCGGACGGTGCGGGCGACTGGGGCGTCTGCGACCCGACGAATCCGAAGAACCGTCGGCGTCGCTGCTCGATCCTGGTGCGGCAAAAGTCGGACGCGGGCGAGACGAGCGTTCTCGTCGACACATCGCCCGACATGCGCGACCAGCTGCTCGATGCCCATGTCGGCCGCCTCGACGGTGTTCTCATTACCCATGACCATGCCGACCAGCTTCACGGCATCGACGACCTGAGGGCGATCGTCTACGGCATGCGCAAGCGGCTCGATGTTTACAGCGACTGGGCGACCATCGCGGGCATCCGGCAGCGCTTCGGCTATTGCTTCGATACGCCGGCCGGCAGCGATTATCCGCCTATCCTCATTGCCAGAACGATCGACGAGCCGTTCGAACCCTTCGCGGTGGAAGGAGCCGGAGGCGCGCTCGAAATCCGGACCTTCGAACAGCAGCATGGCCGCATCCGCTCGCTGGGGTTTCGCTTTGGGCCGCTTGCTTATTCGAGTGATGTCAATGGTTTGTCGGAAGACGCTTTCACGGCGCTTGAAGGTGCCGATCTGTGGATCGTCGATGCGTTGCGCCATACGCCGCATCCCACACACGCCAATGTGGCTACGGCGCTGGAGTGGATCCGGCGCGTCGAACCGCGGCGCGCCATCCTCACGAATCTTCACATCGATCTCGATTACGAGACGTTGAAGCGCGAGTTGCCGCCCGGCGTCGAGCCGGCTTTCGACGGGATGACGCTCTCGGTGCCGCTCTGACGGAACCGATCATGCGTCTCAGGCCCTGCGACCCCAAGGACGATCTCGTTTCCATCCAGGCGTTGGAGAAGGCGGCGCGCAGTCGCTATCTAAGCGATCCGAACCTCGCTTTCGCTGCTGCCGCTCCACCGATTGCGCTCGAGCGCCTCCGGACGGGTGAGTTGGTTGTCGCAGAGGACGAAGGACGCGTTGTCGGGTTCATCCTGACGGTGCCGATGGACGACGGGCTCTACATCGCCAACATCTCCGTCGCGCCGGGACATTCCGGACGCGGCATCGGGGAGGCGTTGATCAAGGACGCGCTCCGGCGTGCAGCAGCCCGCGGCATCGACACTGTTATGCTGACGACGTTCCGCGCGCCCAAATGGAACGGGCCGTGGTTTCGAAGTTTCGGCTTCGAACCCATTCCGAACGAGTCGATCGGTGCCGGACTGGGTGCGGTCCTCGAGCGACAGGCGAAATTTGTCGACCCGGCGACCCGGGAGATCTTATGGCGGCAGAGCAGTTAAAGTGCCGCCTTCTCAAACGGTGCTGTCGGCGTACCCTGGTGGAAATAGATTTTCCAGCCTTGCGGCGTCAGCGCCCAGATCGAGGAACGCAGCGCATGACGCTCCAATCTGCCGTCCGGCTTCTCATGCGCCGATTTGTAGGTCAGTAGTGCAAACGCCTGGCCGAGCGGCTGGACGGACCAGTCCTGCGCCCACACTTTGCCGGCCGATTTGTCGAGCGGAAGCAGTTCGAGAATATCGCTTCGGCCGTAACGCGCGCCGCTCAAGCCGAATTCGAAGAAATCCGGATGGACCAGGGCATCGAGCTGCGCGCGATCGCGGCGGACCTCGGGCTTGTAGATCCGCGATTCAAGTTCCCGGAGAATGGACAGAAGTGACATCGTATCGTCCATAGCGTCCTCCCGATGAGTCAGCCCGCAAGCAACACTTTCCCGATCAGCGTGTCGACGGCTTCGCTGCCGTCGAGCCGCAGAACGGGGCAGGGAAGTTTTGCCAGCCACGCTTCGTGCCGCGCAAGATTGCGGCCCGAGATTGTGACGTTTCGGCCCGGGATTGTCCCGGCATCGTAGGCGGCCGACCATCGGATGAACGCTTCATGTTCCGCATGGCGCGAACCGCCAGGCGCGATTGCCTCTGCACCGAACTGCTTGGCCTCGCGGGCCCGCAGCCGCGCGATGCGAATTTCGGTCGGCGTGCGCAGAAACACGACCATACTGAACAGCGGAATGAGGGGTGCGCCCCAGTCGCTGATGCTACCCGACAGAACCCAGCCCCGCGCGCCGGCGGTTGCAAATGCGTCACCCAGGAGCCGCAGGCGCTCCGCCGCCGGACGCTTTTGGCTATAGACGGGCTCGACCGGCAGCCAATAGAAATCGTCGGTGTCGAGATGCGCGGCGCCGAGCCGCGCCGCCAGCGCGCGACCCAATGTCGATGTGCCGGCGCCCGAGGCGCCTGTGATATGAATGGCGCGATCCGGCATGTCCGACCCTCAGCGTTCCTCCCGTTCCTTAGGACAAATCGAAATGAAGATCGATATCGTCGCCGCGAGCGCGGAAGATTTCACGGTCGTCTCCAATCTGTTCCAGCTTTACGCCTATGACCTGTCGGAGTTCATGGGCTTCGACGTGGGCCGCCATGGAAGTTACGCGCTGCCGCAAAGCCTGTGGAATTACTGGAGTGGTGCGGCGGGAACCGGTGAAATCCGCTGGCCCGCCGAATGGCGAGGGCATCCGTTTCTCGTGCGCGCCGAAGGCCAACTCGCGGGCTTCGCGCTGGTCAGGCAATTGTCCGAGGCGGAATTCGACATGGGCGAGTTCTTCATCCTGCGAAAATATCGTCGGACGGGCCTCGGCGCGTATGTCGCATGCGCCATGTTCGACCGCTTTCCCGGCACATGGGATGTGCGCGAGCTGGTGCCCAATCTCGCCGCGCAGGCGTTTTGGAAGAAAATCATATCCGACTACACCAACGCGCGATTCAAACAGGGGCAAAAATATTTCGAGGCGTATCGCGGAGAGTTCGTCTTTCAAAGATTCGAGTCGCGCGCCGCACACTGATCGCTGCAACCGAAAATCGGGGTTCAGGGAGTAGGGGGATTTCGCCGCATATAGTGTCCGCCGCAGATCTTGCTGCCGTTCATGTTCATAACGACCGTGCCGCCATTGGCGATGCAGGCTTTTTCACCTGCGGCAGTGGGGATCGAAATGTCCAACTGGCCCTTCGCGCAATCCGGACAATGACCGCATAGCGCCGGATGATCGAGGCAGAATGCGACAGGCGCAGGTATGTTCACGCTGTTCGCTGCATGGGCGTTCGCGCCGAAGCCGATGGCGAACAAAGCAAACCACAATGCCGGGATTTTCATGGCGACCTCGCTTCGACCCGAACACAATACTCGCGAGTCCCGACATGCCAAATACGCAGAAATGTGCGGTCCCCGGTGACGAGGGCCGCACATCCTTGCCGAATCATGCGTTGCGCTCGTTGCGCTCAGCGATAGCGCCAGCCGCCGTGGTCCCAGGACCGGTGGCCCCAATAACGGTGGCCGTCCCAATATCCGCGACCGCCGACATACACGCCGATGGCAGGCCCACCGACGTTGACGCCGACATAGCCCGGGCCGCCGCCGCAGGCGCCGGGGTGGTTATAACACCAGCGGCGATGATCGTAGCCCGGCCCCGGTCCCGGCACGCCGATTCCGACTCCAACGCTCACGCCGGCTTGCGCGGGGGCCGCGGCCGACAATGCGATTCCACTCGCCACCATCGCGCCGAGTGCCAGTTTGGCCAATCTATTCATGGTTCCGTTCCTTTAATTTGCGCTCCAGACGATCCGGCCGCGCTTATCTAACGCGCACGATCATGAAACAGCGCGACTGAACGGCTACCACGTGTCCCTATTCATAATGCGTTCATCGCAAAATCGCCGGCAGACCGCCTCGAGAGCAACCGGCCCGCGCCGCAAACGAGCGTGGGAACATCGCAAAAAGAAACGCGGCACCGCTCTCGCGATGCCGCGTGTCTGTTGCGAACAAGGTTCAGCGATAACGCCAGCCGCCGTGCCACCGATCCCGATGGCCCCACCATTGACCGCCATGCCAATAGCCGTGGCCGGCCCAGTAACCGCCTTCGATGTACGGTCCGCCGTAGCCGTCGCAGGCGCCGGGGTGGTAATAGCACCAGCGGCCGGGATGTCCGCCGTAATAGCCGCCCGGAATGCCGATGCCGATTCCGATGCTGACGCCGGCTTGTGCCGGAGGCACTGCCGACACGGCAATGCCCGCGGCCATGACGGCCCCAAGTGCAAGTTTCGATAGTGTGTTCATGGTTCGATTTCCTTCGTAGTTGGCGCGTCGGTGTTTCAACCGAAGCGCTTCGTCAGAGATCGTATAACATGAACAATGCCGTCTGAACCAATCCCGGCCGGCCCGTTCATCCCGCGTTCATCGGAATGGCCGAAATACGGCGCTCGGTTACTGCTTCTGGGACGACAGACGAGGCTTGCCGCCGTTCTTTTGGGCAACTTGTCCGTTTTGACTCGGAGTGCCGTCCAGAAGCAGGCCGGAATCGTACAACGCGAATGTCGCGCTGTTTTGCGTGCTCTCGACATACAGCTGCCAGGTCATTGCCGTCTGATCGAGGACGAACACCTCGGTATAGCCTGCAAAATTGTTCGTATCCGTGGTGGTGATCAGCCACTGCGTGTCCGTGGAACCGACCACTTTTTTGCCGGAGAATCCGCCGGCGTAGTCGCCTTCCGTGCACGCCGTGCCCGCGGTATGGGTTCCGACCGCAACGCCGCTATCCTCGGCCAGGGTGAAGCCGTCGCATAACGGCGTGCCGACTCCGTCGCCCAAGGTGTAATTGACGGTCCTGTCGTGGGCCAGCGCTGCGCTGGAGGCGAGCAGGGCGGCGGTGACTGCGAGAAGTGCCGTCTTGAGCATTTCGATTCCCTTCGATTGTCGAGCGCCGGACTATTCGGCGACATTGCGCAATCGAGTGTGTCCTGTGCCGTCCTAAAGCCGCGTAAATCGTGCCGATACGAATTGCATCAAAACCAACGCATCCGAGCGTCGCGGCAAGTTCGCGACCGCCAATGACAACAGCAGCAAATCGAACGATGGCGATGTTGCGGTCGGCCTCGGAAATTGCCCAAGCGGTAGAATCGCGGGCTAAGCCGAATTATCGGACGCGTAACCAATAATAGCGAAGGCCGCCGAATTGCTTCGGCGGCCTTTAGTGATGCCTGGTGTGCTCCGTTCAGCCCATCACTTGGGCGGACCGTGACCCGTCGGTGTGTTGTTCTGCGGCACACCGCTGCCTTTGACGGCCATGCTCGGCTGCGCGGGCGGACAAGGCTTCGAAGCCGTCGGCTTGCAGGCTGTTCCGCCTGCCGGCGCCGTAGCCGTCAATTCGGAAGCCTGACCCTTGGCGGCTCCATCGCTGATGTTCTTAGAGTCTCCTGCAAACGCGCTGCCTGACGTCAACACCGCCAGACTCACAACGGACGCATATGCCATCAATGAGAGTTTCATATCGATCTCCCGCTAGGCCCCTGTGCGCAACACCATACTCCTTTGCCCAAGGAATCCCAACTGTCGGGAGCTTGTGACCGCTCCGGACGACCGGTCGAATGGCGATGGCGGTGCAGCCAAAACCGGACCGCAGAGTTCAGTGTGTAGCTTCGATCGCTTCCAGCCGGGCGACCCGGTCGTGAAGCTGGTCGATTTGCTGCTGCTCGTCGTCGGCTGTCTTTTGAAGCTTCTGGTCGTTCGCCTGAAGCGTCGCAACGGTGCCTTGGAGACCAGCGATCTCCTGCTGCAGATCGACATCGTGAGCCGGAGGCGTGACGGTGGCTGCGTGCATTCCCGAAAGCACGAAAGCGAGGACCCCTGCGACTGCAATGGTTTGGAATTTTGTCATGGCACACCCCTCCGTGAAATGACGGCGCCATCATAGCACCCGGCACACCGCCAATCGAGGCGCGGCGTTCAAGCCGCACCTGTAAGGCGCTCGGGCACAACGCTTAACGCGTTATGGCAGCGTTCCCGCTACGGGCAAGGATAAGACGCGATGAACGCGGTCGAGATCGTCACGGCGGCGGGGCGGTTCAGATTGGCGGGATGGGAGCGCAGCCAGTCTCGTCCGACCAGAAAGAGCTGTTCCTCGGTCACGCCGGTCGGCAGGCAAATGCGACCCGTCGCGGCGAGACCGCTCGCGATACCGGCAATGTAGCCGTGGCACGCGCCGCGATGCAGAAATCCGCCGGTGAACGCGTTACCGCATTTCTTGTAGACATCCATGCCGGTCTGCGCGTGAGCCGGGAAGGCGGAGAGTGCGGCGAGCGCGAGAGCCGCGAGAATTCTGTTCATGACGGGCACCCCAAGACTGTTTGCGGAGCATAACAGCGGCGCGTTTGAAAGGCTATTTTTCACCTGCCGGGAGCCAGACGCTACGCAAGTCACGCCCTTTAAGCGGCCGTTTTGGGTTGGGCACGCATGGAAGCTGAAGGCTCTCAAATCACTCGGGCCGAGGGCGGTGTAATCGGGATGTTAGCTCGGCCAATTAGCGTCGCGTTTGCTGAACAGAATTTTATAAAGCCCGACCGCGAATCCCACTACCAGTTCGAATATCGCGAAAATTAAGCTGGCTATCCATTCGACGATTTCCAAGGCTCACTTCTCTTTTCTCGGTCGGGTCCGGCCCGGCTGACTCTTGGCCTTCATTGCCCTAGCAGGCTGTTGAAAAAGTCTATGCTCCGTACACGGAGTGACAATTATCGAATCGGCCGGCCTTTCGCCTTGATCCATTCGTGCGCCCTCGCGCCTTCCGACGAATCGATGTTGCTTCGCGACCCCTGCCAAAAACCTTTTTCAACAGCCTGCTAGGCTTCCTGTTTGCCGCCATGTGGGGCTGGTGTGGCGTTCTCAGTATCCGTTTCAGCGCGGCCTCGCGACGGCGCACGGTTTCGGCTTCGCTGTATTTTTCTTGGTCGGCCATGGAGCACCTTATCATGCCAAAGCATCCACCTCTATCCTACGAGACACGACTCAACGTAGGAGAATAGAATGGCAATGCCGCCAGAGCGCGTCCATCACTCTATTTCGTTTTTGACCAGTGAAGTCCATGCGATGTTCATGTTCTGTCAGATGATGGCGCGGTTTCAGCCTGACCACGAATTGACGCTGCGTCGGATCGATGAGATCGACCAAATAGGATTGGCAAGTATCGGTGCCACCACGGTTCCAGATGCGACGATTGAAGGCTTTCAGTTTGTGATGGAAGGGCTTCGAAAAATCGTAAAATCTGAGGCGGCAACGCGCTGACATCACCATGCGAATCTATTTCGATATCCGGCGGCTTGACCATAGGCGAATCATAGCGGAGATCGATTCCTGAGGGAATCGCTAGGGGACAATTTCGTCAGGCGGCTGGCCATTCGTTTGAAACACGGCCTCAAAATGTCCGTCGTGAGTTTGAGCCGAACATTGGATCGTCATCTTCCCTTTGTATGGATTGGCGAACCGGCACGATCCCACAGCTCTTTCTTCTTTCGGCTTGATGCCCATGCCTGCAATCGAAAAGATGATACGGCGAACGGGTTGGATCACACTGTCGGGGGATGGCTTCACTTGATCGGGACCGCGACCGTCGAATGTCACCGTTGAGGATATATTCGGATTGGAGCTGACGAATGTGAAACCAACATCGCCATTGTCAGTAACGGAATTGACGACCCTGTTCTTGCACCATTTCGTCCAATCGTATTTTTGAACGAAAAGCTTCTGACAGACGCCGTCCAAGCTCATGACGTGCTCGACACCGTAGCTGGGCACAGCAATCATCACGCATGAGAAGATTAGCGCGATAGAGCCAATTAGACGACGCATCCCATTTCCCCGCTCCGCGAATCTGTGAGTTAAGCCTTTTGGGCGCGTTTCCGACTCGCAGTCTTACCCCGACTCGGTTTCCGCTTGGGCTTGAGCGGCGCATGAGGCGTACGCGGGGTTGCGAGCATCCGCTTCAGGTTCTGATCTTCGCGAGATAGGCCGGATTGTCTGGGCATCGGAATGACCATTCGATTTGCGTCCGCCAGACTAAAGCTTAAGCGCGCACAACGCCATATCGCTGAACTTAAGGAATCGATTCACCGATTCCTCAACGAGAATCCACACTCCTTTGAAATCAAGAAAGATGCTGATGGGAATTTCGGCATCAGCGCGCTCCCTGGTAGAGAGGTTCCTGCGGAGTTCTCGCCGATTATCGGGGACGCGTTCCACAATTTGAGGTCCGCTCTGGACCATTTGGCCGCCGAACTGGTCAGAATGAACGGGCACCGACCGACCAGATACACCGGGTTTCCCATGGGTGACACCAAAGCCTCTTTCGACGGCTACGTAGCTGAGAAACTCAAAGGCGCGTCTAACGTCATGCTCGCCATAGTTCGGGCGGTAGAGCCTTACGAGAGAAAGACAGTCGGAAACTACGGGGACGGCGTTGAACTGGAATGGCTTTCCCATATGGACATTAAGGACAAACACCTGCTCTTGCTGACCACCGTTGGGGTTGCGACCCTGAAAGACGTCCGGGTTATCTTCGAAGGGCAGGTTCGGGCTAGCTTCGGGTCCTTGCAGGTCAGCGGAAACGACCGCGTAAACGTCGCAACTTTCGCCGGATTCGGCGATGACGTTCATCTTGAAGCCGATCCCAATGCGACTTTGGAGATACGCTTCAAGGACACCCCGCACTTTCAGAACGAGCCGGTTGTTCATGTGCTCGAACGAATGCTCACTAAGGTCGCCATAGTCATTGATCGGTTTGAGCGAACCCTGTTTCCCAGCAGCTGCTACTAAGCGGCGGCGAAACTCTTCGGCTTCGACAGCAAGTGTCTAGGTCTGCGGAGCCCCCATGGGAAAATTGGCGATGATATAGCGGGGGCTCCGCAAAACATGGCATCTGCAACGTGTCGGCCTGTCATCGGATTTCTAGGCCTAGCGGGTACATTTGTCATGTATACTATCGCCGTGAAATTGGAGATAGTATACTTGACGTAGGAATTGAGAAATGAGAGTAAAATCAAGACAGGCCGACGAGATCGAGATCACCGACGCGATGCTCGATGCTGGCGCGCGCTATCTGCAGGACCTTCTCGAAACCAGCTTTGAAAGCGCGCGCCGCACCGCCGATAGCGTCTTTATGGAAATGTGGTCGGCCCGCGGAACTTCGCGTGGCCGTGAAGCTGGAGGCCGAGGCTGCCAGCCCGGAACTTTATCGAACGGAACGCATCGGCGAATCTGTCGATTTCCGCTGAAGCGTAACGATAATCGCCCTCTCGTCTGACCTGTCTCCCAGGTACGCTAGACGGCATCAGCTTGTTCTTATTTGTGGCGTAAGCAGATGGCACTACCGCGAAACCCCAGCTAGTCGCATTGCTCTCGTTGAACGCCAGCGTATTGAGGGCACCCAAATTTGGGTGCCACAGTTGGCGCACGATCCCGTGGGCAATTTCGTTTCGGCGCCCCGCGAGTTGGGTGGCCTCGTCTATGAGGCCCGTAGTCTTTCGGATGCCCTTAGCACTACCCGGCGCACCAAGAATATCGTTCCTCAAGGTCTGCTGTGTCTGCGCAGCAACCGGATCAACTGGGACCAAGAAAAAGAACGCTTCCGCCGCAGCGCCCACCATTTCAGCCCGCCCCTTAAAGGTCAGGACAGCGCCGTAAGCCCTGCTCGCCGGGAGTTCGTCCGTATCGGTGCCGACGAACGCCGAAAACAGATAAGCGAAATTGTGCTCGAACTCTTCCCAAGCTGTTAGAGTCTGACTCATAATTTCCGGCAGATTGAGGCACGCGCCAATCTTCGCGACAAGAGTTTGACGTTTGCGATCATGACCCAAGCCAAGGCGCTCTCGACCGAAGCTTCGAAGTCCTTGGCGAGACG
>Ga0302324_100009379_pt1 | contig 20470 bp, 24 predicted proteins | sample Palsa_T0_1_FD_201949 | JGI IMG/M metagenome (GOLD analysis project Ga0302324, IMG submission 201949) | Peat permafrost microbial communities from Stordalen Mire near Abisko, Sweden - Palsa_T0_1 | ecosystem: Environmental > Terrestrial > Soil > Palsa > Peat permafrost | place: Sweden: Abisko...
CCCGACTGATCCCGCCAGGACCAGCCGGAAATCTCGCTCAGCTCGCCGGCGGCAGCGCCGCTCCCAGCACCTCGGTTATGCGTGGCGGTTCTACGTGGCGGTTACGCGCGGCTGACCGGCATCACGTGGAGCTCCCTGGGCGCGCCCTCGGCTCGCAGCCGTTTTGCCCGACCGGTCCGCAGGGCGATCGGGTCGAGCTGCGAGGCCGCGATCTCGGAGACGAGCACCTCGCCGGGCTTGGCGGCCTCACCGACTCGCGCGGCGATGTTCACGTCGATGCCGAGGTAATCGCCTCCGAGCTTTCGCGGACGCCCCCAGTGGACGCCCGCTCTCATTCGCGGCCGGTAGCGGTCGACCTCGACCTGGGTGAGGGCTTGCTGGGCATCGAGCGCCGCCTCGACGGCTTCCTGGGCGGTCAGGAACGTGGCCATTAGGCCGTCGCCCAGCCGCTTCACGATCAGGCCGTGATGCAGGATGATCGTCGACTCGACGGCGCTGCCGACCTGCCGCAGCAGCTCGACCACGGCGGCGTCACCCGCCTTCAGCGCCCAGGATGAGAAGCCGACGAGGTCGGTGAACAGGACCGCAAGTGGATCGTCTCCACGTCCGCGACCGGTCGCCTCCGACAGCGACTGCCAGAGCTGGAGTCCGGCGAAGCCGAGCTCCTGAGCGAGGCTGTCGCGGTCCGGCTGGAGCGCGGAGACCCCGCGTGCGACCACCTGGACCGCCTTCAAGCCGGCGGTCGAGAGCGGGTCGCCGAACTTGTCGTCGCCAGGGAGCCGCTGCCGCAGCCGGCGAGCCGCCGCGAGCAACCGGGGCTGCGTGTCGATCCGGCGGACCACCTCCCTCGCCCGGCTCAGCGGGTCGGCTTGCTCATCCGTCATGTAGGGAGGGCGTTCCGGCTCCGTCACCGGTGCCGAGCATAGCCCCCGCGCGCTGCCCGATCTCTGCGGACGTGCGCGCAACGCCGATGGCGGGACCAGGATTCGAACCTGGGAAGGCAGAGCCACGTGGTTTACAGCCACGCCCCTTTGACCGCTCGGGAATCCCGCCGTGCGGGCGCGGAGTGTAGCGCCGGTGCTAGCCCGCGTCCCGGAGCCGCTGCGCCTCGGGCAGCGCCTCGAGCTTCTTCAGTGTGTGGTTCTCGATCTGGCGGATTCGCTCGCGCGTGACGTTGAATGCGCGGCCGACCTCCTCCAGCGTGTACGGACGCTCGCCGGTCAGCCCGAAGCGCAGCTCGATCACCTCGCGTTCACGTTCTGGAAGTGCTGCGAGGGCACGCCGCAGGTTCTCGCGGCGGAGGTGCTCGGACGCCTGCTCGAATGGTGACTCCGCCGTCTGATCCTGGACGAAGTCTCCAAGCTCGGAGTCCTCCTCCTCGCCGATCGGCTTCTCGAGCGACACCGGCTGCAGGGCCATGCGGAGAATGTCGCGAACCTCCTGCGGCGTAGTCTCGAGCTCGTTGGCGATCTCCTCAGGTGTCGGCTCGCGCCCCAGCTGCTGAACGAGCTGGCGTTCGACGTGCACGACCTTGTTGAGCTTGTCGACCATGTGCACCGGGATCCTGATCGTCCGGCCCTTGTCGGCGATCGCGCGCGTGACCGCCTGGCGGATCCACCAGGTCGCGTAGGTGGAGAACTTGTAGCCCCGGCGATAGTCGAACTTCTCGACTGCGCGGATCAGGCCCAGCGAGCCTTCCTGGATCAGGTCGAGAAAGGTCAGGCCGCGCCCGAGGTAACTCTTCGCGATCGAGACGACGAGGCGGAGGTTGGCCTCGATCATCCGCTGCTTGGCGGCCATGTCGCCACGCTCGATACGCTGCGCGAGCGTCACTTCTTGCTCGGCGCTAAGGAGGTGGACGCGACCGATCGAGCGCAGATACAGACGCAGGGAGTCGAGGCTCGGCTCGACCGTGAGATCGATCTCGGGCCGCTTGCCCTGCTCGGTGCGAGGTTCGGCCGCAAGCGCGGGCACGGGTTCGACTCTGCCTGTCTCCGAGGTTGCGACACGCCCGTCTTCCTCCTGCACGACTTCGATGCCCTGCTCGTCGAGATAGGCGTGCAGCTCCCCGACCTGCTCCTTCGACACTTCGACCTCTTCCAGGCAGGTGGCGATCTGATCGAACGTCAGAAAGCCGCGCTCGTGTCCCTCGGCGATCAGCCCGCGCAGCTCGTCGATCTCGCTGATCGGAGCTTCGTCTCCCAACAGAACTACGCCTTTATCGCTCACTGCCCCTGAGCTCCTTCGGATACGCGCGCCTCGAGTGGGGCCCGTACTCGGACCCAACCCCTCTCTCAACTCCCAACTCGCGACTGACATTCAATCGTTCGCGGCATCGCCGCTATGAGGCTGAACCCTTGCCGGCGCTGTTGCCTGAAGTGGTTTCCAGCCAGTCGGCGGAATTGATACCACAAACATGGGGAACATTGATGCATCAGCCACGAGGTCGGCGGCGGGCGGCACGCACGGGGTCGCCGGGCCGCCGAGGCGCGCCCGTCTTTACCCTGTATCGAAGGATGCTCTCCAGCCGACCCTCCCGCACGTCTCCGATCGACGTCCAAGCGCAGCTCCCGACGGTCCATCTGAGCATCTCGCGCGTGGGCGTCACGGGGGTCGAGAAGGTGATCCGGCTCCGGCAGAACGGGACCGAGCAGCTCTTCTCGGCCCGACTGGAGTGTGTTGTCGATCTCGGGCCCGAGCAGAAGGGCGCGCACATGTCGCGCTTCGAGGAGGTCGTCAACGAGGTGATCGGCGACGTCGTGCTCGGCGAGTCCCCGTTCAAAGCGGAGACCCTGGCCGAGCAGATCGCCCAGCTGGTGCGGGTTCGCCAGGGCGCACGTCGTGCGGAGGTCAGCATCGAGGCGCGGTTCCCCGAGCACAAGCCGGCCCCTGTGTCGGGCATCCAGACCCAGGAGCTGTACACCCTCCACGGCTCAGCGGTGGCGTCTGAGCTCGGCACTCGGACGCTGGTAGGGGTTACCGCCCAGGGCATGACCGCCTGCCCGTGCGCGCAGGAGCTGGTCGCCGGCGCCGCCCGCGAACGGCTGGCCGCGGACGGGTTCGATGCCGACGAGATAGACCGCATCTTGGATGCCGTTCCGGTCGCCACGCACAACCAGCGCGGCCTTGGCACCCTCCACATCGGCTGCACGGAATCATGCAACGACGAGATCGACGCGGCGATCCTGCTCGAGATCGTCGAGCAGTCGATGTCATCGGAGATCTACGAGCTGATGAAGCGCAGCGACGAGGTCGCCGTGGTCGAGAAGGCGCACCGCCGGCCGCGCTTCGTCGAGGACTGCGTGCGGGAGATGATCCGGGGCGTGCTCGAGGCGTTCCCCCGCCTCGACGACTCCACGTTCGTCTCTGCGCGCCAGCTGAACCTCGAGACAATTCACCAGCACAGCGTCGTCGCCGAGCGCTTCGGCACTCTCGGAGAGATCCGACGAGAGCTGACGGCGGGCACGCCGGCGACGGAGCACACGAGCCGTCGCACCTGGCTTGACGGAGCCGCCTGAGCTAGATGAGCTCCCGACCGGAGCTGCGTCAGGCGCCGGCTTGCTCAGCGCGCGTGCGGTCGCGCTTTGAGATCCCGCGGCGAAGACCGAAGAAGTAATCGGCGCCCGACAGCACCGTGATGAGAACGGTTGCATAGACGAGCAACGAGACCCAGAGAGGGTGCCCGTGAACGGCGATCAAGGCCATCACCGCGGCGACCTGCACGATCGTCTTCAGCTTGCCGAGCTGTCCGGCGGCGATCACGACGCCCTGCTGCAGCGCACCCATCCGGAGCGCCGTCACGGCGAACTCGCGCGCGATGATCACCATCGCGACCCACGCCTGAACGCGGCCGAGCGAGACGAGAGAGACCAGGGCGGCGATGATCAGCAGCTTGTCTGCGAGTGGGTCCATCAGCTTTCCGAAAGTGGTGATCGAGCCTCGGGTGCGCGCAAGGTGGCCGTCGACCGCGTCGGTCAGCGAGGCCGCTGCGAACACGATCGCGGCGAGCAGATCGCCTCCGTGCGTCTTGTCCAGCAGCGCGACGACGAGCACCGGCACGAGCAGGATGCGGATCACCGTGAGGACGTTCGGGACGTTTAGAGGGACCATCGGGAGCTCAACGCTAGCCGCATACCTGCCGGTTCTCAACCTCCGAAGGCCCGGCGAGGTCGTCCCGCACTGCCCCGGCGCGCGCGGTGCCGTAGGGTTAGTGCAATGCCACTTGTTCCGATGGTCATCGAACGCACCGCGCGCGGCGAACGCGAGTTTGACATCTACAGCCGGCTGCTGAACGAACGGATCATCTTCCTCGGCACGCCGATCGACGACCAGATCGCGAACCTGATCGTTGCGCAGCTCCTGCATCTCGAGTCCCAGGACCCCGACAAGGACATTTCGATCTACGTCAACTGTCCCGGCGGCGGAATCTACGCGGGGCTCGCGATCTACGACACGATGCAGTTCGTCAAGCCGCAGATCCAGACGATCTGTATCGGGGTCGCGATGTCGATGGGGTCGCTGCTGCTAGCGGCTGGGCAGAAAGGCAAGCGATTCTCGCTTCCCAACAGCCGGATCCTGATCCATCAGCCGTCAGCCGGATTCGAGGGGCAGTCGACGGACATCGAGATCCACGCGCGCGAGATCCTCAAGATCAGGCAGCGGATCGACGAGATCTACGCCACGCACACCGGCCAGCCGCTCGAGCAGGTGCACACCGACATGGAGCGCGATCGGTTCTTCAAGGCAGATCAGGCCGTCGAATACGGTCTGATCGACCGCGTGATCGCGCACCACTAGGCGGAACAAAAACTCCCGGCTAGGTCCCGGCTCGGCGGGCGCTCACCGCCCGCCGGTCGATGCGACCGCGGGATGCTTCCCGGATTCCTCCTGCGGCCCGTGCCTGGCCTCGACATGGGTCACCGGCACACCAAGCCCGTGAGCTTTGCTGACGAGATCGAGCCTCAGCCACCGCGACATCCTGCGCGGGAGCGTCGAGATGATGATCTCGTCGTAGTTGCCGAGGTTGATCGCGTCGTGGATCGCCATCAGCGGCTCTGGATCGCCGACGGCACCGGTCACCTCGGAGCCGGCGGCCTCAGTCAGCATGGGCAGCGCCGCAGCCAGTACCGCCTCGGCCTCGTCATGTCCGTCGTCGTGGGGGTCGACGAACTTGTGCATGCCGTGCGGGCGTTGGGGCACAACCAGGTGGAACGTTGCCGGGCCGCGCTCGGCGCGGGCCTGAACGGCGTCCATCAGGCCGGGCGTCGACGCGGTCTGATGGGCTACGACGAGAACATGTGTCGGCTCCGACATCGAGGTCACCTCTCCAGCTCGATTGCACTTGCAACTTAGTATCGCATGATACTTGCAACTTAGTATCGCATGGCACTAAGTCGGCCGCAAGCCGTTCGGCAGAGGGGCGCTTAACGCGACCGGGTGCCCGATCGCCGTAAGCCGCTCCGCCAAGGAGCGCTCACGCGATCGGGTGCTCGATCGCCCCCAGCCGCTCGATCTCGATCCTGATCACGTCCCCCGACTCCAGGAACTGCGGTGGGTCGAGCCCCATCCCGACGCCCCCGGGCGTACCCGTCAGGATCAGATCGCCCGGCCTGAGGGTGCAGGTCTCGGCGATGAAGTCGACGAGCTCCTGGCAGCCGAAGATCAGATCTGAGGTGCGGGCGTCCTGTCGCAGCTCGCCATTGACCCAGGTTCGAAGCTGAAGGTCGTCAGCCGATGGGACCTCGTCTACGGTCGTGATCCACGGTCCGTACGGGCAGAACGTGTCGGCGCCCTTGGCACGGGTCCACTGCGGCTCACGCCGCTGCAGGTCGCGAGCACTCACGTCGTCGGCCACGCAGTAGCCGCCGATCGCCCCGCCGGCGCCGATCACGACCACGAGCTCGCCCTCGTAGTCCAGCCTTCTGACCACGGCAGGACAGCGGATCGGACCCCCAGGCGGTGCGACTGACCCGCGGACCTTGACGAAGACGATTGGGCGCTCGGGAAGCTCGCCGCCGATCTCGGCGGTGTGCTTGGCGTAATTGAGCCCGATGCAGTAGATCGCGCCGGGATCGGGGACCGGCGCGAGCAGCGAGACGTCATGCAGCGGCCAGCTTTCGCCATCTGCGCCACCGCTCCCGGCCGCCAGCACGTCGACGACCGTCGAACCGTCGGAGAACGCGAACACGTGGTCGCCGCGGACTTCTCCCGCGAGTGGTTCCTCGCGGCCGGGCGCTTGGAAGGTCGCCAGCCTCATCGGCTGGGGAGCGTATCGCCGCGCGGGCGACCGTGGGCTGCTCGCGCTGCGATGATCTCTTGCGATGGCCGCATCTCGATCGCGTCGGCTGGTGGCCCTGACCGGGATCGCGATGCTCGGTGCGGGGTGCGGATCGACCGCCGCCAGGATCCCCACGAGCGCTCGTTCCCAGCCGGCGGCCGGTGCGGCGGCGGTGGCCGTGATCCGCGCGTGGTCCACCGCTCTGCGCCGCGGCGACGTCGCCGGGGCGGCTCGATACTTCGCGCTGCCGAGCCTGTTCGCGAACGGCTCAGGGGATGTGATCGCGATCCACACCGAGGCGCAGGCGCGTGCGGCGAACGCAACGCTGCCCTGCGGAGCGACTCTGATCTCCGTCGATCAGCGCGGCCGCTACCTCACCGCGCTGTTCCGTCTGACGAACAGGCCGGGTCCGGATGGTGGCTGCGGTTCGGGCGCCGGACAGCTCGCTCGCACGAACTTCCTCATCGCACGCGGCCGCATCCTCGAGTGGCTGCGCGCCCCCTCACTCTCGGGCGGTGCTGAACCGCCCGGGCCGGCGGCTCCGTCGACGACGGCAGGCGGTGGCCCGGTGGTCTGACCCGCTTCGACCCGCCTCGGCTTCAGGGGCCGGCGAGCCCCCGGGTCAGAACAGCGCTTCCTGACCGTCATGGCGCGGGTCGCCGCGCGACCCACCGGGCGGCTCCTGCCCGAGGGCGGCAGCCAGGTCCTCGGCAAGCGCACGCTCCGATCGCGACGCGACGAGCGGCGTGTCGATTCCCTCCACGTGCACGAGCGTGCGTCTGCGATCGCCACGCGCGGAGCCTTCGAGCGGCACCAGCGCGTAGACGCGGTCGGCGCGAACGAACTTGCCGTAGCCGAGCGGGATCATCGGTGCCGTCGCGCGCGCCATCGCGCGCCCATCCTACGCCGCCCCCAGCCGCGCCTGAACCCCGGCGTCGGCCGAACTCCCAACGGCGCGAAGCGCCCCTCAGTCCGCCAGGATCATCCCGAGGCGTCGCTCGAGCGCCCCGGCCAGCATCTCGCGCACGGGACCGGACTCGAAGCGCTCGGTCAGCGCGGACAGGAAGCCCTCGATCACGAGCCGCTTGGCGACGTCCTCGCGCAAACCGCGTGAGCGCAGATAGAAGAGCTGCTCGGCGTCGAGCTGCCCGATCGACGCTGCATGCGTGCAGCGGACGTCGTTGGCCTGGATCTCGAGGCCGGGGATCGCGTCGGCGTGGGCGCGCTTCGAGACCAGCAGGTTGCGTGACTCCTGAAATGCGTCGGTCTTCTGGGCGCCGGGGTCGACGATGATGTTGCCCTTCCAGACCGCCGTGGAGCGGCCCTGGAGGACGCCGCGGAAGGCGAGGTCCGACGTCGTGTTCGGCGCCGCGTGCTCCTGGGTGGTGTCGAAGTCGATGTGCTGGCGCGCGTGGCTCGCGTACGCGCCCGTGACGCGGGCATCGGCGCCGGGGCCGCCCAGGCGCGTCTCCATGCGGACCCGTCCGCCCGTCGATCCGAAGCCGAACGCAACCCACTCGAGGCGAGCGTCCCGGCCCACCTCGGCTCGCTGGGAGCCGAAGATCCAGCTACGTTCTGACAGCGCCTGGCCGCACACGTAACGCAGCTGGGCGTTCTCGGAGACAACGAGCTCGACGACGGTGTTGAAGACGCCCTCGACCTCCTCGGACGCCGACAGGTACTGCTCCCACACCTCCGCCTGCGCCCCGTCCTCGATCACGATCAAGGTACGCCGGTGCAGCTCGGTGCTGGTCGCGCTCTGGATCTGGGAGAGCAGGATCGGGTGCTCGAGCGCAACACCGGAGGGCACGTAGACGAACGCGCCGCCGTGGAAGCCGGCATCGTTGCGGGCAACGAACACATCCTCGCCGGAGACGACGCTCCCGAGGTGGCGCTCGATCAGCTCCGGGTGCTCGCGGGCGGCCAGCTCGAGCGAGCCGACGATCACGCCGGCGGGCAGCTGAGCGCCCGACAGCATCGCCTCGCCGGCATCGACCTGGCGGAGCTCGGCGGCACCGTCGAGCCCGAACAGAACGTCGGGCTTGGCGCCGTTCGAGCTCGTGGGCGAGGGCGCGAAGGCGTCGAGGTCGAGCGCCGAGATGTCGGTGAACTCCCAGCCCGCCGTGCCCTTGAAATGTGGCAGCGCGAGGGTCTCGGTCAGACGAGCGGCGCGCTCTCGGCGCGCCGCAAGGAACTCGGGCTCGCGGGTCGCGACGCTAGCCAATCGAGCCCTCCATCTGCAGCTCGATCAGCCGGTTCATCTCGACCGCGTACTCCATCGGCAGCTCCTTGGTGATCGGCTCGATGAAGCCGTTGACGATCAGCTTCGACGCCTCCTCTTCGGGGATGCCGTGCGAGCGCAGGTAAAAGAGCTGGTCCTCGCCGACCTTCGACACGGTCGCCTCATGACCGACATCGACGTCGTTCTCGCCGATCCGGATCGTCGGGTAGGTGTCCGAGCGCGAGTGCTCGTCGAGCAGCAGCGCATCGCACACAACCTTCGACTTCGAGCCGTGGGCGCCCTTGGCGACCTCGAGCAGGCCACGGTAGGAGCCCCGACCGCCGTCCTTCGAGATCGACTTGGCGAAGATGTTCGAAGTCGTGTTCGGAGCGGCATGGATGATCTTGGCGCCGGCGTCCTGGTGCTGTCCAGCGCCCGCGAACGCGATCGAGAGCACCTCGCCGTGGGCGCGCTCGCCGAGTAGGTAGATGCTCGGGTACTTCATCGTCAGCTTGGAGCCGAGATTGCAGTCGACCCACTCGACCGTGGCGTCCTCGTAGGCGACCGCCCGCTTGGTGACCAGGTTGAAGACGTTCATCGACCAGTTCTGGACCGTCGTGTACCGGATCCGCGCGCCCGGCTGAGCGATCAGCTCGACGACTGCGGAGTGCAGCGAGTCCGAGCTGTAGGTCGGGGCGGTGCATCCCTCGACGTAGTGAACGTAGGAACCGGGCTCGGCGATGATCAGGGTCCGCTCGAACTGGCCCATGTTCTCGGTGTTGATACGGAAGTAGGCCTGGAGCGGCATCTCCACGTGCACGCCTTCGGGCACGTACACGAACGAGCCACCCGACCAGACCGCAGAGTTCAGCGCCGCGAGCTTGTTGTCGTTGGGCGGGATGATCGTCGCGAAGTACTTGCGGACGAGGTCCTCGTGCTCGCGCAGCGCGGTGTCCATGTCGGTGAAGATCACGCCCTGCGCCTCGAGGTCCTTGTGGACCTGGTGATAGACGACCTCAGACTCGTACTGCGCTCCGACTCCCGACAGGAACTTGCGCTCCGCCTCCGGGATTCCGAGGCGATCGAAGGTGCGCTTGACGTCCTCGGGCACGTCGTCCCACGAGCGGCTCGGCGTCTCGGAGGCGCGGACGAAGTAGCGGATGTTGTCGTAGTCGACCTCGGCCAGCATCGGCGAGCCCCAGGTGGGCTGCTTGCGGGCGAGGAAGTGATCGAGCGCCTTGAGGCGGAACTCGCGCATCCACTCCGGCTCGGACTTGAAGTCGGAGATCATCTCGACCGTCTGGCGGGTCAGCCCCTTGGGCGCTTTGTAAAGGTAGTTCTCGGCGTCGTGGAAGCCGTAGCGCTCTGTGTAATCGGAGTTGATCTTGCCGAGCTGCTCGTTCTCGGTCAGGACATCGGGGTCGGGAGTCACTGTCTCGGGAGTCGCCACTACTCCACCTCCAGCTTGATCGTTTCCTCGTCGATGATCACCGGAAAGGTGTCCACCGGAACGTAGGCGGGCAGGGTCTTCGGTTTACCGGTCTTCAGGTCGAACAGCGAGCCGTGCCGCGGGCACTCGATCGTGCAGGCCTCCTGGTCGAGCTCGCCGTCGGCAAGCGTGCCGTCGTCGTGCGTGCAGCGGTCCTCGATCGCGTACACGGTTCCACCGCAGTTGAAAACCCCGATCTCGAGATCCTCCCATTCGACCAGGCGCACGGCGCCGGGCGGGAGCTCTGTGAGGGGGCACACTTCGATGATTTGCGGCACGTGATCCTAAGTCCTAGCAGTTTGATCGGATTTGCAACTCCGATCATAGCGTCTGGGCCTGGACGCGAGTGAGGTTGTTTCGCGCCGGCTAGGGCGCGAAGCGCCCCGCGTCCTTCAGCCGCGCGCTCACGTCGGGCAGCTTCCCGTCGGCCGATCGTGCGGCTGCCTCGTTCTCCCGCTTGACCTCGAGCCAGATCTCCTCGCGGTAGATCGGAAGCGAACGCGGGGCCTCGATCCCGATCCGGACGGACTGGCCCTTGATCTCCGTCACCTCGATGATCACGTTGTCGCCGAGGATGATCCGCTCCCCGACGCGCCGCGTGATCCTCAGCATGCCGGCTCGGGCTCTCTCCCAACGTCGGCAAACAGCCGCGCCCGAAGCTCGCAGCCCTGCGCCTGGTTGATCACCTGATGACCATGGCCCGCCCAGATCAGGATTGGAGCTTTCAGGTTGACGGTGAAGTCCTCGAGCTCGCTGCCTGCGCACACGGTCACGTACACGCCGACCGCCGTCACGTCGTCGAGACCAAGCCGATCCCCGTCGTCATCCGTCAATTCCACCTTGAAATCGGAGAAGAAGCGGTGCGGATTGGTGACCGGAAGCGCCAGCGTCGGATCGTCGATCGAGTGGAGCCACAGAAACGGGCTGTCGGCGCCGTTCGCCAGCAGCGTGTACCGCGAGCCCTCGAGACCGATCAGTCCGTCCGGGAACTCGACCACCGTTTCGGGGTCGACCTCCACTCGCCCGAAGCGCGAACTCTCGATCATCATCGCCAAGTTGCCTACCCGGTTAGGAAGTTCGCCAGTGAATCGGTCTGCAAAACGCTGGCGCTTGCTTGCAGGGCAGCATTGTATGAGGCCTGCTCGGTCGAGTACTGGGTCATCGCCTGCGCCATGTTCACGTCCTCGGTGCTGCCGAGCTGGGTCTGGACCTCGGTCTGCAGATTCTCGATCCGCGTGGATGCGAGTTGCAGCTGATCCTGGATGGAGCCGACGTTCGCCTGCATCTGCCCGAGCGTGGCCATGTTGCTGTGGAGACTGGTCAGGTCGTTACCGAGCGAGGCGGTGTTGCCCGCCTGCATGTCCTGCGAGATGTTGCGCAGGGTGTTCAGCAGCAGGCTGTCGCCGGCCGGCTGCCCGCTGCCGAGTAGCTGCGAGATGTTGGTGTTCACCTGCACCGTCGTCCCGCCCGGTCCGATCGTGCGGTTGACCGCGCCCGAGTTCCCCTGGTAGGCGTCGTTGGACCCGGCCTGGTAGGGGGCGGTCGTGGTGTCGGTCCCGGAGAAGATGTACTGGCCGTCATATTGTGCGTTCGCGTCCTGCTTGATCCCGGCGATGAGCTGATTCACCTCGGTCGCGTCGGCGCTCAGCTCGGCTGGCGTACTGGTCCCGTTGGCCGCCTGCACGACCAGCTCTTGAACGGTCTGGACCTGATCGCTGATGTCCATCAACGATGAGTCGGCCTGCGAGGTCCATGCAGTCCCGTCGCTGATGTTGCCCGTGTAGGAACCCAGTGCGGAGAGCTGCCCGTTCAACTGGATCGCCAGGCTGGCGCCATAAGGATTGTCGGACGGCTGGTTGATGCTCAGCCCGGTCGACAGCTCATTCTCGGTCGAGCTGAGCTGATTCAGCTGCTGGTTGAGGTTGCTGATCGTGCTCTGAGACGTCATCAGCTCTGTGATCCGTTCCATCACAGCCCCGCTCCCACTTGCGTGATCAGTGTGTTGAGCATGTTCTGCATCGCGGTCATCACCTTCGCCGAGGCCTCATAGCCCTGCTGGTAGGTGAGGAGGTTGGTCATCTCCTGGTCAAGTGAGACGCCGGAGACGCTCTGAACCTGGCTGCTGATCGAGGTCAGCAGCGCTTGCGAGGTCTGCTGGCCGTTCTGGGCCGTCTGCGCGTCGTTTCCGACCTGCGCCACGAACGCTGCGTAGGACTGGTCCGCCTGACCCCCGCTGAGGTTGGCGATCGCCAGCGCCACGTCGTTCGCGCCGGGGTTGCCCGTGGTGGTCGTCTGGATCGTCGATGCGGTCGCAGCAACCGCAATGTTCGCTGCCGTCGTGTCCGCGGGATTGAAGAAGGGAGTGCCCGGGCTGAGGGTGTTGACGGTGCTCACGAGCGCATTCGCGACGTTGTTGAGATCCGTCAGGTACGAGTCGATCTGACCGCCAGGCCCCGAGAGGCTGATCAGCGCGCCGAGCTCGCCGCCAGAGGCGGACGTCACCGTCGGTGGCCAGTTCACCGTCGTCCCCGACACGAGCGGCGTCGCGTCGCCGCCGAAATCAAGCGTCAGCTGGCCGCCGCCAAGGTCGGTGTAGGACACCGTCCCGAGCGAGGACAGGTTGTTGATCGCCTGGTCCCGCTGGTCCTCCAGCTGGTTGGCATTCGCGCCGCTCCCCTGAGCCTGGGCGATCTCCCCGTTCAGGGTGGCGATCTGATTGGCGTAGCTCTGTAGCTCGCCGCCGGTGCCGGTCAGATCCGCGTACTGCTGCGCGACCTGCGACTGCACCGCGGTGAGCTGGTCCGAAAGTGAGTTGAGGCCGCCCGCGAGCGTCGTGCCGTCGTCCACGACCGTCTGCCGCGCGGCCTGGCTCGTGGGATCGTTGGCGAGGTCGTTCCAGGCGCTCCAGAAGCTCGCCAGCTGGCTCGAGATCCCCGTCCCGGACGGCTCGCCCAGATCTGACTGAACCTGGTTGAGGGTCGTGGACTGGGTCGATGCGTAGCTCGCGGCTGCGTTCTGCGCGCGATAGGAATTGTTGAGGTACTCGTCGCTGGCCCGGGTGATCGAGGCCACGTCCACGCCGGTGCCGAGCTGCATACCACCGGGAAGTGAGAGCGGATAGTCCTCCGTCATCACCGCGGTCTCCTCGGTGTACCCGGGAGTGCTCGCGTTGGCGATGTTGTTGCTGGTGGTCTGGATCCCCTCCTGGTTGGCCTCCAGCCCGGAAAGCGCGGTTTGCAGTCCCATGAAGGTCGAGATAGGCATGGCTCCTCAGACCTCCTGGTCGAAGACGCCGCGGCGGTTCGCCAGGAGCGACTGGGTTGCCGTCGGACGCTCGCCGCCCGCGTTGTACGCACCCGAGCCGTCGTCGACCAGCCGCAAGAGGTGGTCCAGGAACGCCAGCTCCTGGTGCATCAGCGCACGATTGCACGCGTGCTCGCGTTGCAGCTCGCTCAGCAGACCGCGGAGCTCGGAGCTGCGAGTCCGCGCGACCGGCACGAGGTCAGGGTCCATCACACGCTCGAGCAACGACAAGGTCACCGAGGTCGCGGTGACGCCGAGCCGTGCGCCGGCACGTTCGAGCAGCAGCATGCGCTCCTCCTCGAGCTGCCCCCGCCGCTGCATCTCGGCCTGAAGGATGCCGGCCAGCCGGACGACGTTGTGGACGTCACGCTCACGGATCGCGGCCCCCTGCTCGAGCACGATCTGCAGCAGCCGGCGCACCCCGACGAGCTGGGCGTCGAGGTGGACGAGCACGTCGCCGGTGAGGACCGCGTCGCTCTGGTCGGCGGTGGCGAGCGCGGTCATGCGGTGGCTCCACCTGTTTTTGCCGGAGCGGCGTCGATCGATGGATCGAGCGCCGTGGCGATCTGCTGCGCGATCCCGAGGCCGCCGGCGGACATGATCCCGGACGTAAGCGCCTGCGGCAGGAGCTGAGAGTAGGCGCCGGACGACGGGTCGGAGGCCCCGAGAGCGCTCGAGCCGTCACTCGAGCCGTCACCCGAGCCGTCGCTCGAACCGTCGTCACTCTGGCTCGAGACGGTCGCCATCATCTCCTGGGCGAGCTGGTTGACGAGCACATCCTCGAAGCCGAGCGCGGTCTCGTACGCGCTTTTGGCGGCCGGCGAGCCGTTCCGGATGCTGGCGGGGATGAGTGACTCGTTGACCGGCGGTAGGCCGGTCCCCGACAGCGACTGCGTACCGGAGATCGCGCTCATGACGGCTTCAGCTGGTTGGCGATCTGGCCCATCTGCTGCTGGTACTGGATCGCCTTGCTCGCAAGGTTGTAGCCCTGCTCGGCGTCGATCATCTCGACCATGTCCTGGGAGACGTCGACGTTCGAGGTCTCGAGCGCACCCTGCTGAACCGTGGCGCCGGTCGCCGGCCGGGTCGCGCCGCTCGCGGCGGTCGCGCTGAACAGGCTGTCGCCGTCCGCCAGCAGGCCGTCGGGCGCGGGGACGTTCACGATCGCGATCTGACCGAGCTTGCGGGTGCCCATGCTGACGGTGCCGTCGGGAGCGATCGAGACATCGCTGGGGGCGACCCCTTTCGGGAGCGTGATCGGAGGCTGCAGAGGCATTCCGAGGGTGGTTGTCAACTGTCCCTGGGAATTGACTTGAAGCGCGCCGTCGCGAGTTAGCCCGACCGTACCGTCGGGGCGGCGGACCTCGAGGTAGCCGTTGCCTTCGATCGCCACATCGAGCGGCTGACCAGTCGTCTCGACCGTGCCCTGAAGCTGGCTGCGTCCGATCACCGAAGCCGCGGCGCCCGTACCGGTCGCCACCGTGCTCCCGCTCGAGGCTCCGCCGCTCGTGTAAAGGAGGTCGTGGAAGCCGAGGATCGTCGACTGGTAGCCGGTGGTCGAGACGTTGGCGAGATCGTTCGAGATCGCGTCGAGCTGCTGCTGCTGAGCCTCCATGCCGGCGGCCGCCGAATACAGGCCGGGGAGCATCAGGGAACCGCGCCCACGTCGGTGGAGCTGAGCTGGAGCGTCTGGGCGATCGACTGGATCGCCTGCTGTCCCGATTGATAGGACTGGAGCGAGGAGATCATCTCGGTCATCGTCTGGATCGCGTTGACGCCGGACCCCTCGAGCGCGCCCTGCTCGACGCTGCCGGTGCCGCGACCCGCGGCCTTGCCTGTGAACAGGTTCTCGCCCTGCTTCTGCGCGCCGGTCACATTGAAGACCCCGAGTGCGGACGCGGTAACCGTCCCCGTCGCGCTGACCTGGATCGGCGCTCCGCTCTGGCCCAGCACCTCGTCCCCGTTCGCGTCCACGAGCGTGTGCTGCGCCGAGCTCGAGAACTGGCCGTCGCGGGTGTAGCGGATGCCTTGCGGGGTCTTGACCGCGAAGAAGCCGTCCCCTGCGATTGCGAAGTCGAGCGGCTGGCCGGTCTGCTGCAGAGGCGCCGGAGTCATGTCGGTCACGATCTTGCTGATGTCCGTGCCGGTCTGGATCGAACCGATCTGCTGGCCTGTAGCGGTGTTGGCCAGCAGCAAAGCGCCGAAGCTGCTCTGGACCGATGTGTCGGGTTTGTACCCCGGCGTGGAGGCGTTTGCGAGGTCGTTGGAAAGCTGGTCTTGGCGAACCTGCTCAGCGAGCATGCCGGCCGCTGCGATGTTGAGACCAACGTTCATCGGACCAGATGGTCGGTCGTACTGCATGATTCTTGAGTGATGGAACCGCTGGCGGTCGACCTCTTTCTGCTGCGCTCGCTCGAGACGCCTGGGCTTCGGATCGCGCCAGGACGCGCGCTGATGGCGCGTGTCGTGGAGGCGGACGGAGCCGGGCGGGGACGGATCAGCATCGCTGGGATCCTGCTCGAAGCCGCGCTTCCGAAGACCGTCCAGACCGGCCAGGAACTGCGGCTCGTAGTACGCGATGTCAGCGCCGGCCGTGTGCTGTTGAGCGTCTCCGACCAAGGGGCGGCGCCGCCGCCACAGGAGTCGGTGCGCCTCCCCGGCGGCGGGGGCGTCAGCGTGACCGAGCGCGAGGCGTCGTCCGCGGGCGCGTCCGCGGGTGACGTTCACACCGTCGGGCTGCGCTACGACGCTCCGACCCTCGGCGCCGTCGATCTGCACTTCCGGCTCGACGCCGGATCACTCCAGGTCGCCGTGACAGTCGCGAACGGCGACCCGATGCAGTCTGCACAGGCAGCGGCGGAGGGCCTACGCGAAACGCTCGCCGACAGCCTCGAGCGTGCCGTCATCGTCACCGTCCGTGGGCGGCATGAGCCGCTCGAGGTATATGCCTGAGCCGCCGCCTCGTCGCCGCGCGATCGCGCTGCGCTACCAGCCGGGGGACCAGGCCCCGCGCGTTGCGGCCACCGGCGCGGGCATGATCGCCGAGCGAATCATCGCCGCGGCTCGCGAAGCGGGCGTTCCGGTTCGCGCCGACCCGGCGCTCGCGGACGCGCTCGCCGCGCTCGATCTCGGCCGAGAAGTACCTCAAGCCATGTACGTCGCGGTCGCCGAAGCGCTTGCCTGGGCTTACCGCCTCGACGCGGCAGCCCAGGCACAGGGCCCGCGACGATCCTGAACTCAAGTCCTCGCTGCGGCAGGCGATAACCCCGGGAGACCGGCTACAGGAAGTGGCCGGGGGACAAACAAACAACCACACCATGGAGGTGTAGAGATGTCCCTTTCCATCCTGACCAACGTTTCCGCACTCGAGATCCAGCAGAACCTGCTGAACTCCAGCGACAGCGTTGCAATGTCGATGCAGCGTCTCTCTTCGGGCCTGCAGATCAACTCCGCAGCCGATGACCCGGCTGGCTACACGATCAGCCAGAGCCTCACCGCTCAGGTCAACGGCCTCAACCAGGCGACCAACAACGTCGGCGACGCCACCTCTATGGTGCAGACCGCAGAGGGCTCGCTCCAGGGCGTGCAGGGCATGCTCCAGGAGATTCGCGAGCTGGCCGTGCAGTACGCCAACGGCTCGCAGACAACTCAGGATCAGACGTCGATTCAGGACTCTGTCAACCAGCTCACCCAGGAAATCGACCGTGAGCGTGGCGCGTCCACGTTCAACGGCGAGAACCTCCTCGACGGCACCGCGGGCAGCGCCGCCAACGGCACGGTCACCTATCAGGTGGGCGCCAACCAGGGCAACACGCTGACGGCGACGTTCTCGGACATCGAGGGCACGGCCGGCATGAGCGTCGGGTTCAGCTGGTCGAACGCCGCGACGGGCGGCACCGTGTTCGATCTGAGCAGCGCTAACGCGCTGAGCAACCTCGACGCGGCGATCAACAACATCTCGGGGCTGGCGAGCTCACTCGGCTCGATCCAGGACCGGCTGCAGTACACGTCAGACAGCATCGCCACGACCCAGCAGAACATGACCTCGGCGAACAGCCAGATCACCGACGTTGACATGGCGAAGGAGACGACCCAGCTGAGCCAGCAGCAAGTGCTGCAGCAGGCCGGCACGTCGATGCTCGCGGCCGCGCAGCAGCAGCCGCAGCTGATCCTGAAGCTCCTGCAGAACCTGTAAGCACGTAAGGAAGACCTCTCTCCCGGCCTTGATTCTCTTGGCCGGGCGAGAGGCCTCGGAGCCAATGTGGGCTTCAAGGCCACCGGGACCTGACACCCGGCCAGCTCGGAGTCCCGATCAGAGGCGGGGCGGGAATTCCCGCCCCGCCTCTACCTCGTTCTGACCCCACAAAAGCTCGCTAAAGGCTCGGGCCGTGCGGGCGATCACTCGGCTGTACGCCAACTTCGGCGTGTCGCCACACAAAAAGTCTGCCGCCCCAAAGGGAAGGATTCACAGGATCATGGCAACCGCCGCCGCTAAGGATCACGTCGTGGAACAGCTCACCGAGCGTCTGCGCAGCCTGGAGAGCAACTGTCTGAAGGGTCTCGAAGAAGGCCTCGACGCAATGGTCAGGGGAGACCTGACCCTGAGCGCCTCACCGGTGACGAAGCCGATCGACGCTGAGTCCGACGATCCTGCCGTGCAGGAGCTCGCCGAGATCTTCAACCGGATGCTCGGCAGGGCCCAGGCGGCACTCGAGAGCTACAACGCGATGCGCGAGCAGCTGCGCGGCGTTCTTGGTGACCAGTCGATCCTGAACGACCTCCGCGGCCGTCTCCACAGCCTCCACGACAACTGCCTGACGAATCTCAACAACGGCCTGCAGTCGATGGCCGACGGTGACCTTTCGATCGAGGTTCTCCCGAAGACGACCCCGATCGAGAGCGCCGACGGTACGTCGATCGGCGAGTTCGGCGAGCTCTTCAACTCGATGCTTGCCAAGGCGCAGGGCTCACTCGAGGGCTACAACGCGACGCGCGAGCAGTTCCGGAGCGTGCTCGGCGACGACTCGTGCATCGACGACCTTCGCGCTCGCATGACCAGTCTTGACAGCAACTGCCTACAGAACCTCAAGGAGGGGCTGCTGGCGATGAACGAGGGTGACCTCACACGCGAGGTCAACCCCGTGACGACGCCGATCGTCGCCCGCGAGGGCCGCGATCTGGGTGAGTTCGCCGCCGTCTTCAACTCGATGCTCGGCAAGGCCCAGACCGCGCTCGAGGGCTACAACGCGATGCGCGAGCAGCTCCGGACGGTCCTCGGTGATCAGTCGGTCCTGAACGACCTCCGGGTTCGCCTCCACAGCCTCCACGACAACTGCCTGACGAACCTCAACAACGGCCTGCAGTCGATGGCCGACGGTGATCTCTCGATCGAGGTCCTCCCCAAGACGACTCCGATCGAAGGCGCCGATGGTCTCTCGATCGGCGAGTTCGGCGAGCTGTTCAACTCGATGCTCGCCAAGGCGCAGTCCTCGCTCGAGGGCTACAACGCGACGCGCGAAGGGTTCCGCGTCGTACTCGGCGACGACTCCTGCGTCGACGCGCTGCGTGCCCGCATGATCAGCCTGGACGGTAACTGCCTGGCCAACCTCCGCGACGGGTTGCTCGCGATGAGGGACGGTGACCTGACGAAGGAGGTCAAGCCCGTCACGACTCCGATCGTCTCCCGCGAGGGCAGGGATCTGGGCGAGTTCGCCGGCGTCTTCAACCAGATGCTCAGCAAGGCCCAGGTCGCGCTCGAGGGCTACGAGGATATGCGGGCCAAGCTCGCCGCGATGATTCGCGACATCCAGACCAGCTCCGAGAGCGTCGCGTCCGCCTCGACCCAGATGGCGTCGACCTCCGAGGAGGCCGGCCGTGCGGTGGGCGAGATCGCGCATGCCGTCGGCGACGTCGCACAGGGCGCTGAGCGCCAGGTGCGCACCGTCGAAGACGCGAAGGTGATGGCGCAGGATGTCGCCACGGCCTCGCAGCTGTCCGCCGAGAACGCGCAGGAGACAGCGAGCGCCGCCCAGGAGGCACGCGGCTTCGCCGAGGAGGGCGCAACCGCCGTCACCCAGGCGACCGAGGCGATGCAGGCGGTGAAGGAGTCCTCGGCCGAGGTCAGCGACGCGATCCGCTCGCTCGGGGACAAGTCCACCCACATCGGTGGCATCGTCGCGACGATCACGGGAATCGCACAGCAGACCAACCTGCTGGCACTCAATGCTGCGATCGAGGCGGCGCGTGCCGGCGACCAGGGACGCGGCTTCGCCGTCGTCGCCGAGGAGGTCCGCAAGCTCGCCGAGGAATCCCAGCAGGCGGCCGCCAACATCGGCAACCTGATTCAGGAGATCCAGAAGGAGACGAGCCGCGCGGTCGAGGTCGTCGAGACCGGCGCCCGCCGCACCGAGGAGGGTGCCGCAACAGTCGAGCAGGCCAGGGCGAGCTTCCTGCGAATCGGCAGCTCGGTTGAGGACATGAACGGCCGCGTCGACCAGATCGCCGCCGCCGTGCAACAGATCGCGTCCAGCTCGCAGCGGATGCAGGACAGCATGAACGACGTGGCCGCACTCGCCGAGCAGTCTTCGGCTGCGACCGAGGAGGTCTCTGCCTCGACCGAGGAGACCAGCGCCTCGACGGAGGAGATCGCGGCCTCCGCGCAGCAGCTGGCGAGCACCGCCGAGGAGCTCGAGCGGCTCGTCGGGCAGTTCACGCTTGCATAGGGGGAGGTAGCGCTCAACGGCGCTCGATCCGCAGGACCGAACGGTGGGCCGCCTCAGGGCGGCCCACCGTTTGCGCGTTTGTGGGTCGGTCCTCGCCCCGCCCGCGCCTAATCGCAGTGCTGAACGGTGGGTGGCCTCAGTGCGGCCGCCGCTTGCTCGTGTGCGGGAGCGCAGGCTGGCGTATGTGGCGGTCCCGCGGGCCCTGGCGCGGCGGCCCGGTCGAGGGGGTCCGCGTCGGTGTCGGCGCGAGGATCGTCCGTGATGGGTGTCGGTCTTGGCGTCTCTGCCGTGCTCGGGCGGGGGCGGGGCGCCTTTGCGCACTCCTGGTTCGCAAAAGCGCCCCGGCCCCCCCCGCCGTGCGCTCCCGACCCGTTATCACCTTCTTATAACTCCAGAGGGTTTTGCGACACCCTCTAGTTCTGCACAACTCATCCCGACCCCGGAGTCGGCGGCGAGTT
>Ga0302324_100009381_pt1 | contig 20469 bp, 12 predicted proteins | sample Palsa_T0_1_FD_201949 | JGI IMG/M metagenome (GOLD analysis project Ga0302324, IMG submission 201949) | Peat permafrost microbial communities from Stordalen Mire near Abisko, Sweden - Palsa_T0_1 | ecosystem: Environmental > Terrestrial > Soil > Palsa > Peat permafrost | place: Sweden: Abisko...
CTGCTGTAAAGACGAAATCGCGAATCTCGCGGCCCTCAGGCGAATTGGGTAATCCCTGAAAGGATGTTCCCCAAAGATCGTATGCTTGCCTGAACTGATGCAGCAGCCAAACGACCTTATTTTCGTGAGGAACGTACATTGCTGGAAATTTTAGCGCGATGACCAGATCACATCCGGGCATGCGCATCAACCGGCACGCCAACATGTGTTCCAGGATCTTGGACGGAGGGTCCCAACGGAAAGGAATCCTCACAAGCAGCGCCTGATGGCCGTATTCACACAACTTTGCACTGAGGGCGTCCGCCAGATGCTCGGCGCCACCTCGAACATAGGGCACGGCATTGTTCAGAATCCCAATTTTCATGCCAGAAGACGCGACACCACGTTGTCCCAAGTGATGCCCAGTTCTTGTATCCGCTGTTCCCCGCGCTCGCCCATGCGCTTCGCCATGAGTCTGTCGCTGTACAGCAAATCCATGGCGCTGGCGATCAGTTCCGGATCGGCGGGTGTGATCAACCCGTTCTCGCCGTTTACAATCAGCTCATTTGTACCGCCGGCGTCGATCGTGGTGAGGACTGGCTTGAGCGCGGCGTGAGCTTCCAGGGGCGGATATCCGTAGGAATCCTCATCAAACGGAAAATAGACAACGGCACTGCAATTGGCAAACAGCTCAACTTTGTCTTCTTCGGAAACCCAACGGGCGACAATAGAGACGCGCTGTTCGAGACCGTATTTCGCGACCAAACGGTGCAGATCGAAAACATAGGGTTCCAAACCGGGGTCGGGGCAGCCTGCAATTATCAGTTTCACCGGCGTGCGTGTATATCGGAGGGCTTCTATCGCCAACCATTGACGCTTGTGATGAATCAAGCGGCTGAAGTAAAGCAGGTAATCGCCGAAAGGGCCGGAACGAAAGCGGGCTGGGTCCAACAAAGGAGGATACAACACTTCAGCCGTGATCTCATTAAACTTCTGGAGGCGATCTTTAACCACCGCCGAGTTGCAGAAGAGTCGAGTACATTCCCGCAAGGCGACGTTGTCAGAATTGATGATTGCTTCGCGACACGCAAGACCTTCTGGAGAATCTGGGAGCGTCTGATACTTTGTTCCCCACAGGTCGTAAGCGCTGCGGTAATGGTGAATGAACCACGTCACCTTCTTTGGATGTTTTAATAGATGGCTGGGCGTCCGCACAGCGATTAAACGATCGCCGTGCTCCGTCAAATCCAGTAACCGCAAGGCCAAAAGTTGATCCAGGATCTCGCTGGTGGATTCACTAAATGGGAACTGAAACAGTTCCACATCGTGGCCGTATACCTGGAGTTGCCGGTGCAGCCAATCGACGATTTGGGTTGAGCCGCCTTCCACAAATGGCGCGACACTGGTGGCTATAATGACCCGCATGAGCGCAGCCTCGGAAGCGTTACACTCCCGAATACTTGCACCAATGCGCAAGCCGCCGGGTAATGTGGCAAATGTCGTCCTCTGTGAGCAGAGTATGCATCGGCAAGCAAAGCCCCCGAGTTGCCAGACGATCCGCAATCGGATACGTACCCGTAGCATCGCTGTAAGGAGGTAGCGTGTGCATCGGATAAAAGATGGGACGGCTGTCGATCGAATCCTGTTCCAGAGCTTTTATCAGCTGATCCCGGCACATAACAACAGAGTCACGGAGAATAATCGGATAAGACCAAAAAGCGTGCTTTGCCCAGGGCTGTTCAGAAGGAAGCTGAATGTAATCCTGTACTTCGGCTAAACATTGGTGGTAGGACGAAGCGATGGTCCGGCGTCGTTCAAGAAAATGATCGATTTGTTCCAGTTGGGCCAGTCCAATGGCTGCGCAGATGTTGGTCATCCGGTAATTGTATCCGACGATTGGAAACCAGTATCGGCGGCTTGGATCCATACCTTGACCTCGCAAGAGCTGCAACCGGTCTCGAAGCGCAGCATCGGAGGTGGTAACCATGCCTCCTTCGCCGGTTGAAATGATCTTATTGCCATAAAAGCTGAACGTGGCAGCATGGGCTAAGGACCCAACCGGCCGGCCTTCATACAGCGCGCCGTGCGCCTCAGCCGCATCCTCAATAACGAACAGATTGTGCTTTCGCGCTACTTCGAGTATCGGGTGCATATGCGCCGGATGACCATAGAGATGAACAGCGATGAGGCCCTTGGTCCGTTCGGTCACCTTTGCTTCAACTAAATCCGGATCGAGAGTCATGGTAGAGTCTGAGTCCACGAACACAGGCGTGGCCCCACAGTAGCGGACTGCGTTAGCAGTTGCGACATACGTTAGCGTGGGAACAATAATCTCGTCGCCCGGTCCGGTTCCTAAAGCCGCCAAGGCGAGATGGAGAGCGCTGGTGCCATTGTTGGATGCAACCGCGTAGGAGGCTCCGCAAAAGCGCGCGAAACTCTCCTCAAACCTCCCGATGAACTGACCGATCGAGGATATCCACCCCGACTCAAGGCATTCCAATACGTACTTCTTTTCATTACCGCTGAGAGAGGGATGGGCTACTGGTACCATCTTTTGCTCGCGCATGTTATTGGCTCACTCGATTCACCTTCGACACCACTGCTGGTACTCCAACCGCCACAACATTCGCGGGCAGATCCGACACCACCGCAGCGCCCGCGCCGACGATGGTCCACGAACCAATGGTCACGCCAGGTATCACACTGCTGCCGGTCCCCAGGAGAACACCTTCTTCGAGCCGAACGCACCCAGCAACGTTCGCCCCAGGAGCTATGTGCGCGCACTTACCAACTGAACAATCATGGTCGATAGACGCGTTCGTATTCACGATGACACCATCTTCGAGATGTGAGCCGGTGTTCACGACGGCTCCGGGAAGGACGGCTATCCCCTCGCCGGCACGAACGTACTTCGAAACAACGGCCGCGGGACTGATCGCGTTAATCAACTTAAAACCAAGCTTACGCAGCATATCAATAGCAACTTTTCTCCGTCTATTGTCCCCAATCGCCAGGAGAGCCGACCTGACACCGGAGTCAAATATGGCCGGCAGCGCATCGTCCTTGCCGAGACGCGGGTACCGGTAGAGCGTTTCGTGTTCGTCAGTACTTACAAAGCCAACTATCACAATATCCGCCGATTGCTCGATAATATCGACCAGCACCTTAGCGTGCCCGCTGCCTCCGACGACGACAACACGTTCGTTCACCGGTTCGTCCTGGTTCGTTGCGGCAGCTCCAGTTGAAGGTTTGCGGAGAACACCTCGGTTAACTCGCCGCGTGTCACGCTCAGCAGGTCGCCAGTCACATCGTCGATGCGTCGAATGTCGAACCCGAACGACGCAAATTCGGCAAGGAATTCGAGCGGACTACTACCGGCACGGATCAAATGAACGGGTGCAAACTCCAACAAGATTCGAATCTTGGGATTCCGCTTGATCAACTGCTGCATGCCACGAAGGATCAGAGGCTCTGCACCCTCCGCATCGATCTTTACAATATCGACGCGTTCCTCGGTCGCGAGAATCTCGTCCAGGCTGGTGGTCGCAACTTCTATTTCATCGTCCGCCTTCCCGTTACTGAATATTGTATTGTGCCCAGAATCGTTGTTGAAAATCGAGAGGCGCGCTTTCCCGGATCTGTCAGTGACGGCCAACTGATGCAGGTGAACCATTCCGAGCTCCAGGAAACTATTCACTTGTACGTTGTCCCGCAGGATCTCGTAGATCCGGGGCGTAGGCTCGAAGCTGTAGATCTTACCAGTACCCTCAAGCAGCTTAGCGGCCAGCAACGTGTAGATGCCGACGTTCGCCCCTACATCGACCACCACAGTTCCCGGCTTTATGAGCGTGCAGAAGTACTTTGTCAGTCCAGGCTCCATGACCCCGCGGTAAGCATGATAGGCCGCCATACGCCACTCATTGCCGGGAACACCAACGATCATCCCCGCCACTTCTGTCACCAGGATGCCGGCGCCGCCTGAGATGACCGGAGGCCGAATCCTGGCGAACACGCCGGCTAAGGATGCAAGCGTCGCTTTAGAATTAGCGGCAGCGCTCGATTGAATCGAATCGAGAACACGTCTTTGTTCCTCTACCATTGCTGACGTGTTCGTTTGGATGGTCTTCTTGATGGCCAGCATGCCCTGCTTAGCTTCCTCGACAGCGGCGGAATTAGCGGCGGCGATCGATTGAATCGAATCGAGCGCACGTCTTTGTTCCTCCACCACTGCTGACGTGTTCGCCTGGATAGTCTGGTTGACGCCTGCCATGTGCCGCCTGGCTGCCTCAGCAGCAGCTGATACTGATGTTCCAAGGGCTCCCGTCGCCTCATCGAGTCTTAGGTGCAATGCCTGGAGATCCGATTGAATCACTCCGATGGAGCGATCCAATCGAAGAGCCTGGCTAGCGAGGTCCCGCCCAAGCGCGCTCGTTCGTAATTCCAGGCGGGCCAGCAGCTCCTGGGCGAGAGCCGCCGACCGGCGCAGTTCCAGGGCCTGATTACCGTGCTGTGCAAGTTCTTCCCGGCCTCGACGATTCTCCTCCGACAGATTGGCAACATAAGCGTCAAGTTTTTGCGAGAGGCTCACAAAAGACACGTCTGCTTTGGCCACGACCGTATCCGTCCTGGCAGCGACCTCTCGCAGAAGAAACTCAAGCTTATGGTCTATTGAGTCAAAGCGAGTGAATAAAATTCGCCGGATTAGATCCCTCAGAACGGCGCCTAGCCGGCCGGCGGAAGCTCGAATAGAAAATAGACCGGGTGGACGCCGGGTGGAAGGCCCGACCTCCTGAATGCCGGAGAAGCGGATGCCTCTGCGCCTACCCTCTTCTGAGTTGATGAGCTGCAGCAAGATAACCCGGCGAGGCACATGTCTCTTGAGGAGTTCTAAGTAGTTCACGAAGCCGGAAACGTCGCATTCACGGCCTAGAATCCTACGGTATGCTTCTCGCAAGAACCCTTCGTCGCCTGGAATCGCCGGTAGATCGCTTATATCCACCGCTGGAAGCAGGTCCGGATCATTTCCCCGGATACCATTCGCACTCCCGCGAGAGTCGCCTGAACGTGCCGGCAGCACAGCAACGATCCTTCTTTTCAGCATCTGCTCCGAGAATTCCATTAGACCAGTTCCATGGCCAATCTCGACAAAGGGGCACTCGGCGTTTCAAGGCCGGCCAGCAGCATGTCTTTCATGAAGTTCGCGCAAGGCCGGTTTGCAAATCATTTCAGATTTGAGGGTGTTAGTTTCCGCACGTCGTGGCCATGTAGGCGTGGCGCTAAAACCATGTGACATCACATTGTAACCCGAATTCAGAACTTCTCATTGCTACTTAAGGGCAACCAGGATTGATACACTCGTGTTCCCGTCTTCAGCGAGACCAGAGCACGCATGCTAACGTATTCTCACAAGATGGGCGACCATCAAAACGGATAAGGATGCAAAATATCTCACAGGCGAAAAAGAAAGCCCTCATAACCGGGATTACCGGGCAGGATGGAAGTTACCTGGCGGAATACTTGCTCAGTCTCGGTTACGAAGTGCATGGGTTAGTTCGCCGGGTCGCCCTGGAGCAGCCGGAGCATCGTCTGAGCCGATTGCGGCCGATTCTTGATCAAATTCGGATACACGCCGCCAACCTGGACAGCTACGCGAGCGTCTTTCATGTCTTCAGCAAGCACTCGTTCGATGAGTGTTATCACCTGGCTGCCCAGAGTTTCGTAGCCGAGAACTTCGCCGACGGCTTCTCAACGATGGACACGAACATCAATGGTACGCACTACGTGCTGGCAGCCATCCTCGAGTTACAGCCGAAATGCAGATTGTACTTCGCGGGATCCAGTGAGATGTTCGGCAATCCGGACGAAGCCCCGCAATCCGAGACGACCCGCTTCCACCCACGCAGCCCTTATGGCATCAGTAAAGTAGCCGGTTTCCACCTCAGCTCCAACTACCGCGAGGCGTATGGGATGTTCTGCGCGAACGGAATTCTCTTTAACCACGAAAGCCCTAGGCGCGGTTTCGAATTTGTGACTCGCAAGATTACCTATGCGGCCGCACGGATCAAGCTGGGGTTGGCGAAAGAGGTGCGTTTAGGTAACCTCGAAGCCAAGCGCGATTGGGGCCACGCGCGCGACTATGTCCGGGCCATGCACCTCATGTTGCAGCAGCCCAAGTCTGACGACTACGTTGTCGCTATGGGAGAGACTCACAGTGTCCGGGAGTTTTTGAGCGAAGCCTTCGCCCACGTGAATCTTGACTTTCGGGACTACGTGAAGCTGGATGAAACGTTCTACCGCCCTACGGAAGTGGACCTCCTGATCGGCGATGCTTCCAAGGCTCAGCGCGTATTACAGTGGCGTCCGACGATCGCCTTTGCGGAATTGATCAGGGAAATGGTCGATTCCGATATTGAATTGATATCGAGTAGCATGGGGAGGGCCGCCAGAGCGCCTTCTCCTTAAATAAGCTGATGCTGATGTGTATGCGCTGAGAAGCGCGGATCGTACGAGTGGAGCCCAAACGGCGGCCGGTTGAGATGCAAAGCATTTTCACCTTCGAAGGGCTCGCAAACCATCAGAATCCGATTCACTGGTTGCTCTGGCGCACCATGGTAGATGGATTCCTTCATAACGCGAAAATAATTGGCCTCCAGCATTTGGCGCAAGAAGGTTAGGGTGGGTACGAAGCAGCGCGACGGGTTTCCGAGATCGAGATACGCGGCCTGCTGTGGCTGCACAAACCAGTCCGGTGCGAAGTCGCCCTCGAAGACGACAACAGATCGTGCACGACTGCAATGCCGGACCTGACTAAACGCGTAGAACGGATCCACGAGATGGTAGTAAACTCCCATGCAAAGGATGATGTCGAACCGTTCCCCAAGCTTGGCGGCCTCGTAGATGGAAATGTCGGTGCGAATTTCGACAGACGAGGCCATGAGCTCTTTGGCTAATTCGAGACCGGAATTTTCCGACCAGTTCTGTGTCTTGTCATCGGCGGCCAGAACCCGTGAAGCACCTCGTTGTTCGGCATAAAAGCTCCAGTATCCATCCCAGCAGCCGATGTCGAAAACCGTCTGGCGGGCAAAATCAACCCTGTCTAGTTCGCTCCGCATCCAGTCCCAAAGCTTTCGATGGGATTCGGCATCCGGCGTCTTGGTGCGTGCCTTGAGCCCGTTTGGAAAGTCGATATCGTGATACCACTGAATTTCATCGATCCTCTGCTGTAACTGAAATGAGTCCATTACAAGTCCATTGTCCATCGTTTTTGCGGCTGTTTAATGATGTCAGCTACCGGAGGAGTCAGTTTAACAGTCACTAGAACATTGTTGCTGGATGCGCATTGAAAAGTTCGCCAGACGGGAGAATGTTTGACGGCAGACCTGCATCATTTAGCGGCCGGTTCGAAGCCCCTAGGGCGGAGAGAGAGTGGCCATGCAAGCGCGGCCTTTCAATGCGGCCGGCTCTTCAAAAGAGTGATGCATCGAGACGGAACTGTTCGGACGCTTCCTTGCGGGCGCGGTTCGGAAGGGTTTTGGTATCGGCGGTGTACCAGAGGGTGATGTCGCGCCGAGCATCGAGGCCACGGGTACACGGGGGACGTGCGAAGATGGATGTGAAGTGGCAGTGAAAGTTAAGGCCCCGAAAAAAGCCCGCAAGGTGCATTTCCTGATGCGCCCGGTGGGCAAGATCCTACTTCTACTTGTCACGCTCAGCCTGACCACCGGCTTGTGTGTTTTTACGTACTATTACGTTAAGTACTCACGGCTGATGGAGGCTAAGCTGGCGGCCGGACCGTTTGCGAACACGTCGATGCTGTTTGCGGCGCCGCGCACGGTAGCGGTGGGAGATCTGGCCAGCCCGCAAGAAATCGCCATCGAGCTGCGGCACAGCGGCTACAACGAATCCAAGAACAACCGGACGGGTTACTTCACGCTGAAGCCGGAGGAGATCGACGTCTATCCGGGTCCGGATTCTTATTTCCGGCGGGATGACGGCGTAATCAAATTCCGCGGCAACAAGGTATCGCAAATCATATCGCTGGCGGACAACACGGACCGGACAGAATACACGCTGGAGCCGGAGCTGATTTCGAACCTGTTCGATAAGAACCGCGAGAAGCGCCGGTTGGTGAAGTACGAGGATATTCCGCAGGTGTTGGTGCATGCGGTGGTATCGGCGGAGGACAAGCGATTCTTTCAGCACTCGGGGTTCGATCCGGTACGCATTGTAAAGTCGGCCTATGTGGATCTGAAGACGCGTCAGAATGCGCAAGGGGCTTCGACGCTAAGCATGCAACTGGCGGGAATGCTGTTCTTGGACCGGAGTGACCGGACGTGGAAACGCAAGATTCCCGAAGTGCTGATTACGATGCACCTGGAGCAGAAGCTTAGCAAGGAGCAGATTTTCGAATACTACGCCAACCAGGTGCCGCTGGGAAATCGTGGAAGCTTTGGGATTCGTGGATTCGGCGAGGCAGCCCAGGTGTATTTCGGCAAGGACGTGACGCGGCTGACGTTGCCGGAGGCGGCCACGGTGGCGGGCCTGATCCAGCATCCGAGTTTTATCAATCCGTTCCGCTGGCCGGAGCGGGCCAAGCAGCGCCGGAACATGGTGTTGAAGATGATGCGCGAGAACGGATACATCAGCGACGCCGATTGCGAGCGCGCAGCGGCAGCTCCCCTGGAGCTGGTGCGGCAGGCGACGCTGGAGGCGAGCGATGCTCCCTATTTTGTGGATCTGGTGAATGACGCGCTGCTGGAGAAGTTTCCGGATACCAACTTTCAGACCAGTTCGTATCGCGTGTACACAACGCTAGATCAGAACTTGCAGCGCGACGCGGCGGAAGCTGTACGAATCGGCATGGAGGAGGCGGACAAGCGCATCAAGCACCGGAAGAAGAGAGATCCCAACTATCCCGATCCGCAATGTGCATTGATCGCATTGGATCCGCAAACCGGAGAAGTGCGGGCACTGGTGGGAGGGCGGAGCTACGGCATGAGCCAGCTCAACCGGATTCTGGCGAAGCGCCAACCGGGATCGTCCTTCAAGCCTTTTGTGTACGCGGCGGCGCTGAACACCGGGCTGATGGGCGGGAATTTGTTGATTACGCCTGCGACCATGATCACCGACGAGCCGACGACTTTTTGGTTCGACGGGAAGCCGTATGAGCCAAGTAACTTCGAGCACAAGTTTTATGGGAACGTGTCCTTGCGGGATGCGATGGCGCATTCTCTGAACGTAGCGACGGTGAAGGTGGCGGAAGAGACAGGGTACGACGCGGTGGTGGATCTGGCGCGCAAGGCCGGATTGAATATGAACATTCAGGCCACGCCGGCGGTGGCGCTGGGAGCTTACGAAGTGACGCCGCTCGAGATCGCGGGTGGGTATACGATCTTCGCGAATCATGGAATTTATTCGAAGCCGTATTTCCTGAGCAGCATTCTGAACGAGCGGGGTTCGAATGTTTTCGAATCTCAGCCGGAGCATCGGGCGGTGCTTGACCCAAGGGTGACATTTTTGATGGATCAGCTTTTGGAAGAGGTGGTGCGGAGCGGAACCGGCGCAGGCATGTACGGGCGCGGCATCAATTTTCCGGTGGCGGGCAAGACCGGGACTTCGCACGATGGTTGGTTCGCTGGTTTTACTTCCAGACTGATTTGCGTGGTGTGGGTAGGCTTTGACGATAATCGGCCCCTGGATCTGGAAGGCGCGCACTCGGCGTTGCCGGTGTGGGCGGAATTCATGAAACGGGCGCACGAACATCGGGAATATCGCAACGTGAGCGAATTTGAGGCGCCGGCGGGCGTGGTAAGCGCTCAGATCGATCCGCAATCCGGGCAACTGGCGACGGCGGCGTGTCCGAAAGTGCGGACGGAATATTTTATCGAGGGCACGCAACCGGTGGAAATGTGTCAACTGCATGGTGGCGGGGGCACGCAAGTAGCCAGTTGGGAAACAGCGCCGGCCGGCCAAGCTGCGCGAGACCGTTCGACCGGAGCGGGCGGCCAGCCGCGAGACCGGGCAGCCCAGGATGTTCCGGCGCCGGGACAGGATCAGGCGCCGGCCCGTCCGGCCCAGCCTCCCAAAAAGAAAAGCCTACTTGACAGACTTAGGAGTATATTTAAATAGATGCGCGGGGCTTAGTCTGGGGGCGGCACGGGTGGGTAGCGTTGAGGGCTAATGCTTGGCGCGAAGCAGCCGATTGAAAAAGGGGAGGCCGGGTATGCTTTCCAGGCTTAGTTTTCTCACCGCAGGAATTTTGATGGCGTGGGTGATACCCACAGCCTTCGGACAATCCAATTCTCAGCAAACCGTAGCGCGGCCGGATGGGTTGATGGTGGCCGAGTCCAGGACAGGACAACCATCCGCGGTGCCGCCGAAGCCGGCGACACTAATCACGCCGGAATTGCGGGGCGATATTTTCATGGCCAAGAAAATGTACCGCGAGGCCGTGGAAGCGTACAAGGAGGGGCCGCACGATTCGGCGATCCTGCTGAACAAGACGGGCATTGCCTATCATCAAATGCTGCAGCTTGATGTGGCGGAGAAATATTACCGGCTCTCCATCAAGGCAAATCCGCACTATTCGGAAGCGATCAACAATTTGGGCACCATCTACTTCTCGGTCAGGAGCTATCGCCGGGCCGTGAGCGAATATAAGAAAGCCCTGCGCATCGCGCCCACGGCGGCTTCCATTTGGAGCAACCTGGGTTCGGGATATTTTGAGCGCAAGGATTACCGTCACGCGGCCGAGAGCTGGCAGAGGGCGCTGGCGATCGATCCGGAGGTTTTCGAGAATCGCAGCACGCAGGGAGTTCTGATCCAGCAGCAATCGGTGGAGGAACGCGCCAAGTATCATATGGCTCTGGCGCGCACCTATGCCTTGGCCGGCATGGACGATCACGCCCTGACCTACATTCGCAAGGCGTTGGAAGAAGGATTCAAAGAGAAGAAGAAGCTGTCCGACGATCCGGCGTTCGCGCGTCTGAAGGAACTCCCTCAGTTCAAAGAGCTGCTGGCTATGGAACCGCGTGTTCTGTAGGAGATCACTTTCACTTTTTACCATCACGATCCTAGGGGTTTCGCTATTCGTTTCCTGCAATCGCAGGCGCAAGCCTAACGTAGAACGGTTGGCCATCGCGCCGTTTGAGAACCTGAGCTCGGATTCCAATTTGGACTGGGGCGGCCGGGCTATCTCCTCGGCTTTGGTATACGATCTTGCGCCGGCAGTGGATCTGTATGCGCAATCGGTGGATTCCACATCGGGCGCCTTCACGGCGCAGGCGTCGCGCATGCTGGAGGGTTATTTTTCCCAGCGCAGCGGCCGGCTGGTGATGACCGCTACGGTGGAGAATCTGGGAAAGACCAAGACTTTGACCAGCTTTGAGCTGGCTGGTCCGGTTTCTGAAGGCCTATTGCCTTTGGTGAACCAACTTGCGAAACGGCTCAGCCCGTCGGCACGGTCCTTCGGGACCAGGAATCTCGAAGCTTTTCGCGCTTATGGAAGAGCGTTGAGCGGAACTGATTCAGAAGAATTGGAGCATGCGCTGGAAGCGGCAACGACGACCGATCCGCATTTTGCAATCGCCTATCTAGTGGGGGCCCGGTTGCTGATGGCTCAAGGGAAACGGGAGCTTGCTTTGAAGGAATTGCAGGCAGCGCGTGGCGCTAATCCGGACGCGATGGATCGGGCGGAAATCGATTATTTTGCGGCGTTAATCGCAGGCGATAGGGAAGGGCGGGCAAGAGCGCTGGAGGTTCTTGCGCGGGAAAGCCCGGCCAATGGGAGCTGGTTTCGAGAACTGGCTGGAATGAGGCTGGCGCAGCGGCGATTTCAAGAGGCAGCGCAAAATTATGAAGCCGCAGCGCGCTTGTCGGGCAACGACGCCGAGCTTTGGAACCAGTTAGGCTACACGTATGCATTTGAGCTGGATTTAGCGGGCGCGAATCGCGCGTTGGAGCACTATGAGCAATTGTTGGGGCCATCGAATTCGAATGCGTTGGACTCTTTGGGAGAGGTGAACTATTTTCTAGGCGACTTCCCGGAAGCGGGAAGGGACTTTCTTGAAGCGCAAGAGAAGAATACGGCGCGCCGCGGGGAGGAGTTGATAAAAGCGGCGGAGTCGCGATTGATGCTGGGCGATTTGACGGGCGCGGACGGCAACTTCCAGAAGTACCTTGCGCCGGCACAAAGATCGCAACCCAAAGCGGCCGCATTTGAACAAGCTCAATGGGAGTTTCTGACGGGGCGGCGCAAGCTGGGGATGCTGAGACTGGAGCGGATGATTCCGGCATTGGCGGGGGACGAGCAATCGCTCGCCCTGAGCCAGCTATCGCTCTGGAGATTGCAGACCGGTTCCACGAAAGAAGGCGCGGAGCTGGCTGGAAAAGCTGAGGCGCTGGCGCAGAGTCCGCGCACGCGCAATTTGAGCGCGATTTTGAAGGCGATTGCATCCGGGTCAGCGAGTGCGGAGGGATCTCCCATGCTCAAGGCCTATGTGCTGCTGTTCGCGCGCAAGTTTGCCGACGCCGTCCCACCGCTGGAAGCGATATATCGCGAGACAGCGCCAACGGCGGATGGACAGATCCGAACGCTGCTGGCTTGGGCGGAAGTGGGAGCGGGTCATGTATCTGAGGCGCGCAAGCTGGTGCAGATTTATCCGCTTCCGTTGTCGGCAGGGGATCCAGTTTTCGCTTCGTTGATTTTTCCACGCTTTTTGTATTTGCGGGGCGTAGTGCTGCTGGATGAAGGGAAGCGGACGAAGGCGAAGCAGAGTTATGAGCTTTATCTTCGGTACGCGGGGGATGTACCGGACATTTTTGGGGAGGAAGCGGCGGCTCGGCGGGGGCTGAGCAAGTGATCGGCTTAGTGTTACGCTCCCTGGCGGTGGCGGTTCGGTTGGTCCCAGGGTTTTGGGGAGGGGGCTTCGTCGCGATGCTCTACGCGGTCGTAGAGATGCAGGTCAGACGTGGTTCCCAGGCCTTGGTTGTACAGGCTGGTCAGGCCTAAAGATTCTTTCAAATCTTCCTCAAAATTGTGCAGAGCTCTTAGCTGGGTGGCCTGTGCGGGGACTTGCTTTGAGCCCGGTGTTCGCCAGAACATCTGGTAGCCGCCGTTTACCAAGGCGCCAATCTCGGAGCCGATAATCAGGCCGGCTTTGTTGACGTGAGGGTGCTGGCCGGGGCGATCCTCAATGATGGCGCCGATTCCGTCGCGGCTGACTTGAGCGTGGCCGGCGTTCAAAAGATCAACGCTGAATCCAAATTTCTTCAGGCTCTGGATGCGCTCGGTGAAGGACGGTTGGCGCGGAGTTTCTCGGCGGAAGAACATGTCACTTACTATAATGCCAGAGTGCCATTTCTCTTGTCGCTGGATGAAGGAACCACGAGCGCGCGGGCGGCGCTGTATGACGAACAGGGGCGGCGGACGCTCATGGAGTCGGTTCCGATTGAGTGCCGTTATCCGCATCCGGGATGGGTAGAGCAGGATGCGGAAGAAATCTGGCGTGCGCAAATAGAGGCGGTGCTGCGAGTGGTGGCGCGCGAGAGCGGTGGGGCGCGATCGATAACGGCCATCGGAGTAACGAACCAGCGTGAGACGACGATTGTGTGGGATCGCAAGACCGGCAAGCCGGTGGCCCCGGCGATTGTGTGGCAGTGCCGGCGGACGGCAGCGTATTGCAATGAGCTGGCTGCGACGCCGATGGCGCCTAGGATCGCCCAAAAAACAGGCTTGGTGATTGACGCCTATTTTTCGGGGAGCAAGATCCGGTGGATTCTGGAGAATGTTCCCGATGCGCGGCGGAAGGCGCGGGATGGCGAGTTGCTGTTCGGCAACGTGGATAGCTGGCTGATCTGGAGACTCACGAACGGGGCAGTGCACGTAACCGATTACTCGAATGCTTCGCGGACGATGTTAATGGATCTGGAATCCGGCGAATGGGAGGAGGAATTGCTGGATACGTTCGGGGTTCCACGTGCGATGCTGCCGAGAATTGTTCCATCCAGTTTCGTGGTGGGCGTGACGGCGGCGGAGCATTTGGGCGTGGAGATCCCGATTGCGGGGATCGCGGGGGACCAGCAGGCGGCTTTGTTCGGGCAGGCGTGTTTCCGGCCGGGGTTATCCAAAAACACGTATGGCACCGGATGTTTCGCGTTGATGCACACGGGAGCGAGGCGGCCGGTATCGAAGCATAAGTTACTCGCGACGCGTGCGGCGTCGACGAGTGAAGCGGAGTTTGCCGTGGAGGGGAGCATTTTCATCGCGGGGGCGGCGATCCAATGGCTGCGGGATAAGCTGGGGATCATTGCGAGCGCTGCTGAGAGCGGGGAATTGGCTGGAGCGGTGGAAGGGACCGGCGGTGTTTATTTTGTGCCGGCATTTGTGGGACTGGGTGCGCCGCATTGGGATTCGAACGCTCGGGGGATGCTGACGGGGTTGACGGCGGCAACGGGGCGGGCGGAGATTGCACGCGCCGCGCTAGAGGGGATCGCATATCAGACTCGGGAGTTGGTGGAGGCGATGGAAGCCGACAGCGGAGAATCGTTGAAGGAATTGCGGGTGGATGGTGGAGCGGCGGCCAGCGATTTCCTGATGCAGTTTCAGGCGGACATTTTGGGGAAGAGGATTGTTCGTCCGGCGGACAGCGAGACGACGGCGCTGGGAGCGGCCTATTTGGCCGGATTGGCAGTGGGGTTCTTCAAAGGGCTGGGGGAGTTAGAGGAGTTTTGGAGGGTGCAGAGGGTTTACGAACCGGCGATGGGGGAGCAGCAAAGGGAGGATTTGTTTGCCGGGTGGAAGACGGCAGTGAAGCGGTGCCGGTTTGGGTGAAAAAACTTGGGGACACGTCTGCACGATCTCCGGGTGGAGGCTTGTTGTAACTAGCCCGAAGTGCCCCCAAGTTTTTTAGAGGTGTTTGGAGAGGAAGTCGGCGGTGGCGTGATAGGCTTCCAGCCAGCGTTTTTCCGTTAGGAAGCCGTGGATTTCGTCGGGGAAGATTAATTCTTCGAATTGGACGTTTTGTTTGCGCAGGGCTTCTACCAGCATGACTGTTTGGGAGAAGGGGACGTTGCGATCGTCATCGCCGTGAATTAAGAGGACGGGCGAGCGCCAGGTGCTGACTGAGGCCATGGGCGAGGATTCGAACGCTATGCGAATGGCCTTCTCATCGGCGGTGCGATCGGGGCCGCGGAAGGCGCTCCAATCGTGGACGCCATGGAAGTCGACGCCGGCGGCGAAAAGATCCGAGGTGCGGGCCAAGCCGAGAGCAGTCAGATATCCGCCATAGGAACCGCCCCAGAGGCCGACGCGTTTGGGGTCGACGTCAGGGCGCGATCGAAGGTACAAGCCGGCGCCCAGGACATCGTTGAATTCGCTGGCGCCGGAAGCGCCGTAATTGATGGCTTCGCGAAAATTCAGCCCATAGCCGATACCGCTACGATAGTTCACCGCGAGCACGATATAACCGAGGCTGGCGAGGTACTGATTCATACCGTAAGCGTTGTGATAGTAATCCATATAGTGCCAACCAGGCAGCATCTGGCGGCGGGAGCCTCCGTGGAAGAAGAGCATGGCGGGATGCTTTTCGCCGGGAGCGCTGTCGGGCGGGAGAAAAAGCTGGCCGTGGATGCGCATGCCGTCGGCGGCGGAGAATATCACTGGCTGGGGAACTACGAGAGAGGCGGCCGGGAATTCGGCGGGAATAGAATCTGGCGCAAGATCGCGGACACTGGCCGCGCCCATCTTAATGGCGGCTCGCGCGGGATTTTTGGCATCGGAGTGCAGCATTACGACTGCTTTGCCGTCGCTGGTTTCGGTCGGCGACCATTCCAATCCATCGCCATGCGTAACAGGTGTTAAGCTATCGCCGAGAACCGACACGCGCCACAGATGGCGATGGTCGATGTCGTCCTGATTGGATGAGAAGAGGACGGTTTTGCCGTCGGCGGAGAGCGAGACATGTTCGATCTCAAATTCGCCGTTCCCGTTGAGCGGGGTGGGTGCGTCGCCGTGCGTGGAGATGGAATAGAGGTGCAACCAACCAGTGTGTTCCCAAGGAAAAACGATTCTGTCTCCGGCGCCCCAGAACAACTGATTGCCGGCGACCATGGCGTGGAAGGCGCTACCGGGGCCTTCGGCCGCGCGCCAAAGTTGGCGGCCATTTCCAGAATCGACGTCGGCGAGGCGAATGGACCAGGGTTGCTCCGCCGCGCGATGCGGTCCGAAGAAAATGCGTCTGGTGGTGGCGGCTACGCGAATGAAGGTTATTTGCTTGCTATCGAGAGACCAGGCGGGATTGGAATCGAGATCTACGCTAGGGTCGAGATAGAGCAGAGATTTGGACGCGAAATTATAAACTCCGACGAAAGAGTGATCCGTGCGGGTGACGACGAAAGCGAGGTGCGAACCGTCGGGTGACCAGTGGATTTCGCCGGCTTGGCCCTTGGTGTGGATGAGCTGCAGGGGTTTGGAATTTTCTTCGGGACCCACGCACCAGATTTCATCTTTCTTCAGAAACGCTATGAGATTGCCTTTGGGTGAGACAGCAGGCTGGCTGCCTTCAGCGATTTTGCGCGGCGCTCCGCCTGAGACTGGGATGATCCAAATATCCTGTTCGATTCCTTGCGGAAGGCTGGCGGGATTTGGATTGTCGTGAAACGTTTCAAAATCGCCGCCGCGGACGAAGACGATGGAATGGCCGTCCGGGGTCCACGCGATCTGAGCAATCTCCTGCCCATCGTCATCGTGGTAATCGGTGAGGCGGCGACCCTTGTAGTCCGGCGATTCTGCTACCCATATGTTGCGCGCGCCGTGTTGATCCAGGACCCAGGCCACGGTTCCACCTTTGGGAGAGGCCGTTAGATCGGTAGGGAATGGAGCGCTCAGGATTTGTTCGAGGGTGAAGCGTTTTGAAGGAGCTGCGAGCGCGGCGGAAATAGCGATCAGGATAACCAGAGGAATACGAAAGGTCATAGGGTATGTTATACACTGAAACGGCTGGACAAGTCGCAGACTGGTCCTACATATGTTGAGTTACTCAAAAGGGGCGGACGCGCCGCTGTTAGAGAGCACCATTGCGGAAATATTTCGCGCAACTTGCGAGCGGTTTCCGGGTCGCGAGGCGTTGGTCGTCAGGCACCAGAATGCTCGCTATACTTTTGCCCAATTGGATGTGGAGGTAGAACGAACTGCGCGCGGGCTGGCTGGATTGGGGCTGGGCGCGCGGGACCGGGTGGGAGTGTGGTCCACCAACTGTGTTGAATGGGTTCTGATGCACTTGGCATGCACGCGGATTGGCGCTGTGCTGGTGAACGTCAACCCGTCCTATCGGGCCTTCGAACTGGCGTTTGTGTTGCGGAAGTCGGGGATGCAGGCCTTGTTCCTGTGGGAGCGGGACGACCGCTCGGATTACAAAGCGATTCTTCAGCAGGCAATAGCGGCGGGAGAGCACGCGCTCGAGCACGTGGTTTATTTTGGTACGGAATCGTGGGACCGGATGCGGGGCAATGGCGCCGATATTGCCGAGAACGATATCGTGTCTGATGATGTAACGAACATTCAATACACATCGGGAACCACGGGATCGCCCAAGGGTGTGCTGCTGACGCATCGCAACCTGTTGAACAACGCAGCGAACATTGCGTGGGGGTTGAAAATCACCGAACGGGACATGATATGCGTGCCGGTCCCGCTGTATCACTGTTTTGGTAGTGTGGGGGGAACGCTGGTGATGTTGGTGAGAGGCGCGACTGTGATTCTTCCTTCAGCAACTTTCGATCCTTTAGCGTCGATGCAAGCGATGCACGAGGAGCGTGCGACTGTGATTTACGGCGTACCGACGATGTTCATCGCGGAGTTGGATCATCCGGAGTTCAACCGGTTCGACTTCACTTCGCTACGCACAGGCATCATGGCGGGAGCGCCTTGTCCGATTGAGGTGATGAAACGCGTGGTACATCAGATGCACTGCGCGGAGATGACCATTGCCTATGGCCAGACGGAAAGTTCTCCGGTGATCACGATGTCGTCGGTGGAGGACAGCCTGGAACTACGTGTCGCCACGGTGGGTGGGTCGTGTCCTAATACTGAAGTGAAGGTGGCGTCGCCGGCCGGTGAGACCGTAGAGGTTGGGGAACAAGGGGAACTTTGCACGCGAGGCTATCTGGTGATGAAAGGCTACGATCAAGAGCCGGAAGCGACCAAGCGCGCTGTGGACGACGAGGGATGGCTGCACACTGGTGACTTGGCGACGATGCGTCCGGACGGATATTTTCGAGTGACAGGGCGAGCGAAGGACATGATCATCCGGGGTGGCGAGAACATTTATCCACGGGAGGTAGAGGAGTTTCTATATACGCATCCGAAAGTGGCGGACGTACAGGTGATCGGCCTTCCGGACGCGAAGTTGGGGGAGACGGTGGCGGCGTGGATCCGCGCGAAGGAGCCGTGCACGGAGGATGAGATCCGGGAGCATTGCAAGGGGAGGATCGCGCATTTCAAGATCCCGCAGTACATTCGCTTTGTGGAGGCTTTTCCCATGACGGTAACGGGGAAGATTCAGAAATTCAAGATGCGCGAAAGGGAGATCCAGGAGCGGGGATTGGAAGGGGCGTCGCAGATACAGACGGCATGAGGCGATTCTCGGTTCTTTTTTGTTTGTGCTTGGTGGCCGCGGAGACGCATGTTTCCGTTGAGGAACGTTTGTGGCAGCATCGGAATCTGGGGAAAGCGCTGTATGAGAATCCAACCACGCAGGTACAGGCGGTAGCGGAATTTCAGAAGGCGCTTTTGCTGAGGCCGAACTCGGTGCGGGAACAATTGAACTACGGATTGGCTTTGCTTCGCGCGGGGCGGACCAAGGAGGGTGTTGCGGAACTGGAGAAGGTCCAAAAGCTGGATGCTTCGCTGCCGCACACGTGGTTCAATCTTGGAATCGTATTCCGGAAGGAAGGGGAATTCGAGCGCGCGATAACGGAGTTCGAGAGGATGGTGGCGCTGGTTCCGGCGGAGCCCGTTTCGCACTATAACCTGGGAGTGCTGTACAAGCAGGTAGGCAAGCTTGAGGAGGCTCTCAAGCAACTGGAAACTGCGGAACGGCTGGATCCAGTGATGGAAGCTCCGCACTTCCAGCTCTACAACATTTACCGGCAGACTGGCCGGCGCGAGGACGCGGCGAAGGAGCTAGGGCTATTTCAGGCACTTAGGAAGGAGCATGAGGGCGCGGCGATTCCTCAAGATCCGGAGTGGTGCGTGTATGCGGAGATCTACGATCCAATCGATATCAAGGATGCGCGCAAGCCGGCGGAGGGTCCTCGGATTTTGCTGCCGGGGTCGGCTGAAGGTCAATTGTTGATCGATGCCGACGGAGATGGTAAGGCCGAACTGCTGGTTTGGAATAAAACCGGATTGACTCTGCTGCGCGGCCGCGAAGCGGTGAAGAATACGGGACTAGAGGACGTGCGGGGCGTGGTGTCGGCGGCGGCAGGCGATTTCGACAACGATGGTTTGGCGGACCTTTGCGTTCTAACCGACAGCGGGCCGATACTTTATCGGAATGTAAAAGGAAGATTCGAGAAAGCCGAAGTGAATCTTCCGGCGGGGCGTTTTGAGAAGGCAGTCTGGCTGGATTACGACCACGACTACGATCTTGACTTACTCTTATTGGGCGAAAGAGCAGTGTTGCTACGGAATCAGGGCGCCGCGGGGTTCGTGGATCATACGGGAGATTTTCCGTTTGTGCCTGGGCACGCTATCGATGCGGTGTCTTACCGCTGGATGGCGGACAGCAAAGCTTTCGATCTTGTTGTAAGTTACGCGGATCATGCGGGTGTTTTGTATTCGGACAAACTATCCGGCAAATACGAAGCGGTTCCTCTGCCGGAACTGCCGGCTGCTGCCAGGTGGCTGGATGCTTCGGACGTAAATAACGATAGTTGGCTGGATATCGTAAGTTCGGCGGCCACATTGATTAATCGCGAGGGTAAGTTCTCGCGGGTGGGCATGCCTATCGGAGACGGAAGCGTGGAGGACCCGGTCGGCTTCCACACCGGCAAGTGGCTTCGAGTTGCGTTGAGTGGCGTCAAGAATTTGAAGCTGGCCTACGATGCGGAAGTGGAGGTGAAGGCCGGGGCGTCCTATCAGAAGAAGATCTATCGCGGGGTGCCTTTGGAGTTTGATTTGAGTGGCCGGCCGGCGGCGGATACGGTCCGGATCACTTGGCCGAATGGCTTGATCCAGAACGAGACCAAGCAATTGGCCAATCGATCCTACGACTATAAAGAGAAAGAAAGACTTTCCGGATCTTGTCCGATGATCTGGACCTGGGATGGAAAACAGTTCCGGTTTATCAGCGATGTGTTGGGCATTGCGCCGTTGGGAGCGAGTTCGGGTGACGGCCAGTACTTCCCGGTAGACCACGACGAGTATGTACAGATTCCGGGTGAATCTTTGCGGGCGGTTGACGGCAAATACGAAATTCGAGTTACTGAGGA
>Ga0302324_100009382_pt1 | contig 20466 bp, 17 predicted proteins | sample Palsa_T0_1_FD_201949 | JGI IMG/M metagenome (GOLD analysis project Ga0302324, IMG submission 201949) | Peat permafrost microbial communities from Stordalen Mire near Abisko, Sweden - Palsa_T0_1 | ecosystem: Environmental > Terrestrial > Soil > Palsa > Peat permafrost | place: Sweden: Abisko...
TAGCACCCGCGACGAGTGCCAGGTGTGAGCTCAGACGGCGGAGCGATTAGATATATGAACGGGCTTGCCCGCGGGGCTGCGGGCCATGAAGTCTGGGCTGGGCCATGTACGATTCCACGACATCGCCACTACGGCGCGTACGCAGCAGTCATTATCTCCGGTGGGTACGAGGAGAGCGGCAGCTATGGCCGCTATCGGGTTCAGGCGGGGCACGTGCTCCTGCATCGCAGATTTGATGCGCATCTCGACCGCTTCGACCGAACCGGCGCGCAGGTGTTGAATTTGCCGCTCAACGAGGCGCCTGTCTTCGGTCTGGGACGGGTCAGCGATCTCGATGGCATCGCGAGACTTGCTCTCACCGATGTGATCGCCGCCCGCGAGGCCTTGAAGCAGCAGCTGCTGCCTGCCCGTGCGTCGGTGGATGATTGGCCGGATTTGCTGGCGCACGATTTGCTTGCCGACCCACGGTTGCGGCTCGATGACTGGGCTGAGCGTCACGGTCTGGCACCGGCGACGCTGTCGCGCGGCTTCGCCAGGGTATTTGCTATCTCGGCCGCTACTTTTCGCGCCGAGGCACGCGCTCAAAATGCCCTGGCTCTGATCGCAACGGGCGCTGCGCTCGCGGATATCGCAGCCGGCGCCGGTTTTTCGGACCAGCCGCACATGACGCGCGCAATCACCGCCCTTACCGGTCATCCGCCAGGATACTGGGCGTGCCAGGTCAAATTCGTTCAAGACGCCGCGGGAGCTTCCTGCCTATAACCGGTCCGTGATTGAAAAACAGTCTGCTGCGCGCCTTCGCCTGAGATTTTTGCCTCTTCTGGTCGTCATCGCGCTGGGGGTCGGAATTCCGTATCTCTCGGCCTATCTCGCATTCTTCAGCAGCAACATCTTCGGCACACCCTCACCGCACGGACCCACACTGCCGTGGCTGTATATGCAGCACGCCGTGGGCTTCCTGATTGCACTGATTGCGATTGGTGTCGCAAAGCGCTACGTGCCGGCAGACTATGGGCTGCACTGGCCTCGCCAGAAGACCTACATCCTGCCAGCACTGCTCTGGGGTGTGCTTTTCGGTGTGATCATGACGCTCGTCGACTACGCACCCCAATTGATCGCGCATGGCAGACCGGATCCGGGCTTCCCGCTTACGACTACAAATGTCGCGGGCTGGCTGTTTTTCGAAGGTGTGTACGTGGGGCCGACTGAGGAGATTCCGTTTCGGGCGCTGCTCGTAACCTACCTTGCTGCCACGATGCCGGGCCGATTGCGTCTCGGGCGTTTCGAGATGAATTGGGCCGGGGTCATCGTTGCGCTGATTTTCGCGCTCCTGCACGCAACTAACTTCAATGTGCGCGCGTGGCCACTGGCGCTCGGTCAGCAGTTCTACGCCTTCGCGCTCGGGGTCCTCTATGCCTACTGGCTCGAAAAATCACAAAGCGTGGTAGCTCCGATCATCGGGCACAACGTAGGCGACGTGATCGAATACGTGCTTATGTTTCTCTGGGTCGCACATTTTTAAGACGCCCTGCACATTCCTGTAGCAACCTGAAGCGCCCATTCGAAAACGGCAACGGGGCCGTGACGGGGCCTGCCACGGTGCGAGTCTCGTGGCGCCCCCCCCTCTTGCCGGGCTAAAGGTACCGCCACCGGACATAGGAACGCTTGATGCTGGACCTCTACTGGCGCGGCCGTAACCACGTGTACGCAATAATGCCGTAAGCTCTGTAGTTCAGAGTGCCGTTTCGCCCGCGCATGAAGACCTGGGTACCAGCGAAGATGCGAGGGCCATTGCCGCAGCAGGTGACACATGAAGCCGTCTCATTCCTCGGGCTCACCGCATAAGACACTGTTCCTGCAGGCGCCATCTTTCGAAGGCTTTGACGGCGGTGCGGGGTCGAGATACCAGGCCAAGCGTGAGGTGAAGTCTTTTTGGTTTCCGACGTGGCTTGCCCAGCCCGCGGCCCTGGTACCAAATTCCCGGCTGCTTGACGCGCCCGCAGATGGGTTGGCCGTCGCGCAGGTGCGTGCAGTCGCACGGAATTACGATCTGGTGATCATGCACACCAGCACGCCGTCGTTCCCGAGCGACGCAAAATTTGCTGAGCTACTGAAGCTTGACAACCCAAGCGTTCTGATTGGCATGGTTGGGGGTCACGTCATGGTGCACCCAGAGGAGTCCTTGAGCGCTGCTTCAGCGGTGGACTTCGTCTGTCATGAGGAGTTCGATTACACCTGCCAAGAGGTCGCAGCAGGCCAGGCGTTGAGTGACATCAAGGGACTCTCCTATCGAGACTCAGATGGTCGGGTGCAGCGCACCGCGCCGCGTCCATCCATCGAGAACATGGACGCGTTACCGTTTGTCGCTCCGGTCTATCAGCGCGATCTGACGATCAGCAACTACTTCATCGGGTATCTCAAGCATCCGTACGTCAGTCTGTATACCGGCCGCGGATGCCGCTCCAAGTGCACATTCTGCTTGTGGCCGCAGACAGTGGGCGGCCATCGCTACCGTGTTCGCTCACCAGCGAGCGTGTTGGCCGAGGTGGCATGGATCAAGGAGAACATGCCGGAAGTTCGCGAGGTCATGTTTGATGACGACACCTTTACCGACTCATCCAACCTGCCGCGGGTCGAAGCCATTGCCCGCGGGCTCGGCAAGCTGGGAGTGACCTGGAGCTGCAACGCAAAGGCGAACGTGCCATACGCAACTCTTAAGGTCATGAAGGACAATGGGTTGCGTTTGCTGCTCGTCGGCTACGAGTCTGGCGATGACATGATTTTGCGCAACATCAAAAAAGGATTGAAAGCCGACATCGCGCGCCGCTTCACCGCGGATTGTCGAAAATTGGGCGTCGTGATTCACGGCACGTTTATTCTGGGCTTGCCGGGCGAAACCCCAGAGACAATTCGAAAAACAATTGCTTTTGCGAAGGAGATTAATCCGCACACCATCCAGGTCTCGCTTGCGGCCCCGTATCCTGGGACCGCTCTGTACAAACAGGCGCTGGCGCAAGGCTGGCTGCGCGCGGAGGAAAATCTCAATCTCGTTAACGGTGAGGGCGTGCAATTGGCAGCTTTAAGTTACCCGCATCTGTCCGGCGATGAGATATTTCGTTCCGTGGAGGCGTTCTACCGGCAGTTCTATTTCCGGCCTGCGAAGATTTGGGAGATCGTCAAAGAGATGCTGGCGAGTCCGGAGATGATGCGCCGAAGGCTGCGCGAGGGCGTCGAGTTCATGCACTTTCTGCGCGCCCGCGCCGCGTGATCAACATATGAGCCCTGGTGTCAGACAGGTACTGGCGCCGTGATGCTGCCCGCGCATTCACTGATTGCGCTGGCCGGGGTGCTGGTAGTGGGTGTTGCTACGGCGTATGACGCTTTCGTCTTCATCGCCCTTTTGGTATGGCAGCTGCGGCGCACGCGCGCGCGTCTCGCCACTGCCCGTCCACCGGTAACGCTACTAAAGCCGCTGTGCGGTGTTGAGCCGGAACTATATGAGAATCTGCGTTCATTCTGCTTGCAGGATTATCCACACTATCAGGTCGTGTTTGGCGCACAGGACGCAGCGGATCCCGCCGTTGACGTTGTGCGTCAATTGGCGCGCGAGTTTCCCGCGCTGAGGATAGACGTGGTCATCGATGACACTCTGCATGGGTTGAATCGCAAAGTCAGCAATTTGATCAGCATGCTGCAACACGCCAAGCACGACGTTCTAATCATCGCGGACAGTGATGCGCGCGTTGGGCGCGACTACCTGAACACAGTTTCGTCCCCGCTGGTAGATCGTTAAGTCGGCATGGTCACCTGCGTTTACCGACGCATACCGGCGCGCGACTTCTGGTCGCGTCTGGGAGCAATGTATATCAACGACTGGTACATGCCTTCGGTACTGCTCGCCTGGCTCTTCGGGCATCGCAACTATGCCTCAGGACAAACCATGGGCCTAAGACGCGACACGCTTGAGACAGCGGGAGGTTTACAGGCGGTCGTGAACCAACTGGCTGATGACTTCAAGCTCGGTGAGCTGGTCCGGAGGCTCGGTTTACGAATCGTCCTGTCGCACTACATTCCGGAGACGGTACAGGAAGAGCGATCGGCATCCGCGCTCATCACTCACGAAGTCAGATGGATGCGCACAATACGTGCGGTGGCGCCCGGAGCTTATCGCTTCCTGTTCCTAAGTTTCACGTTGCCGCTGCAAGCCGCGGGGTTCACCTTGATTGCCGCAGATCCGGGCCTCGCGATCCACTTGCTTCCGCTGCTTTGGGCCGCGTTGCTCTGCCGCGTTGGAGTGTCTTTGGCACCGCGGTTGGCCCAAAGACGGATTCCGCTGAGCGATCTGTGCCTGCTGCCTGTGCGCGATCTGCTGCTCTTTTGGGCCTGGTCGTGCGCGCTTTTCACGTCACGTGTCAGTTGGCGCGGCAGCGAGTTTGAGGTGGGTATTCGTGGAGTCATGCGCGGATCGGTGTGACGCACTCCCAGATTGAAGACCGCAATCTACATAGGCGGCCTCGTCGGACTCGCAGTACTCATCTGGCTCCTCATGCGCGCGGATCTTGCTGGAATGCTCCGCGCGATCGCTCTCGCAGGTTGGAGCATTTTCTGGCTGATTCCTTATAGGCTGCTGTTTTTTCTGCTGTATGCGGTTGCTTGGGATTTCCTGCTGCGCCCCTACGACCCCAATAAGCGGTTGAAGATCTCATACCTCCTATGGATCGCTACCGTGCGCGAGGCGATTGATCGTCTGCTGCCGGTCGCCAGCGTCGGTGGCGGCGTCGTCGGAGTACGGCTCTTGGGTTGGCGGGGCATCGGCACGAGCGCTGCTGCAGCCACGGTCATCGTCGAAGTGCTCCTGACCTTAATCGCGCTGTGGGCGTTCACGCTCGTCGGCTTGCTGCTCCTGATATCCACTAAGGGCGGGACGACGCATGCTCCAGATCTGATCCCGACGTTGATCGTCGGGCTGGCGGTGCCTGTTTTTCTCATGCTGACGCTGCGCCAGGGCTTGCTGCTGAAGAGATTGGAGGGCGCGCTGCGTCGATGGGTTGGTTTGCGAACTCTGGCGGAAGGCGCCGCGGCCCTGAATACCGAAGTACGCGCATCATTACAGCGCGTTTCACGCGTTTTTACATCCGGAGCATTACAATTGGCAGCCCTGCTGTCGGGCGTGTTCGAAGTATGGTTTGCGCTGCGACTTTTTGGCCACCCTGTGACTTGCAGAGACGCCACTATTATGGAAAGCCTGACTCAGGCCGCACGACACATCGCCTTTCTGATACCTGGCGGATTAGGAGTGCAAGAGTTCACTCTAATAGCCCTCGGAAACGCCCTTGGCGTCGGCGCCGACTTGGCTTTGGGACTGTCTTTGGTCAAGCGACTGCGAGAGATCATCTACGGGGTTCCGGCGCTGTTGTCTTGGCAATGGAGCGAGGGACTTCGCTTGCGAGGATCGGCAGCGACGTGATGACGAATATGTCGAGTAAGGCAGTCGCAGCGGCCGCGCGCCATGACGGGCCAGAGCCTTGAGGTACACGACACGCCTCGTTCTTGCCGGCTGGCTGATTGAGCCTTAACTCCATGGCCGTTCACAGTCGTCGTGAATTCATATCGGGCACAGCCGGATCGACGTTGTTGGCGTTGTTGAGCCGGCCTGCTCTGGTTGAGTCGTCGGCGGCTCCGCAGCTTCCCCGGAACGCCAGGCCGCTGCCACTGTCCGCAGTTCGGCTGCTTCCGTCGGACTACGCCACCGCAGTCGAGATCAATCGAGGCTATCTGTTGAACTTGAGCGCGGATCGACTTCTTCACAATTTCCGAAAATACGCCGGATTGGATCCCAAGGCCCCTGTTTACGGAGGTTGGGAAAGCGACACGCTTGCGGGTCACACGTTGGGTCACTACATGAGTGCGCTCGCGTTGATGCACGCCCAAACTGGCGACTCCGAATGTCGCCGCCGTGCGGACTACATAGTCGATGAGCTGATCATAGTTCAGCGGAAGCGCGGCACCGGTTACGTCGGTGCGCTAGGGCGTAAGCGCAAAGACAACACGATCGTCGACGGAGAAGAAATTTTCCCGGAGGTGATGAACGGGCATATCGTGTCGAGTGGTTTCGATCTGAACGGCGCGTGGTCGCCTTTTTATACGGTTCACAAGGTCTTGGCGGGCCTGCTCGATGTCCATGCAGGTTGGGGCAATCCGCGTGCGCTCACCGTCGCTGTCGGACTCGCCGGCTACTTCGAGAAAGTGTTCGCAGCCCTGGACGATGTGCAGATGCAGAAGCTGCTGGGCTGTGAGTACGGTGGCCTCAACGAATCCTATGCGGAACTGTTTGCACGAACGGACGATCGTCGCTGGCTGGTAATTGCCGAAAGGCTCTACGATCGCAAAGTCCTCGATCCTCTCGTCGCCGGAGTCGATGAGCTCGCCGATCTCCACGCCAACACTCAGGTGCCGAAGCTCATCGGGCTTGCACGACTGCATGAGCTTACCGGCAAGACCGAGCAGGCAAAGGCCCCGCGTTTCTTCTGGGAAACTGTGACGCGGCGGCATAGCTACGTCGTCGGAGGCAATGCGGATCGCGAGTATTTTTCGGCGCCCGATACGATCAGCACTCACATCACGGAACAGACCTGCGAGCACTGCAACAGCTATAACATGTTGAAGCTGACGGAACACCTCTTCAGCTGGGTTCCTGACAGTGCATGGTTTGATTTCTACGAACGTACTCACCTCAACCATGTGATGGCCGCACACAATCCACAAACCGGCGGTTTCACGTATATGATTCCTCTGATGACAGGAGCTGAGCGTGCCTACTCAGATCCTTCGAATGATCCATTCTGGTGCTGCGTAGGGACCGGCATGGAGAGCCACGCGAAACACGGCGCTGCCATCTTCTGGGAGGGCGAGGGCACACTGCTCGTCAATCTGTACATCCCCGCCGAGGCACGCTGGCGGGCGCACGATGCGGATTTGCGGATGGAAACACGCTATCCGTTTGAGCCGTCATCGCGGCTGATCCTGAAACGGCTGGCGCAGCCAGCACTTTTTACGATTGCGCTTCGCGTCCCTGCATGGGCGCGCCAGCAGAGCGTGACGCTCACGGTCAACGACAAACCGGCTGCGATCGTGGCGCGCAACGGCTATGCGATGCTTACACGGCGCTGGCAGGAAGGCGATGTAGTTGCTATTACCATCCCGTTGGAGCTGCGCATTGAGCCTGCGCCCGGAGATCCTGAGCTTATTTCGGTTCTACGCGGACCGATGGTGCTCGCCGGAGATCTCGGGCCGGAGGCTGCAAAATGGAACGACCTTGATCCGGCGTTAGTCAGCGATGGGGATCCACTCACGAGGTTCGCGGCGCTGGAAGAGGGCGGGGCGAACTACGAGACACGTGGTCTCGTGCGGCCATCTGATCTCAAATTTGTACCGTTCTACCGGCAATTCGATCGCCTCAGTGCAGTGTATTTCAAGCGATTCAGCGAGAAGGCCTGGCAAGCCGCGCGGCTCGACTTCGTTGCCGAGCAGGCGCGCCTACGCGACGTTGATCACCGGTCGGTTGATGTCATGCACCTTGGCGAGATGCAGCCCGAACGCGATCATAATTTGATGGCGGAGCGCTCATACCCTGTGGCCTACCGCGGCAGGAATGGCCGCGATGCGCGCTCAGGCGGCTTTTTCGAGTTCGATATGCGTGCCATTCCTGGGCCGCTGGCGCTTGAGGTCAGCTATTGGGGTGAGGAACGTTCTAGGGACTTTGACATTCTGGTCGACAAAGAATTCTTGGCGACACAGCACCTTGGCGCCGAGCATCCAGGCGAGTTCTTCGACGTGGAATACCTACTCTCGCAAAGTCTGACGCAGAACAAACAACGTCTAAGGGTAAGGTTCGTACCGCATGAGGGCAATACCGCGGGACCTGTATTCGGCGTCAGACTACTTACAATCGCCGGCGCGCAGCAGCAGGCCGGATGACGTGAGCGTGGAAGACGACGGTTGGCGGCAACGAAGACCCGTCGCGCACATCGACGTGTTATCTTGTTCCTCAGGAAACGCGCTGATTCCGTCGATGCAAACCCACACCGAATTTCTCAAGTATTGTGGCGCGGCATTGCGAGGCGGCCGCGCCCTGGCAATGGCGACAGGGCTCGTATTGGTCGTTCTGCGCACCGATCTTGCGTGCGCCTTCAGCTTCGATGATGTCGCTGCGCGCGCCAAGCAGCAATCCCAGGCGGTTTATGAGAGCGTGACTCATAAGCCACCCACCGCGCTGGCAGCACTTACCTACGATCAGTACAGGGATATCCGATTTCGGCCCGATCACGCGCTCTGGCACCGCGAGAACCTGCCATTCGAGCTCATGTTCTTTCACCTCGGCAAGTTCCAGACTCAATCCGTGCGCATCAACGAAGTTACGCCTCAAGGCGTGCACCATATTCCTTACCAAAGCGCCGACTTCAATTATGGGCATAACAAGCTGTCGCCGCAGACATGGGGCGACTTGGGCTTCGCCGGGTTTCGCGCGCATTACCCGATGAATCGCAGCGACTACAAGGACGAGGTCGCGGTTTTCCTCGGCGCCAGTTACTTTCGCGCGCTCGCCAAGGGATTGCGCTACGGTCTGTCGGCACGAGGCTTGGCCGTAGACACCGTAGGGGGCCATGGCGAGGAATTCCCGCGCTTTACAGAGTTTTGGATTGTAAAGCCGACCGCGGCGACAAAGACGCTCACCGTGTATGCATTACTCGACTCGCCGCGTGCAACGGGCGCTTATCAATTCGACGTGCAGCCCGGCAGTGAGACAGTGATAGACGTACGTGAGCGCATTTTTCTGCGGGCCCCCGTCGCGACGTTGGGAATCGCACCGCTCACAACTATGTTTGACTTCGGCCCAAATCAGCTGCACCGCCTCGATTTTCGCCCGGCTGTGCACGACTCTGATGGCTTAACGGTTGTCACCGGAGATGGGGAATGGCTGTGGCGACCGCTAATCAATCCACGGCAGACATTGACCACGTCGTTCTCGATGCGGGCGTTGCGCGGCTTCGGTCTAATGCAGCGAGACCGAAGCTTCGATGACTACCAGGATAGCGAAGCGCGCTATGAACTACGCCCCAGCGCATGGATTGAGCCCGTGGGATCATGGGGTCCGGGTCGGATCGAACTCGTCCAGATAAATACGCCCGACGAGACAAATGACAACGTCGTTGCCTATTGGGTGCCCGCACGACTGCCTGCGAGCGGTCAGCCGCTCGATTTCGCATACCGCCTGCACTGGCAGGGAATGGAACAGATGCGACCGCCCGGCGCCTGGGTGGCACAGACGCGCACGGGCCCTGGGTTTGTTCAGCTTCCTGAGGACGAGCAGCAGTTCATCGTAGATTTCTCAGGTCCTTCGCTGGCCGCGCTACCGCCGGAGGCGAATGTAAAAGCAGTGGTTACAGCACCGTCCAATGGGCAAATTGTGGAAAGCAACGCCTATCGGCTCGAGGCAAACGGCAATTGGCGTATGACCGTACGAGTCAAGCAGCTCGATCACGCTCAGCCGACCGAGTTGCGCGGCTTTTTGCAGAATGGAGCCGATGTACTGACGGAGACATGGAGCAATATTTTTCCTGCATTAAAGCAGTAGGGACGCTCGAAAAATTGCTCAATGCGGCGTTGGACGCCGATTCCACGCCTTTCCGCCAACCCCCGCGGGGTTTCTCCTCTGCTAACGACCGACGTCCGTGAATATGCATCGGCGGGTCGGCGCGCCGCTTCACTTGCGAAGAATCCATGCGATCAGTGATATCGCGATGCTGATGAGCGCCATCGTCGTAAGAGGAAAGAAAAACCTGAAGCCCGGTCGGTCAATGACGATATCGCCCGGCAAGCGAAATAGTGGCAACCGCTTGACCCACGGCCACGCAGCGCCAAGCGCAATCAGCGTCGCACCGAGTGAAATGAAAAGGCGATTCATAGCTCTTAACCGGCCGTGGCATCTACAGTCTCTAAGCGCTGCTAGGGCAGAGTCGAGACTTATATGCGGTCGCGGCGAAATTCTGACAAGGTCACGGTATGGGGTGTATTCTCGCGCACCATTGAGTAGCGTCTAATTGCCGGCTCGGCACGCGTATACCAGAATAATGACGCATCGCATCAGATGTTCGAGCGTCTTCGCATAAGGCGACAACACCGTGACAAAGCCTTCGGCGATGGCCTTGCTCCTTGCGCTGATTCCGTTCGCAGCAATGTGTTTTTCGGTGCCGCTTTGGGATCGCATCGATCCTGTGCTTTTCGGTCTGCCGTTCAATCTCTTTTGGCTCCTTTGCTGGATTGTACTTAGCACACTGTGCATGTGTGCCGCGTACAAAGTCGAAGCGGCGCGCCACCGGCAGGACGACCCGTGAGCGCTGCAGCAGTTTGCCTGGCGGTTATGGCCACGATTGTCGCAATCGGTACGGCGATCGGTTTTCTGGCGGGCGTGCATCGCAAGATGGACCTTGAGCAATGGACCGTAGGAAATCGCGGGTTTGGGGCAGTTTTCGTTTTTCTCCTCATGGCTGGTGAGACATACACTACCTTCGCGTTCCTGGGAGCAAGCGGCTGGGCATACTCGCGTGGCGGACCGGCCCTGTACGTACTCGCCTATTTGACGCTTGCGTACGTGGTGTCATTCTTTATTCTTCCGCAGATCTGGCAGATGGGCCGAAGACGGGGAATGCAGACCCAATCCGACTTCTTCGGCATGCGCTACAAAAATAAATACCTGGCTGGATTCGTGTGCGTAGTGGGTATCGCTTCGTTCGTTCCCTACCTGCAGCTGCAGATCACGGGCGTTGGATTAATCGTCTCCATTGCGAGCTTCGACACGATTGGGCAGGTGCCCGCTATGGTGATCGCGGTCGTGCTGCTCGTGGCCTTCGTGTTTGCGAGCGGTGTTCGCGCGGTAGCCTGGGTGAGCGTCGTGAAGGATGCCCTGATGGTTTTTGCGGCGATCTCCATCGGTATCGGTATCCCGTTGATCCACTTCGGCGGAGTCGGGCCGATGTTTGCCGCCTTGGTGCACTCGCACCCCACCCACATGACAATGCCGGGTGCCACGCGCAATCTCGGGCATGCGTGGTTCATCTCCACAGTGCTCTTGACCTCGCTGGGTTTTTACATGTGGCCGCACGCGTTCTCAGCCGCGTTCACGGCGAAGAGCGCCGATACGCTGCGTCGCAACGCGGTCATCATGCCTCTATATACGCTCACGTTGGGCTTCATCTTTTTCGCCGGGTTTGCCACCGTCTTGATTGTTCCGGGATTGGCGAATGGCGATCTTGCGCTCTTGACGGTTGTGCGCAAGACCTTTCCACCCTGGTATCTCGGGGTTATCGGCGGTGCCGGCGCGCTCACGGCGATGGTGCCAGCGGCCATTTTCGTTTTGACTGCGGCGACGCTGTTTGCAAAGAACCTCTACCGTCCGCTCTTCGCTCCCGCCATGACGGATGATCAGGTTGCGCACCTTGCAAGGGCGATGGTGGTAGTCCTCGGCGCGATCAGTCTATCTCTCGCTATCTTCAGTTCTACAACCTTAGTATCTCTGCTATTGACGGGATACGCAGGAGTTACGCAGTTTTTCCCTGGCGTCGTATTGGGCATCTATTGGAAGGACGTCACCGCGCGAGCGGTGTTTGCCGGCATGATTGCGGGCGTCAGCGCGGCGCTTTTCCTGATGCTTAGTCATCATGACCCTTTCTTCGGCTTAAGCGCTGGCTTTCTGGCGCTGTGCCTTAACTTCGCAGTAGTTGTAGGCTTAAGCCTGCTTATGCCGGGTACTGCAGAAGATGTGCAGGTGTGGGAGTCCGCGTCAGACTTGCGATCGGCGGTTGAGTAGGTCGCGATGCTGCTCAGGTAAGCAGGGAAACTCGTGCAATGAAGGTGATTGAGTCGATCCGGGCGGAAGCTGCAACCATGCAAGCCCTGAGGCGCGACATTCATGCACACCCGGAGCTATGCTTCCAGGAGCAGCGAACCTCCGAGCTGATCGCCAGCGCGCTCGCCGGCTGGGGTATTCCGGTGCACCGAGGTTTAGGAAAGACCGGAGTCGTCGGCATCGTCAAGAATGGCGACGGTCCGCGCGCGGTGGGATTGCGCGCTGACATTGACGCGTTGCCTGTAACTGAGCACAACACGTTTGCCCACGCTAGTGTCAATCCGGGGAGAATGCATGCGTGTGGCCATGACGGGCATACGGCGATGCTGCTGGCCGCCGCGAAATATCTGGCGAGTCACCGTAACTTTAACGGGACAGTCTATCTTGTATTTCAGCCTGCGGAAGAGGGCGGCGGTGGTGCGCGCGAGATGATCAAGGAAGGCTTGTTTAATCTCTTTCCAATGGAAGCTATTTTTGGAGCCCACAATTGGCCCGGCCTTGAAGTCGGGCAGTTTGCTCTCAGGCCCGGACCGGTATTCGCATCCACTAGCGAATTTAAAGTCACAATTCGCGGCAAGGGCGCGCATGCTGCAATGCCTCACAACGGCATCGACCCGGTACCCGTAGCGTGCCAGATCGTGCAGGCGTTCCAAACTATCATTTCACGCAACAAGCGGCCGATCGATACCGGGCTGATCTCAGTCACGATGATTAACGCGGGCGAAGCGACTAACGTCATCCCGGACACGTGTGTGCTGCAGGGTACGGTGCGAACGTTCACCATCGAAGTGCTCAATCTGATCGAGGAGCGGATGGGGCGCATCGCCGAATCAATCTGTCAGGCCTTCGGCGCGACCTGTGAGTTCATATTCAAACGCAACTATCCTGCAACCGTGAACCATCCCGAGGCCACAGAGTTTGCGCGCGTACTGCTGAGCGGACTCGTAGGGGCGCATAATGTAAAGGAATTCGAACCGACGATGGGAGGCGAGGACTTCAGTTATTTCTTACTTGAGAAACCCGGGTGCTATTTTCTCATCGGCAACGGTGACGGCAGTCATCGTGCCAACGGCCACGGTGCAGGACCTTGCATGCTGCATAACTCAAGTTACGACTTCAATGACGCATTGATTCCATTGGGCGGGTCAGTGTGGGTGAGTCTGGCAGAGAGTTGGCTGAACGCTCCTACTGCAAGTCGCTAGCACCTTCCTAATAAACCTACCCACTGGGGAGTCGTATGAAGCGGACAACTATTGGATATTGGTGTTTCGGCATCGTGGCGAGTTTTCTGATGCAGTCGAGCCTTGCGCAATCAGCCGCACCCAGTGCTCATCCCATCGTGCTCAAGGCGGCTCATTTATTCGATTCGAGTTCCGGCAAGCTCGTGGATCACGGCGTCATTGTGGTTTCCGCGGCAAAGATTCAGGCGGTAGGCGCGGACGCCAGCATCCCTTCTGACGCGCAAGTAATTGATCTTGGCGATGCAACGTTGTTACCGGGCTTCATCGATGCGCACGTTCACCTTTCTGAGGAGTCCAGTCCCAGCTGGTACCTGGACTTCTATCAGGAGGTCATGCGCTTTCCCGCCGAACAAGCGCTCTACGGCGCGCATTACGCCAAGGCCACACTCGAGGCCGGTTTTACTACCGTGCGCGACGTGGGATCCGTAGATTACATTGCCGCGGGCCTACGCAACGCTATTCGCGCGGGAATGATCCCCGGTCCACGCATGTTGGTTTCCAACTATGCAATTGGCTCAACTGGCGGCCACGCCGATCAGGATCCATACCCTCCCGAGCGCATCACCGTGGCCGGTCCAATAAAAGGCGTATGCAATGGTGCCGACGAGTGCCGCGAAGCGGTGAGGTATCAAATCAAGTATGGGGCCGACGTTATAAAATTCATGCCTTCTGGTGGCGTGCTGTCACTGTCAGATCCCGTCGACAACCCCCAACTGACTCAGGAGGAGATGAATGCCATCGTCGCGGAAGCCCACAATTGGGGCCGCAAAGTGGCGGCTCATTGTCATGGCGACCGCGCCGCGAAGATGGCGATCGCCGCAGGAGTTGACTCCATCGAGCATGGGTCATTTCTGAAGGACGATACGTTGCTGGAAATGAAGAAGAAACACGTTTACCTGGTGGCGACACTTTTTGCGGGGGCCTGGGTGGGCGGGCATGCCGATGAGTTTCCTGCCGTGATTGCGGCAAAGGCGCGCGCGGCGTCAGCTGCCTCGCAGCAGATGTTTCAGCATGCCGTGAAGATCGGCGTACCGCTCGCTTTTGGGACCGATGCAGCGGTCGAGCCGCACGGATTGAACGCGCGTGAATTCTCTCTGATGACCAAGAACGGCCTGTCCGCGGCGCAAGCCTTGATCGCAGCAACCGCCAGCGGTGCCGATTTACTGGGATTAGCGGATCAGATCGGTTCTTTGGCGCCTGGGAAGTTCGCGGACATTGTCGCAGTGGCTGGCAACCCACTAACTGACATCAAGACCACCGAACACCCGCTTTTTGTGATGAAGGAAGGCACTATCTACGTCAGCAATCCCTCCGCGCACTGAGAATTCCCAAGGCTCTTGGTTAAGAAAAAGAGGGGCTACAGCTATGTAGCCCCTCTTGCATTTTGCGGCGAGCCTCTACTTCGGGAAATCGAACAGGTCAAACAGATCGCCTATCGCTGGTGAGTTCACGGGCACGTACGGATCGCCACTCTTCGTGACGGGATTCGGCAAGTTGTCCCGGCTGCGCGATGTGACCGGTCCAAGCCCCCAATTGCGCTCGATGAATTTCAGAATCGAGACGTGATCGGCGTACTCATGCGAGATGTGCCCGGCCTGCGTGTACTTCGAAATGACGATCAGGGGTATGCGCGTGCCGTCGCCAAAGAAATCCAGAGGCTGCACGTAGCCGGAGTCGTAGTATCCGCCACCTTCGTCGAAAGTGATGAAGATTGCAGTATTGTTCTTATACGGCGATGCCTGTACCTGAGTGACGATCTTTTTCACGAACCCCTCGAAGAGATCGAGCTTCGAAGACGCGGGATGTCCGTCGACATAGCCGCTTGGTTTAACGAACGACACAGCGGGCAGTGTATTGCCGATGATATCCGTATAGAGGTTCTTCGTATCCTGGACGTGCGCCGCAACCTGTTCTGGATGCGACATGATGGAGGTGTCGTATTGGAATGGATTGCAGATGTTGCAGTATTCGTCGGCCTGCGGGCCGTTGGTGCCGTAGTTCAACTGGTAGGGATCGCCAACATAGTTATTCCATTGATCCCCGTAGTACTTCCAGGAAATGTTGTGCGCGTTCAATGTGTCGCCAATGCTGGGCGTTGAAGAAGGCGGGATCGTGAAAGGCGTATTGGCTGGATTCTCGTCGGTGTAGGCGTTCTTGCCGCTGCCGAACCAGCCCGGGTTGTAGTTATTGAGTAGGTAATAGTGGCCCGCCTCACAATTGGGATTGACTGGACGCGGTAGTGACTTTAGGTAGCTGACGATTTCTGCAACGCCGGGTTGGCTGGTGTCGGAGCAGTTGCTGTAGGAGCCGCCACCGAACACAGGCTCGGGTTTGTACGGCGGTGGGTAGCCGGCGTTGTAGCTCGCTCCGTAGCCGTCTTCGATATACCAGTTATTGGTCCCCGTGGCCGGATTGGGGTTTTCGATCTGGTTTACAACTCCTTTGTCTGGGTTGGCTTCGCCATTGTAGGGCTCAGTGAACACCGCTACGTTATTCGGCGGCACGGCCGGCTTGCCGCTCGCATCGCTGTACCAAAGCGCATCGCCGTGTCCGAGCATAATGTGATTCGCGCCCGTTCCGCCGTTGACGGACTGGTGGAAGTTGTCGCTCATCGCGTAGCTGTCAGCAAGACTCTTGAAGTACGGGGCGTCCCCCTGCTGAACGTTGTAGAAACCGAGCGCCGTTGAGCCTTCACCAGTAGTCGTCGCGCTCGGCGAATACGTCACGCTGAAGTTGGACGGCTGAGGTTGGCCGTTGGTTCCGGCTCCAACCGTGACTTCCACCCATGAGAATAGATTGGCATTACAGCCTGAGGGATTGTCGGCAGTGGATTTTTCGACGCTGCAGTTAAGCTGCTGCCACATCTGGTAGAAGCGATGCACCGGACTTGCCGCGTACGCGTCGTAGCTGAAGGTCGTTCCGTTCGTCAATTGGAAAGGGCCAGCCGGCAGATGATTGACGTTCATGATGCGCGTATCGGGCACTTTGCTGTCCTGGCCAGTGCCGCCGCTGACAAGATCGGCGTAATCCTGAAGGCTCGAGAGCCCAGTCTCGGACCTGAGCGCGCAGTCAATGGCGGAAAGCGGGGGCGTGGTATTACAGGGATTATCTCCGGAGAAGTACCCATTATCCCCGCTAGGGCCGCCGGTCAATGGAGCGGGAAGTTCATTGTTCGGAAAGCTCGATTGGGGCGGGCTCAGAAGAAATGTGTCGCTGCCGCCCAGGTCCGCGGCCGCTGTTTGATGTGCTTTTTCGAAATTGGGCCCAGGGATGGCGTGTTTGTAGGTGTTCAGCGTAACGATCCCTTCGCTCAATAGATTGCGAACCGTTTGACCCTGCGCGGGTACGTAAGTTGCGAACACGTGATCGAAACTGCGGTTTTCGCCAATGATGACGATGACGTGAGTGATCGGCGTGGCGGCATGCCCTAAATTAGGTGGATCGGCGATTGGCGCGACGGTTCCCGCATAGGTCGTGCCGAGCGCGATCAACATGGTGGTGAGTGAAATCATCGCGGCACGCAAGGCTTGCGGCGCTTGCGGCACAATTGTTCTGATATTCATGAGTAAAGCTCCCTAGATGGATCGCGTGTGGCCGCATCCTAGGGAGCGTGTATGTCAGCGAAATGATCCGATTGTGATGGTTATGCGACAGCGACGCCGCCATACCCCCTGGCGCGCCCGGGGACCGGCATGAACCTCAGCCCTCAGGGGCCTCAGATTGCGCGGAAAGCACTTGGACCGTACCCATCATCCCACCGTCCTCGTGTTCGAGGAGATGGCAGTGATAAAGAAACGTTCCGACGGAGTTTGGATCGCGAAAATCCATTCGTAGCCGCACGCTTGGATACTGCAACATGCGGTCATTGAAGAAAGGTACATTGACGGTGTCGCGCAGAAAGGGCTCGTTGACCGGCACACCGGACCAGTCCACGAGCATGAAGTGAATCTGATGTATGTGAAAAGCGTGCAGCTCGGTGGATCGATTCTCGATGATCCAGTCTTCGACTTCTCCTTGTCTGACGATAATGTTAGGTACCGTAGCATTCGGATCAAACACAGCCGGCGCCTGCCCGTCTACGGTGATGTAGAACTCAGTAGCGCTGTTGGGATTAGTCGGGTCATCGAGTTTCTCTGAAAAATAGAGCTTCCGCACGCGTACCGGCGTTACATCGCCGATCCACGGCAACGAGGCCGTTGGCGCTGGGCCGCTAGACTCCGGCAACCTCGAGCGGGGCTCGGGCGCGTCTGGTGTTGCGACGATTGAGGCGAGCGCTCGATTGGGATCATTCTCTCCGCCTTGCCCGGTATCGACCGTGCGAGTGACGAGCAGGCCTTGCTCTCCGGCAGCGGGCCCTTTGACGATGAACTCAACCCGGGCACCGGGTGGTACGCCAACGTGATTCACCCATGTGATGGCCGGGGCGCGGCCCTCCGGGGCATTCATCGGCACACCATCGATTGCCACCAGACCGAGCTGCTGGGGCGCTCGCCTAAATAAGACCGCTAGATTTAGATACGTCACTGACGATGCATTTAAGATGCGCCAAAGCTGGCGCTCGCTGGGACGCACCTTGATAGATGCCGGAGGATAGTCAGGGTAGGGGACCGGAACGAAGTTTATCGAGAGATCCTTCGCCGGCTTGCCGAACCCAGTGCCGTTGTTGGCTGAGTCGCCGTCGCGATCGATAAGCATCTTCGGCACCACGGGCTCGGATTTGGATGGTGCTGCGCGGGGATTTAGAAGGTCCTGATCGCGGATCACCAGTACGCGTTCGGGCAGGCCCGCGAGCTCGGGGTTTACGCGTTCGATGCCTTCGATAATCATCGCGCCCGAAGCTCCGCCCGTTACTTGTTTGCTGCTAAAACCGTGAATGTGCGGGTGATACCAGTAAAGGCCCGGCGGTTCATTAGCGGGGATCTGAAACTGATACTCAAAAGGAGGATCGGTCGGTTGTATGGATGTCTTGAGCACGTCGTCTTGATGACACAACGGCGGCACGGTCAGTCCGTGAAAATGCAGGTTGGTCGACACGGGGCTCATTATTCCGCTCACGCAGGGATCGGGCGCGACACTTTGCACGTCAGTTTTGCTGTGGGGATGAGCGTGCAGGTGTGCGCGATCAGGCGCGCGCTCGCTGTCCGCCAGATCATTCCTTAACCGTAGAATCAGCCGGTCCCCTGGGTGTAAGCGAAGCGTCGGAGACTGGCTGCCATCACGAAGCAAATAACAGTAACGCGTCGATCCGGTCGGTTCTCGATAATTGTGAATGCTAAGGTCAAGTTGTAGGACGCCGTTTGCGCTGCGCAGATCGGTCGGCTCGGGTACCTCGTTGCCCGGCTGACCCCGAGTGCAAGGATCATGTGTTGGGCTTTGCAGCTTGGTTGCCTCGGCTTCCATCGACAGCGTGAATGCGAGAAACACGAGCGGTAGGACAGGCGGCAGCCTCGTGTTAGCGAACATCGTCCAGAGGGCTTGCGCTGCTGCCATGGACCCGTTTCGTGATGACGTCACCGTGTTCGGGCGCTGTGTGGCACTACGGGATTTTCTCGCGTGGCGAGTTCCAAGTCGGCGGCCTCCGTGCTGGCTGCGGCGCTGTCGGTAGGACCACCCATGAAAATTGCGATCTCCTCTTGCGCCACTGCGCTTGACGATGGCTCCATGACGGTCGTCGCGCGGATAGAAGCCGCCTTTCTCGATGCGCCGACAACTCCGGGAGCTACCGGTGAAATCGTACCTGGGGTTTCAACCGTCGAACCCCCATCCGAATGCAAACGAATTGCACGCCACGACGAAATGCAGAGCGTTGCGGCGAAGCCGATGAGGGCCAGTGCCAATAGAAAGTATCGTTGAGTCATCCGCGCCCGATCATTCAGCGGACGGATCAGCCTAAACGATGATTGTGAACGCATTGTGTAAGGCCCGATGCGTCCGGCACCGTTTGCGCAGCGATAGGGTTAGCCTCGCAACCGGGAGCAGTGAGCAGGCGCGTCCAACGCCCGTCGCACTCAGCGGAGAAGCGCCGCATGCCCGAACCCTTTGCGCTGCCCGCAAAGCTTGGCCATGGCGCGCGCTCGGTCCTTTAAAGCGGCTATGTTTGGGCTTACGCAACTAAGCGATGAGAGCAGTACGGGATCAATGCTTGGTAATCGACGCCTCATCGAGGCAAAATTCAACGGCCTCGTAAAATGCGGCTCGAAGCCCGCATCTGCGGTGTTCGCCAGGCTTATTCGGTGCTGTAGCACCTTCCAAGCACTTCGGGCTTGTTCTAATGACCCCGATCACTTTGCAACGTTTTCCGGCATGGGCGCTTTAGTTCGTTGTGCTGCTGGCCACTGACGTCGAATACTTCGGCGTGCAAATCCACCTGGGCTCTATGTGGCACAATGAATCGGTTTTCGAGTTTAATCCTCAGGAGAATCAGGATGCGGGAGGAACTCGCCATCTCACGTGGGGGGTGTCTTTGCGGAGGGGTCCGTTACGCTGTGCGCGGTCCGCTTCGCTACGTCGTCGCCTGTCATTGTTCGCAATGTCGCAAGACGAGCGGCAATTTCGTCGCTGCCACTGGAGCGGAGGCGAATCAGGTCACTCTGGAGGAGGACGCAACCCTTGTCTGGTTTGCATCGTCAGAGAGCGCGGAACGCGGATTTTGCGTGCGCTGCGGCGGAAATCTTTTCTGGCGCCGCCATGGTGATACCGGCGGCTGGCTCAGCATCATGGCTGGTACGGTGGATCCGCCGACGCGCCTTAGGCTGAAGCAGCACATTTTTGTTGCGGACAAGTCTGACTACTACGATATCACGGACGGAGTCCCTCAAGAGCCCGGCGATTGGCGCTTGCACGACGTCGGCCAGAACAAGCCTGCGTAGCGACTACAACCGGATGAACCCACATCGCTCACTTATGCGCGGCCGCGCGGCCTTCGTGGTCGCGCTCGCGTTCCTCGCAGTTGCTACCTGGGCCTCTGCTGCGCTCGCCGGGCAAAGCGCGCCTTCTCTTCCGAATCGCGATCCCGCCACCGGTCTTGCCGACTCCGCGGCGTTGCGCGCGACTGTTTTCGGCACCCCGCCGCAGGATATTGCGACGTTACCGGAGACTGTGCCACTGCAAGAGATCAATATTGCGTTGCCTTGGGCACGACAGATTCCGGAGGTTTTCTGGTTTGATCGCAGGTTGCGCGTATGGTTTTCCGCGCAGGAGAAACCAGCACCGTTGGCGATCGTCATTTCGGGGGTCGGCAGCGATGGCAATACGGCAAACCTCAAGGTACTGCGCGCAGTCCTCTACGGCGCGGGCTATCACGTTCTGACGATGCCCTCA
>Ga0302324_100009386_pt1 | contig 20462 bp, 18 predicted proteins | sample Palsa_T0_1_FD_201949 | JGI IMG/M metagenome (GOLD analysis project Ga0302324, IMG submission 201949) | Peat permafrost microbial communities from Stordalen Mire near Abisko, Sweden - Palsa_T0_1 | ecosystem: Environmental > Terrestrial > Soil > Palsa > Peat permafrost | place: Sweden: Abisko...
TTGCGCAGGGGTTCATTCTGGCATGCCAGGCGCATGCCAAGACGGGCGAGCTTGAGATCACCTACGACGAGACCTGAAGGACATGAGCTATCAGTGCATTCTCTTCGAAGAGGGCGGCGGCATTGCACGAGTGACGCTGAACCGTCCGGAGCGTCTCAATAGCTTCAACGTGCAGATGCACGAGGAGCTGAAGGCTGTACTGCGTGACATCCGCGGCGAGCCGCGCTGCCGCGTGCTGGTTCTAAGCGGCGCTGGTCGCGGCTTTTGCGCGGGACAGGACTTGAGTGATCGCGCGGTGGTCCCGGGAGCGGAGGCCGTGGATCTGGGCGAGTCGATCGAGCGGCGCTACAAGCCGCTGGTGCTTGCGCTTCGTGCGCTGCCCATACCGGTGATCGCTGCCGTCAATGGTGTCGCGGCCGGTGCGGGCGCCAATCTCGCGCTCGCCTGTGATCTTGTCGTCGCTGCGCGCTCGGCAAGCTTCATCCAATCCTTCTCCAAGATCGGGCTTGTGCCCGACAGCGGCGGCACGTGGTTTCTGCCGCGGCTCGTGGGCGACGCACGCGCGCTGGGCCTTGCGATGCTCGCGGACAAACTCTCTGCCGAGCAGGCGGCGCAGTGGGGTCTCATCTGGCGCTGCGTCGACGACGCAGAATTCCCGCGCGCCATCGAGGAGCTCGCGCAGCAGCTCGCCGCGGCGCCGACCCGCGGCCTTGCGCGGATCAAAGAGGCCATCTATTCCTCCGGGTCGCGCACACTTGCCGCACAGCTCGACATCGAGCGCGATTATCAACGCGAGCTCGGGCACTCGGCGGATTACGTCGAGGGCGTTGCTGCCTTCCTGGAGAAACGCACACCACGATTCACGGGACGTTGAAGCGTGGGCGCCGATACGATCTCCTTCGCGCACGTCGGCATTGTAGGTGCCGGCACGATGGGTGCCGGCATTGCCACAAGCTGTCTGGCGAGCGGCCTTAAGGTCACTCTCGTCGATTCGGAGAGTCGGGCGCTCGAGGCGGCGCAGCAGCGCATCGCCGACGCACTCGATGGGGCCGTGCGCAGGGGCAAACTCGCGGCCGAGGCCGCTGTGGCGGCGCGCTCGCGCCTCGCCACCGCGCGAGAATTCTCCGCGCTCGACGTTGCCGACGTCGTCATCGAGGCGGTGTACGAGAACCTCGCGCTCAAACAGGACATCTTTCGCCAACTCGATACGAGCTGTCGCGCGAGCACGCTGCTCGCCACCAATACCTCCACACTGGATGTGGCGGCAATCGCCGGCGCAACCGCGCGGCCGCAAGATGTCATCGGTATGCACTTCTTCAGCCCGGCGCACATCATGCGTTTGGTCGAGATCGTGCGTGGGCCGCAAACCTCGCCAGCAAGCGTTGCGCGGGCGCTTGCGCTCACGGCGCACATCGGCAAGGTCGGCGTCGTCGTCGGCAACTGCTTCGGGTTTGTCGGCAACCGCATGCTTTACGCCTACGGGCGCGAGAATCAGCTGATGCTGCTGGAGGGGGTCGCCCCGCAACGCATCGATGCGGTGCTCGAGGGTTTTGGCATGGCCATGGGTCCCAACGCGGTCGGTGATCTTGCGGGCCTGGATGTGGGCTATCGCGTACGCCGCGAGCGCAAAGATCTGCCGGATGATCCGCGCTACTACCGCGTGGCGGATCTGCTCGTGGAGCACGGGCGCCTGGGACAAAAAAGTGGGCGCGGCATGTATCGATATGCCGATGGTACGCGCGGGCGGCAGGTCGATCCTGAAGTTGAACCGCTCATCGGTGCCGAGGCGGCGCGTCTAAAGGTCGCGCCGCGCGCGCATGGCGACGATGAGATTCTGCACCGCTGCCTCTACGCGCTCATCAATGAAGGTGCCGCGATTCTCGGTGAGGGTATTGCGGCAACGCCTGGTGATATCGACGTCATCTGGTGCAACGGTTATGGCTTTCCGCGCGAACGCGGTGGCCCCATGACCTACGCCGACAGCCTCGGGCTTGCCACCGTGTACGATGGCATCTGCAAGCTCGCCGCCAAATATGGCGCACGCTACTGGTCAGTCGCACCGCTGCTGGCACGGCTTGCTGCCGCCAACGGCACGTTTGCCGCGTGGCGGAGCAAGCGGGCAGATTCCGCTTAAGAGGCAACGGAACACAAATATGCTCTTAGAAAGCTTCATCCGGGAACACTGGACACACGGCGAGGCGAGCGGGGAGTTGTTGCGCGATGCCACCAGCGGCGAAGTCGTCGCACAGCTGGCAACGCCGCGCATCGATTTCGAAGGGGCGCTCGAGCACGCGCGCACCGTCGGCGGCCCGGCGCTGCGTGCGCTCACTTTTCACGAGCGGGCGGCCCTGCTCAAGAGCCTCGCCAGGGCGCTGACGGCAAACAAGGATGAGCTCTATGAGCTCTCCTATCGCACGGGCGCGACCAAGCATGACGCTTGGCTCGATATCGACGGCGGGATCAGCACGCTCTTTGTCTACGCCAGCAAGGGTGCGCGCGAGCTGCCGAACGGCCGCGTCTATCTCGACGGCGCACCCGAAGCCCTGTCCAAGAGCGGCCATTTTCTGGGCCAGCACATCTGGGTGCCGCGCGAAGGCGCGGCCGTGCACATCAACGCCTTCAATTTTCCCGTATGGGGCATGCTCGAGAAACTCGCCCCGGCGCTCCTTGCCGGCGTACCGGCGATCGTGAAGCCCGCCTCCAGCACGGCCTACCTCGCCGAGCTTGCTTTCCGGCGCATCATCGACGCGCGCGTGCTGCCGGCGGGCGCTCTGCAGCTCATCTGCGGTAGCGTCGGCAATCTTTTGGATCACCTGCACGGGCAGGACAGCGTTTCATTCACCGGCTCGGCGGCGACAGCCGCCATCTTGCGGCGTCATGCGGCAGTTGCCGAGCGCTCGGTGCGCTTCACGGCGGAAACCGACTCGCTCAACTCTTCGATACTCGGCGAGGATGTGCGCGCGGGCGCTCCCGAATTTGAGCTCTTCGTGCGCGAGGTCGTGCGCGAGATGAGCGTGAAAGCGGGCCAGAAGTGCACCGCCATCAGAAAGGCGATCGTCCCCGCAGCGCTCAGCACCGCGGTGCTCGATGCGGTGCGCGCCAAGCTCGCAGCGCTCGTCGTCGGCGATCCGCGCCTCGCGAGCGTCGCGATGGGACCGCTCGCATCGCTCGGTCAGCGCCGTGAGGTGCGCGCGCAGCTCGCCCGTCTCAGCGCCGACGGTGCCGCCGTATTTGGCGGCGAGCTTGAGCTGCGGCCCGCGGGCGCCGACGCCGAGCGCGGCGCATTTCTCGCGCCGACGCTCCTTCATTGCACCACGGAGCGCGCGGCGGGCGCGGTTCACCACATTGAGGCCTTTGGCCCGGTCTGCACCGTTTTGCCGTATCGCGGCACGAGCGCGGCGCTCGCGCTCGCCCGGCAAGGCGGTGGCAGCCTGGTGGCATCGGTATTCAGCGCCGATGATGCGCTCGCCGCGCAACTTGCCACGGGACTTGCGCCCCTGCACGGCAGAGTGCTCGTCGTTAATGCCGATTGCGCTGCCGAATCCACTGGCCATGGTTCGCCGCTACCCCATCTCGTACATGGCGGCCCTGGCCGAGCCGGGGGCGGTGAGGAATTAGGCGGCATCCGCGGGGTGCTGCACTACATGCAGCGCACGGCCGTGCAGGGCACGCCCGATGTGATTACCGCCGTGGGCTTGCGCTGGGTACGCGGCGCGCGGCAGCGGCGGCCGCCCACGCACCCGTTTCGGATTTCCTTCCGCGAGCTTGCGATCGGCGACACCTTCAACTCCGGGGAGCGCGAGGTGACGATCGCTGACATCGAGCGCTTCGCGAAGCTCTCGGGCGATCACTTCTATGCCCATATGGATGAGGCGGCGGCGCGGCGCAATCCACTCTTTGGCGGCCGTGTCGCGCACGGCTACTTTCTAATCGCAGCGGCGGCAGGCCTCTTTGTCGAGCCCGAGTACGGCCCGGTGCTGGCCAACTACGGCATTGACGCACTGCGCTTCGTCAAGCCGGTAAAGCCCGGCGATCGCATCAAGGTGCGCATCAGCTGCAAGGAGAAGTCGCTACGCGTCGGTGCTGGCTATGGCGAGGTGCGCTGGGACGCCGAGATCAGCAATCAGGACGGGACCGTGGTGGCAAGCTACGATGTACTCACCATGGTGAGCGAACACGCCGTTCCGGACCAGGTGGCCAAAGAGAGCGCATGACCCACGCCGATTGCATTGACCTCGCGGGCTACCGCACGGCACACGCGGCCCTGCAATTTCATGCGCCGCTGCCGCAGGTGCTCGAGATCATTATTGCCAATGAGCCACACCTGAACGCGGCCGACGCCGCCATGCATCGTGACCTCGCGCAGGTCTGGCGCCGCATCGACGCGGATGCAAGCGTGCGCGCGGTGCTGGTGCGCGGCGCCGGCGCGCATTTCTCCTCGGGCGGCGACTTTGCGCTCATCGAGGAGATGATTGCGGACGATGCGGCCCTGGTGCGTGTTTGGCAGGAGGCGAGTGACCTCGTCTATAACCTCGTCAACTGCTCCAAACCGGTCGTCTCGGCAATCCGCGGTGTGGCGGTCGGCGCGGGCCTGGCGGTTGCACTGCTGGCCGACATTGCCATCGCCGGGCGCAGCGCACGGCTCATGGACGGCCACACCCGCCTGGGAGTCGCCGCCGGCGACCACGCGGTGCTGATCTGGCCGCTTCTGTGTGGTTTGGCACGCGCGCGCTACTACCTGCTGCTCAATGAGCCGGTCACGGGTGAAGTGGCTGAGCGCATCGGACTTGTGGCGCGCTGCGTCGACGATGAGGCGGTGTACAGCGAGGCGCTCGAGACCGCGCGGCGCTTGGCGGTGGCCAGCGCAACCGCAATGCAGTGGACCAAGCGTTCACTCAATAACTGGCTCAAGCTCTCCGGGCCGAGCTTCGATGCCTCCCTGGCTCTGGAATTTCTGGGATTTCGCCTGCCCGATATCCGTGCAGGGCTTGCAGCGGTCAAGAACAAACAGCCGGTCCAAGACAACAAGTAAGAGGAACTTACCCGCCCGCGCGGGGCTGCCATGCCGCGACCTTGCCTAGCGCGCCACATCGTGATGATCATGGCCTGCAGTGCGGCGAGCGCTGCTGGGGCGGAAGGCTCATTGGGCGGATCCGCGGACTTCACCACCGACTATATTTTTCACGGCCTCTCGCAATCAAATGGCGATCCGGCGATCCAGGGCGACATCCACTACCGCTTCGACTCGAATGCGGCAACCGCAGAGAATTTCCTGGGGCTGTGGGGTTCGACGACGAGCCGCGAGTCAACCGGTGCTACGTATGAGGTCAATGCCTACGCCGGGCGCACCTTCCTCATCACTCCCGCCGCCAGCGCAACGCTGACCCTCACGCACTACGCCTATCCCGATGCGCACGGCGCGCCACACTACGACTACGACGAGCTCGCTGCGAAGTGGGCCTTCGAGGACCGGCTTTTCCTCACCGTGGCCTGGACGCCGGATACGGCGCCGTACTCCGAGCGGGCCGTCGGGCTGTGCTGTCGCGTGGTGTCGTACGACGCCGCCGTACACCAAAGTCTGGGCGGTGCGTTCACACTCTCAGCCGCCGTGGGCTATGACGAGCTGCGTGGAATATCCGGCTATGCGTACTGGAACGGGGGGATCGCCTACGCGCTCGGGGCATTTCAGCTCGAGGTGTCGTACTTTGACGTGCAGCCGCGCGCGACATATCTGTATGGCACCGCGCTTGCGGGCAGGCGCTGGGTCGGCACTCTAGTATGGCGATTTTGAACCTATATGCGCCCAGCAGGTACTCAGCGCTATGCAGGTCATCTCGCTCGCGCAAGCCCGGTTGCCCGATCGCGCGCGCGCGGAGCGCACGCCCGTGACTGAGCCCGCCGACACACCTCGGCGCGACCGCTCGGCGGGCGCAGCGGCTGGGGATGCGCGCGATCGTGCGTTGCTTGAGCGTATTGTGGCCGGGGAGCGGGCAGCGCTGAAGGAGCTCTACCTTCTCTATCACGGTCGGCTGGCGCGCTTTTTGACGCGCGTTACCTCACGCTACGATCTGGCTGAGGAGATCATCAATGATACTTTCTGGGTCGTATGGCGCCGCGCGCGCGAGTTTCGCGGCGCATCCAACGTATCGACCTGGATCATGGGGATCGCCTATCGGCGCGGCCTCAAATCGTTGAAGCGTGCAAGCTTGCAGCCCGTGGCCGCAAACGAGCCCTCCGATGAGGCCGGCCCAAGTCATGAGCCCTGGAGCGCCGCGGAGCAGCGCGAGTGGCTGAGTGCGGCGCTCGAGAGGCTGCCGTCCGAGCAGCGCCTGGTGCTCGAACTCGCCTATCATCTCGGGCACTCCTGCGCGGAGATCGCCACGATCATGAACTGCCCCGTCAACACGGTGAAAACCCGCATGTTCCACGCGCGCAAGAAACTACGAACGCTGCTGCCTGCGCTTGCCGGTATCGCTCCGGAGGCCAAGCCGTGAGCGACGAAGCGGCTGCGCACAGGGCTTGCCACGATGAGGTGTGGGATCTCATCCCGTGGCTCGTCAATGGACGCGCGAGTACCGAGGAGACGGTCAAAGCCAAATCACATATCGATCAGTGCGCCGCGTGTACGCGTGAATACGCGGCGCAGCGCCGCGCCTTTGATGGCATGCAGGCTGACGACAGCATTGCCTTTGCATCCGAGGCGTCGTTCCAGAAACTCGCAGCGCGGCTCGATGCGGAAGCCGCGGAGCCGCGCGTTGCCGTTGCGGCGCGCTGGTTAGCCGCGGCGGCTCTGGTGGTCGCGCTCGGCGTGGCAGCCTGGGGCGGTTGGATGCTGCAGCGCCCGCCGGGCCGCGGCGCGTATCTGACGCTGACGGCGGCACCTGCCGCTGCCCTCGACGGAACGCGCCTGCGAGTCGTATTCACATCCAATCTGACAATGAACGAGCTGCAGCGTCTGCTGCATACGATCGACGCCCGCATCAGCGACGGACCCACCGAGGCCGGAGTATTCACGCTCACTTTGGCAGGCGGTCAAAAATCCTCGGCGGACGTCGCGCGGCGCCTTGCCGTGCTACGCGCCGATGCCAGCGTGCGTTTTGCGGAGCCTGTCGCGGCGGCCCCCTGAGCGGCAACCATTCCGTGCGTACCCTCGCCAGCCTGCTGATCATTCTTCTGAGTGCGTGCGCGACCGGCGCTGCGCATCTGCACGCGCCGCCGCTGCCTGCCGAGATGCGTGCCGAGCCCTCGCGCTTTGTGGTCGTGACCGTGCGCAATGATGCGCGCCCCCTTGCCACACGCGCCGGTTCGACGCTGCGCGGCTACGATGGCGCGGGGCTTTATGGCGTCACGAGTTCCGCCCGCGCAACCGTGCGTGCCATCAGCAAGGACTATCAGTTGCAGGAGGTCTCGGCGTGGCCCATTGCCGCGCTGCGTGTTCACTGCATCGTATTTCGAGTGCCCGAGAACAGCCTGCCAACACAGATGGTCGCGCGGCTCTCGAGCGACCCGCGCGTCGATTCGGCGCAACCGCTCAATCAGTTTGCGACCGAAGCGCACGAGGATGACGGCGCCTACAACGATCCATACGCAAGCCTGCAGGTCGTGCTGCGCGACCTCGCGGTGGCACAGGCGCAACGCTGGTCACGCGGTGCCGGCGTGCGAATTGCAATTATCGATACCGGAGTTGATTTTCAGCATCCGGATCTTGCAGGCCAGGTCATCACACGGCGCAACTTTGTCGATGCCGATGAGGCGGCCTTTCGGGCCGATCGCCACGGGACCGCGGTGGCCGGGGTGATTGGCGCCGTGCCGGATAATCATATCGGGATTGTCGGGATCGCCCCGGATGCGCGCCTATTCGCACTGAAAGCCTGCTGGCAAGGTGTGCAGGGCAACGCCCCCGCAGCGTGCGACAGCTTCACTCTTGCGCAGGCACTGCAAAGTGCCATCGACTTGCACGCCGACATCGTCAACTTAAGTCTTGGGGGGCCGGCGGATCCGCTCCTCGCGCGGCTCGTGCAACGTGGCATGCAGGCGGGGATCGTCTTCGTGGGAGCTGCGCCTCCGTCGGGCGCGCATGCGGGATTTCCCACCGGTGTTGCGGGTGTGCTCTCCGTGGCAGCTTCGGAGGAGGCCGCGGGCGGCACCGCCGCGCTCGCGGCTCCCGGCCATGAGGTTTTGACCCTCGTTCCCGGAGGCCACTGGGACTTCGCCTCGGGCAGCTCCATCGCGGCGGCGGAGGTGAGTGCCACCATCGCGCTGCTGCTGTCCCAACGGCCACACTTGGGCGCGATTGAGCTTGAGCACGTGCTCGCGCATACCTCACAGAGTCTCACGACGCACGACACACCCCTCATGTCGGTGAACGCGTGTGCGGCGCTTGCGCAGGTTTTGCAACGCGCAGGCTGCGCACCCGGGGGCGTATCTGCGGCATCGACCGAGGTTGCGCCGCCCGCGCACGTGCGCGCCGTCAACGTCTCGGATTGATTGGGCGAAGCGCCCGGGTCGTCTCGACACACTTCTTTGCAATTTTTGTCGGCGCGAAACTGAGATCTTTACTCAACATTGTGCAGATACGATTACGCAGTTGCTGTTTTCTCGCGAGAACGCTGTCGGGCGGACCGGGTTCAAGGTTAGGGACCGGGAGTCTGCGTGACAAGGACCTAGCGTTACTTGGCGCCTGGCACAAATGGATCTTTCTTCCGGGAACCCACGCGCGAGAACACAGTAACTGCGCCCTTTCGGGCGCTCGCCGTGACCGTCGATACGTACGGTGAGTCGCGGTCGAAGAAGCGCCACAGCCGCCGGGCCCAGTGCCCGGCGTAGTCCACTCCAATGCGTGCCGAGCGGGCGACCCGCGGCTCGGGCGTCGTTCGGGAAGGCCTCTCCAACCACAGCACATCGCCGCACAGATCGGCGGCATTCAAGCGTCGATCGATGCGCATCGCTCGGCATAAAAGCCCGGGGCCCCAGCTGGCTTCGGTAAGGTTCTGCACGGGCGCCAAGGCCCGCAGCAGCACCGCGTGCGGCCTGCCGGCCGCCGCGGTCACCACATTGAGACAGTTCCACACGCCGTAGATGAGATATACATAGGCGTAACCGGGCGGGCCGAACATCACCTCGGTGCGCGCCGTACGGCCGCGCGATGAGTGGGCCGCCAGATCCTGAGGGCCGCAGTAGGCTTCCGTCTCCACGATCCGCCCGATGCGGCGCCCCGCACCCTCATCGTGCACCAGCTGCATCCCGATGAGCTCGCGGGCGACGGTGAGGGTGTCGCGCGCGTAAAAAGTGCGTGCTAGGCGGCGGCGCGCGCGATCGCGACGTCGAAATTGCATACAATACAAGGCTGTGGTGCGAAATCTGGTTGTAACTTCATGAATCTTGGTCGGCTCGGCATGATTGTGATGGCAGTGGCGTTAAGTGGTGCCGCCGGTGCGGCGCAGTATGAACTCACGCCCGATGCGCCGCCGGTCTACGGCACCGATCAGCATGTCGCCGCCACTTATGACGACACGCTCCTCGACATCGCACGGCGTTACAGCGTCGGCTACGAGGAGATTCAGCGCGCCAATCCCAAACTTGATCTGTGGATTCCCGGCGCCGGCGCGGATGTGCTGATCCCGGGCCAGCGCATTTTGCCTCCCGGGCCGCGCGAGGGAATCGTGGTGAACCTCCCGGAGCATCGTCTCTACTACTATCCAAAGCCGCGGGCACATGAGAAGCCGGTCGTGATCACCTATCCGGTCAGCGTCGGCAAGATGGACTGGCGCACGCCGCTCGGCCAGACGCAGGTCGTGAGCAAGCAGACCCTGCCGAACTGGTATCCACCGGCATCGGTGCTCAAAGAACACGCCGAGCGCGGCGAGCCGCTGCCCAAGGTGGTGCCGCCCGGTCCCGATAATCCGCTCGGTGAGTACGCCATGCGTCTCGCGATCCATCCGGGGACTTACCTCATCCACGGCACGAATAATCCGCTCGCGGTCGGCATGGCGGTAACCCACGGCTGCATCCGCATGTACCCGGAGGATATCGAGGCGCTCTTCAAGATCGTGCCGGTCGGCACCAAGGTGTGGCTGATCAATGAACCGGTGAAAGTGGCGTACGTGGACGGGGAACTCTTGCTGGAAGCGCACCCGCAGATCGATGCCGAGGGGCAGACCATGGCGCCTGATCTCGACATGCTCTCGCAGCGCCTGGATCATGCGCTCGGCGCGAACGTCGCGGCGATCAACTGGGATCTTGCGCGCGAGACTTTGCAGGCGGCGCAAGGGATGCCCGCACTGGTGGGTCTTGAGGCGGATCCGCAGGCGCTGACTGCCCCCGCGCAGGCGAGCGCCGCGGCGCCGAGCGCAAATCCCCTTCCCGCTGCGCCTCCGCAGACGGTCACGCTGCCAGCACCGCCGCCCATCTCCGGAGATCCCGCCGTGGGTCCTGGCGGTACGCCCATCACCGGTGGCGCGATTACGCTGCCCGCGCCGCCGGAGCCTACGGCAAGACCCGCCGCACTACCGACGGCAGCCGCGGCGCAGGATGCCAATAATCCGCAGGCCATCACGCTGCCCGTGCCCGCGCAGACAAGACCCTAGAAAGCGCAGCGGATCAGGCGTGCGTTTTTAGCGGTGCGACGTAGAGCACCGGGCCGGTCGGCGCACCCGTGGGGGAGCCGCCCGGCGGCTCAAGGCTCACCGCGAGCTGCGCGGCGCCCGAAAGCGCCGCGCGCTGCGCGTCACTTAACTTGTGCTCGAGCTGTCCGGCTTCGGGCAGCACGCCCAGTGACACCGGCGCTCCCTTGTTCGAGGGCAGCGCCCAGAGCTCAAAGGAGTGCCCAGGCCGCGGCACCGCACCGGCAAGCGCGACGGCGCGCAGCCTCTGTTGGGTGGCATCAAGCTCGATGCTCCACAGCGCCGGACCCTGTTTATTCTCAATGGTAGCGATGGGCTGCAGGGACGGCGGCTGCGTGAGCTGCCACACCACATAAACTCCAACAAAGAGCGCGCACAGCGCGAGCGCGGCGGCGAGCGCGCGCAGGGCAGGGCGCCTGCGCGCCATGCGCGGCGCTTCTGCAGCGATGCGTGCTTCGATCTTCGGCCACACGGCCGCCGAGGGCTCGAGCGGCGGCAGTCGCAGGGCCAGTGGCATAAGGCGGACCTCCCAGGCACGCACGCGGCTGGCGACGTGCCACTCGGCAGCCATCCAGCGCTCGAAGCGGCCGCGCGCGGCGCCGCGTAACGTTCCGAGCACGTATTCGGAGGCGAGCGCGTCAATGAGTTGAGGTTGATCGTGTTTCATCGTTCAAGACACGCGCGAAGCGACGCAAGACCGCGCCGGATCCAACTCTTGATCGTGCCCAACGGCTCGCCGGTGACGCGCGCCACGTCCGCGTGCGAATAACCATTGACGAAGGCGAGCTCGATGCCGCGGCGCTGATCGCCGCTGAGCTCCTCAAAACAGCGCTCGAGCGCCGCCGCTGAGCGTCCCGCACTCGACCAGTCACCCATGCCTTCGACAGTTGACTGTGGCAGCGACTCGATGTCCGCCTCGCGATAAAGTTCCATGCGCTCGCTGCGCAGCACGTCAATCGCGCGATGCCGCGCGATCGCGAGCAGCCAGATGCGCGCCGGACCGCGCGTGCCCTGAAATTGTGCCGCGCGCTGCCAGATGCTGACGAACACCTCCTGCAGGGCCTCTTCCGCCAGCGCGCGCCTTCTCAAGATACGCATCATGCTCGCGAGCATTTGTGATGCCATGAGGTCGTAGATTTGCCGCAGGGCGTGCCGATCACGCGCAGCGCACGCCTCGATGAGCCGCGCGAGCTCCTCCTCCTTGTTGCTTGCGCCGGCGCTGTTCGACATGGTCTATCTACGCCCGTGCGCGCGGGTCGGATGCACGGCGTGCGTCTCGCCGTTGACATGAGTCACAGTTGCGCACATGTTGGACGAGTCTAAACCGCATTTAGTCAATTCGCATTATGCACGCGGCATCCCCGAGCGGAGTCATCACCATCACGACTGATTTCGGCCATCAAGGCCCGTTCGTCGGCGTCATGAAGGGGAGCATTCTCAAGCGCTTTGCCGACGCGCGCATCGTGGATTTGACGCACGAGATCGTCGTGCACTGGCCCGCCGAGGCGGGCTTCTGGCTCGCGCGCTCGTTTGAGTACTTTCCCGCCGGCACCGTGCATGTGGCGGTGGTGGACCCGGGGGTGGGCACCTCGCGCGACATCGTGATCGTGTCCGCGGCAGGCCATGTGTTCTTCGCACCCGATAATGGCCTGCTCGCCCCCATCGTCACGCGCCACGCCGATGCGGAAATCGTGCGCTTAACCCCGCAAGCGCTCGAGCGCTTTGACATCAAGCAGGCAAGTGCCACTTTTCATGGCCGCGACATCTTTGCACCGCTCGCGGCGGAACTCGCCTCTGGAGGCTGTGTGCCGGCGGACTTGGGCGAGCGCACGCGCACCCTCGTTCCCTCCTGGGTGGATGAGCCGGCCGTCAACGGGCAGGTGACGGGGCTTGTGATGACCATCGATCACTTCGGCAACCTCATCACCAACATCGAGCGCACGCTGATCGACGCTTTCCACACGCCGCGGGTGTTTGCGGGCAACCATTCATTTGAATTGCGGCGCACCTACGGCGATGTGCGCCCAGGCGAATACCTCGCACTCGTCAACTCCTTTGGAGTCCTCGAGATTGCGCGCGCCGAACAGAGCGCCGCCGATGGCTTGGGCTTAAGCCGGGGAGCACCGGTGGTGGTGCGCGACACCTAGGTATCGATGTGTCAAGTCTGCAGTTGATCGGCGGCGGGAATCCGTTATAGTTCGCAACCCTGCTGACATGCTCTTATGGCCCGTTAGCTGTTGATTGTTATAGAAAAATAGACTTTATCCGATGGCCGAGCGAGACACTGAAGGCTTCGATATCGACGAAGAATTTCCAACCGGAGCCGAAGAAAGTAACGAGTACGAGCGGCTGCTGGACAGGGTAGACAAGCGCGTACGCAACCAGGGCAAGCGTGGCAAAGCTGCCTGGAGTCGCCTCGAGGAAGTTCTCGCCGATCGCAAGCTCGAGAAAGACCTGCGCGATTCTTTTGACGAAGAGTCTTAAGAGAAGCGGCGCCCGTGCGTCGTGGCGGTGATGCGCTCGGCCTCATCCTGGGTTGTTCTCAAGTTCGGCGGTACGAGCGTCTCCTCGCTCGAGAACTGGCGCAACATCGCCGCGATCGTGCGCGCACGGCATACCGCCGGCGCGCGCGTCCTCATCGTGCACTCCGCGTTGAGCGGCGTGACGGATGCGCTCGAAGAGCTGCTCGATCCCCAACACCTGCATGAGTACGCGGCGCGCATCGCTGCCATCGAAGAGCGCCACCGGCGCCTGGCGAGCGAGCTTGGCCTCGCGACGGGCGAGGCGCTGGCGCGCCACGGCGATGAACTGCGCCAAATTCTCTCCGCGGTCAGCGCCAAAGGTCTTAACGATCTTGCGCGCGCGCGCGTGCTTGCGAGCGGCGAACTCATGGCGACTGATCTGGGCGCGCGCTACCTTGCAAGCGTCGGCGTGCCCGTGCAGTGGGAGGATGTGCGCGCCATGCTGCGCGCCAGCGATCGCCAGAATATCTCGAACAAAGCGGCGATCCTCTCGGCGACCTGCAGTTTCGAACCCGACGCTGCGCTTGAAGCGCGCCTTGCGAGCGCTGCTGCGGTTGTCCTGACGCAGGGCTTCATCGCAAGCGACGCCGCCGGCAACACCGTACTCCTCGGACGCGGCGGCTCTGACACCTCCGCCGCGTATCTCGCGGCAAAGCTGCGCGCGGCGCGCCTTGAAATCTGGACCGACGTGCCGGGCATGTTCAGCGCTAACCCGCGACACACGCCCACCGCGCGGCTGCTGCGCGCGCTGCATTACGATGAGGCACAGGAGATCGCCACCGCCGGCGCAAAGATCCTGCACCCGCGCTGCATCCTGCCGGCCCGGCAGGCGCGCATCCCGCTGCATATCTACGCAACGCAGCTGCCCGATCTTGAAGGCACCGTCGTCAGTCACGAAGGCGGCGACGGCGTAGCGCAGGTGAAAGCCATCTGCATTCGAAAAGGCATCACGCTCGTTGCGCTCGACAGCCCCGGCATGTGGCACCAGGTTGGCTTCCTTGCCGATGTCTTCCAGATCTTTAAAGCGCACGGCATGTCGGTGGATTTGGTGTCGACCTCCGAGACGAACGTCACCGTCTCGCTCGATCCGGCGGCCAATACGCTCGATGCAGCACTGCTTGCCGGGCTGGTGGCCGACCTGGAGCGGCTTTGCCGCGTGCAGCTCATCGGGCCATGCGCCTCGGTGAGCCTCGTCGGACGCAATATCCGCGCCATCCTGCATCGACTTGGTGAAGCCTTCGAACTCTTTGCCGAGCAGAAGATCTATCTCGTAACGCAGGCTGCCAATGATTTGAACTTTACATTTGTGGTCGACGAGGGGCAGGGCGAACGGCTCGTTGAGCAGCTGCACGAGCTTCTGATCCATCCGGTGACCGATGATCGCGTGCTGGGCCCGACCTGGGAGCAGCTCTTCGCGCATCCCGGCAGGAGTGCCGCGCCGCATGCCTGGTGGCATCACAAGCGCGCGCACCTTCTGAGCGCGCTCGGCGCCTCCGATGCGGCCTACGTCTACGATCGCGACAGCATTCGCGCTGCGGCGCGCGCGCTGCGCGCGCTGCCGTCGGTCGCGCGCGTGCTTTTTGCCATGAAGGCAAATGCGCATCCGCAGGTGCTGCAGACGCTGCATGCAGAAGGCGTTGAGCTGGAGTGCGTGTCACGCGGCGAGGTAGAGCGGGTGCTCGAGCTCTTTCCCGAGATTGACCGGAGCCACGTTCTTTTTACGCCGAACTTCGCAGCCCGCGCCGAGTACGCGTGGGCTTTCGAGCAGTCCATACGCGTGACGGTCGACAACGGCTATGCGCTCGCCAATTGGCCCGAGCTCTTTGCAGACCGAGAGATCTTTGTGCGCATCGACACCGGCGCCGGCCGCGGCCATCACCAGCACGTGCGCACGGCGGGCGTCAATTCCAAATTTGGCGTGCCGCTCGGCGAGCTCGACGACTTCGTGTTACGCACCCGCGCGTTGCGAGCGCGCGTGCTTGGCTTGCACGCACATGCGGGCAGCGGCATCTTCAACGTCGCTAACTGGCAGCAAAGCGCGCTGCTGCTCGCCGAGCTTGCGCAGCGCTTTCCGCTCGCGCGCATCATCGACGTCGGCGGCGGGTTTGGGGTGCCGGAGCGCCAGGGCGAGAGCGGCGTCGATTTGCCGCAGCTGGATGCCGCGCTCGCCACGGTGCGCGCGGCGCATCCACACCTTGAAATCTGGATCGAGCCGGGTCGCTATCTCGTCGCCGCGGCGGGCGTTCTGCTGGCGCGCGTGACGCAGCTCAAGAGCAAGGGCGAGGTGCGCTATATCGGCGTCGCGACCGGAATGAATTCGCTCATCCGGCCGGCGCTCTATGGCGCGTATCACGAGATCGTGAACTTGACGCGCCTCGGTGAGCCGGTCGAACAACTGGTGAATATTGTCGGCCCGATCTGCGAAAGTGGCGATATTCTCGGCCACGACCGACTCTTACCTGCCACGCGCGAAGGCGATGTTCTACTCATCAGCAACGCCGGCGCGTACGGCTACGTGATGAGCTCGCACTACAATCTGCGCGCGCCCGCACCCGAGATGTGTATCTGATAAGCATGTTCTCGCGCCTGCGCAAGATATCGTGGCGGCGGTTGCTGCTGAAATGGCTGCTGATCGGCTCGGCCGTTTTTCTGGTGCTCTTCAGCTGCTACTTCTTCTACCTCGATCGCAGCGTCACCAAGCAGTTCCAGGGCACGCGCTGGACGCTGCCGGCACAGGTTTTTGCCGCGCCACTCGAGCTCTACGTGGGCGCACCGCTGTCGATGAGTGACCTGCTCGAGGAGCTTGCCCGCTTGCGCTACCGCCCGGCGCAGACCCTGGAGCGGCCCGGTACCTATCGCCGCCAGGACGCGCGCATCGACATCGCGCTGCGCGCCACGCGCTTTGCCGATGAGAACCGCCGCGCAGGAATCATCACGGTCATGGCGGGGCCGCACGCGATCGAGGCATTGCGCGATGCCGCCGCACGCGATATGCCCATCCTGCGTCTGGATCCGCTGCTGATCGGCAGCATATTTCCCACGCACGGCGAGGATCGCATCGTCGTCACTCCGGCAGAAGTGCCCGTGCTACTGCCCGCGGCACTGAAGGCGGTCGAGGATCGCAAGTTCGACAGTCATCACGGCGTTGATCCGGAGGCGATGTTGCGTGCGCTGTGGGTGGATCTGCGCGCGCACCAGATCGCGCAGGGTGGCAGCACGCTCACCCAGCAGCTCGTGAAGAGCTACTTCTTGGATTCGCGCCAGACGATGGGCCGCAAGGCGCACGAGGCGCTGATGGCGATCGCGCTCGAGATGCACTTCACCAAAGCGGATCTCATGAATGCCTATATCAATGAGATCTACCTCGGCCAGGACGGCGACCGGGCGGTGCACGGCTTTGGCCTCGCAAGCCAGTTCTACTTCGGCAAGCCGTTGAGCGAGCTTGATCTGTCGGAGCTTAGTCTCCTGGTCGCAATCGTTCGCGGCCCCTCCTACTACGATCCACGCCACCATCCGGATCGCGCGCTTGCGCGGCGCAATCTCGTGCTGAAGCTGATGGCGGACCTGAATGTCATCAGCGCGCAGGATGCCGCCGCTGCCGCCGCGCGCCCCTTGGGCGTCACGACGCGCGCTGCGGGTGCCTACTATCCGGCCTATCTCGATTTCGTACGGCGCACGCTGCGGCGCGACTATCGTGATACGGATCTCACGCAGGAGGGCCTCAAGATCTACACCAGCCTCGAGCCGCGCGCGCAGGATGATGCGGAGCGCACGCTCGATCGCGAGCTTGCGCGGCTCGAGAAGACCCGCAAACCCACCAATGCTGCGCTCGATGGTGCCGTCGTGATTACTTCGCCCTCGAGCGGGGAAGTCATCGCCATCGTCGGCGGCCGGCGCATCGGCTACAGCGGCTTTAATCGCGCACTGGATGCCGAGCGCCCCATGGGCTCGCTGGTGAAACCTTTCGTGTACCTGACGGCGCTCGAGACCCATCGCTACACCGACGCCAGCATCGTTCAGGACGCACCCGTCGACATCCGCCTGTCAAATGGGGTGCACTGGAAACCGGTCAATTTCACGCGCCAGACCTACGGCGCCGTGCCACTCGTGCGCGCGCTCGCCGAGTCCATGAACCTTGCAACCGTTGCGGTCGGCATGGATGTCGGCGTGACGCGTATCGCGCAGACTCTGCAGCGCTTTGGCCTCGAGCGCGCGCCGGCGCAAGTGCCGGCGCTGCTGTTGGGAGCGGTGGAGGCGACGCCGCTTGAGGTGGCGCAGCTCTACGGTGGACTTGCCAGCGGCGGCTATCGCACGCCGCTGCGCGCGGTGCGCACCGTGTTGAGCACGACGGGCACTCCCCTCAAAGCGTTCCCGTTGGAGTTGGCTCCGGTTGCACAGCCGGACGTCGTCTATGAGGTCGACCAGATGATGCAGCAGGTCATGGAGCGTGGCACCGGGCGGCCGGGGCGCGCGCTGCTGCCGCCGGGCGTCACGGTCCTGGGCAAATCCGGTACATCGCAGGACCTGCGCGACAGTTGGTTTGCGGGATTCTCCGGCAGCCATCTTGCCGTTGTATGGGTGGGCTACGACGACAATCGTCCAACCGGCTTCACGGGAGCGGCCGCCGCACTTGCCATCTGGGCGCACGTGCTCGCGGATTTGCACACCACTTCGTGGAGCGGTGCAATGCCCGAATCACTCACCGACGTGTCCATCGACTATCTGACCGGGCTGCAGCTCGAGGGCAATTGCGCCGATCCGAATGCCATTCACGTCGCCGTGCCTCTCAGCACCCAGTTACCCAAAGATCCGAACTGCTCAGCACCGAACGCGGTGCAGCGCTTGGGTGAGCGGCTGCGCGCTATCATCCGTCAATGAATGCGCGCATCGCGATAGCCCTCATGATGCTGACGGCGGCGGGATGCAAATCGCTCTTCGAGCCGCCAGTGAATCCCGGTGCGCCCGCGCCAAATCCGGCGAGCGAAGCGCCCGGCACCGCGGCACCGCCGGCCCGCCCGGCCGCGACGCGGCACTACCAGCTCGGCGGCGCCGCAAGTGCGCTCGTCGCCCAGGCCCACTCGCGCGCCGCGGCGGGCGACTACGTCGCCGCCACCGCCACCCTGGAACGGGCCCTGCGCATCGAGCCTGACAATCCCCTCGTCTGGATTGAACTTGGGCGGGTGCAGCTCTCCGCCGGCAGCCCGGCGCAGGCGGACAGCATGGGGCGCAAGGCGGTTGGGCTCGCCGATGGGGACCCTTCGACGCAGGCCGCGGCATGGCGCCTCGTCGCCGACTCGCTGCGCGCACGCAACCGCAACCCCGAGGCCGCAGCCGCGGATGCCCGTGCGGATGCCTTCGCGCCGCGCTGAATAGGGCGTCGGCGCACCCCGCGCCGCCCGGATTTGCGGTGTCTTCTTGACGACCTGAGCGCTTCACCTTTAGACTTTATTGACTCATCGAGACCGGCTGAGGGAAAGGCCCTTAGACGCCGGGGCAACCGCCGCCGCCTAACCAGCGCGGAAAGGTGCCAACTCCTGCGATCCGTTTGGATCCCCAGATGAGCAGTGTGCGTAGCTGCTGCATGGCAAAAACCATGCGGAAGATGGACGCCACAGATCCATGCCTTAAGTGGTGTGGATGCTCCGCAGGAGCCGGTGAGCCGGACCAGATTTATGCGGAGCATTTGATGACTAATTCACGTGATTCCGGCCCCGATGCCGCAGCGTTGCTGATCGGCGCGCCCTTTGGGCAGCAGACCCAGGCGGTGCGCGCGGGGATTGAGTGCGACGATGCCACGGGCTGCGTGGTGCCGCCGATTCATCTCACCTCGACGTTCGCGTTTCGCGCTTTTGGCGAGAAGCGCAGCTACGATTACACGCGCTCGGGTAATCCGACGCGCGACCTGCTGGGCCAGGCGATCGCCGACCTTGAGCAGGGTGTGGGCGGCGTGATCACTGCTACCGGCATGGCGGCCGTGACGCTCGTCGGCCACCTCCTGCCGGTGGGTTCGCGCATCGTTGCGCCGCACGACTGCTACGGCGGCACCTATCGTTTGTTTGACGCCTGGCGACGTCGCGGCGAGATGCAGGTGGAGTTTCTGAACTTTGCCGATGAGGAGAGTGTGCGCGCGGCGCTGGCGCGTCCGTGTGCGCTGCTGTGGATCGAGACGCCCAGCAACCCGCTGCTGCGCATCACCGACATCGCGCAGTTCGCCGCGCTCGGCCACGCCGCCGGGGCGCTGGTTGCCGTCGACAACACGTTTCTCTCGCCCGCCTGGCAGCAGCCGCTCGCCTTTGGCGCGGACATCGTCGTGCACTCGACCACAAAATATTTGAACGGTCACAGCGATGTGGTCGGAGGAGCTGTGGTCGCCGGCACGGCGGCGCTGCATGAGCAGCTGTCCTGGTGGGCCAATTGCCTCGGCATCACGGGCGCGCCGTTTGACAGTTACATGACACTGCGTGGGCTGCGCACGCTGCATGCGCGCCTTGAGCATCATGAGCGCAACGCGCAGTCGCTCGCGACCTGGCTCCTGCAGCAGCCGAACGTGAAGGTCGTGTACTACCCGGGCCTGCCTTCGCATCCGGGCCACGCGCTCGCCCGTCGCCAGCAACGCGGCATGGGTGCGGTCATCAGCGTGGAGCTCGCCGGCGGTCACGATGCAGTGCGCGCATTCGTCGCGCAGCTGCAATGCTTCTCGCTTGCCGAATCTCTCGGCGGCGTGGAGAGCCTCGTCGCACATCCGGCGACCATGACCCACGCGGCGATGGATCCTGTGGCACGCGGGAAAGCGGGACTAGCCGACGGCCTTGTGCGCCTGTCGATCGGGATCGAAGCCCTGGAAGATCTGCGCGCGGATCTGGCGCACGCGCTTGAGCGCGCGGCACGCGCCTGCGCTCGTCCGCAAAGCATCGCCTAGACTTGCGGCGTAAGGCGCTCGAGCACTGCCTGACCGGCCTGCTGAGTGCTGCAGGAGCTCGTATGTGGCGCGACGATGTCAACTGTGCGCGCACCATCCTCGAGCGCCTCACTCACCGCGCCCTCGAGTGCTTGCGCCTCGCGCGTTAGGCCCAGGGAATAACGCAGCAGGAGCGCGGCGCTCAGGATTGCGCCATAGGGATTGGCGACGCCGCGTCCGGCGATGTCGGGCGCGGAACCGTGGATTGGCTCGTAGAGCCCGCGTTTGCCCGCTCCGAGCGAGGCGGAGGGCAACAATCCCATGGAGCCTGCGAGCATCGACGCCTCATCGCTCAGGATGTCGCCAAACATGTTCTCCGTGAGCAGCACATCAAAATCGCGCGGCCGCCGAATAAGATGC
>Ga0302324_100009387_pt1 | contig 20461 bp, 21 predicted proteins | sample Palsa_T0_1_FD_201949 | JGI IMG/M metagenome (GOLD analysis project Ga0302324, IMG submission 201949) | Peat permafrost microbial communities from Stordalen Mire near Abisko, Sweden - Palsa_T0_1 | ecosystem: Environmental > Terrestrial > Soil > Palsa > Peat permafrost | place: Sweden: Abisko...
TCGAAAATTTTGCCCAGGCCAATAATGATCAGGATTACCGGCCAGTACCGCGCCAAGATCGGCCACAGATCCAAATCCGGATGCAGGCTGAGCAGCAGAAAAAATACGCCAATCGCGATGATGATCAATCCGCCGGTGATCGAGCGGCCCCTGCGATTTCCACCGTTACCCATGTGTGGCCTCCTTACCCTATGTTACGCATGCGCGGAGCTAAAGTTACACGCCCTGCCCGCCAAAATTGACAGGCACGCGTCGGTCGGATATTCTTGGTGATTCGAAATAGACTTGCGAGGAGTACTGAATGGCTCAGGGCACGGCGGTAAAGCATAAGAAGAAGACGAAGTCGGTATTGAAGAACATCCGCCAGACGGAACGGCGGGCGGCGGTGAATCGAATGAATCGCACGCACGTTCGTTCTGCGGTGCGGAAGATGCGCGCGGCTTTGACGTCTGGTGACGCTGCCGCGGCGGAAAAGCTGGCGCCCGAGACGTTCTCCGATTTGGACAAGGCGATCCGGAAGCGCACGCTGTCCGAGAACACGGCGAATCGCTACAAGTCGCGATTGACGCTGGCGTTGAATGCGCTGAAGAGCAAGAAAAAAGCGTAGCGCGACGAGCGGTGGGGTTCTTTGGTGAGGCGCCGGTTTTTTTCCGACGCCTCTTTTTTTTGGCGGGCGATTCTTGGGCTTGCAATCGAAGAGAGTCCGTTCGTCGCTGCGCTCCTCTGGATGACGGCCGAAGGCGGGTGGTGCGTCGCCGGGAAGTCAAGGCGGAGATGGAGACGGCGCGATGGGTAACCCGGCGGACTGTGGCGCGCCTTCCGGCACGGGGAGTTTGGTGGCACAGGCGGCGTATCGAAAGCGGCGGCAGTGCCGCCGCACTCCAAAAGTACCGAACTTAGAGAGCTGGGGGCTAGCGGGAGTTTGCGGCGTTGGCTGCGGTGGCGGATGTAAGGCGCGCGATGAGAAATTCCATGGTGGCGCGCTTGTCGGAGTTCGAGGATTTCAGCTGGCTGTCGGTTTCCGCAAGAGCCACCAGACCGGCGAGCAGATTTTGTTTGGGCATGCGGTGCGCGTTTTTTAGAGTTGCTTCCGCTTTGGCGTCGTCCCATGTATTCAGGGCGCGCTTCAGCGGGAAACCGCGCATCCCGGCGGGCAGGTCGCGCGCTTGCAGCAGGACACGATATCTCCACGCAAGAACTCCCACCATAGCGATGGGTTGCTCACCTTCCCTCAGCAGGTTTTCGAGAAATTGCAGCGCATCTTTCTGGCGATTCTCGGCGATCATGTCGGCCAATTCCCAAACGGTATTTTTGCGGGCGTTGGGCACGAGTTCTTTCACGTCCGCGAGGGTGATGCGGCCGCGACCCTGCGCGTACAGCGATAGCTTCTGCAATTCGAGACGCATGAGCGCTGGTTCGGTGTTGGTGCTTTCCGCGAGCAGGGCTGCAGCGTCGGCATCGATCTGCGCGCCCAGCTCTTTGGCCATTTGGCCGACGAAGGCGGAAACCTGGTCGCCAATGGTGAGCTCGACGATCACGGCTTTTTCATTGAGAATTTTGTAGAGGCGCTGGCGCTTGTCGAGCTTAGGCACCTCGAAAAGCAAAATCGTGAACGGCGCGGGCGAATCGAGATATGCGGACAAGGCTTTCAGCGTTTCCTTGCGCGGATCGTCGCTTTCATCCGATTCCGCGGCTTCCTCGGAGTCGTCATCGCCTTTCTTCTTCACTTCGATCGTTTCGGAGCCATCGACGATGACGAGCTGAAGCTGAGCCAGCATCGGCAGAGTTTCGGCCCGCTGGAAGACTTCGCTCCAATCGCCACCTTGGACCGCGACGCGCGCCAGCGCCCAATCGCGAACCGCATCCGGCACATATGCTTCGATGATTTTGTCGCGGCACATGTCGCGCAGATACGGATCGGTGCCCAGGAGAACGATTGCGGGAATCGGTTTGCCTTTGGCGAGGCGTTCAAGCAACTGGGTGGGCGAGGTTTCGGGCATCAGAATTTTTCGGTGACGTTGGAAACCAGTTCGGCCGCGAAGTCACGCGACATCCGTTCGAGAGCCGGGTCCTGCTCTTCGAAAAAAGTCTGCACGTCGGAGGAGATCTGGTACTCGGAGCGAAAAACCATATCGTCATTTTCGTACACGGTTTTTTGGGTCTGATTGTCGACGAGCAGGACTTTGGTGTGAACCGTGACGAGCGAGGTGGTGACCTGTCCGGTAGTCGCATCAAAAATCATGGGAGCGGTTTCAATGGTCAATACCTCGCCATGCAGCACGGCGTCGGCGGACGCGGGATCCTGGACGATGCGATATTTGGTGCGCTGGAGAAATTGCCGGATGACGGCTGCGGTGAAGCGCTGCTCGATGCGATAGCGGGTGGTGTCGTTCTTGAACGCGGGGATGGCGATGGTTTTCCATTCGGACGGAAGATTGGCGGCGCGACCGGCTACGTGGTAGCCGCATCCGGAGGCGCTGAATGACGCAAACACTGCGAGCACCAGCAGGCACTTGAACAGCACGCGATTTTCTCTACTGCACCGGCGGTTCGGCAACGAGTTCCTCCGCAATGCTCACGGCGTTGACGGCGGAAAGCCTGAGGTTGTCGGCTACGCCCCAGATCCAGATGCCGCTCGAGACATTCGGGTCGACTTCGATTCGCGCCAGATGAATTTCGCTTTCGCCCGCGACGCTGACGTTCGTGGGCGAGGCTTCCCCCGCGGCAGCGATCTTGACGCCGAGATTGGCGAAAGCAAGCTCGAGAGGGCCGAGCGAGGGCGGCGACGCGAAATCGGCAAACGCGGCGAAGGCATAGCCGTAAAAAACAGGGGCCTGCACCAACTGAATGGCCGGAGCATCGGCGCGTTCGCTGGTGTAGTGCGCCACGTCGCGGGCGATCGACATGCGAACCTCTTGGAACGTGGGCTTCGATTCGTCGCCGTAACCGGCGAGCAGATTAAATGCGATCTGGGCGTCGAAGATCGTTTGGGTGATGGGCCGAAACGAAAGGAGGTTGGTCGTCTGGGCTTCGAGTTCGTCCACGCCGAGCTGGTCGCGCTCGGACACGGGAGGGAAAAGCATGGCAACGGTTCGCAGCGGCGAAAATTTAGCGAGCGCCGCGGCGACCGTACAGCCGATGACGACGCCGGAACCGGGCGAGGAATATGGCGCAGGCATTTTCGAGGCGCTCTGCTGCGGCGCCGCCGCGGTTTCTGGGTCGTTAAGATTTAGGCCGGGACGCGGCAAGAACACGGTGGCAAGCGAAGGAATGGAAACCGTGGCTTCCGGCGTGGAGGCGAGGAAGCCCGTCAAATCGATTACGGTGGCGCCGGACCGCTGCGCGGCTTGCCAATTCTGTTCCGCGTCGCGCTGGGAGCCGGTGAAAAACGCGAAGCGTGCGTCTTCAAAACTGGATTCGCTCAGCGCGCGGATGAAGGTGGGCTCGCCACCCGCTTCGGTGAGCGTTCCGGCGAGCACCGGCTCGTCGAGCAGGACGATGTCACTTGCGGGGAAATTGCGCTCCTCAAGGACGAGTTTCACTTCCCTGCCGCGCAGCGACGAAGCGCCAACGATGGCGACGCGGCTGGATTTTGGACGTCCGGAGGGCATCGATCAGGCCGGCCGCGACCGGAGCCGGAAATGCCGGAAGATTTGCATGATGGGCCCGTGCAGGGTGTAGCAGGCGGTGAGAATAAAAAGCATTTGGTGCGAAAAATAGAGAAGCGAAGCGAGCAAAGGAGCGAGAACAATTACAAAGAGCGACGGCTGCTTGCGACGGAGCGGAATATCCTTGAAGCTGAAAAAACGCAGGGTGCTAGACATCAATACGCTCAACACGACCATCAGGGCCAGCCACAGAATCGAGACGCGAATGTCGGAGATCGGATTGCCGTGAAAATAATAGACGGTCGCAGCCAACATGCCGGCGGCGGCGGGGGTGGGCATGCCGACGAAATAGCGGTTGCCGCCCGGTGCCATGCCTTGAATATTGAAACGCGCCAGGCGCCAGGCGCAGCTTGCCACGAAAATAAAACCCACGAGCCAGCCAAGCTGGCGCAGGTGCAGCGCTTCGGGAGCATTCGCCGCGGCCAGGGCGCGAATTCCCCAGGCATAGGCGAGAAACGCGGGAGCCAGGCCGAAGCTGACGATGTCTGCCAGCGAATCAAATTCCCTGCCGAAGGCGCTCTCGGTGCCCATCATGCGGGCGATGCGGCCGTCCATCGAATCGAAAACATAGGCGAATCCGATGGCGAGGGCAGCGTTTTCGAAATCGGAGATTTTTCCGTCAAGCGTCGCCAGAATCGCGTAGTAGCCACACAGCATGTTGGCAACGGTGAAGGCGCTGGGGAGAATGTAGACACCGCGACGCAAACGAGAGTTGCGAAGCACGCGGGGAAATTCATCCTCTTGCGGACGCTCGATGGGGCTTATGCCGTTCAATTCCATTTCGCTAATACGCTCTCGCCGCCTTTTACTTTTTCACCGCGCTTGACGGCGACTTCCGTATTCAAAGGCAACCAGACATCCACACGCGAACCGAAGCGGATGAGGCCGACCAGTTCGCCGCGCGCGACAGTTTCGCCCTCTTCTTTCCAGCATATCACGCGCCGCGCGATTGCTCCGGCGATTTGTTTGAAGACGATGGCGCCGCGCGCGGTGTGGAGATAAATAATATTTTGCTCGTTTTCGAGCGACGCCGCGGAGCGGAATGCGGCATAAAATTTTCCAGGCCGGTAGACAACGTCGGCGATGCGGCCGGCGGCGGGGGCGCGCTGCACATGCACGTCCCAGATTGCCAGGAAGATGGTGATGCGGCGCCCCATGACGGAATCGAGCATTTCGTCGACGATCTCCATCACGTGGCCGTCGGCGGGAGAGACGATCAGTTGAGGGTCCGTGGGAATGTTGCGCTTCGGGTTACGGAAAAAATAAAAGACGAAAAGTCCCAGAAAAATCAGAACGCCACCAGGCCATTTCCAGCCGGGAAGCAGGCATAACAGGCCGACGATTAGCGGCGGGAGAGCAAACTTGTAGGCGTCTTTGACCATGAAGTGGAATGAGTCTCGTCGTTACCGGCTCACGCGAAGTGTGTCGTACTGAGTGAGCATTGTACGACAAAAGTGCGAGGGTGAGGCTGAGATGTGCGAGGCGCGGCGGCAATCGAAGAGAGAACCTTCGTCGCGGACTCCTCGGGATGCCGGCGGGCGACGGATCAGCGCCCGAATGGTTGCCGGAAAGCAATTCGCCCACCGAGGGGGCAGAGATTTGCATGGCGCATCGCTGCGATGGGTGTTGGGGCTGAAGCCACGCTGCGTGACGGGAGGCTCTAGTGATCGCCGAAACCGTTTCCGTTTCGATGACGGGCGACGATCAGGGCCATCATGTCTTTCAGATAAAGCTTGAAGCGTTTGAGGGCGACTTCTTCGTCCATGTCTTCGACTTTCCAGTAGGACTTCTGGCCTAATTGCTGCAGTTTGGATTCACAGCGGAGATGTTCTTCGAAGAGGCTGCGGTATTCCTGGTTTGATTCGATCAGTGTCTGCCGAATATCGTGCGACGGCTCGGGCATCTTTCACCTCTCGGTCAAGCGTATGGTACCTCTCAAGGGATACTGATACCACAGCGCGGCTGTGGAAGCCAAGCGGCACGACTCTGCAGGGGCGCCTGGAAGCGGTGCGAACTTCCTCAGCGGTTATTCGCAAGATTTCTCAGACGATGCGCAGGCTCAGCAGGAGGGCGTCGTCGGTGGGTGAACCGTAATAGTTGCGGCGGCGGCCGACGATTTGGAATTTGTGGCGTTCGTAGAAACGCAGCGCGGTTTGATTGGCGCTGCGCACTTCGAGGATGGCCTGCTCCGCGGAAGATGAGCGCGCCCACTGCATTACGGTTTGCAGGAGCGCCGCACCGACTCCGGCGCGGCGGACGTCGGGACGAACGGCGAAGTTCAAGATTTCGACTTCCGTGGCTAAGCGGCGGGCTACGAGGAAGCCGTTCACATCCCGGCTTCGTGGCAAGACCGCTTCGACAGGCGGGCCCTCGAGCGCGTGCGCGCTGTGGGCGACGTTCGCGTTTGCGCTGATCCAGCCGTTCATCTCTCCACGGGCGACGCGCTCGTAGTCGTGGGCGGTCCACTGCGCGATTTCCGGGCACGCGAATTGAATGGCCAAGATCGATTCGATGTCGCGAGATTCGAGGGCGCGGACCGACAAAAAAATCACTTCCCTTTGAGCTGAAGTTCCGCATCCGAGCGACGAACGTAATTCGCATCGAGCGTCAAGGCGTCGCTGAATTCACCGCGCTGCGCGCTAGCGATTCCAAGGCGCCCGATCCACGGAGCCAGGACGGCGGAGACGTGCTGAAGAATAATGGATACGGCCGGAGATGTCGCGCCGGAATTCTCAAATCGAGACAGCGCGTCGGAAATCAGTTGCGGCTCCGGCGTGGCGATAACGATTTCGCCTTTCGCGCCGCCGGGAATTGCGCCGGCACGCCTACGGATCTCGCCGAACAACTCGTCCGGGGAAATCACGCATTGGTCGCTATCGAGTTTCAGGCCTGAATGCGTGTGCTGGTAGAACGCGCAATAAATCTGCCCGCGCCGCGCATCGAGAATCGGAACGACCCATGACGCAGGCGAAGAAAGCTGGGGAAATGCTTGCACCGAAACTGCTTCCAGCGCACTTACGCCTACGACCGGCCTGCGAAAAACTTCGGCCCAGCCCTTCGCCGCCGTCAATCCGACGCGCAAACCGGTGAAGGAACCGGGCCCCGCAGCGACCGAAAATAAATCGAAATCACCGAGTTTGAGGGACAGATCGTGCAGGAGAAATTCGAGATGACGGAACATACGGGAGGAGTAATTCTCCTCGGAATGAGTGGAAACGACGCCGAGAAGCGAGTCGTCGCGGAGTATGGCGAGGCTGCCAACAAGCGAGGAAGTGTCTAACGAAAGGGTTAGCACGTGCACTAGTATAGGGCAATTTCGGGGCCAAACATGCTGAAAACAGGCGGGATTCTGCCATTTCTGCCGCCGCAGAAAAGCCCTATTTTCTTGACCTTTTCTTGCCTTGTGCCTAAACTTTCAATAGCTTCTCCGGGAGAGGACTTCCACCTATGTCTATGGAATTCAAGCTAGGCGAAAAAGTCGTGTATCCGAACCATGGCGTTGGGGTGATCGAACAGATTAGTTACGGTTCCGTGAATGGGCGCTCCGAAAGATTCTATATGCTGAAGATTCTTTCGAGCGGCTTGAAAGTGATGGTTCCACAGACGAACGTGGATTGCGTCGGACTGCGGCCTATCATTCGCAATACGCAAGCCGGCGCGGTGATTTCGTTTTTGGAAAAGGGCCGCTCCGCATCCCACCACGATTGGAAACACCGCTTCAAGGAAAACTCGGACAAGATGCGGACGGGATCGCTGATGGAGGTTGCCGCGGTGCTGAAAGGCCTCGTAGCACTCAGCCGGACCAAGCCGCTTTCGTTCCGTGAGAAGAAAATGCTGGAACGGGCCAAGTTTCTGCTGGTCAGCGAGCTGGCCACGGTGCGCAACACGTCCGAATCCACAGTGGAAGCGAATCTGATCCGCGCTCTAGCAAAAGCCAAGCTGCAAATGCCGGAAGCCTCCCCAATTCCGGAGTAAATTTTCGCTACTCCCTGGCGGGCACGGTCTGCGAAGGCCGTGCCCATTTTTTTGCCTCGCAAACACTTCTATTTTCGCTGGGCCGACGAAGCGCTGCCCGCTTCTTTGAAGTGTGGCGGCACTGCCGCTTTAGCGGCAAAGGGATCTTGAAATCGAGGATGTGGGCTGCGTCGCGGTACGCCTCCGGCGTGGGATTTTCGGGCCGGTGCGGGCGGCGTGTCGAAAGCGGCGGCGAGCCGCCGCACTCCAAAGGAACTTGAGCTACTTTGATTTTCGAGGCGACGCTTTGATTTGCGGCGCGACGATATTTTGAATCTGCTTCAGGTGATTCAAATCGTGGCCTGCATACATTCTGGCGATGTGCTCGATTGTTTCCTGGCCTCGCTCCGCGTGCATTCCATGGTGCTTCCATTGTTCCGGCGTTAGCGTTTTCAACAGGGCGAGATTCGCTTCGCGCACGGCCGCGAAGTGCGCGAGGGATTGGTGCGCATCGCGTTGATCGTAATGGTTGGCGGCGACCCAAGCGTTCTGATCGAAAGCAGGAATTGGGCCGCCGGGCGCGCCCAGAATCATGCGCATCCGATAACCCCCGACAATTTCAGAATCGAGCAAATGCGTGATGATTTCGGTGACCGACCATTTGTCCGGCGCGGGATGCTTGCGCAGCTTCGCCGCGGACATGCCCTTGATCAAAGTTTTGATTTTCTTCGCGGTAGCTGCTTGCACTTTCAGGGGATGCCGCCCGTCCACTTGCCCTAGCATTCTTTGAATGTACTGCTGCGGAGTTTCATTCATTGGCGCCATCTCCTTGTTTACGACTTGCCCCCCGGCAATTGTAGCGATGTGGCGCGCGCCGGAAAAGAATTCCTCCGCGATGACGGAAGTTTGAATGCCAACCAAATTGGTTCCGGCCCATGCGAAGGTTCGATTGCGTCTTGCGGGCACCTGTACGGGCGGTCCATTTCCACTTCTGGAAACTCGGCGCACGGAAGGGCGAAGAGCTACCACGCCGCGTCTTACAATTTACAGGTAACCTCAGCGCCTGGCGGCCTCCGGCAAGAGCCCGCTTCGCGCGTTGCTCTAGGGCAGGTCGACGAGGCCATGAAATGGCGCTGAAAACGACGGACAAGCTGGAAGTCAAACCGTCCGCGAAGCTCTCGCTGAATCCCGAAGAGCAAGAGCTCGCGCGAAAACGGGCCGAGCAAACCGCGGTCGAAAGCGAATTGGCCGAACGCGAACTGCGCTCGGCGAACTTGCGCGCCGAACTCGGTGCGTTCGAGCAGCAATATCTTCATTTCGTGGGCTCGCGGTACGCGGAACTCGACGAATTGCGGGCCGGCATCGCCGAACGAATCGCGAAGGAACAACCAAACAACGCGCGCGCGCAGGAAGCCGCCAACCAGGCGCGCGAGCATGCCAAGGAAACCAAATCCACGGCAGGTGAAAAAACGGGCTCCGCGCCACGTGCGTTCGAATCGTCACTGGAAATGAAGCGGCTCTACCGCGACGTCGCAAAACGCATACATCCCGACTTGACCTCGAACCGCGACGACCGCGCGAAACGCCAGCTGCTGATGGCCGAGGCCAACGACGCCTACCAACGCGGCGACGAGGCCAGGCTCGAGAAAATTTTGGCGGGATACGAATGGAGCCCCGAGCAGGTGCAGGGCGAAGGCGCGGGCGCGGAACTCGTGCGCGTGATCCGCGGAATCAGCCAGGCACGCGGGCGACTCGCGGAGATCGAGGCGGAGTTGCAGGAGCTGCTGCGGTCGGATCTGCATCAATTGAAGACACGAGTGGATCGGGCGCAGCGTGATGGACGAGACATACTGAAAGAAATGATCGACAAGGTCGAAGATCAGATCGGGCAGGCCAAGCGGCTTCTCGAAGCGGTTCCATCGAAGGTTCGCTGAAACGGGCCCCGGTCGCGGGACGAGTTCAAGGCAAATTATGGAAGTGCGTGACAAGGAAAACTGGTCAAGCAGCACCCCGGAGGACGCGGGAGCAATCGTTCGCGCCGACTCGCAGGGGTTGACGGTGCGGTCGGCGGCGCTGGTGCGGCGGGGCCTCCGCGATCTGGCGCGCGATTCGAACTGGCTGGTCAAAAAAGGTTTCGCGGGGCGCAGCGCAAATGCGGCGATTTCCGACGGTGGCCAAGTGTGCGCGGTTCCGTCACTTTCGTCCGGCGCGCGCCGACTCATTCTGTTCGATATCGAAATGAATGTTCCGACGATCGAGCTGTTCGTACCGGATGAAAATCCGGCACCCGGTGAGGGTTTGGTGGGTACGTTCGCATGGTCTCCCGGATCACGCTACTTGGTTGCGGCACGGGAAGCGTGGCGCGAGCCGGCGCTGCACATCTTCGATCTCCATTCCAAAATGTTCCTCGGCACGTTTGGCGAATTCCAGAATTTCCCTGCGCGGATAGAATGGTCCGCAGCGGGCGGATATTTAGTGGCAGCTTCTTCCGGCGGCAAAAGCGCTTCGCTGCGTTTGTGGGCGACTGGCACGGGAGCCGTTCCGTTTTCTACATCGCCCACGATTGAAATGGGACTGCCAGGCGGCTTCGAGCGCCAAACCTACGAAGCGGAATTTGGCGAGGAGGGCGCGTTTGCCGGCTACGGCAGTTCGGCTTTTAGCCCGGATGAGAAGACGCTCGCGAGCGTGGTCGAAATTCGAGGCGACTGGGCGGACGATTCGATCGTGCTGCTTGACGCCGCGACGCTGCGGACGACAGACGTTTTCAACGGCCAAGGCCACATCACCGACATCGCATGGACAGCGGGCGGCTGCCAGATTATCTATTGCGCCGCGGGACAGGCGTATCGTCTCGACGTTGGCGCGCTGAATTCTGAACCACTGCCGTTTGGCGCGGAATTTTGCGCCTGCCATCCGCAGCTGCCACTGTGCCTGTGCTTTAGTTCTTGGCTGAAAAATTCCGCCAAGGGGCGACTGTTGGTCGTGGACTTAAGCACGCAAGAAATTCTCGACGAACACGCGGCGGAGAATATCGCGGACCTGCGCTGGAACGCTGACGGATCAAAGGCTTACGCGGTGACTAGCGACGGCATGGCATACGTCTATGAATCGCCGCAGATTTGAGACCTCGCCGACGATTAGGCGAGAGGAAGACTCGCGACGGGATCCAGGCTGGCGCCCTCAAAGTGGCCCGCGGCGAAGCGGCTGTAGCCGGCGGCGGCGATCATCGCGGCGTTGTCCGTGGATAGCGCGCGGCTGGGGAAAAACACTTCGATTCCGATCTTTCTTGCTTCCATTTCGAATGTGGCGCGCAGTTCGCTATTCGCCGCGACCCCTCCCGACACCAGGACTGACCGCGCCGACGCTTCTCGCGCCGCAGCCAGCGTGCTGGTGACGAGGTTAGTGACGACGGAGCGCTGAAAGCTAGCGATTAGATCGAGCGTGGCGACGCTGCAAAGTTTCTGCAGCGCTGCAGCGCTGCGCTCGCCGTGCGCGAGGGCTTCTTTTCGCGCGGCAATCTCCGGTTGAAGCTCCGGGTGCTTCTGAATGTGATACAGGACCGCCGTTTTGATTCCGCTGAAACTGAAATCGTGAACGCTGCCGCGCATTTTGGGCTCGGCAAAGCGAATCGCCTGCGGGTTGCCGTGTGCGGCCAGCTTGTCCATGACCGGCCCGCCCGGGTAGCCGAGGGCAAGCAGACGGGCCACTTTGTCGTAAGCTTCGCCCGCGGCGTCGTCGCGAGTGCCACCGATGCGCGCGTACGAAAATTGCATCGCGCCATTGGTGCTTTCGCTTTTTACTTCGTAAATCACGGTGTGGCCGCCAGAAACAATCAGGCAAACCGTTGGCAGCTCGGGCCGGCGAGCGCCGGTGGCGTGCGCTTCGAGAAAAACTGCGTGAACGTGACCCGCCAGATGATTCACCGCGACGAGCGGTTTCCCTAGCGCGAGCGCGAGTGCTTTTCCGTAGATCACGCCGACGAGCAACGCGCCGACCAGGCCAGGTCCCTGCGTGACAGCAATCGCGTCGAGATCCTGCATGGTGATGCCGGCTTGCTCGAGCGCTTCGCGAACCACCGGAACGATTTGGCGCAAATGCTCGCGAGAGGCAAGCTCCGGAACAACTCCGCCATATTTCCGGTGAATTTCAATCTGGGAGGCGATAACGCTCGAAAGGACGCGTTCGCCGCCGGCGACGACGGAGGCGGCGGTTTCGTCGCAGGAGGATTCGATACCCAGGATGAGTTTTTCGTTCGCCGACATACAGCGACCATTGTACTCTTTCAAGCTTGTGGATGCGTTATGGTGTGTGGGTGCTTCGTTTCGGATTCTACGCAGATAAATTAACGCGCCGCGCAGGGCGCGCGGGGATGAAAGGCCGCAGCGACGGCTAAACTGGCGGGAAATTCAGGGGCTAAAGCCCCACACTAATGTTCCGGCTGACGTCATGGCTGAAGCCATGACCTACAAGATAGCCTTAGGAGATGTAAATTTGTCGTTGGTGCGCAAATCGAATTCGAATTGCTGTTTACGAACTGCGCCGCGATAGCGATTTTCTTGAGTTGGCGGCGGATAGTAAAATAAATTAATGCTTGGCACAAAGGCTGTAAAGAGTAACTCGCCCTCGTACACAGGCGTCCAAGACAAAATATGACATCCAATCGAAAACGCGTACGCAAAGCCGTCTTGCCAGTCGCCGGGCTCGGCACACGATTTCTTCCCGCAACAAAGGCGATGCCGAAGGAAATGTTGCCGGTCGTGGACAAGCCGTTGATTCAATACGCAGTGGAAGAATGCATCGCATCGGGAATCGAACACGTCATTTTCGTCACGGGCCGGCGCAAAAACGCGATCGAAGATCATTTCGATTTCGCGCCGGAACTCGAAAGCTTTCTGGAGTCAAAAGGCAAATCGCAGCAAGCGCAAATGGTGCGGGAAATCAGCGGCGGGCTGCATTTCAGTTATACGCGGCAAAATGAAGCGCTGGGCCTGGGCCACGCCGTGCTTACGGCTCGCGAACTGGTCGGCGATGAACCTTTCGCGGTGTTGCTGGGCGATGTGATCATGGACGGCCCGGTGCCGGCGACCCGCTCGCTGATCGAAATCTACGAGGAAACGGGAAAAGGCGCGATCACCGTGCAGGAAGTGGAGGCGGACGAGCTGCAGTTTTACGGGGTGATCGCGGCGCAGGAGGCAAAGCAATCCGGACGCTGGGGCGATCATCTGCTGCAAGTAACCGATCTCGTGGAAAAACCGAAGACCGGAACGGCGCCGTCCAATCTCGGCGTATCCGGCCGGTACGTGCTGCCGCCCGAAATTTTCGAATATCTGGAAGCGACCAGGCCAGGCGCCGGAGGGGAAATCCAGCTTACCGACGGGCTTTGCATGCTGGCGAAAAACGGGGCGCTTTTTGCGCACATTCACGAGGGGAAGGTGCATGACGCCGGAGACAAGCTGGGCTTCCTGAAGGCAACCGTCGAATATGCGCTACGGAATCCGAGTTTCGGATTGAAATTTCGAAAATATTTGAAGGAACTGAAGTTGTAGAACGGGCCGCGCGGCGCGCGAAGCATATCCGCAGGGCGCCGCTTTAGAACCGGATCGAGTGTTACTTCTTTTTCTTGCCGCTTCCCTTTTCGCCACCGGACTTCGATGAACCCGCTTTGGAATCGCCGGATTTGGAATCGTTCGATTTCGAGTCAGTCGATTTCGACTCCGAGGATTTCGAATCGCCGGAGTTCGAGGACGAAGCGTCGCTCGATTTCGACTCCGACGATTCGCTAGAATTCGAAGAGCCGCCTTCGCCGGGCTTTGCTACCGAGGTGTTGTCGGCATTCTTGCCCTTGTAATCGGTGACATACCAGCCGGAACCTTTGAACTGGATTCCCGCAGCCGAAATTTGACGTTCGGCTTTCCCTCCGCACTTGGGGCATTTTTGCGTTTCGGCCGCCGAATAACCCTCGATTTTCTCGTATTTATTCCCGCACTTGGCGCATTTGTATTCGTATAACGGCAAAGCAAAGTCCTCCGGTCAGTCGCCTGGGTTTGAGCTAATAGAAAATAGTATCACGCTTAAGGAGGGTCGTAGGGCCGCGCTTCGCCGCAAGGGCCAAGGGGAGCGCGCCTCGGGCGCTGCATTGCAGGTGCGTGGCCTGTGCTAGACTTTCGCGGTGAAGCACACTCCTCCGTCGCCCGCGAAGCTCGCCGAACCTGCGGTCGGCTGCCTGTACGTCGTGGCCACGCCCATCGGCAATCTGGAAGATATTTCGCTGCGCGCGCTGCGCATTTTGCAGGAATGCGACGCGATCGCCTGCGAGGACACGCGGCAGACCGTAAAGCTGCTTACGCATTTCGATATTCAGAAGCGGCTGGTCAGCTATCACGAGCACAACGAAATTACGCGCGCGGCGGAGATGATTATCGAACTCGAACAGGGGGCGAAGGTGGCATTAGTTACGGACGCCGGGACGCCTTCGATTTCCGATCCTGGCCAGCGGCTGGTGAGCCTGTGCCTGCGCCACAACATTGACGTCGTGCCGGTTCCGGGGCCGTGTGCGTTCGTCGCCGCGCTGGCCGCTTCCGGAATGCCGATCGAGGAATTCACGTTCGTCGGGTTCTTGCCGTCGCGGCCCACGGAGCGGCGCAAACGGTTGCGCGGATTGGTCGCGGAGCCGCGGACGCTGGCGTTATACGAAGCGCCGCACCGCCTGCTCGATACCCTTGAGGACGCGCTGGAAATTCTGGGCAATCGTCCGGCGGTCATCGCGCGCGAATTGACCAAAGTGTATGAAGAATTCGTGCGCGGACACATGGAAGACTTGCTCGCGGCGGTGCGCAAGAAGGCTCCTCGCGGGGAGATTACTTTGCTGATCGGCGAGGCGGATGGCGAACCACAACACCATGCCGACAATGAGAAGGCAAAAATTCCCCTGGCGCGCCGCGTGGAAGAAGTGATGAGGGAACGGAATCTCGACAACAAAGCGGCGCTGAAAGAAGTGGCTCGCGAGCGCGGGTTGACGCGGCGCGAAGCATATAAGCAGCTTTTGATTACGCGTGACGATTGAGGTTTGCGGCGTTGGAGCTTCCCCTTTTGGATTTTCCTCGCGATTGATTTTGCCGCCAGATCGCAAAAAGCAGGTCCCTCGCTGGGCTTCGGGATGACAATTCCTTGGATTTTAGAGAAAACTTTGCGTTGAAAACGAAGCGGCTAATCGGCGGATGCGGAGGTTGCGGTGAAGAAGGCGTCGACTTTGTCGAGGATTTCCGCGCCGGTGTCCGAGTGGTGAACGGCGTGGCGCAATTCGGAACCGTTGCGAACGCCGTGAGTGAAGAGGCTGGCGAACTGCTTCATTTTCCCGATGGCGTCGGGCATTTCGGCGGCGAGCAAACTCCGGAAATAGCCGCTTAGAAGATGGTAGCGGTCGAGATCGGTGGGCTCGTCGTAGCGGCCGGTGACGATGTAATCCGCAATCTGGCGGAAAATCCAGGGATTTGAGGACGCGGCGCGGCCGATCATCACTGCGTCGCACTTCGTTTCCTCGATCATGCGCACGGCATCCTGCGGAGTGCGAATATCGCCATTGCCAATCACCGAAATTTTCACCGCGGCCTTCACGTCGCGAATCACGTTCCAATTCGCCGAGCCCGCGTAGCCCTGCATGCGGGTGCGCGGATGCACGGCGATGGCTTCGATGCCGATGCGCTCGGCCATGCGCGCCACATCCACCGCGACGATATTATTTTCATCCCAGCCTGAACGAATTTTGATGGTCAGGGGAATTTTCACGGCGGCGCGGACGGCGCTGAGGAGCTTTTCCAGGTGCACCAAATCGCGCAGCAGGCCTGAACCGCCGCACTTCACGACTTTTTTCACCGGGCAACCGAGATTGATGTCCACCTGATCGAAGCCGAGATCTTCGGTGAGCGCCGCGGCCGAGGCCATAACTTCCGGATCGGAGCCGAAAATCTGGGCGGCGATGGGGTGTTCGTCGGCGTCAAAATACAAATAGTGGAGCGTGCGCGTGGAATTGCGGGTAAGGCCTTCGGCGCTGGTAAATTCCGTCATGATCAAGCCACAGGCGCCGAGGGAGCGGATCACACGGCGAAACACGGTGTCGGTCACACCGGCCATCGGGGCGAGGATCGTCGCGGGCTTGACCGCGATGTTCCGAATTTTGAGTTCAGTAGGAAACATAAGCAAATTCCGCCCGCGTGAAGGCGGCCGCTACAAAAAACAAGTACTCAATCGCGTTCGTCGTCGTCAACGGCTGCGGACCTCGCCGGCGTTCCGGCCGCCGACGTGGCAAAAACTCTTGACGAGAATCCCGGGCGGCCAAGTTGCGCTATCAGGGCTTCCTTGGAACCGCCGAAATAATTCTCGACGACCTGGCCGAGAGCCTGCGAGCGGGCCTCCTCGGCGCTGAGGTTTGGGCGGTAAATGTAGGCGCGCCCGACCTTCTTGCGTTCCACGACGCCTTTGCGGGCCAGGCGATCCATGATCGTCATAATGGTGGTGTAGGCGCGAGGGCGGCGGGGTGCGAGCAGATCGCGAATTTCGCGCACGGTGGCCTGACCGATAGGCCACAGCGTGTTCATGCAATCGAGCTCGAGAGGCGCGAGATCGAGCACCGAGCGGCGCGGAGGCGGCATACGGGCGATCAATTCAGTCATCGAACACACTCATCCAGTTCGTGCATATGCGCAGCGCTCACCCTTTTCGAGTTTCGAAGTCGAGTTGCGCCGTGCCACGTGAGGGACTTTCAGGCGACTTTGGTGACGCACCCGAACCCTTCGCCGGCTGGCGCAAATATGTTTCGTTGCGCAGAATCGCGCGCCGCAGCACGGGATTGCGATCGGTCCACTCGGCGTTGCCCGATTCGGAGGCGAGCGTGGCGCGCATCGCGGCCATTTTGGAATCCATGTCATCGAGAAAGTGCAGAGCGATGGCTTCGCGCGTTTGCGGCAAGGTGGGCGAGCCAAATTCCAGCGAGCCGTGGTGGCTCAAAATCAAATGCTCGACCAGGATCGCCAGCTCCGGGGGAAAATTTGGAATGGTTTTGATTTTTTCGCGCACAAGCATCGTGCCGATGGTGATGTGTCCCAGCAGGCGCCCCGGCGTAGTGTATTGCACCCCACGCTCGTAGCTCAGCTCTTCAATCTTGCCGACGTCGTGCAGCACGATTCCGGAAAGGAGCAAATCCGCGTCCAATTCAGGATATTGCGCCAGCACGCCACGGCTAAGCCCGATCAAACTCACCACGTGCTCGAGTAGGCCGCCGATAAATGCGTGGTGCATGGTCATCGCCGCGGGAGCGCGCCGGAGGCGCGGCGCGATGGCCGGGTCCTCGACGATGCTTTCGAGCAAGCGCTTCAAGAAGGGATCGGTCATCGCCGCGATTGAGGCGCGCAGCTCGGCATACAACTTTTCCACGTCGTACTTGGTGTGCGCGAGAAAGTCGGCGAGTTCGTACTCGCGTTCTTCCGCGGGAATGATCTGCTCGAGGGTCACTTCTTTCTGGCCGTTATAGAGTTTCACGCGCCCGCGAATCACCACGACGTCATCGCACTCGAATGTTTTCGCGATGGCCTCGAAGTTGTCCCACATTTTGGCGGGAATCGAGCCGGTGCGGTCGCGCAACGAAAGCTCCAGCCACGATTTGCCGCGCGCCGAGGTACGGATGCCCTTCTCGCAGACGAGGAAGAGCGTCGAAACCGCCTGGCCGTCCTGCAAATCGGAGACGAAATGAGACTTCACTGGCCGTTCGCCTTGGGCAGCGGGATTTTTTTCTTGGCTTTGTTCTTGGTGGCCACGTCGGGAGTGGGCTGCACTTCCTGAATCACGCTGGCGCCGGGGACGGCGGCGGTGTCGGTGTATCCCGGCTTGACCATCACGTAGCTTTCTTCGCGCAGCTCGGCAAGGTAAGTGCGCATCTGCGGCTGCATTTTGCTCATATACAACTTGTTCATGATTTCGTTCTCGACCTTGTCCACGGGCTGCAATCCGGCCTGGAAGTGCGCTTCGACTTTCAGGACTTCGAAGCCGGTTTTGGTTTGAATCACGTCCGTGATCTGACCCTTATCCATCTTGAAGACGACGTCTTCCAGTTGCGGCGAAAGCTGGCCGCGCTGGAACGTGCCGAGGTCACCGCCATCCTTCGCCGTGCTGCCCTCCGAATAGCGCTTGGCGATTTCGTTGAAGTCGTCGCCCTTGACCACGCGGTTGCGCAAGTCGTCGGTCTTCTTGTGAACCGATTCGATTTCTTCCGGACTTTTCCCTTCGGTGCTGAGGAAAATCTCGGTGAGAACGACCTGCTCGGGGCGCGTGAATTCCTGGGGATGAGCGTCGTAATACCGCTTCACTTCCTCGGTGGGAATATTAATGTGCGAGCCGACTTCCCGGCGAATGACCTCTTGGGTCAACATTCCATTGCGCATCTGAGTTTTGTAGTCTTCCCAGGGCATTCCCGAGCCTTCGACGGCCTTCTCCAAATCCTCGATGCTATTGAGATTGTTCTGCTTGCGAACTTCGTCGAGACGTTTGATCAGGTCGGTCTCGACGCTAATACCCATGTCCTTGGCGCGTTGCACCATCAAGGATTGATCGATCAGCCCGCGCAGCAAATCCTTCTGCTCGTCCTTATATTCTTCGGCAAGCTTCTCCTGCGAGCATCCCTGGCAATCGTGGGCGATTTCATCGTGCAGTTGCGCGTCGGCCCTCTGATAATCGGATTGGGTGATGATGTCGTTGTTGACGCGGGCGATAATTTCCTCGACCACCGCGGCTTTGGCCTGGGCGCGAGCCACCGCCGGCGTGAGCGCAGCCGGGATGCATACGGTCGCGAATGCAAGGATGATGAAACGCGCAGCTTGGTGCAAAGTGTTCGTATTCATGGGGTTCTCTCACCTCGAATTTTATCCCTACGATTGTAGTTGAAGCAATACGTTTCTCGTTGCTCCCATCGGCCCGCCTTGGTAGCCCTTCCATTCTACCCAGAGGACGCCGGTGGGATCGAGGCGCATGCCGCGGCGCTTGCGGATCAATTTTACCAATCGCTCCGGCCCGAGGGGCGTGTCGTCGTAAAACTTTATGGCAACCTGATCACCTTTGCGATCGACCGTCGCGACCAACAGTTTTTCGGCGGTGGCCTTCAGCACGGCGTATTCGAGGAGGTTTTCCACCGATGGCGGAGGAGGACCGAAGCGGTCCTCCAGTTCGCGCCGCACTTCGACGCGCGTCTCCTCGGAGGTGACGCTGGCGATGCGCTTATAAATCCGCAGGCGCAGGTTCTCGCTATCGATGTACTCAGGTGGGATGCGGATATCCTGGCCAAGGTTTAATGTGGCCTGACGTTCCGGCGCGACTGCCTCGCCTTTGCGCTCGGCGACGGCGCGCTCCATCATCTGGCAATACATGTCGAAACCGACGGCTTCGATGTGGCCGTGCTGCTCGCGGCCGAGCAAATTGCCGGCGCCACGCAGCTCGAGATCGAGCGCGGCGATGCGGAAACCCGCGCCAAGATCGCTAAATTCTTTTAAGGCCGCGAGGCGCTGGCGGGCGATGGAACTGAGCGTTGAATCTGGCGGCACGAGCAAATAGGCGTATGCGCGCTGGTTCGAGCGGCCGACGCGCCCGCGCAACTGATACAGCTCGGAGAGACCCATGCGGTCGGCGCGATTGATAACGATGGTGTTCGCGCGCGGGATGTCGAGGCCGTTTTCGATAATGGTCGTCGAGACCAGGACGTCCGCCTCATCGCGAATGAATTTGAGCATTACTTTTTCGAGTTCCGTTTCGCGCATCTGGCCGTGGCCCACGACGACGCGGGCCCTGGGCACCAGGCGATTGATCATGGCGGCGAGCGAGACGATCGATTCGACGCGGTTATGCACGAAAAAAACCTGGCCGTCGCGCGCCAATTCTTCTTCGATTACGCGCTGGACCAGCGTTTCGCTGAACGGCGCAACGGTGGTCTGAATGGCGAGGCGGTCCTTTGGCGGCGTTTCGATCACACTCATATCGCGCAGGCCCACGAGCGACATATGCAGGGTGCGAGGAATCGGCGTTGCCGACATGGTCAGCACGTCGACGTTCTTGCGCATTTCTTTCAGGCGTTCCTTGTGGGCAACGCCAAAGCGCTGCTCTTCGTCGACGACGAGCAAGCCCAGATCCTGGAATTTCACGTCCTTCGACAAAATGCGGTGCGTGCCGATCAGAATGTCCACTTTGCCGGCTTCTACCTCTTCCAGGACTTTTTTCTGTTCTTTCTCGGTACGAAAGCGGCTGATCATTTCCACGCGCGCGGGAAAGGCCGCGAAGCGCCGCTTGAAGGTCTGAAAATGCTGAAAGGCCAACACTGTCGTGGGCGCGAGTACCGCGACTTGCTTCGAATCGGCAATGGCCTTGAACGCGGCGCGCATGGAAACTTCCGTTTTCCCGTAGCCCACATCGCCGCAGAGCAGGCGGTCCATCGGCAGAGCGGATTCCATGTCCTTTTTTACGTCGTCAATAGCGCGCTGCTGGTCAGCGGTTTCCTCGAACTCGAAGGCATCGTCAAACTCGCGGGTAAAGTTGGTGTCCGGGGGAAAGATGTGGCCGACGGCGAGTTTTCTTTCGGCGTAGAGCTCGAGAAGCTGGTCGGCCATGTCACTTACGGACTTTTTTACACGCGTCTTGCGTGCTTCCCAAACGGCGGCCCCGAGCCGGTCGAGTTGTGGTTCGACGCCGCCCAACGAGGTGTATTTTTGAATCAGGTCGATGCGCGCGAGCGGGACGTACAGTTTTGCGTCGCCCGCGAATTTCAGGAGCATGAATTCGCCATTGGCGCCTTCAATGGCGACCTG
>Ga0302324_100009388_pt1 | contig 20460 bp, 20 predicted proteins | sample Palsa_T0_1_FD_201949 | JGI IMG/M metagenome (GOLD analysis project Ga0302324, IMG submission 201949) | Peat permafrost microbial communities from Stordalen Mire near Abisko, Sweden - Palsa_T0_1 | ecosystem: Environmental > Terrestrial > Soil > Palsa > Peat permafrost | place: Sweden: Abisko...
GATTGCCCAGCGCGACGACCGCCATCATTTCCGACGGGATCAGATAGTTGTACTTGCAGGCGTCGTCGGAGGGCCGAAAGCCGGTCCAGATCATCCCGGTATAGCCGACCGCGTTCCCCTTACCGCCGTTGACGAGCTCCTTCTCGGTGTAGGTCGAGTTGCGCGGATGGTCTTGCTCGCGCTCCATCGTGCTCAGCGCGCTGTCGAACCCCAGCGACAGGTCGCCGGTGAAGACCGTGCCGTCGCCGGTCTGCTTCCAGTACGTCCAGGCCAGCGTGATCGGATACGCGAGCGAGTCGAGCTCGAACTTGCGTTCGAAGACGCGGTAATCCAGCGTGAAGGCGTTGGCGTACGGGTCGGCCTGCAGGTATTTGCCCATGCGCGCGATCGTCCCGCGCAGCAACCCGTCGACTTGCATGTCGCCCTTGGCGAAGAACAGGTACGGCCGCACCTGGACGCTGGCGTCGCGCAGCCATTCGGCCGGGATGTCGCCGGTCTTGATGTACGCCGTCCCGTCCGAGGCGATGGTGACCTGCTTGTTCGTGTCGAGCAAGGCATTGCGATACATCGACTCGAGCTTCGGGTCGTTGACGGTATAGCCGGCGGCGGCTTTGCTCACGGCGTCGAGCTCGATCGCCGGGGCGGGCCGCGGTGCGAGCATAGCGAGGGTCGCGAGGGCACAAAGCACCCCCCGGACGATCGGGAATCGCATCGTTACCGCGACCTTACCACCCCACCCTGGGGATTCCTCGAAAAGGGGCCACCTACCTAAGATCGGCAAAATGGCCGACGGGGCTGGGGCGGCCCGGGGGGAGGAACACGTGAACCGAACTTCTGCGCTGACGCTGCGGCTGGTCGCCGCGTTCGCCGCCGTCGTCATCGTGGCAACGGCTCTCGCGGTCACGACCCGATGCGCGGTCGCCTCGCCGCAGCTCCTGTACGACAATCCGCAGCGTCCGGCGGATTCGCGGCAACTACTCGCCACGACCGGCACGGTGCTGCGCTATGAGTTGATTGTATCGGACAGGCTCATCGCGCCACGCCTGACGATCAGAGACGACATCACGGGCACCGAGACCACCTTCTCGCTGAGTTTCGACACCTCGATAGACGGCCAGCGACTGAGCTGCGCCGGCGATCGCACGGCCAACCCCGGTTCGTCACCTGCGAGCATCATTGCTCACTACCTCGGAACCCTCGTCGAACAGTATCACCTGTGTACCAGCCTGCCCCCCAACATAATCGTCGGACAGACGCGGGTCGTCCTCATCTACTGGCGGCACGTCGAGCACGATCCGCCGAGCCCATTCTACGACTTCAACCAGAACCCCGGATCCGACGCGATCTGGGTCACCCGTTGACCTACGGTGTCCTCCATCGTCAGATCAGACCGGCGAGCGCGTCGCCGAGGTCGGCACCGGCGTGCTCGCGGAGGACGCGGTAGATCGACGACGCCGGGAAACCGAGCCGTTCGAGACGCCGCGCCGCTGATTGGTAGGATACGGCGGGATTCGCCCGCCGAATCCGCGAGTACGCCGTTTCGATTCGCTCGGCTTCCGTAGCGCTCGACTCGGCGACGCGTTCGCGCGCGGCGTCGCGGTCGATGCCACGTTTGACGAGCTCGGCGACGAGCCGCGAATCGCCGACCGGCACGCGTTTACCCTCGAGGTAGAGCGTCGCGTACAGCGCGTCGTCGAGCAACCGATCGCGCTTGCACGACGCGACCGCCGCCGCAGCGGCGGTCTCGTCGAAGCCCTTGCGCCCCAGCTTCTCGAACAGCTGCGCCTCAGTCAGCCGCCGCTGCGCCAGCATCCGCAGCGCAGTAATGCGGGCAGACCGCGAATTGTCTATCATTCAAATGCGACGGAAAGCTCGGCCCTCGTCACCCTGAGGCTCTCGAAGGGCTGAGCAGGGTCGAAGGGGGTTATTCGTCGTCGGTTGTGGCGGCAGCGCCGACGGGTTTGGCGAAGCCGTTGGTCGAGACGGTGGCTTTGAGCGCTTCGCGGATCTTGGTCGAGATCTCGTCGGCGACGTCGGTGTGCTCTTCGAGATACGACTTGGCGTTCTCGCGGCCTTGGCCGATGCGCTGCTCGCCGTAGGTGTACCACGAGCCCGACTTGCCGACGATGTTGCGCTCGAGCGCGACGTCGATGATCGAGCCCATCTTCGAGATCCCCTTGCCGTAGGTGATGTCGAACTCGGCCATCCGGAACGGCGGCGCGACCTTGTTCTTCACCACCTTGACGCGGGTGCGCGTGCCGACCACGTCTTGGCCGACCTTGATCTGCTCGAGCTTGCGCACGTCGAGGCGAACCGAGGCGTAGAACTTGAGCGCGCGGCCGCCCGAGGTCGTCTCGGGGCTGCCGAACATCACGCCGACCTTCTCGCGCAGCTGGTTGATGAAGATCATCACGCATTTCGAGCGCGAGATCGCCGAGGTGAGCTTGCGCAGCGCCTGCGACATCAGGCGCGCCTGCAGGCCGACGTGCGTATCGCCCATGTCGCCTTCGAGCTCGGCCTTGGTGACCAGCGCGGCGACCGAGTCGACCACCACGACGTCGACCGCGTTGGAGCGGACGAGCATCTCGGCGATGTCGAGCGCCTGTTCTCCGGCGTCGGGCTGCGAGACGAGCAGGTTGTCGAGATCGATCCCCAGTGCTTGCGCGTAGGTCGGGTCGAGCGCGTGCTCGACGTCGACGAACGCCGCCGTTCCGCCGGCCTTTTGCGCTTCGGCGATCACGTGCAGCGCGAGCGTCGTCTTGCCGCTCGACTCCGGACCGTAGATTTCGATGACGCGTCCGCGCGGCAAGCCGCCGACGCCCAGGGCGAGGTCGAGCGCGATCGACCCGGTCGAGATGACCTCGAACGCCATCCTGTCGGTGAACTCGCCCATCTTCATGATGGAGCCCTTGCCGAACTGACGCTCGATCTGCGCGAGCGCGTTGGTCAGGGCGATTTGTTTTTCGTCGGCCATGATGCTCCGTGCGGCTGAATGCTGTCGGTTGTTGTTCCGACGGTACCGCGCCGTAGTGCCAGATGCGTGGCAGGGTGCGAAGCCGTCGCCGGTCATTCCCACGCTGCTCCCGCGCCGGCTAGGGCGCGTCGTTAGCTCACCGTTTCGAGGCAGGCGGGCATCGAACCTCTGTTCGATGCAATCTATTCTAAGGTCTTTACTTATTTAAGTCTATACTATATTATCGCGGACATGCACGGCTTCGCCGTCCTCGGCGACCCGACCCGACGCCGCATCGTCGAGATGCTCGCGACGCGCGAGCTTCCCGCCGGCGAGATCGCCCGTCGGTTCGACATGACGCCACCGGCGGTGTCGCAGCATCTCAAACTGTTGCGCGGCGCCGGACTGGTCGCCGTACGACGCGACGCGCAACGCCGCATCTATGCGCTCGACCCGCGCGGGCTCGCCGAGCTCGACGCGTGGCTGGCGCGCTTCCGCCGCTTTTGGTCGGGCCGGCTCGACGCACTCGAGCGCGAACTCGACACCGCTGATCGCACTCGGAGGAACACGCCATGAGCGAACGTCTCACGCCACCCGCAACCGACGCGTTCGGCACACTACTCGACGCGCGCACCATCCGCTTCGTGCGCGACCTGCCTGGCCCGATCGATCGCGTGTGGGCATATCTCACCGAGTCCGATCTCAAGGCGACGTGGATCGGAGCTACCGAGATCCCGTCGACGGTCGGCGGCGAGAGCACGATGACATGGGAAGGCGAGGACGGCGAACCCGGCGGCGCGCTGACGATTCGCACGCGGGTGTTCGAACCGCCGCACGTGCTCGAGTACGACTGGATCGAGCTCCACGCACCCGGCGGCGCGATCCGCGACTCGGTCGTGCGCTTCGAGCTCGCGGACCATGACGACGGCGTGCGCCTCACGCTCACGCACCGCGCGTTGCCCGCCGACTCGTACACGACGATCGCCGCCGGATGGCACGCGCACCTCGACACGCTCTTCGCGCAGCTCGACGGATCGGGCGGTCCCGACGCCTACGCACGCTACGCCGAGATCGAGCCGCGCTACGGCGCGCTCGGCACGTTCCCCGCAGCGGGAACGGTACGGCTCGAACGCGTCCTGCCGGCGCCGCCCGAGCGCGTCTGGGAGTACCTCACGGAGCGCGATTTGCTCGCACTCTGGTTCGCGCACGGCGAGATCCCATCGACCGTCGGCGCCACGTCGACCTTGACGATGCTCGCCGGCGACGTCACGACCGAAACGAACGTTCAGGTGTACGATCCGCCGCGAACGCTCGCGTACACGATGTACTCGACCCAGCTCGAATCAGCGCCCCACGATCCATCGCTCGTGCGTTTCGAGCTCGCGCCGCACGACGACGGAACCCTGCTGACGCTGACGCACAGCAGCGTCCTGCCCGGGACGAGCGGTCGCGTCGCCGCCGGCTGGCACGCGCTCTGCGACGCGCTCGCCGCGCGCCTCCGCGACACCGAACCCTCGGGCTTCCTCGACGTCCTCAACCGCGTCGTCGCCGGCTACGAATCGCTAGCGCGCGAAGCGACGTGAACCCCAGTCGCGCCCGTCCGGCGCCGAGCCCGCAAAGATAGGTTTCATGGCGATAGCAGGCGCCAGACGACCGTACAGAGATCGCAAAGCATGAGCGGCAGGCTTGCGATCGATATGCCCCAAGCGATTCGATAGCATCGGGACCGCCGGTCACGACGCCAGATGAGGTCAGCAGCGAGGTCGGGTGATCCGAGATCGACGTCGCTGGCCCAAAATAACGGGATTGCAGCCAACAGCAGCACCGAGGACGCCGTTTCAGAAAGTACGACCAGGCCGGAAATCAGTACCGCCGGCGGATAGTGGTCGGAGATGCTCATCATGACGAAGACGCCGGCGGTGACGAGGGCGTTGAAATTCAGCAGTGACGCCGACTTGCCGTCGATTGCGCTCAAGTAGCCGTAGAGTTGCTCGAGTAGCTGCCAGTCCGGACGATCGAGGAGCTGCCGCAAAGCCGACACGTGTCTCTCTGCCGCATTACGTCGTTCAGCAGCCATCGCGGTCAACGGCAGGGCGTCGTCGAGTCGATCTGCTTTCCGTTGCCGTCGTAACGCCGCACGGAGACGCTGTCGACGGTGTAGCCCGAGGCGACCGAGTTGGCGGGCACCGGGCACGTTCCGTTGGCGAAGGTCAAGATGATCTGCGGCGGCACGCCGAAGCGCTGCAGCACGTGGGCGCTCATGTGCGGGCTGCCCTGACCGTACTCGTGCCAGACGCCGTCGGACTTCATCAGCACGATGTCGCCCCCGAGCCCGCGCACGATCTTCCACGACGCGAAACCCCAGCGGCCGGCGACCACGACGTACCTCACGTGGATCGTCGAGCGCGGGACGGAGGTCTTCGCTTGGATCGCGTCGACCGTCGCGGAACGGACGTCGTCTATGGCCGCCGCCGATGCCGCTTGCGTCGCGGCGGCGAGCGCGAAGAGCGCGGCGAACGCGCCGAGCCCCCATGGGTTTCTCATGTCGTTCACGATCCTCGCCGGCGGCTCGCATACTTCGGGCCGCCTTTGAACTGCTACGTTGGCGACCGGCCGTTCCGACTCCCGGCACAGCGGCCGGAAAACCGCACTAGGCCGCGGGGGCGCTCTCGAACAGCGCTTTGGTGAACTGGGCGGCGTCGAACGGGGCGAGCGCGTCCTGCCCTTCGCCGATGCCGACGTACTTGACCGGCACGGCGAGCTGGTCGACGATCCCGACCAGCACGCCCCCCTTCGCGGTGGAGTCGAGCTTGGTGACGATCACGCCGGTGAGCTGCGTCGCCTCGTTGAAGAGCCGTGCCTGCGAGAGCGCGTTCTGACCGGTCGTGCCGTCGACGACCAGCAGCGTCTCGGCCGGCGGGCCGCCCGTCTCGCGCTCGATGATGCGGCGCATCTTCTTGAGCTCTTCCATCAGGTTGGTCTTCGTCTGCAGGCGGCCCGCGGTGTCGACCAGCACGACGTCGACGCCGCGCGCCTTGGCCGCGTTCATGCCGTCGAACACCACCGACGACGGGTCGGAGCCCTCGGCGCCGCGCACGTACTCGGCGCCGGCGCGCTTGGCCCAGATCTCGAGCTGCTCGGCGGCCGCGGCGCGAAACGTGTCGGCGGCCACGACCAGCACCCGCTTGTGCTGCGCGCGCAGCATCGAGGCGAGCTTGCCGATCGTGGTCGTCTTGCCGCTTCCGTTGACCCCCACGACCAGGACCACCGACGGCTTCGCGCCGAGTTGCAGCTCCATGCCGGGCAGGGTGAGGAAATTCTCGACGTCGCGCCGGAAGCGCGCGACCACCTGATCGCTTGTCTCGTAGCGGTCTTGCTTGGCGACGACGCGCAGCGCGTCGACGATCTTGGTGGTCGTGGCGACGCCGAAGTCCGCGCGCAACAGGATCTCTTCGAGATCGTTCCACAACGCATCGTCGACCGGCCGGCGAGCGAGCGCCATCTCTTCGAGCTCGCCGCCGAACGCTTCGCGCGTTCGGGTCAGCGCCGCTCTGATCTTCCCGAACCAGCTCACCGGTTCGGCGGGTTCGCCGGAGGTGGGTACAGGGCCCCTATGATTCCGCAACGCGAGCTCGCTCCGGGCGTCGCCGTCTCGGCGATCGGCTTCGGTGGCTATCATCTGGGGCTGGTCAGGGACGAGACGGAGGCGATCCGCATATTGCACGCGGCGATCGACGCCGGCATCACCTTCCTCGACAACGCTTGGGAGTACAACGAGCACGTCAGTGAGGAGCGGATGGGTGAAGGCCTTGCCGAGGGCAGCCTGCGCGACCGCGTGTTCCTCATGACGAAGGTCTGCACGCACGGCCGCGGCGCCGACGTCGCGATGCGGCAGCTCGAAGAGTCGCTGCGCCGGCTGCGCACCGATCATCTCGATTTGTGGCAGATCCACGAGTGCGTCTACGACGACGATCCCGCGCGCCACTACGCTAAAGGCGGCGTCGTCGAAGCGCTCGAGCGCGCCAAGCGCGACGGCAAGGTGCGCTTCGTCGGCTTCACCGGCCACAAGCGGCCCGAGATCCACCGCGAGATGATCGAACGCGGCTTTCCGTTCGACACCGCGCAGATGCCGCTCAACGTGATGGACGCGAGCTACCGCAGCTTCGAGAAGAACGTGCTCCCGCTCGCGCGCGAACGCAACATCAAGGCGCTCGGGATGAAGGCGTTCGCCGAAGGCCGGCTGCTCGAGGCCGGCAAGATCGATCCCGACGACGCGCTGCGCTACGCCATGTCGCTGCCCGGTGTGCTCACCACCATCACCGGCATCGACTCGCTCGAAGTGCTCGACCATCACGTGCGGATCGCCGACGGCTTCACCCCGCTCGACGACGTCGCGATGCAGGCGCTGCGCGACAAGTACCACGACCGCGCCGGCGACGGCCACCTCGAGCTCTACAAGTCGACTGCCAAGAACGACGCCGACGAAGGCCGCGCGCAACACGGCTTCCCCCCGATGGAAAAGCTCGCGATGTAGTGCGCGCTACTGTCGAATGGCTTGGACCCCGTCTTTGGCCAGATCGACTTGCACGCTGTCGGGACCGCTGAGATGCCCGCCGCCGATCGCGACGAAAGTGACGCCGTTGCCCTGGAGCATCTGCTCGATCTTGTTCGCGAACGCGCGATTGCGCTGCACGACCAGCACGTTGTAGAGCGCCGGATACCGGTTCAGGTCGCCGTTGACCAGCCTGCCGAGCGCAGTTACGTCGCCGGCGCTCCATGCGTCGACCATCCTGCCGAGCTGCGCGGTCGCGCCGTTCGCGTCGTCGAGCGTGGCCAGCAGAAAGTCGATCTGCTGTTGTTGCGGGAGATCGGCGAAGAAGTGCATCTGCTGGTCGAGCGTCTCGAAGCCGAGCACCGGCTTGTGCGCCGCGTCGGCCATGCTCTTGAGCATCAGGTCGACGCCGCTCTTGGGATCGTAGCCGGCCTTCATGACCGGCAACGTCGAGAACGTGACCGCCGCCAGCCACGGCCGCAGCATCTCGATTCCGGCGTCGGGCAGACCGTACGTCGTCTCGAATGCGGTCAGTTTCGCCTTGCCGGCCGCGTCGAGCTGACTCGACAGCGGGTGCGCCGGATCGACGCCGTACTGCATGATGAGCGCCTGCGCGCCGGCGGCGTCGTCCGCGTCGGGGACCTCTTCCCACAACGTGCCGGCCGCGTCGAACGCGGCTTGGATCTTCGGCGACCGCCACTGTGTGGTGCTCTTGAGCACGTGCACGGTGCCGAACAAGTAGACGGTCGCGTGCGGCCCTTGGACCTTCCACAGCGCCGGCTCGGCCGAGGCCGGCAGCATCAGCGCGAGCGCCGCGAGACCGCCTCCGAGCACCGCGAGAATCTTCGATCGCATGCTAGGTTGTCGGCCGTTCGCCGCGCAGGATCGAGATTGATCGCCGCCGGCCGCGCTCAGTGGACCGTGGCGGTGCGATAAAATGACGCCAGGTCGGTTTTGAACTGGACCAGCGCGTCGTGGTTGAGATAGACTTCGTGACCGCTGGCGAAGTAGGCGAAGTTCACCCGGCGGCTCTCGGCCGGGGTGAGGTTCATGTGGTGCAGCAAGTACTCGGTGCCGTAGAAGCCGGTCGCGAGGTCGAAGTAGCCGTTCGCCGATAGGACGTGCAGATAGGGATTCTGCACGATCGCCGAACGCAGGTCGGCGACGACCGTGACCGCGTTGCCGTCTTCGCCGCGCTGATACTTCCAGAGGCGATTGACCTGAAACGAGAGCACTTCGTACGGACGGTCTTCGCCGTAGTGCAGCACGTCGTGGGCATAGTGGTTGAACGCCGCGACATAAGCTGCCGAGGTCATCGTGTCGGAGAAGTCGTCGCTCGGATACGTCCCGTTCGGGTCGATCTCGTGGCCGGCGTAGCGGCCGTCGTACCGGCCCACGCTGCGGCCCTCGTTGCGCAGCAGCTCCTCGCCGAAACGATTCGGGTTGATCCGCAGGTCGGCGCGCTCGATGTACTCGGTCGACAGCCCGGTGTAGGCGTGCAGCCGCGCGACGATCTGCGCGCGGAACCGCGGGTCGAGCGAATCGCCGGCCATGAGCGCCTGCGCGTACGGTCCGCCGGCGAAGGCGCGCACCTCGGCGACGAAGCTCGCCAGATCGCGCGGGGCGCCGGCGACCTTGTGGTGATACCACGCGACGGCCGCCTCGGTCGGCAGATAGCCGATGTAGACGTAGTCGTTGCCCGGACCTTGACCGATCGGCAAGAAGTTGTAGTCGAGCGCCGACGACAGCAGCACGACGCCGTTGACGGCCTCGCCGTCGTTCTGCAGCACGTTGGCGACGTTCGCCGCGCGCGTCGTGCCGTACGACTCGCCGAACAAGAACTTCGGCGACTCCCAGCGCGAGTTCACCGTCGTCCAGCGCTCGATGAACTGCGCGAACGCGTGCGCGTCCTCATCGACGCCGAAGAAGTCGCTGGGCTTGGCGCGGCCGACGATCGTGCTCCAACCCGTTCCGACCGCGTCGATGAAGACGAGATCGCTCGTATCGAGCAACGACGACTCGTTGGAAACCAGCGGCGCGGTCGGAGACGGTTGCCCGGCGTCCTTGGGGACCGCGACGCGCACCGGTCCGAACGAGCCCATGTGCAGCCAGATCGTCGACGAGCCGGGCCCGCCGTTCCAGAAGAACGTCACCGGGCGGCGCCTGGCCACACCGCCGTCGGCGCTGTACGCCACGTAGAAGACGCTCGCCGTCGGCGCGCCGCCGGCGTCGCGCAGCAGCAGCCGCCCGGCGCGCGCGGTGTAGCCGATGCGCTTGCCGCTCAGCACGATCGTGTGATGGGTGACGGCGTCGCGCGTGCGCGGAATCGGCTGATAGCTTGGCGCCGCGCTCGGTGCGGGACCGGCCTGCGCGCGGGCGCGCTGCGGTGTGCCCGCGGCGAACGCGGCGCTCAACGCGACCAGCACGGTCGCCGCAAGGATGCGCCGCGTCATCGCGCCGTCGCCTCGCCGTAGAAGCGCACCAGGTCCGCCTTGAATGCGCGCCGAGCTTCGTCGTTGAGATACACCATGTGTCCTGACGGATAGAAGCCGTACTCGATGTGCGAGCGCACCGCAGGCGGCAGCTGAAGGTGGCCGAGCGTGTACTCGGTGCCGAAGAACGGCGTCGCGAGATCGTAGTAGCCGTTGGCCGAGAACACCCGCAGGTAGGGATTCTCGATCAACGCCGTGCGCAGGTGTCCGGCGACGTTGGCGGTGAGGATCGAGTTGCGCAGCCGCTGATCCCAATGCGCTCCGACGACCGGATAGTTCGTGCCCAGATACGGGCGGTCGGCACGGTAGTCGAGATCGTCGCGCAAGTACGCGCTGAAGTCCGACACGATCGCGTCGGTGAGCGCGCTGTCGCTGGTCGGATCGTACCGCGTCGCGTCGGCGGTCGGATCGAAGGTCGGCCCCTCGTAGCGCCCGTCGAGCCGTCCGGTGGTGATGCCCTTGTTCAACAGCAACTGGTGCTCGAAGCGGCTGGGATCGATGCGCAGGTCGGCCCGTTCGATGTAGCCGGGGTCGAGCCCGGTGTAGTCGTGCAGGCGCGCGACGACTGCGCGCCGCGTCGCGGGGTCGAGCTCGTCGCCGCGCTGCAGCGCCGACGCGTACGGACCGGCCGCGAACGCGCGCACCTGCGCGACGAAGGCCGCCAAGTCCGGCGGGTTGCCGGGGATCGCGTGATGGTACCACGCGACGGCGGCCTCGGTCGGCAAGAACGCGATGTAGCCGTAATCTTCGCCCGGCCCGCCGTCGTTGTCGATCACGTTGAAGTCGAGCACCGACGACAGCAGCACGACGCCGTCGATCGCCATACCGTGACCCTGCAGCCGGTCGACGACGTCGGCCGCGCGCGTCGTACCGTACGACTCGCCGAAAAGGAACTTGGGCGAACCCCAGCGGTCGTTGCGCGTCGTCCACTCGCGGATGAAGTTGTCGAACGCGTCGGCGTCCTGGTCGATGCCGAAGAACATCGCCGGCGTTCCCTTGCCGACGATGCGGCTGTAGCCGGTTCCGACCGCGTCGATGAACACCAGGTCGGTGAGGTCGAGCAGCGTATCGGGATTCGGCCCGTAGGGCGTGCCGGGCGCGGGCGGCGTCGCGTTCGACGGGATTTCGGCGCGCACCGGACCGTAGGATGCCATGTGCAGCCACATCGTCGACGAGCCCGGTCCGCCGTTCCACACGAACGTCACCGGCCGAGTGCGCTTGTCGGCGCCGTCGAGCGTGTAGGCGACCGAGAACACCTGCGCCGTCTCCTCGCCCGCCGCGTCGCGCAGCGGAATCGACCCGGCGCGCGCGGTGTACGCCAGCGTTCGCCCGCCGACGGCGACCGTGTGGTGCGTCACCGCGTCGGGGATGACCGCCTCGCGCGGGTTGGCTTCGCGCCCGGACGCCGGCAGCATCGACCCGCCCGGCTGCGCCGGGATCGAGCTCGGCGCCGGCGCGGCGGCCGGTGTCGCGGTCGCGCGCGCCGGCGGCGTGCGCTGCTGCTGGGCGGGTACCGGTGCCGCGACACAGACGAACATGGCCACGGCGAGGAACGCCGCGATTCTCCGCATTCTCACGGAGCGCCCGTTCGGCGCCCGGCCTCAACCTCCGTTCGGCGTGCCCTGCGCATCGACGGCATAGACGAAGGCCAGCACCTCGGCGACGACCGCGTACAGCTCGCGCGGCAGGCTGCGCCCCACCTCGAGCTTGGCCAGCGCCTCGACCAGTCCGGCATCTTGATGGACCGGGACGTCGTGCTCGCGAGCGATGCGGACGATCTCTTCGGCGGTCAGGCCGCGGCCCAGCGCGACGATCTCGGGCGGCTCCGGGCCGACCGGGTCGTAGGCCAGTGCCGCGGCGGCCGGGCGGACCGGCGCGTTGCGCCGCGCGTCGTAATAGCGCGCGTTCATGCCGACCGGTCCACCACGGCGTTGGGATCGGCCGGCCGCGCCGGCGGAGCGTCGACGGCGATCGTCGAGGTCGTCCCGACCGACGCGCCGGCCGACGCGACGCGATAACGCAGCGACTCGAGCCGCGCGGTCAGACCGCCGAGCGCGTCGCGGAAGGCGCGCATCGCCGGCGCCGCCTCGGTGCGCACGTCGACGGTCACCTCGCGGCCGACCGTCACCACGTCGATCGCGACGGTCCCGTAGTTCACCGTGTCGAGGACGAACGCTATGCGAAAGTTCTCCGCGTCGACCGGCTCGCCGCGACCATCCGGCGCATCGCGCCGGATGCTGATGCGCGCGGTCGCAACGCCGTACTCGGTTGCGATCGGGAGCGTGAGCGCGATGCCGTCAGGACGCGCAGCCAACGTCTGCGCCGCGTTCAGCTGCAGCGCCGTCAGCGCCGTCAAGGCGCCCGTCAACGACGGTCCGAGCACGGCCGGCGTCTCGGGATCCGCCGCAAGGTTCAGCAGCGTCTGCTTGAGGTCGACGCTGAGCGCCGCGCTTCGTTCCGCCGCGACGGCAGCGGGCAGCGGCAACGCCGGCGGCGGCGGCGGAGCGGAGACACGCGGCGTCATCGCGCTCGGCGCATTCGCAGCGACCGGCTCGTCCGGCGATGCGGCGCGCGCCGCGGCCAGCAGTGTCGCGAGCTTCGGTTCGGCTCCTTCGACGACGTGATCGACGTACGCGGCGATCTGCGCCGCGAGAACCGGCGAGCGCGGATCGAGCCGGCCGACGAACGCAAGCAGCGTGCGCAGCGTGGCCACCTGCGGATCGTCGGTGTCCGCCGGCAGGGCTCGTTCGAGCGCCGCGAGTGCGGCCGGCAAGCGTTCGGGTTTCGCCAGCGCCGTCGTTGCCGCGGCGACGGTGCTCGGCGTGACCGGCAACCGCAGCGCGCGCAGCAGCGCGACGGGCTGGGTGTAGGCGGACAGTCCGGTCGGACGCGCGCTCGCCGTCCGCATCGCGATCTGCGGCGCGTCGATCATTGCCGGCGGCGGCGCGGCGCGCGGCACGGCGACCAGCGTCGCGCGCACGACGGACGCGGCAGCCAATTGCTGGATCGTCGCGCGCGCGGTTGCCATGCGCGCCTCGATCGACGTCGGTTCCGATGCGACCACGAACGGCGCGCGTTGCGGCGTGGCCGCGACGGCCTGGGGCCGCGCCGCGTCGTCGGATTGCGGCGCGACGTTGGCTCGTGAGACCGCCGTCGTGAATCCCACGCCGGGCGGCGGAACCGACGCCACCGCGAGCGGCACGTCCTCGAACGGAATGGTGACGGGCGGTGCGGGGGCGTCGGCGACGATCTCCGCGGCGAGCACCGGCACGGCGACGCTCGCCGCCGGCGGCTGCGCGATGGCCGGAGCCGGCTGCGGTGCGGCCGGTGGAACCGCGAACGGATCGGCCGGGACGATCGACGCGGCGACGAACGCGCTCGGCGGCGGCGCGACCGGCACGCTGGGCGGTCCCGTCTCGACGGTCGCGTCGGCGCCCGTATCGACGATCTGCAGCAGGATGCGATCGCCGTCGAAGCCCGTCACGCGCACGGCCAGCGCGTCGCCGGGACGCACGGTCGGCGGCAGCGACGCGGCGACGCGCCGGCCGGCGATCTCGAGCAAGTCGGTCAACCCGTTGGACGGCAAGACGCGCGCCGTGACCACGGCGTTCTCGACCAGCAGCGCGCGCAGCGCCTGCGCTTCGCTCGCGAGCTGAAGGATCTCGGCGTCGATCAGCGCGGCGAGCTCCGCGTTGCCGATCACCGCCGCGAGCGAATCGAGGCTCATCTCAGGCGGTGAAATCGATCAGATGCGTCGGCTCGTCGAGCCGGGCGGCGTCGTCGGCCGCGGTCTCGAACGCATTGCGCGGCCGTCCGTCGTGCGGCTCGTAGCTGTCGCCGCCGGACTGCCGTTCGGCGTTCGGGTCGATCTGGTTCCCGAGCACTTCCCCGGACTCGTCGACGCGCTCTTCGCGCTCTCGCACTTGGGCGGCGAAGGTCGCCTGAGCGGTCTGCTGCGCGGTGCGGGACGCGTCTTCGGCGCGCTGAACCAGCGGCGCCGTCTGTGACGCCTGCCAGATCGCTCCTTGTAGGTCGGTCGGCCGAATCGCCATCTCTTCGCCCCCGCGGGCGGTGTGGTGCCCGGCTCAGGGGCGCGAGGTCTACCCCCGAGCGCCGATGTCCGGTGCCTGAGAAGCGTTCCGCCGGGTGTACTTTTGCTTTACCGTCGGGTCGCCCTCACGATATCCCAGATCGGCGCGCAGCGCCCGAAGCTTAGTCCGCAGGTGGATGACCGCTTGGGCGTGGATCTGCGAGACCCGCGACTCGGAGACGTTGAGGGCGCCCTTGATCTCCTTGAGCGTCAGACCCTCGAAATAGTACAGCGAGATGACCGTTCGCTCTTGGGGCGGCAGCTCGTCGACCGCGCGCACGAGGGCCGCCTTGATCTCGCGGGCCTCGACGGCGCTGGTGACCTCCGTGCCGTCGTCGCGCAGCGTGTCGAGCAACGGAATCTCGTAACCGCGCTCGTTGGGCAGAAACTCCTCGAGCGAGAGAACCGACGTGCCGCGGATCTTTTGCATCAGCACGTCGAGCTCTTTGAGGCTGATGCCCATCTTCGCCGCGACCTCGTCCTCGGTCGCCGCGCGTCCGTACTCCACCTCGAGCTGCTGGTAAACGCGTTCGAGCTCGCGGGCGCGCTGCCGAACGGCGCGCGGAACCCAGTCGAGCGCGCGCAGCGCGTCGAGGATCGCGCCGTTGATGCGGGTGATCGCGTAGGTCTCGAACTTGACCCCGCGCGCATCGTCGTACTTCTCGATCGCGTCGATCAGACCGAGAATGCCGTCGTTGATGAGGTCGTTGATCTCGACGTTCGGGGGCAAGTTGATCGAGATCCGCCCGGCCACGTATTTGACCAAATGCAGATACTTGTGGACGATCTCTTCGCGACTGAGCTCAACCCCGCCGATCACATAGCGCGGGTTATCGCGGAGTGCTTTCAACGGCTTGCTCCCAAGATGGGACACCGGCCCCGGTTTAGCGCAACGTTCCCGAAGAGCAGGTGGTCCTCCCCTCGGCGACCGTCAACTTCTCATTCAGCCGGCGGTCAAGCCCGGTACGTACGCGGTGCCGGTCAACTCGCACAGCGCGCGCGCGACGCCGTTGAGCGGGACCACTCGGTCGACCAGCCCGGCGGCAGCGGCGGCGCGCGGCATCCCGTAGACGACGCTGCTCGCTTCGTCCTGGCCGAGCACGTAACCGCCGCGTGCCTTGACGGCCGCGAGGCCGGCGACGCCGTCCTGTCCCATGCCGGTGAGGATGACGCCCAGCGAGCCCGCACCGAAGGCGTCGGCGACCGACGTTGCCATGACGTCGACGCTGGGGACGTGCAGCGACGTCCGCGGGTCGTCGGTGAGCGCGATGCGAGCGCCCCCTGGCGTGCGAGTGACGCGCAGTTCCTTGCCGGCCGGGGCGATGATCGCCCGTCCGGGTGCGAGCCGCATCTCGTCGGTGCCTTCGACGACGTCAATGCTGCTGGTCGCGTCGAGCCGCTCCGCCAGCGGTCGGGTGAAGCCCGGCGGCATGTGCTGCACGACCACGATCGGAATCGGAAACCCGGCCGGCAGCTTGGGCAGGATCTGCGAGAGCGCGACCGGACCGCCGGTCGAGGTGCCGATCGCGACGCAGCTGAACGGACCGGTCGCCTGCCGCTGACGCGGTCGCGGCGGCGGCGCTGCGTTGCGGCGCGCCGCGGCGGCGGCGTCGAGCGCGGCGCGCGCGATGCGCGTCGTCTCGCGCAGCGCGCGCAAGTACGCGCCGCGCGAACCGAAATGCTTGACCTTCTCGACCAGCTCGCGCTGCACGTTGACGATGTCGATCAGCGCCGAATCGGGTTTGGGGATGAAGTCGACCGCGCCGGCTTCGAGCGCGCGCAGCGTCGTCTCGGCGCCGTCGTGCGTCAGCGCGCTGACCATGATGATCGGCGGCCCGCGCCGCGCCACGATCTCGCGCGCCGCTTCGAGCCCGCCCATCCCCGGCATCTCGACGTCCATCGTGACCACGTCGGGCTGCAGCCGCTGCGCCATCGCGATCCCTTCTTCGCCCGACGCGGCGGCGCCGATGACACGAATCTCGGGCTCCTTCTCGAGCATCTTCTGGATCGCGCGGCGCATGAACGCCGAATCGTCGACGACCACCACCGAGATCGGGTTGCCGGTCATGCCGTCACCGCCGAGCGCAACCGGTAGACGATGGTGTCGGGCCCGACGACCGGCTCGTAGAGATCGGTGAGGTGGAACAGCGACTCGGCATGGCCCAAGAACAGATAGCCTCCCGGCCGCAGTGCCTTCGCGAAAGACTCGACCACTCGCTTCTGCGTCGGCTTGTCGAAATAGATCAGGACGTTGCGGCAGAAGATCGCGTCGAACGGTCCTTCGGCCGCCACCAGCGCGTCGTCGAGCAGGTTGAGCCGGCCGAACGACACCAGCCGCCGCACCCGGTCGTCGACGACGAAGCCTTCGCCTTCGGGACGGAACCAGCGCTGGATCATCGCCGGCTCGGTGGCGCGAAACGACAGCGTGCGGTAGAACGCTTTGACGGCGAGGTCGAGGGCGCGCGGCGAGATGTCGGTCGCGCGGATCGACAGCATCGTGTCGGACAGCTTGCCGCTTTCGATCAGCGCGATCGCCAGCGAGTACGGTTCCTCGCCCGACGAACACGCCGCCGACCAGAAACGCAGCCGCGAGGTGCGGTTGCGGAACTCGTCGAGGATCGAGCCCGCCAGCGCTTTGAGCTGCGCGCGCTCGCGGAAGAAGTAGGTCTCGTTGTTGGACAGCACCGAAGCGAGGTCGTCCCACTCCTCTTCGCGCCGGGGGTCGTGACGCAGGAACCGCGCGTAGTCGGCGTACGTCTCGAGGCCGCGCTTGGCCAGCCGCGTCGACAGCCGGCTCAACAGCAGAAAACGCTTCTGGTCGTCGTACCAGATGCCGAACCGGTCGCGAACCAAATCGCGAATCGCGCCGAACTCGCCGTCGGATATCTCGAACATCAGCTAACAGCTGTATCGGATGCGGGCTTGGCGGCGGCGTAGAGGAGCTCGGGCCTCAGGCCCGCAACCCGCGCAGCGGGAACCCGGCCGCCTGCTCGGTCGTCTCCATGCCGGGCGCGCCCTTCGCGCCCGAAGCTGCCGGGCCCCGGAGGACCGCATGGGAATCATGCTAAACCCGGGACCGGTCGGAGCGCTCGGCGGTGTCGAGCCTTTCTTTGTGTCGTAAAGGACTATCGGTTTGACGTTGACATCACAGCTCGGGGTCGAGCTCGGCCTGATCGCCGGGGTGCTGGCCATCCTCTATGGCCTCTATTTGATCTCGTGGGTGCTCAGGCAACCGGCGGGCAACGCGACGATGCACTCGATCGCCGTCGCCATCCAGGAAGGTGCGATGGCGTTCCTGCGCCGTCAGTACACCACCGTCGCCGTCGTCGCGGTCGTCCTGTTCCTCGTGATCGGCTTCTTGCCCCCGCCGCTGGGCTGGGAGGCCGCGATCGGGTTCGCGATCGGTTCGATCCTGTCGGGCGCGGCGGGCTTCATCGGCATGATCGTATCGGTCCGCGCCAACGTTCGCACGGCCGAAGCGGCCCGCAACGGTCTGGGTCCCGCGCTCAACCTCGCCTTTCGCGGCGGGGCCGTCACCGGTCTGCTGGTGGTCGGCCTCGGGCTGCTCGCCGTCAGCGGCTACTACTGGATCCTGCTGAACGTCAACGGCGGCGACGAAGCCCACTCGCTCGGCGGTCTGGTCGGATTGGCCTTCGGGTGCTCGCTGATCTCGGTGTTCGCGCGTCTGGGCGGCGGCATCTTCACCAAAGCGGCCGACGTCGGCGCCGACCTCGTCGGCAAGGTCGAAGCCGGCATCCCCGAGGACGATCCGCGCAACCCGGCCGTGATCGCCGACAACGTCGGCGACAACGTCGGTGACTGCGCCGGCATGGCGGCCGACTTGTTCGAAACCTACGTCGTCACCACGACCGCCGCGATGCTGCTCGGCCACCTGGTGCTCGGCAGCGTGCCCGGCGCCACGACGTTCCCGCTGATCCTCGGCGCGCTCTCGATCGTCACGTCGATCATCGGCACGCTGTTCGTGGGCCGCGGCAAGATCCAAAAGAGCGGGATCATGAACTCGCTCTACCTCGGCATGATCGTCGCCGGCGTGCTGTCGGCGGTCGGATTCTGGTTCGCTTCGTCCGGCGAGTTCGGCGCCGGTGTCATCGTCGGCACGCGGGCGATCGCGGCCTGGCAGATCTTCGTCTGCGCGCTGATCGGCTTGGCCGTCACCGGACTGATCACGTACATCACCGAGATCTATACCGGCACGACGTTCCCGCCGGTCAAGGGAATCGCGAAGGCGTCGGTCACCGGACATGCCACCAACATCATCGCCGGCCTCGGTGTCTCGATGCAGGCGACGGCGCTGCCGGCACTCGTCATCGTGCTGGCGATCCTGTTCTCGTTCTCGCTGGCCGGGCTCTACGGCATCGGCATCGCCGTGATGGCGATGCTGTCGATGGCCGGCATCGTCGTCGCGATCGACTCGTTCGGTCCGATCACCGACAACGCCGGCGGCATCGCCGAGATGGCGGACATGCCCGAATCGGTTCGCGAGGTCACCGATCCGCTCGACGCGGTCGGCAACACGACAAAGGCCGTCACCAAAGGCTACGCGATCGGCTCCGCCGCGCTGGCCGCGCTCGTGCTGTTCGCCTCGTTCCTGCAAGAGCTCAGCGATCGCTGCCACGAGGCACCCGGCGCGGCGTGCGCGCAAGGCGTGAGCTTCAGCATCGGTGATCCGTACGTGCTGTGCGGCCTGCTCATCGGCGGGATCTGCACCAACATCTTCTCGTCGCTCGCGATGCAGGCCGTCGGCCGCGCCGCCGGCTCGGTCGTCGAAGAGGTGCGCCGCCAGTTCCGCGAGCGGCCCGGAATCATGGACCGCACCGAACGCCCCGACTACGCCACGACCGTCGACATCGTCACCCGCGCGGCCCTCAAGGAAATGGTCGTCCCGGCGCTCATCCCGGTCGGCGTGCCGGTGCTCGTCGTGATCCTGTCCACGATCGGCGTGCTCCAAGGCACGCAGGGAGCCCAAGTGATGGGCGGCATCCTGGTCGGCTCGATCGTCACCGGACTGTTCCTCGCGATCGCGATGACGGCCGGCGGCGGCGCGTGGGACAACGCCAAGAAGTACATCGAAGACGGTAACTACGGCGGCAAAGGCTCACCCGCCCACGCCGCCGCCGTCACCGGCGACACCGTCGGCGATCCCTACAAAGACACCGCCGGCCCCGCGATCAACCCGATGATCAAGGTGCTCAACATCGTCGCCCTGCTGCTGGTCGGGTTCCTCGTTCACTAGCCCTTCGATGGTGGCGGGTTGCGGGAGCAACCTGGCGCGATTCGCAATCGCGAAGTATCGCGACCCACGAGGGCCGGCTCGCGCCGCAGCGAAGGCAACACGCAAAGCTCTCGTGGGGAGGAGCAGCCGATGCGTTTGGCCTTCGTCGTTGCACTGTTGATGGCGCTCGGTGCCGGTAGCGCGCTGGCGGATGAGACCGGTACCACGCCGCCGGCGCAGGCGACAATCGATGTCACCGTGAGCGGCTGGGTGCAGCATGCCGGGCAGTATACGCTCGCGGCCGGCGCTCGGCTTTCGGTCGCGCTCGCAGCCGCAGGCGGAAGGCGCGCCGAGCCCAAGACCATCCCGATCGACGATATGGCGACATCGGCGCCGCCGGCGAACTCGTCGTGGGTGTTGCTGACTCGGACAGTCGATGGCCGGCACACCACGTATCAGATCAATACGGCCCTTGCGCCCTACGATATTCGCTACGATCCGCCGCTGCAAACGGGCGACAAGATTTATGTGCAGGAGCGGCGGGAGCTGAAGTCGCCGGCGCTGCTCAAAATCATTGCGACGACGTCCGTCTAGCGGCGATGCCGTCGGGGGGCGAAGCCGCTGGAACGGCCGGTAGGCTTAGACGGCGGGTGCTGAGGCCTCGACGCTCGCATCGAGCAGGGCGCCGACGGCTTCGGGTGTCATCGGGCGGTAGAAATAGTAGCCTTGCGCGTACTCGCAGACGGGCGACAGTCACGTGGCTCGTGGTAAGCGTTGTCACGCTGAGTTTGTCGAAGCGCGACGGATCGCGCCGTGCCACCCAACCGAACGCGCCTCGCGCACACCGCGCCGTCGTGCTGAGCTTGTCGAAGCGCGACCGCCACATAGCGGCGCTAGGCTTCGGCTTCGCGCATGCGCGCGGCGATGGCACGCAGTTTGTCGGGGTTTCGCATGACGTAGATCGCGTTGATGCGGTCGCCGTCGGTCTCGACGGCGAGCGCTTGGATCACGCCATCGAAACCCGCCTCTTCGCCGCGCACGATGAAACCGGGGTCACCGTTGAGGAACGCGGGAACGACGCCGGTGACCCTGGCGCGGCCTTTGGTCGCGATCCCGATGAGGAAGCGCGCCACACGGTTC